>Ga0065711_1043328_pt1 | contig 14793 bp, 7 predicted proteins | sample Hoacrofraction12_FD_59098 | JGI IMG/M metagenome (GOLD analysis project Ga0065711, IMG submission 59098) | Hoatzin crop microbial communities from Cojedes, Venezuela - Epithelial fraction 12 v2 (version 2) | ecosystem: Host-associated > Birds > Digestive system > Esophagus > Crop | place... | reverse complement strand
GTGACCCTGCTTCGGCAGGGGGGTTGGACTAGATGACCCACAGAGGTCCCTTCCAACCCCTACTATTCTGTGATTCTGTGATTCTGTGAACAATATATTGAAAGATTTTTGTTTGTTTGTTTGTTTAAATTGTCTGTCCAGTTCGGGTAAGACTGATATATTCCTCTGGTTAACATTATTGCATATAATTACAACCCCACTAAGAACAGCACCATTGCTACCACTTATTCTGACTTCAGCTACAGGAGACTCTTGCTAACTTGTACTTTGCTACTCAGTAATTGTCACCAAAAGACTCATATAATTTTCATCACACTAACTTGACAGCAATAACTTAATACACACAAATCTGTCTCCAGTATTTAAAGCAGAGATCTAAAAACTTAGTGCTGCTATGGGCTCATACATGTGAACATACGCAGGAGGTCTTTGAGGCAGCTGCAACCAGATCTTTGCTACTGAAGATGTGAACTCCATATTGTACTTTTACTTAGACATACCAAATTCTAGGACTTCAGGCACTTGAATCTCCCATTACCAGCACAGACCAAAATTCATGTGTCTAAATATGGTAATAATCAGATCTGCCTTCAGCTCATCTGCAGTGCATTTGGCACTTTCATCACCTGCAGAGAGAACATTTCAAAACCTGCCCCATCATTTTTCACAAGCTTCCTGAAACAACTGATCCAACAATGTGGGGTTCTATAGCAGACGGCTTAATACTGTTCTCACCGTACTTATTTGCTAACAAGCTCCCCGACATAGGTAGAAATTGTTGTTTCATTCATACTCCTACAAACATGGATTTTTCCACAAAGCTCCCACTTCAAAACTATTCACATAGCTAACATTCTGAAGGGGTTGCTGAATCAGTTCATTTCAGAATGACTGCTTACTTTCTAGCCCCATGACTGATGAAAATAAGTTCCCCTTTACTCTCTTCCTAAAAAATAGCAGGTTACATTGTAATGCTATTACCAGTACACGCTGGGACTGCTGCTGTGGCTGCCTTTCTGACCAAAGTGTCAGACTGAGGGCTTGCTACCTGTATTGCATCACATCAGACTGGTTGCTGACTTCTGCATGTTCACTTTTTTTTTTTAATTTTTAAACCAAGAACTATATCATATCTTAAAAGAAGATGGTGATCTGACCCAGAATGCAGTTGGTTGCTGTCTTCCCAGTGCCACTGACTGGAGAAGCAGACTTCTCACTCAGGAGTGTGTTACACACTCAAAATAGCCTCTTACTCTTCCCACAAGTCTGAAATCTGATGTCACCAACAGAGAAAACGCAATTATTGCTTCATATACTATACACCAAACTAGAAAGCACTTAGTTCACTGTTCACAGTAGAGCAACGAGACTAACTCCAAACCTATTTTAAATATTATTTTTAATGCAGCTCACCACATTAGGACATTACACTACAATAACAGAAATGAGTGATATAGGATGAAGTATGTAAGTACAGATATCTGACATCTCCACTTAGTGCCTGATTTGATGTTATAGGAGGTCAGGTTTTATATTTCATGGAATCAATGCCATTTTATAGAAAAGTCTAAGCTTTTCTAGAGAAATAAAGAAGATAGACTCCAATAGCAATAATCTAAACTTCAACCTGATTGACCAACACAACATTTAGGTTGTTCGGTACCACTGCTCTTTGGAAGATGACAATGGCTTTTTATCTGCTTTGCTTACATCTAACCTGCTAACTGCACACTTGGAATATATGCATTTATTTCTTTCCAGATGCCCAGGGCAGGCTGCAAAGCCCACGTAAGTGTTCCTGTTGAATTCTTATCTGTACGGATGGAGTCCATCACAGTACTTACAGGAACAAGACTGCCAGACTACACAATATAAGTTAGTCACCTCTGAAATTTCTTAAGGCCAAATCAAGACATAACCAAAAATCAGGGTTAACAATCCCCAGCTCGGTAAATCACCTACAGATTTCAGAAGACTTCATAAGTACTGACTCTTTTAGTCAAGCCTGCCTGTGACTAATTTCTTTTTAGCAAAAGAAGCTGTCCTGTTCTGGTTTTGCTTTACCTTATTTTCTTCATAGTGCATATTTACCAAAAGAGAACCTGTAGGCACGAGGACAAATGATGCAAGCTTGGAGAAAACTGCCTGGTATGAGGACAGTTACTGCCAGTAAATACCAGTTTAGTGAGTTTTGAATCAAGAACTACATGCAATACGCAGGAAGTTTGGCTTTATATGACAAATCGCACCACAGCAGCATGTTTTCAACTAAATCACGATGTGGTACTTCACCATATATCAACAAAACTCGAGACAAGAATAACATTTGGGATTCTGTTCCGATCTCCCATCCTGGCTCGGTTTGGAGGTACAGTATAAAAACTTTGAAACTGCTCATCCATTCTCCGCTTAAGGCTATTTTCCTACAATGCTGTTTTTATGGTGGCACTAAAGTCTCCATGTACTACTAGCTTCCACTACTATTGAAGTTTTATTATCAAGTGAAAAAATGCTGATACACAAAATTACTGTAGGTTTAGCACCTGCTAAATTGGCACTGCTGTATCTGAAGCAGTTCTGAGTCTACAGACTGGGGAAATGGAGAGCAGCAATCTGGCAGGTCTGACTGATTTAAGCACCAGGCTGATGTCAGCAGTGGTAAACTCATCAGTTTCCCTCTTCCCTACCCAAGAACGGGTTTGTTTTCTAAAATGACTTTCAGACTTCAGGACTATGACTTGACTGCTAGCACTGACAGCTTCAGAGCAACCTTACACTTTGTTTCTTTGCAATGGACGAGGATCATTTCTTAAAGGCCATTTCCTAAATTTAACATTATGAAGCCATTCACATAAATCTTTAATTCCGTTTACAAGGTTTTTCACTTCTATAACTAGAATTATTAATTGTCATGACAGTTTCATAAACAGACACTTCTAAAAGTATTTTTATTAATATTCCCTGAAAAAGGTTGTGGCATTAATAAGCAAAAGTGAGAAAACTACATTTTCATTAATTAATTATCACTGCCAACAGAATCTTAGGGAACAGTTGTTATCACAAGGATCAAATAAGAAAAGGTCAACAAACTACATATAACCTGTTACTTTTACAGATTTAAGGACTACATACTGAAACTCTGTTAATGGCAGTTACAGGATCACGTGGAAAACAGAGTGTAAGTTTTCAAGTGTCCCTGTAGTCCAAGAATTTAAAATATTTCTTATTTCTAAACTTCAAAACACTCCAATAGCTTTACTTCCTGAAGGACAGATTTACACAAGTTAGAATAAAATCCAAGGAAATAAAATGTCCCGAATAATCATACGATCCCAAAATGAAGTCATATCAAGCTGATTAAGAACAGCATAATAAAGCACTAGAATATTTTTTTTAAAAAGCTGGATTTCCTTTAAATGAGGTTAGCAGCACCACAGACAAAGATCCAGGAATGATCCCTAGATAAAGGGCCCTAAGAAAGTAAAAAATGCTTTAAGAACTTGCATCCCCAGGTACACAACTATTCTAGAGGCAAAGAGCTCAAAGTCTGTCCAGCAGAGTTAACAACGTGGTGGCTGACCATAAAAATACTTTGTGCAGAGGACCAGCACACCCTCCCTTGCTGAGGGTGCTGGCCTACAGATACAGATAGCATCAGGTAGCACCTTTCCTGGAGGATAGTTCAGTCTATGAAGAAGAAAGTTGGCTCAGCTAGGTAGTACAGATAATTTTTGGATTTCTGCTCAACCCTGTCCCCCCTTTCCCACCCAAATATTCCTAGATAATTCTTTAGCAAAATTATTTAGCACGGGACCTTTGGAGCAGAGACTCATGAAGAGGCTTAGGAGGATAAGAAAGCAGGACTCTCGCTTTTTTTTTTTTTAAATTATAAACTTTCAGCTCCTTGAAACCATTTTGTTACTTGTGTTAAAACCCTTGGGAAAAGATACTGAAGTAGTTTGTTCATAGAATTACATAGATTTTTTAAAAAATGAAAAAAAACCAAACCAACAAATTAGAGCAGAAAGAGCTCACATTTATTCAAGTCTCAAATCGTGCCTGCTCTAGCCATGTTTGACAGAGGGCTCCTGGAAGTTTTTTAATCTGCCTGGAGCAGTAAGTGTAACGAGGCAGGTGTTACAGACTCCTTTTTACAGCAGAACCATATGCAGGGCCAATGCAGAACCGATTTGAGGAGCACAGTGCTAAAGCAGCCGGGACACCTTTCCCCTGGGCACAGAGTACTTAGTTCCCTAAAAATCACAATGTTTCCCTGGCATTGTAAAAAATACTATCCCTGCTTTAATGATCAGAAATATAAGCAACACCACGTGGAAAGTCTACAGCAAGGCAAAACCACAGAGCATATCAAGGAACTCTGCACATCTCTGCCAAGCAATACGGCAGCACCACAACCAAAGAAGCATCTTTCCTTAGCCTGAGGCTTCAGTTCCACAATGTTGCAGCTGTTACAGTAACCTGCACCACACGGATTTACACGGACCAACCGCAGTGCTGTTCTCTTGCCATAACAAAAGTACTAAAACTTCCTCCTGCTCTCCACCAGCTTGGGCATTTATGCCTGACACAGGCATAGATCAAATCCTGTAAAACCATAAGACTAGAAATACCAGACACCATACCCATATAATTCCTTATAAGTGTCAGAGCTGCCAAATTATTATCCCACCTAGCATTGTTCCAATACTGCACTGAGATTAGCATGAGGCCGAGATACAGCTGCATTCCAGTGTTTTTTGGATTCCTGTTTTTTAAAATCAAAACTGTAAAGAAATATTTTTCTAGCTTTATTAAATAAAATATATATGCAGGGGAGATAAAAGTACAGATGTATCATTTGAATACACAAATACAGTTTCCACAGAGGACTGTGAATCGGGTTTCTTCTGCTGTTATAATTTAAAATTACTTATCACATTAGCTCCTAATTGTCTTTCCAGAGTGCACTCAATTACAAAATTAGAATCCTTATCTTCCTGTAACAGCCACCTTTCAGACAGATCTCCATAAAATGTGCAAATTGGCTAGAAGAATATTTTTCCTTATACTGTTCCTGTTCATCAAAAGGTTGTCCTGAATCAAAGCTTAATCATGCTTTTGTTTTTCTGGTGGAGAAAGCAAACCAGCTGCTTTCTGAAACTGGCTTATTAGATATTTGCTTATACAGAGACCAGGTGGTGCCATGGATTAATTCTTTTCCTATTTCACAAAGTCATAATTCATAATTTTTTTTTTAGACCAACCTTTGGCAGTAAGACATTCTTATACAGCACCCTTTTTAACACACTGCAATCATTTGTGCTGAACAAAGTGGGAAGAAACAAACATATCTTCTATTTCATCTTTTCCTCTCGCTTTTTAAAAGTGGGTGCGAAGTCTCTATTTTTTGTGGATGTGGCCATCCACTCTGAACAGGCTGAAACAACTAGCAAAATCAGTCCCTTCTTTGACTGAAGCATTAATACATACTCCTACAGCTCAAATACCTTTAACTCATACTGAGCAGGAGGGTAAAACAAAAACACACCAAAAAACCCTCCAAACTTTTGTATAAGGCTAAGTCTTCCCCAGGTAATCAAACAGTGTGAAACGCAAAGCTGTCTGCAAAGCCCAGGTTGCCAAGGCCCAGGGCTGAATTCTTTTCAGTTGTAAACATGTCTCAAATACACTATATGTATCGTGATCCAGAAAATAAAATCTGAGCACCTTTCAAGTCTGCCAGGATCAAATCTATGTTTCATCCAAAGCAGGAAAGCTTTGACATCCTACAAATTCAAGTGGTAATAGCCTGTGAAAAAGGACAGTTAAATATTAATGACTATACAAATAACAAGCCTCATCCATTTGCAGTGCCATTTATTTCCCTCCTCCATGCACTCCAGAATATGTTATTTGCATTCTCGTCTTCAAAGAGACCTAAATAAGGCTCGCCACACGAATTCATAAAACAGTTTTAATACAACCAAGTTTTTCATGTCACCACATCAACATATGTGTGAATACTCAGACAGGAGGAGCTGAATGCCAACGCTGTATCAGAAGCACATGCAAGGAATCTGAAAAAATCTGCAGATGAGCACATTAGTGCCAGTTTTCCTGATGTGGGAGCCCCTGTTCGCTGCTCAGACTCTGCTTCTCCCCTGGACTAATCCCTTCCTGACAGCCCCCGAAGCAGACGTCCTTGTTATCCTCCAAGATGGGCACAAGGCTGAATGCATCCATGCATAGCTAGATTAATGCTGTTTAACTGTGGAACTGAGGCTCCAGTCACCTCTACTCAAAGACACTTGTGGCCTCACCCTAGGCCACAGCAGAAAAGACTATTTCTGTCTAGGCTAAGTACACTCGGCTGTGTGCAAACAAAGGGAAACAGCCACTGAGAGAGGCCCGCGCTGAAAAGTCCCAAGTTGACGCCACAGTGCAAAACGTGTGCTGTGTCTAGATTTAAGATTTAATCTCTAAGTAGTACCAGTTTCTCAATATCTATTTTTGGCTGCTTATCTCTGAAGCTTCCCATGGACAAACTGTATTTTGGGAAAGATTAGAATGAAGACAGCCAGGTTATTTATGAGCCACTTCAAAGTCACTGGGAGCATCTTACGTGACTTCATGAAGTGGTCTTAACAGTGAAGAACTGATGAGAAGGGATTTTCAGGATGGCACACATGAATAAGTACACGATTCTGTCAGTCCGGCATTGCATGTTGCACGAAAGGCATGAGAAAGATGAATGGAGCAGACACCAGAACTGCAAGCCTAAATGACAAGTAGTACATTGGAAAGCAGGAAAAAAATCTAGAGTTTCAAGAGTGTCAAATTTCCAGTAGCTTTCTCATGCAAACAGAGCTCCCTAGGAAAGCCCAGAGTGGTATATGGGTAACCCTTCCTAACAGAGACGTTCAATTCTCTTTCCAGCCTTTACTTTCCATGACAGTTTTGTAATTTTCATAATTTCAAGGTAGCTGCATAATTTTGCATACATTTAAAGTAAGTGGTTAATCATTATTAATTCCACTGGTATTCGCTGTACTAACAGTAACCATTATTAACCTATTTGACAATATTGTGGATTGCTTTGGCATTAATGTGATTGTAATATGTAAATCCATAGGAATTCAATTGTGAATTACCATTATTCAATGTACTAGCTTCAATGCATAATTCTGCAATTTGTGCAGAAGGAAATTACATGCTGACTCATGAGACATAACTTTTCAGGGCTTCATAAGACGAAATGTGAACAATTTGTACCTATAATTACAGTAAAATATAAGTGAAATATATAATGCAGTTACAACACATTAAAGGAAATATACTACTTCTGTCCTTAGCCATGTTGCTTAAAGGAAAATGTTTCGCATTAAACTAGCTATTTGCATTAACTACTCGCGTAACATAGATGTACTTAAAAGCTAGCAGTATGTCAGCAGTAGTAAAGGCCTTAATCTAAAGTATATTGAAGAGGAAGTTCTGACAATTTGAATTTTAAGCATTTTACTTTTAATCTAACATAAACCCCCAAGGGCCAGTTGCAAAGGCAGTAGCTGGCTTCAGGGTATGCTGGATAACACCCTGGCAAAATCCTGATCTTTTCAAAGACAACACATCTATCTTAAAGTCCAAGGGACTTTACAGGATTTAGGCTAGGTCCTAGTAGGTGAACAATTTAAACTCACTTCCATCCTTACGTGGAACGGGAATTTGGGCCTCAGGTCTATACCCTACTCACCTAAGAACTGATCCGATTATTTCTATGGGCTTTGTATGAAGCTACTGGAAGAAGTCAGACAATACATGGCATCAAAATGTCAATCACGTCCAACCAAGATTCCATCCTCTGCTCTCAAAAGCATCATTGAGTTCAAACAGAGCTCCGAGAAATGATAAGAATTTTATCTGCACTCTTTAAAGACACTGATCTCTTAGAGTTATTCACTTGAGTAATTTCATTGATGTTTAAATTTAATAGAATTGCTCACATACACATTGGAGGTTTGCAGGTTAGTAGTCAGTAAAGGCCTTTGTATGAATGAAGTTCAGCTAAGAACTCAAGAAAAGAAATTTTTTTGCTCCAGACTGTGTAGCAGCATAAGATTGGGCTGAAAATTTTATGTGACAAGGCTTCTATCATCTGCTAACTTCAGCCAGAAGTACTGTAAGAACGATTTGTGATTATGGAGACCAGAGGTCTGAACAGAATATTCTGCTCTTTTGGGCGCTAGGTTCATTTGAAATTCTAGAAACAGAGGAAATTTGAAGGAAGAGATTCTTGAATTTATAGCCTGAGGATTCTTAGGGCCGTCTCATGAACCCACTCCAGATGGAAGTTAAATTTATATCTGTTAATAACCAAGTTCCAGAAGTTAGAGTTGGGTTTCTAAGTCAAATACTTTCATCTTTGAGGCAATAAGGACTGAAGCCTGGTCAGGTTCTTAACAGAAAAACACCATATCTCCTTAGCTAGTAGTGTCCTTTGAGTAATTTCTTCCTCTTCCTAGCATTCATTCAGTTTCTCATGGTAGTTTTTCAAGCTCTCAGCAGTAGTATTACTGAATGAGATGAGGCACATGAACAAGTACTGTGTGTTCTCCAAGAATGCAGGCAACAGACCCTTACTATCAAGTTGGCTTTAGCATTTTTTTTTTTGTTAGGGGAACAGAGTGTGGTAGCCTCACCAGAAAAAAGCTAAGTATTCCTGACACTCATAATATGAGAAAGGACGACACGTGAAGGTCACTAGAATCTTTTAGAAATAATTCTATCAATTTCTCTGAGCACTGGACTACATTAATAACATCTGAGGGCCCAGGTAATAGCAGGTGGAAAGCAAAAAAGTGATTGACATGTCCTTCCACACATCTACAGGTATTTTACTGACTAATAAACCTACCCCTTTGCTCCTTCATTTGAACTATCTTCTGCTCTTTTTCTGAAAAGTGAGAATTCAAGAATACATCCTCCTGATAATAACACAAGGATTGAAGAAAATCTCTGCTGAATTTTAAGAGGTGCAGGACAACTGCACCTCATACCGAATGTTATCGGATACGGAGTAAAGCATTCTTTTCCTTCCAAAAAATAGCCACTTTTGACACATTTCCCATCCAGAAAAATAGCCCAAATTCACTTAAAATTGCTGAAATACCAGAGTTATTTTTCTCACTCAAAACATCTTTTCACTCTGATGTGTTAGTGTAAAAATAGAAAAAAATGTAAAGGAACAAAAAACATCAAAAAAATCCATAAACATTAAAGACTTTTTAAAAACCCTCCATCTGGCACACCAGAAAGCTCTCCTCTGATCTCCAGTTAATTCGGTTTGTGCTTTCAGTTTTTCATGGTGGTTCCTCAAGCTCTCAGTGGAAGGAAATACTCAACTTTCAGTATCCTACCACTACACTAAATCTGAAGTCTCCACGACAGGGGTCTGAAAGGTTTAGAGAGAGGAGTTCCTCAAACCACAGTTGAGGTCCATAAGCATTTGCAGAGTCATTGCTATAACATTACATCCTCCACAGAGGCTTGAGGAAACATGAGAATGAAAGGCACAGCCCAGCACCACTGTGCACCACACTGAGGTCAGTCCTTCAGTGCTGGATTCACATCACGACTCTTGCTCCCTCCATCCTCCTGCCAGCACTGTGTGCTCTTGGATCAATACCTGCATCCTCCAGTTGACAGAAATCCATGTTCAACCTTCCTGTCTCTGCATCCAACCCAGTGATTAAAAGAGAGAAGGGGCTAAGTGATCTCATTACACAAATAAGATAAAAATATGTTCAGTAAGTTCCTAAATTAATCCAGCATTTCAGGGTAGCATTACTTGTGCTGCAGCAGATATTCAGCACCCTTACATCTATAAATACAATTCTGGTGAATGTTAAAACTTTGTCTTTTCTGCAGCAATATTCTGCTTTGCTCTGCTCTTTTTTCTTTTCTTTTAATGACTGCAGGGACCTCAGGTGTTCTTCAACCTTTATAGTCAACAAAGCACCAAGTCCGCAATTGGCTCAAAACCTTTCTGTTCTGCCTGCAGCTACAGCTGTCCAAGTGAGATTTTTGTCATTTTGGGCTCAAGTTTTTTTTGAATTATTGATAGCAAAGACAGTCATACAATATTTAGCAGATTTAACTACATCTAGACTGTGCAGAGTTTTAATCCTTCCTCCTCCATTTACAGCACACAGATGCACACACACAAGAAAAAAACGAGCAGCTTAGTATTTCTTTAGCTTCAAACTGTGTCTATTAGTTGGCATTGCAACAGTCTTACAGTGAGAGGATAGAGCTGTACAACACAGCTTCTTCAGGAAAAAATGTGCTGAAGTTCATTACCTACAGAACGAAACATTTGACAGGTCTAAGAAATAGAAGTGTAAGAAATTCCCCAGAGAGAGTGGGGAGGATGATGCATGGGCTTCTGTATTTCTGCTGATCACCTTTTGATAGCACATTGTTTTCAACGCAGGACTGAAAGCAGCATTACCCACACTGCAGTGGAAAGGAGAGTGTTGGTGAGGAGCCCAGTGAGTTCTCCGTAAGTCTGTCAGAAAACTGGAAACAGAATAAGGCTGAATTGTAGATTATTCAATGCACACACATTTTGCTACAGGGAATAACCTTCCCAAAGAACTAGCAGCTCTTTTGGTTTTCACTTTAATAGCCTCAATGGGAGCCTTTTAACATTGACATGCCCCCCCCCAACCCCCAAGAAACAGTGCAAAAATGGAGCAATGACAGCCGTTTGAGCTGTTTCCTACTGACATTACTTGTAAGCCCTACATCGCATGCTCTTGTCAACAGTTTTTACAAAAAGGATCAGTGTTAAATACTGATCACACTGTAAGCTTGAAAAAATCTTAACTTCCATAAGAAGCAGAGAGTAGTATTTATTTTTTCTACCATATTAGATTTCCCTTCAACTTTTAGTACTTGGATTCACTATTTAAGTTTCTAGCTTGGCAAGAGCCTTCCTTTCCAGTTGCCCGGGAGAAATACATATCACAAATTACACAGCTTTTTTTTTTAATCTCTATCCATTCTTATTGTAAGTATTCTTGAAAAGAAAAAAAGCCAGCACTCTGAGATTGATAGATTTTTCAGCATGATCCTGCAGGGCTTGGCAGCACAGACTGTAGCTGTCAGGCTCAGTAATCATACAGTTCAGTCCAGGACCACTATACTCAAATCTCCCCCTATTGTTACACCCATTCATCTTCTAAAATGGCTGGATTTGATCATCTCCAACGAGCCAGCAAGCTATTGTCAGAGATGAGCACTCTTCCCCACTACTGCAAATCCATAAACTCCCTTTCTACAACAGCAGTGGTGGCTAGAGACCCATCTCCTCCCAAATGTCTTCTGAAGGAGACTCTACTGGAAGGGCGTTTGAGCCTTTAAAAGGCAAAGGAAATGAACAAGTGAAAAAACATTAAGGGCCTGCTCCTGGAAGACAAGACCTGCTTTTGAACAAGAGGGAGACAGAAATCATCATTTACACCGGATTCAGAACAAAAGCACATTCAAGTGTGACTCACATCTGGCAACGCCTATCTAACTACAGTAAAGGAAATGGAAGGGCTGAATACGATGACCCAAAGCCAAAGTGTGGAAAAAGTTTCAGGAGAATTCAGATTAACTTGATTTACAGCTCTGCCAGGCTGAATTCAGCTCTAACTGTGTACTTTTGCAAACAAAAGACAATGTAAAGGGAAAGGAGAGAGAGAGGGCTAATATAATTCATCAGTTCACATGAATTAAATTGCTGTAGTGAGTCTTCACTTCATTGAAACCAGCTGGACACATGTCCATGCTGAAGTAAGCAAAGTCCAGCTGAAGTCAGACTGCTTTCCCTATGGTTCAAACATGCATAACACATGTGCCTCTGACAGCTTCTCCCAGTCACAGAACTGTATGTCCTCATTTATTAGGACACAGAGGTTTGAGCTGGGACTGGGAGTCAAAAGCCACAGGGTCTATGGCTAATTACCCTGTTAAAACAGGCCCAAGAGCCCAAAGGATGATTAACTTCTCTGCTTGAAGTGAAGATCCGCTTATAATTATCTTCAGCGTTGTTTCCTACTTCACTTGTTCATCTCCCAGCATATTTTCAATTACATCCAAGAACTACAATAAAACAGCATTTTATTGCTAAGCCAAGCACTCAAAAATGAAGAATTGCCAGAATTAGAATTGCCCATGTAACTTCAATTTGGCCCCACTGTACATACGTATGTGTTTAATTACATAATCACACGATATTTTATCCACAGGACCCTTGATTAATTTGCATTCTGAACACACTGCTGGGGACTTCAGGGCTATGAAAAAAAAAGGAATCTTAGTTTTTAAATACCAGCTCATGCACAGTTCTGAAAAACAACAAAAATATTTCAAGATAGTATTTAACCTCATGTTTCTACAGATTTGGAGAAAGAAGTGCAACAGTAGTGACTGACACCAGGTGGTCACCCACCTATGTGAAAGGGTGACTAGAACAGATAACTCACACCATTCTGCCACATATCTACAGACTACACAACATCACTTGATGAAGAGCAATCATGTGACAACCTGGGAACTGAACTCTCTTTTTCATCCCACAGCACAGCAAAGGGTTCCCCTGGAGCCATCCACACACCAAGGTACAGAACCCCATTTCCTAACGCTATCACTAGAATTGCTTCAACCCATTATCAATGGTTGAGCATTCCATCCTCGCATATGCCTTACTACTAGAGAGCTCTTAGCAGAAAACCTGCAAGTTCCTCAAAGACTACTGCTCAGGAACCAGAACAGGTAGTGGTTTTGCAGACTACCTCAAAGAGGTGTGGAAGTGGGTCAGTCTATGATATTACGCAACTAAACTAACACTTCTGGTGTGCAAACACTATGCTGTGGTTTCTAACAATGCATCCATGTCACCTACTGCTGACGCAAGTGAGTTCCCTCGGAGTAATTGTGCTCAGCCATGCTCTAAGCTGTACTCAACTGCACATCATCCCCCCCTTAGGGGCATCAGCCCTGGCCAGTCACCACACTAAACACATTCCCGTGACCTCTCATCAACTCAGAGAATGGTCAGAACTAGCCGCCTGGGATGCACTAGGAAGACAGACTCTAAACTTCACAGTAGGCCAGCTAGCTTTTGACCACACTATCAAGAAAGCAGCGATTTAGTGTGGATTTCACTATTATCTCAAAGCCAATAAGCATGAATGCTTCAGATACTCCTTGGCAGTTATTATGGTGCATTTCTAAATAAAGGCAGTGCAAGATGATACTGGTTTGACAGTTCAGGCAGAGTGAATTGAGGAAGAAGTTATGGAATTCAATTTACACTATAACCCAAAATGTCGATTTATCTGTGCAGGCTTTTAATGGATACCTATAGGTAACAATGTTTGGGTTTTTTGTTATTCACATCTCTTACATAAGAGTGTCTGACATTCTGGATACATGGAAGATGCACAAATTGGTGGTTAAACTCTTTATTACTTCCCTGCCCTGTTTAAGGGGAAAAGTGCCAGGTTTTGTCTCCGAGTGCAGCAGGCATTTTAGCATTATGTCACCCACAGGCAAGTCACAACACACTGTGTTATACACAGTCTTCAGGAGCTTGCTGGTCAGGCTTCTTATGACATCAACCAAATACATGGATAAAAGTTATTTTCTAAGTTCAACCTTATAACAAAACAGAGCTGTGCTACAGCGTTGGCTCTCCAGCAAGTCAGGGTGGACACGTAATCTGCTCACTCTCCTGGGGTGAGAAGGACTGAAGCACAAGTATGACTCAGGAAATCCCATCTGACTTTCACTCCTCCCCATTGTCCTTTTCTCTCCGGTGCAGTCAAATGCAGACTGTGGTACACCCAGTGGGACAAGACCTGGCTAGCTGGGTAAGCTGCTACCTTGCCATTACCTCCTCCTTCTTCATCCATGTCTCTCACCATGCAATACAAATTCAAGCTTTGGTTGGGGTTGGCTTCAGAGAAGTGTGGATCCTTCAGAGGATTACAAATGCAATGGAGAGCAAGGAGTGTGTGAGGGAAAGGTTGCAGCTGTACCCAAAGCAGTGAGGTTTCTAGGGCAAAAAGTCAGCAAAGCACCGAGGATATATGGGGGCTGCCCACTAGAGTGAAAGGGTTTTGAAGCAGAGAGGTTAATGGACACCTTTGCTGAATCTTTGAACGTGAAAGGACCCAGTGTTAGAAGAAAGGAGAAAGCATTGGCAAGACCTCAGACTGCACAACCCTCTATTGCCTCATGCTGTACTGATAAAAAAGCCACTCAGGCTATTCCTATGAAGTAACACGTTTTCAAACCCTAACCATTCATAGAATCATAGAATAGTTTGGGTTGGAAGGGACCTTAAAGATCATCTGGTTCCAACCCCCCTGCCATGAGCAGGGACACCTTCTACCAGACCAGGTTGCGCAGAGCTCCATCCACTGGCTTCAAACACTTCCAGGGAGGGGGCAACCACAGCTTCTCTGGGCAACCTGGGCCAGTGTTTCACCACCCTCATGGGGAAGAATTTCTTCCTAATACCTAATCTAAATCTGCTGTCTTTTAGTTTACAGCCATTCCCCCTTGTCCTATCACTACACACCCTTGTGAAAAGCCCCTCTCCAGGTACTGGAAGGCTGCTATAAGGTCACCCCGGAGCCTTCTCTTCTCCAGGCTGAACAGCCCCAACTCTCTTAGCCTGTCCTCATAGGAGAGGTACTCCAGTCCTCTGATCATCTTCGTGGCCCTCCTCTGGACCCGCTC
>Ga0065711_1043327_pt1 | contig 14793 bp, 14 predicted proteins | sample Hoacrofraction12_FD_59098 | JGI IMG/M metagenome (GOLD analysis project Ga0065711, IMG submission 59098) | Hoatzin crop microbial communities from Cojedes, Venezuela - Epithelial fraction 12 v2 (version 2) | ecosystem: Host-associated > Birds > Digestive system > Esophagus > Crop | place... | reverse complement strand
TCTTTTTTTTTTTTTTTTTTTAAATACCTAGGCTTTCAGTGGAGATCACACACTTGGATTTCAACTCTTGGATGCATCTGGGGAAGAGGAAAAAAAAGGAGAACACAGAGGGGCCTGGCAGTTTGGGTGGTATTGAAAAAATAAGTATTCAGGCAGAGTGTGGTGAGAATAGTCACTTGAAAATACAGCCCTGAAGGAAGAGTCTCCAGAGAAACAATGGGAAAGGAATAAATAAAAAGAAAGTTATAAATTCATCTATTTGCTCTTCCCTGACCCTTGCTTTTACTCCTCTTCACAGCAACTACCCTGGGAAAGGCACAATGCTTTCCCCTGTCACAATATTGAGAAAAATTGAAATGGGGAAGAAAGACCACCAGATGCTTTATTGTCTTAGGCGTTTCCACATAATTAGCTGGGAATAAAGGTCCTCTGCATGGCTTCATTGCATTGAATGAACTTGGATATTGCTACGCAGTAGTGTGTTTTATGAGTCATGCTCTGTTATCCAGCGGCTTTTTGAAAACTGCCAGCTACTTTATCACTGCTGGCCAAGCCTAGGCCTACAACTTAAAATGCAGCAATGCAAAGTTAACTGTGCATGACAGGCGTGCATGAAATTGTTTAACACATGCACGCATGCACACACCCCACACACTCTCACAAAGCTGCCTTTTGCCCTCCTGCGCTCTCCTGCATCTCTCACTGCGCAGTCAATATCAGTTTTAAATATAAATAAAACCTAGGTACTGCAGAAGAAATTGTGAGTGCATGGTGAGGACCACAGTTTGCTCCAGGAATCATGTGCTCTGCCAGCAAACTTTCCAGAGAGGCTGTGAGAATCCCAAAGTCAGCTCCTCCGAGTGCATTGAGAGGGTGTCGGGTCCTCTTGTCTCCCACACACTCCCCTCCTTGCAGCTCTCCTGCACATGGGAAGACTGGGGGCGAGGGCCCCAAGCTGTTTTGTGTTCTTATTGGGTTTTCAAAACCACCAGGGTTTTACCTCAGGAGCCCCACTTCCAGAGAGGCTCACAGGGCATAATCTTCCTGCCATTGCACCTTGTACCTAATTGTCCATTGACTTCCACGGCAGAGGATTAGGATCACAGGGTCCACAAAATCTTCACACAAGGTGTTCCTCCTCTGAGGAGAACGGGGGGTACCCTCCGTGGAATTACTCTCTGTATAAACTGGGCCAAGAGAACCAGACTCTCAGCGAAGGATGAAGTTTTGTGCATGCAGAGAGGAGTTCCCGCCGGCTCTGTGCAGGGAGCTGCCCAGAACCTGGTGTCCCCTCCTGGGAAGCATGGCTCCATCCCTGCTCCCCAACTTGCTTTCAAGCACCATGACATAAAGCGAGAAGGGGTGAGCATATTCCTCTCCTTTCTCTGTCTTTCATGCACAGTTCTATTGATTGCCATTGGGTTATTAGCATGGGAAGGTGGTACCCAGTGTGAATGCAAGTGACAGCAGCGAACCAAAAGAAAGGAAACGGGGAATTGGCTCCCCTCAGAACGAGAGGCGAGAAGTCGCCTGACCCTGCCTGGACTTACTTTGTATTCTGGAAGGGACGAGCCCTTTCCCCAAGGTTTATTGGCTGCTCTGACAGGCAGGGAATAAACCATGAGAAACCTTCCTAGTACTCAACAAATGGAGGCTGGGGGAAACGCAGGAGAGCGTCAGATGAGTCTGTCACATCACAAAACCCACCCACAACAAATGAACACACACACAGAAAAAATCAAAACCAAGAACAAGACAAAGCGGTTTCCGCTCTCCATTTTCTTATGTCTAAACAAATCTATAATTCTCTCCTGTTTGACTTCAAGGTATTTTGCAAGGAAAGCAATAATTCTACTACAGGGAATATTGGGCCAAATTCTCTGCCATCAAGCAAGCATACTTCTGCTTTCTCACAGATGGCCCAACTTCTTCCTCTCAGTCATTTGGGCTTGTGCCCCTGCCTTATGGACATTAAAAGCAGCATAAACTTCACTCTCCAGTAAACTACACCCAAGTCCAGACCAAAGAGGATGGTCACGATTCACAGCAGACCTTGGTGTAACTTCTAGAAGCAATTTCAGAATGGGAACGAAGAGGCTGGAGTGACAGGTGTCACTGAGGCAATCTTCCCATGAGATTTCTTTTTAATGGGTACTTTTCCCCTCTGACACCCACTAGCAACTCGGACTTATTTTCAACTGTCCGAGTAACCAGTTCCATCTTTCACACTCAGGGCTAAAAAAAGCTTATGTGATATAAGGCAGTCAAGGTCCTCCAGAAACGTCAAGAAAATGATGTGCTTTTGATCTTTACTAGGGCAAACAAATGCCACAGCTCCCCATCAAAATTTTTGCTTATTCAGTACAGTATAAAGCAGTTCAGTGGGACACCAATTAAGCGCTGCGGGATGCCGTGTGTGTTTCTGTATGTCTGCATGCCTGCATGCCTGCCTGCGTGTGTGTGCGTGCATGTGGCTGGTGGGTGGCCTGCTCAACGTTTTGGTGGATGTTTCATTCCCACCCCTTTTACTACGACCCTGGTCAGGCCACTTTTATGCCAGTGACAGCTTCATGAAGCACAAAACATGGAGCAATACATGGCATGAAATTGGCAACAAAGCCGAGCAAAAGAAGGAACAATTCTTTGGCAGGATGTGATCACAGTATGGCTGATTGGATCTGGAAGCAGATGCCAGCAGCGAGTATTGTCCCAGTGACTGAAAAGACATGACCCCCGAGGTACAGAAGACAACGAGGCCCTCCTTATGAACCACAGGGGGAGGGGAGAAGAGGTGAAACCAATGAATAAATCAGGCAATGGAAACAGGGGAGAAAAGAAAATGCTAAAGAGGACTTTTATGGGGGACGGTGGCAGCTCAATATGCAAGAGCCCTGCCTCCTCAGCTAGCTGAACACTTGCTCAGACAATGGCTTTTTAACAGATGGAAGCCTTGCTGAAAGGGGCCAAGTTTTGTGCAGTTGAGAATCCCTGTTTGTTTAGTCTGCTGCTCAGGCAGGTGTCTGCAGAAAGGCAATCCAGCAGGTTAAGTGTCTCAGGGGTGGTTTAAGACAGGCAAGCAGGCATATCAACGAGGACTGGTTTTATCGGCTGGGGACTGATCTTGTTAGATTTGTTTGTGAAGCCCTAGTGAAGGAGAGGAAAAAAGAGACCTCTTTTCTCCTTTCCTTCTAAGGACAGATTTTCTTGGTCTGGGCAATCAGGCCCCAGTAATAAACCCTGCCAGTAAGGCTGCTTCATGTCACAGGTACCGACTGATCATGAAACGTTGCAGCTTGCGGTGTCACAACTCTGTGCTCCTACACACAATTGTTCTTTTCCTCATTTCCTACAATACATTTGAAAACCCAGCTGTTTACACTACTGTTTTCTGAATGGGCTTCTTCATCTGTTTCGGCATTTACTAGAGATCATTGAAATTCAACTCACATGGCTCCTGACCTCAGTGTTGTGCAATTCTCCTCTGCAGTAACAGAGATGCTGCCATTCTCCTTGGTTATCGATGACATCCAGCTAAAAGGACTGGTGGCGTTGATTTTTCCTCAGTCACATAAGCACACAGACACCAAATGCCACATACTGCATTGGGACACCCCAGCATGTAAGTTGGGGGATATGTGGCACCAGCCCAGAGGAGGTGAAAGCCTCACTCACTCACTCACTCACTCACTCACTCACTCACACACTCACTCACTCACTCACAGGATACTTGTTTCCAGACTGAGTAAGAAAGTGAACGTTGTGAGAAGGCCACTGCCAGAGGATGCTGCTCTGAGGATGCCTCCAGTAGGGCTACAGCCCTGAGACAGCCAGCCAGCAGCAGCAGGCACAGCTTCCACTCACACTGTGAGAAACGGCACTAACTGCAAAATTCTGACCTGTGCCTGGTGTGTGCAGGCAGCACAGCAAACTGGCTGCTCACACAGCCAATGCACCTTTCTCCCTGCCCATGAGCAGCCTCTGATAATGCCAGCCTCCCAGTCTTTTACCGAAGAAACTGCCCTCTGTTGAACCACAATGTGCTTGGCAATATACTTGCCAGTGCCCAAGATGAGAAAATTTTCTGGTATGACGCTGAGCAAAATGTCAAACTTACAATATGGATCATGTAAGGAACACCAAGCATGGGGAGAAGGAAAGGGAAGGGAAGGGAAGGAAAATACATGCAGCATCATGCCTGAGTGGCAACAGCTATGTCACCTCCCTGCACGCTGGATCATGACAATCATGATAGCCCTGAATCTCAAACAATTCTAGGAAAAGATAGAAAGACACCCACGTGGGTTGGACATAGCCTCACTCCGTCTTTAAGCAGTGCAGCTGTATTCTGCACAGACCCAACTCCTGGCCCATGCTGTGCTGTACCCAGCGCAGCTGCAGTGCCATGTATACCAGTGGAGTTCCAGTGCCATGCAGGGCAGGCATGCAGCCATCAAATGAAACGTCCACTTTCAATCACTACCTGTGCTATTGACTTGCTAGGTGACTTCAGACAAGGGACCTCACTTCTTCATGCTCCCATCCCCCTCTTGCCCTCCATATTCTTTCTCTACTTAAAATGCAAAGGCAGTCAATCTTAGTAAGAGTACGGATTCTATGTGCCCAACAAGACTTCCATCCTGATCCATGTATTTCTAGCTATTCTTCCTCTCAGGAGTGTGAGACAGTGGCATTTCCTATGCTGTTTTACCTCCTTACTTATTCTGAAACTTCTCTGTAGTCATGACTCATATTGGGAACAAAAACCATTGCTCTAGTTCTACCTAAGCGGCCCTCCAGAGGATAAACAGGGATCATTACCTTCAGGGGCTGGAGGCAGCACCATGGTTGCATGACTAAATCAGTGCCTTTCTGCCCTAGGCTCCTCTCACAATCGCTCCTCCATCTCCAGGTCTGAAAGCCAAACCTTTCTCTGGCTGGACTGGGTTAAACAGCATACAATATTAACCTCCACTCACAGTTGCGCATGCAATTGCATCTTTGATATCTGTTTTCTGGCACAAAATACTTGGCTCTTGAATTAGTAACCTAAGACACAAAGGTCTTTCTAGTTACTTTCTAGCTTGCAAATCCTCTTATTTGCATGTTCTTGATACAAAGTTAAACATTTTTCTTCAAAACACCTAAGGACAATGCTAATGCTCTTTCTGATTTTGCTTCTTCCCATTTAGTTATCTTGGTACTATTCATTTTTAGAGGCTTAAAGTGGAGTTTATGCAGCGTTAGTATTCATAGGCACATGCTAATTTACTCTTCTATTTGGATACATAAGTGGATTTTTTCAGATGAAACAGGGGATTAGATCTAGATCACTTCCTCTGAAGAAAAGTTGCGGCATGCCTCATCTTTCTGTTCTTTTCAATTACTAAAACTAGACTTCTTATTGCTAAAAAAAATGTATCTGCTGCAGTCTTGGAAAGAGAAAAAATACTGTGTCATGGTATGAGAAAGTCACAGTCTCCAACCCCAGCCTTTGCCTTCCTCCTTTCTGCATGGGGATGAGGGATTGTCACCATTGATCCCTAATGCCACTCTTGGTTCCTCGGCTTTGCGCTGTTGCAGAGGCTCCAAGCCCTCGACGCGAGGCTGGCTGCAGCCACCGCTGCTTGGAAAAATGGACTGGCCAGCTGACTACCAGGACACCAGAGCCAAGGGCTGTGCTCTTGCTGTCGGTTGTTAGCTGTTGCAGCTGAAGGGAAGGCAGTGGTCTGGGTCTGCCCCAGCCAGCCAGCACTCAGGGAGTCACCCTTGGGGAGGGGAGCACGCTGTAAGGTCAGCATGTCCCTTGCCTAAGTTTCACAGCCATAGAAACTTGCTTCAGTCTGCAAATGTGACTGAAGGAGAAACTCACAACAAATGCTTTTTCTAAATGTTCAAAAGCATATGGATGGAGAGGGAACATGCTGTCTTTTTGATTCTATTTTCACTTCATAACTCAGATTTTCAACATTATTACTATGTTAAGTATATTAACATCTGAAAGCAAACCCAAATTTTCATCACTTTTTCCTGTAGTTTCTGTTTGGAAACAAGAGAATTACCTCCCTAAAACCCATTTGTTGTGAATTTGATTTGGAATATGTAATCCTCCATGAGACGATAATGCAGTTAGGCGGATATGAGCAAAGACCCTGTTCCCCTCTTGGGCAGCCACAGGGTAGTACGGACCCAGACCTCCTGCAGACCCCTGCCACAGCCTGCCGAGCCTGCCTCCGGCCCTGCATACTCACAGGCAGCCCAGAGTCCCTCCGGGACCCGCGCTGGTGCTGTGCTTCACTCTGACGCCCTGCTGTGGCCACGGCAGTGCTGCTGCTGGGTTTGAGGGGCCACAGCTAACCAAGGGACCCAGTAAAGCAGCCGGGGCAGAGGTGGTCGCAAAGGCAGGCAATTCAGCAAGGTCACCTTCAGACTGCTCTGCAGGAATGGCCAGGGAAGAAAAGGTTTCATTCCAGGCACACTTTTTTCCACTCACAGGTATTGACTATTAAGGCATATTGGGTTTTTCTTTCTCCTTTAGAGAGGAGGAGGGCATCAAACTATCTCAAGAGGTCAGAATTTACTGTGGGGTAAAAACAAGGTCAACTGAGTACCTGTAGGTACATGCCATTACTTGAAACGTATAAACATAAACTACTCATACACTTATGAGAGCAGATCAAAGCCATTTGGTGGTGCTAATTACTGGATACCATATCTCAGGTCTAGTATGACTTCTAATGTCTACTTTATATTTTGCTTTAACTGTGCCACTAATTAGCATAAATAGAAGCCACATAAGCACACAGAGAGGACTTTCCAGGCAATAACTTCATACAAAGTCAACCAAATGAATGTAACATCTTACTGAAGCTAATGGATGATTACCTAGCCAGACCAACACCTGGGACAATTAGATATCAAGGCTACATCAAGATGAGTGCATTAAGCAGTGAGAGGGCACAATCCTGGGCATGGAAATGCAGTTGTCTGCCCCAACAAAGAGCTATGACTTCCCCTGACACCATACTGGCCCATGCCAAACCTTAAAAGATGCCCAGGCGCAATTCCAGAGGGTGCTTGTCCATACCTGGGATCACTCGTGATAAGCATTGTGTGTCCTTCACCCTGCCCTGGAAGCTGAGAGGATTTAGAAGCAATGTCACAAGCTGATCCTCATCACTAGCCTCTGTGCCTGGAAACACTCCAGGGCATGTTTAATTGTTTAGTCTGTAGCCCAAATGTTCGGTGTCCCCTGGGACTCTGAAATTATAGCTGTTGCTTGGCAACAAACTTTAAAGACATTGCACTGCTTGTTTTATATCAAGTTGCAATAGAGTTTACTACATAATGCACACAAAAGTAGGGGCTGCAAAGTCTGTCATTCCTGAGAGAGGAAATTTTGGTTTTAAAGCTGCACGGATAAATTCTGAGACAACATTTAACCATCATCACCACCTAAGCCCTTCACAAGCATTACTGAATTCACTTCTGTAAAGTCCTTGTGAAAAGCAGTATTTTTAGTGCACTCATTTCATACATGAGCAACAGGCACTGGAAGATTCAGAGGAAGAATACTCATCCTTCTGGTTTTTTTTATCAGTTTGAAATACTTCTGTTTGTTTATTCCAGGTATTAAAATTGTCCAGGTTTAGCATTATATACATTCGAAGTACAATTCCCTGTTGACTTCAGCTGTTGAACTTACTGTAGGGCAATTCTATTAGAAGCATAACACCCCACCTCCAGCCCCAGTTCCCCTTGCTCTTTTCTTTTTCTTAGTGTCTCCCAGGAACCCACTGTCCCTGTCCCTACCCTGGCTCCCACGTGCTCCCTTTGCCTGAAGGGCCCTGCTACGGACCTCCTCCTCCTTGCAGTCTCATTCTCTTCACTTCCAGCTTCTTGTTTCTGTCTGCTTCTTCCCTTGTCCTTTCCTCACACAGGTGTCCTGGTTTTGGTTAAAACAGAACCAATTATCTCTCAGTGAATTTTTCTTCAGAGCTAAGTTCTTCTAAGTAACTGCATTTACTTGCTTCTTCTAAGTAACTACATCGTGCCCCTGTTCTCGGCACTGGTGAGGCCGCACCTCGAGTACTGTGTTCAGTTTTGGGCCCCTCACTACAACAAAGACATTGAGGTGCTGCAGTGTGTCCAGAGAAGGGCAATGAGGCTGGTGAGGGGTCTGGAGAACAAGTCTTATGAGGAGCGACTGAGGGAGCTGGGGCTGTTTAGTCTGGAGAAGGGGATGCTGAGAGGGGACCTTATTGCTCTCTACAACTACTTGAAAGGAGGTTTGTAGTAAGGCAGATGTTGGTCTCTTCTCCCGGGTAACTAGCAATAGGATGAGAGGCAATGGTCTCAAGCTGCATCAGGGGAGGTTTAGATTAGATATTAGGAAAAATTTCTTTACTGAAAGAGTGGTCAGACATTGGAATAGGCTGCCCAGGGAGGTGGTTGAGTCACCATTCCTAGAGGTGTTTAAAAAACGTGTAGATGTGGCACTTCGGTATATGGTTTAGTAGGCATGGTGGTGTTGGGCGGTTGGTTGGATTTCATGACCTTAGAATTCTTTTCTAACGTATGATTCTATGATTCTATAATTTTTCTGAAGTTGGCTGCATATTTTTCAGATAGTGTCCACTCCAAAGAAGGTAGCACATAATGTTTATAGTTATACCAAGCTAATGGTAGAAATGGAACATAGGAAAAGGCCCCTGTTTATAGTTATTACTATAGCAGCCAAGGTCACTGACAGACCTTTTAGGTTCTGCAAGAGAGGCATCATAAAGGGTCGCACTTGCAGAGAGGGGTGGACAGGACAGGTGACCCAATACTGACCAGCAAGGTATTTCACGCCACACACGTCATACTCAGTTTAAAGCTGGGGGTCCATGAGGGTCTCTATCGCGGCCCATGGCCGTCCTCTGAAGAGGACCCTGCTCGTTATCCTGTCTGAGATCCTGATCCAGATTCTGATCCGTGCATTCTTGAGTCCAGTTCCCATCTAGTGCTGAGGCCAGTCCAGGACTTCCTGGTGCTGCCTGGCAGCTGCTGGCAGGACGCCAGCGCCCCGGCACCCAGCTCCGGGAAACTCAGTATCGGTTTTGTACATTTCGCATTATTTCTTTTATTATTAGTGTTACTAGTATTATTAGTAAAGCTGTTTTCAATTCCAATTTGTAAGTCTCTCTCCTTTTTCCTCATTTTGTCTTCCCCTGGTGGGGAGGGCGGGGGTTAATATAATCTGCCACTCTGTTTATTGCCGGTCTGCTCTAAATGGTGACAACAGGTCATGGGGCTCTGAAGGCACCGAATGCATAGGGCATGTACGTCACCAGGTCCAGTCTGCTGTGCCTAGATGGGAATAGCAAGTAAAGGGTAAACTCTTAGTTTCATTCATGTTTAGACTCCAGCCCAGGAAGGACAGATATCACAATGAAATCTGATTCTCTATTAACTGTGTAAAATACATCTTTCATTCATCTTTCCCTTACAACTTCACACGGTATTCAGGCATCTAACACAGAAAAGCTGCTTTAGGGCAGGCAGATGCAGAGAAAAAGGGGGTCCTGAGAGCCATCACAATGGCCTTACTGCTTCCAGGATTTCTCTCCAACAGCTGGGATTTACCTGTAGCCAGTGAAGCCCGCTTTTGGGAACCAACTGGCTGAAGTTACTGCTCTTGTTTAGGTAAAAAATGCCCTGGCTGGTGTACAATAAAACATACAGAATGTTAAAATGTGTAAGGAAAATTAAAAAAAAAAAAAAGAAAAAACAAGAAAAAGTGCATTTAATGTCATTGGAACAGCAGTCCTGCCAGTCCTCAACATATTACTATGAGTTTCATGAAATACTCGAGTTAATGAAATACTCCAGCAGAAGCTGGACTGCACAAATGCCTCAGCTTTTCTGTGGAGGGACGAAACAGAAAATCTCAGTCCTTCATGAAGCACAGAGAGGACTGAAATCACCACCCCCAGGCACAGGAACAGCTTCAAAACCAAAAGGCCCTTTCTTCACTTCCCAATTTGTAATTTCTGAAAAGCTCGCCATTTCTAAACCAGCTTTGTATTGCTTTGGTCTCTGCTTGTGCAAGGCTTGGAACTGCAGGGACCCCCTGTTATGTCACTTTGCACATGAATTATGTGAATATTTCTGTTCATGAGCCTGTTCACAAACCAGCGGGAACTCAAGAACCCCAGAAATTGCTGTGGACACAGCAAGCCTCCCAGGCTGACCTCCTCTGGAAAAGGAGGAAAGCTCGTACCCTTAGACATCTAGGACCCAGTCTGCCTACTGTAGCAAGATCTGCTGACTTGTGTTGAAATGCAGAATGGACTGAACACCTTGTCCCCTTTGTAAACTGGTTTAAATTGACACTGCTTCACAGACTGGGACTTTCAGCTCTACTTGTTTAGCAAGGAATGCTCTCTTAATTTCTTATTGTGCCATGCAAGATTTAGTACAGATCACTTAATTTAAATGGCAGACTGTGAGCAGTAACTTATTTCCATAAAACAAACAGTAATAAAGTCAAATATATTAAGCTTTGGCTGTGAGAGCTCAGATTATACAATTTATAATTGTACAAAACAGAAACAGAAAAAAACTACCCCACAAAGGATGAGTTATTATCACTCACTTAAGCATTTTATTCAGGGCTTCTGAAAGCAGTTGCAAGAAAACAAATAAAAAATAAGAAAAAAAAAAAGCAGCAGCCAAAGCATATGGAACACTGAAAGGCACTTGGTGACAGCCAAACGTGGAGAACAGGAGTAGCTGAGGTGTCCCTACACCTGCCGCCCTTCCCAAGTGCTCATCAACTACTCTGCACTCTGAGACTTACTCTGACCTCCCATTTTCATTCTGTGGGACTGATCCTTGGTTACACCCCCGCCAATTTTCATATGTGTCCTGGGTTCAGCCAGGACAGGGTTAATTTTCACCAGAAGCCAGGAGCAAACACAGCTGGCTGGGCTGACCCAACCTAGCCAAACAGAACAGGGTATTCCATACCATGTGCTGTCATGCTGGGTTCGGGCTGGGGGGAGCTGGGCGGCGGGAAGGCAGTCGCAGCTTGGGAGCGCTCGACGGTGGCGGGCGGTGAGAGTTGCTCTCTGCATTCTGCTGTTTTGTTTTGTGTATTCTCCTTATCTGTATCATTGTTGTTACTGTTCCCTTGGTTTGCTGTTCTGTTAAACTGCCCTTATCCCGACTCACCAGTTTTTTCCTGTTTCTTTCCCTTCTCCTCTGCACCTCAGCAGGGGGAGGGGTGGCACAGCAGCCGCGTGGCCCTTTTGTCGCCGGCTACGGCCAAACTATAACATTAAATTTGGCGCCCGGCGTGGGGCGGGGATAATGGCAGGACTGAGCAGAGTGTGTTAAAACAGCTTTCTTAGATTTTGTTATATGCATTTACTATGTTAGTTAAATAGTTGCCGGTAAAAAATGTTGCTGACTTTGATCAAGTGGCTGTGGTATGTAAACCTGTACCTGCTGTATGTGTTCGTTGCCGTGCTGTTCATTACCTCGGGGAAAAGGATCAGGATGATGATTTTGCTGTACTGTATGATATCGACTTATGATGTGATAACATCACTGTGCATGAAATTAGGCTTGTATTTGCTTGCGGCACAGCGGTCATTTCCATATCTAGGTGTTACCTCTCTGAATTTTATTAATAATTGAACCCACTCTATGGGGAAAACCGAAGGGGATACTTTCCCCCACTCTTTCACCCCTCCTGTCTCTTTCAGGCTAGTCCTAACAGCTTTTGAGTATTTTGAGTACCCGTGGGATGCTCAGGCCAGCATGTTTGTATTCTTATGCCTCCTGAATGGGTTTCAGGTTTTGTTTAGGGTTAAACAAGAAGTTAACATCGTGCAGAGACCTGCCCTGGGGCTGGATAGCTATGAATGGCTGGGTGTGTGGGACAGCATGGGCAGGTGTTTAGGGCAGTGGGCACCCCTGGTGTTTTTGAAACTCAGCCCTGAACAAGTGCAGAATTCCGACAAACTAATAGAATCTTTGGAAGAAGTGTGCTGCCACCCTGGGAACTCCAGAGAGACACCAATCACCGCAACGTGCTGGTGTCTGTTCCACGCCTACTGAGCCCTGTTCAACATGATTCAGTGCTCTAAAGAGGGGGGGGGAAATGAAGTGGCAGGCAGTGCAGCTGGCGCTGCCCCCTCCGCTGACCCTGCAGCTGCTCCAGCCCAGGAGGCAGTCACAGCCCACACAGCCAGCACCACCGCTGCTGCTGCTGCAATCACTGGCACTGCCCCGGTTTCCTTGGTGGGCATGGTAGCTGCTCCAGCTCCAGCTCCAGCAGCAGGCACCGTGGCTGAGCCCAATGACCAACCTGTGCCGGTAGCAGTCGCCCCTGCCAAATTAAAGAAAGACGCAAAGAAATCAGATCACTCCGGGAGGGATGACGATGAGCCAGGGTCATCGCGGGAGACAGAGACAGAGATCATCACCCGGTCCCTGTCCCTGAGTGAGTTGCTAGATGTGCGGAAAGATTTCAGCTGCCACCCTGGCGAACACATTGTCACCTGGCTGCTGCGGTGCTGGGATAATGGGGCCAGTAGCTTGGAATTAGAGGGCAAGGAAGCCAAGCAGCTGGGATCCCTGGACAGGGAAGGGGACATTGACAAGGCCATTGGGAAAAAGGCAGAAGTCCTCAGCCTCTGGAGGACACCTCTGTCAGGCGTGAGGGAGAGGTACCCCTTCAGTGATGATTTTGTATGCTATCCTGGCAAGTGGACCAATATGGAAAGGGGTATTCATTACTTGAGGGAATTAGCTGTGCGGGAGATGGTTTACTATGACCCGGATGATGAGCAGGTACCCACAGACTCAGATGAAGTCCAGTGCACACAGCGAATGTAGAGGAAGTTTGTGTGGAGCGCACCATCCTCGTATGCCAACTCACTGGCAGTAGCAGACTGGCGAGGCGAAGAGGCACCAACGGTGGATGAGGTGGCTGTCTGACTCCGGCAATATGAGGAAAGTCTCTCTTCCTCCCTCATCTCAGCTGTGGAGAAACTGTCTTGGGGAGGTCCAGCAAAACAAAGAGAATATGTCCTACTCCCCACCTGTACGGGCCAGGATCTCAGCCATTAGGGGCAAGCGTTCCTCTGCTCAGGAGAGAGGATACAGAGGCTACACACCATGGGGCATCCTGTGGTTTTACCTGCGTGACCACGGAGAGGACATGAGGAAGTGGGATGGAAAACCTACCTCAAGTCTAGAAGCACGAGTGCGTGAGTTGCGAGGTAAAACAGTTACAAAAGGGGATTGTGCTAGGAGAAATGCTGCTCCAGTTTCCAGCGGTCAGCTCTCCAGAGAAGGCAGACAGTTTGATCTTGATTTCGATCCTCTGGAAGGGACTGCCAAGTCATTTTTACAGCAAGTGAGTAGCATATTCTCTGACCAGGATTAGAGGGGCCCTGCCTCCAGCGAGGTGGAGGAAAGGGACAACTGGGTTTATTGGATGGTGTGGATTCGATGGCCTGGCACATCAGATCCACAAGAGCATAAAGCTCTAGTGGACACTGGTGCACAGTGTACTTTAATGCCATCAGAATTCAAAGGGTCAGAGTCCATTTTTATTTCTGGAGTGACAGGGGGCTCTGCCGAGTTTCAGCATCCGTGCAGGGACAGGAATGACTCTCACACATTGATACAATGCACAGCCGATTCCCCTTTATTGGTCCGCTTGCGTGGTTATATACATTTTTTGTATCTGCACACGCAATCATGCTTATTCGGATAGTCTATAGACATAAATCACGCGCTGTTCACGCACCACATATTCCCTTATGATTGGTAACTATGCACTAGCGCTAATAGCAACAGACCGCCTCCACGTCCTTGAACACATCTTGTTTTTGCTAACCCACATCATGTACACTCTCAGAACTTTCTCAATTGCTATTCTTAGCTTCTCTTTCCAGCGGCCTATGCTAACTGTTTTGCTTAAGCGGCCTAGTCATGCTAACTCTCAAACCACATCGACCCCAACAGGAGTCCCAAGAGCTGAGTGTATTGGAGGCTGAAGTGAGCCTCACTGGGAAAGAGTGGCAGAAGCACCCCATTGTGACTGGCCCCAAGGCTCCGTGCACCCTTGGTACAGACTATCTCAGGAGAGGGTATTTCAAGGACCCAAGGGGGTATCGGTGGGCTTTTGGCATAGCTGCTTTGGAGACGGAAGAAATTAAACAGCTGTCCATTTTGCCTGGTCACTCGGAGGATCATTCCGTTGTGGGGTTGCTGAGGGTGGAAGAACAACAGGTGCAAATCACTACCACAACGGTGCACCGGCGACAATATCGCAGTAACTGAGACTCCATTATCCCCATTCATCAGCTGATCCGCCAGCTGGAGAGTCAAGGAGTGATCAGCAAAACTCGCTCACCCTTTAATAGTCCCATATGGCCAGTGAGAAAATCTACGGGAGAGTGGAGACTGACAATAGCCTACCGTGGCCTGAATGAAGTCACACCACCGCTGAGTGCTGCCGTGCCAGACATGCTAGAACTTCAATATCAGCTGGAGTCAAAGGCAGCCAAGTGGTATGCTAAAATTGTCATCGCTAATGCATTCTTCTCCATCCCTTTGGCAGCAGAGTGCAGGCCACAGTTTGCTTTCACCTGGAGGGGTGTCCGGTACACCTGGAATCGACTGCCCCAGGGGTGGAAACACAGTCCCACCATTTGCCATGGACTAATCCAGACTGCACTGGAAAAGGGTGAAGCTCCAGAACATCTGCAGTACATCGATGACATCATTATATGG
>Ga0065711_1043325_pt1 | contig 14793 bp, 8 predicted proteins | sample Hoacrofraction12_FD_59098 | JGI IMG/M metagenome (GOLD analysis project Ga0065711, IMG submission 59098) | Hoatzin crop microbial communities from Cojedes, Venezuela - Epithelial fraction 12 v2 (version 2) | ecosystem: Host-associated > Birds > Digestive system > Esophagus > Crop | place... | reverse complement strand
TGAGCACGACTGGACTGAAGGTGCAGACTGCTATTAGTGTATCCAGAATCATGGTAGTTTAATATACATATTAAACGCGACTGGACTGGTAGTGGCAAATTGGACATCACTCAGAATTTAAACCTAGCCGTATCTAGCCTCTCACTCCGGTGAGGAGAGTTAGAACACAAGGGGGTTTATTTTCTGCCCAATTAACACGACACATACTCTGTTTTCTCAACCTGGAGCAACTGAGCCTAAGGGAGAAGTTGTTGCTATAGGTTAACAGACATTAGAAGAAAACAGGGCATAAGGACAAAGTCTCAAGAGATAAAGCTAGTCATGGTGGCCTTCTGTTTAGCTAGAAGATTTCCCTTGTTGCTCAGTACTAGGGTACCTGTTAATGTAGACTTCCAAAGATTCTGATCTTCAAGCTATACAGCTGTTTAAATCAGTTCTGAATTTGAGCTATCATGACTTATTTGATAATCTCCCCCTACAACATGAAAGCAGACTTTCGGAGAAGAAACATCTGACTTTTTATAAATTATCACATTTCTTTTCTAGATAGTGCTTCTGGTCTAGTGCTTATGTTCTGGAAATCAATGTACCGAAGCCCACTCTGTTTCAGTGAGACAGTGCTACTCCAAATACCTTTTAAACAAGTTGGAGTTTGTTTGGAGAAAATATTGGGTGACTTCTTACTGTTAAAAATTGCATTCATTAGGAAATAAAAATAAATCAAATATACATGAATATACGGCTTGTGAGATTTCTTACACACAGACATGAGGGAACTAAGAATTCTTATTTAAGAAGGTCTTAGTTTTCTCAGTGTTTTTGTTTTCTTCTGAAAAGTTGAAATCCATCCTCAAAAAACTGGACTTAATTATTCGCATTTATAGAAATCCAACTTTTATTCAAAAACTGTTCTTTAGTGGTTCACAGGCTAAGTACTTGAAACTGTGAATTCTGTAACATCTGTGAAAAAACATTCAGAGAACTCCAGTGCATCTTATCAAATACATAAACCTCCTAAGTCAGGTGATATTTTCTGATTTAATAGGTGAAGAAATGCTGGTGAAGAGCAAGTCAAGACACTTGCTTTAGCAGTTTTTGCTTAGCAACCTCCATGGTTTTGTATAGTGATTTATAAAGTGCTTCTAGTTACCTATGAAACTTCCACCTGAAACTGAAGAGGTAAATGTTAATGTCAGAAGTCTTAGATCAATTAGGCAGACTTAACTGAAAAGTCTTAGTTTAGCATATGTTTCATGTAGCTTGAATTATGCTTCCCTCAAGATTTAAATAACATTAGGAAGTCCTCTCAGTAGACCTCAGTCTCCATTTTGTACATATGATTGAGCCATGGGATCTCAGAACTTCTTTCCATATGTATTTAGTCTCATAATGGGTTTATGTACTGTATTCCATTGAACTTCTTAAGCACCTCTTTCAGTAAGTCTGTGGGGAAGGGTGTGTGTATTTGTGTGTGAGAGAAGGACTTAATTGGAAAGGAATAGTTACGTAACACAGAAATATATGTGTCCTGTACACAGATGGTTGTCTTCCTCATGCCTGCACTTTCAGCCTTTATTAAAGAGATACATGTTGGGCCTTAAATCTGTGACTCATTTTGTTCTATGGGGTCATCTCAGTGGGTATCTTTCTTGAGTTGTCAAATTGATTAAGGAAAGCACTGCACTGATGATGGTCTCAGTAGACTGATGTTTCTCTGCAGGGTTTAGAAAGATGTAAACTTTATTATGGACTGATTTCTTCAGCCCCTCAACCTCTTCCGATTCCTGGGAAGAAATTCTGTCAAGCAAGAGCTATTGACAATCCCCCTCAAAACGAAAGCAGTGTTATCTTCAAGACTAAGGAGGTTATTTAGTATTCTTTAATAAGATCATTAAAATCAAAGTTATTTGGAGTTCTGCCTGTGTACTTACAAATTTTGATCAACGTCATAAATCAAGAAAGTGTGATTCAACTTTAAATTCTGGTTGTCAAACTTTAAATGTTAAATCTCCCCTCACAATATATTGATGCCTTAAGCTGCCGTTACTTGGCTGTTGGAAGGAGAGTATACAGATCTGCTTTCTAATCTGCAATGCAAATACATTGCAGTGACAGGTTGTGTTTCTATGCACTTCTTTCAGTTGGGAAGCATTGCTTGGAATTGCAAGCCTTGTGATTTGTCTAATTTATGTAAATACTGTGAACATTCATTCTTTTATCAAAAACTAAGCCATAAGCAAGAAATCTAACATGTTCTGTTATGATCTGATAATTTTTTTCTTCCTTACTATTAAGATATTAACTTTAACTACTGTTAAACTGTAATTTATGAAATTTGATAACAGATCCTCTGATATTTCTGAATAGGAAACACAGTGAAAATTAAGCTGCGTCACGAGCTGGAATCTGATGGGTCAAACTCAGCATAAAATAATTTGACTCTTGCAGGATTAATAGAAAGAACACCATACAGAGCTGAGCAAAATATGAATAAAAAAATCTAGCTACATAGCCAATTTCTTTGAAGAATTATAAGACGAAACTCTTCAGAAAGCAGCCATTAGGAGTGACAGACAATTACCGGTCAAACTGCATCTTCAGGCTTTACTCTAGAGCTATTATTTTTCAATCATTTTTGTAAACACCAGTGGTATTCTCATATGTCATAAGTTATTGTTCTAAATTGCTTGTTGATTTGAAAAGGAACACCCCACCCCCCAAAAAAAATACCAACACACATGACAAACAGCATGAGTAGCTGTGATTCCTTTTACAACTTTTTCCATGAAAAACAAAAGAAACCACTTGTAAAAGCAATGTTATGTATCACTAAAAACATCCTATGATAAGATTACTGATAAGTTCTGCAAAAAATTCTCTCTCATTGCCTATAAAAAGGAAAAATGAGGCAGAAATTGTACATGCTAGGTCTCTGACTCAGATTTTTTTATTTTTATTTTTATTCAGATGCAAATTATTTCATATACATCCATTTAAAATTCTTTAGTTCCTTAAGAATTCTTCTTGTCTGCAAAAGAACAACTAAGCTTTCATCAGAATGTATCAGCACATTGTGAATGCTTTTCTTTTCTATCACCAGTGAATTTTGAAAATTTTTCTCTGCTTTTGGTGTAGTAAACAAGGAAAAGTCAGTAGATTTTCTTTCTCCGTTTGGCAGACAAAACTCAAAATCAATTACATATATGGCCTTAATTAGCACAAAGACTAGGGCAGAAGAAGATATGAGTATGTGATGTCTAAATGGAACCACCAGGTCAATGCAGACACACAGGGCTTAGTACTTTTCATTTCAGTTGGTTGAATTAAAGGCGCACATACACTTTTTCTAAAACAGGTCTATGTTATGAGGATGTTATTAAACAAGAGAGTGTTGCTGCAGAAAGAAATTTATCTTGCTTAAAAGAAAAAAAACATAGAAAAAGAAAAAAAAAAGGGAAAATGCCATTACTTTAAAAAGACCTGTCCGGGGTTAGGCTGAACTTGTGTTCCAGCCATTAATATTGATTTTTTGTTCTTATAACTAGCCTGCTACTCAATAAATAGGAATAATGACTCCGGTAGGGTCGCATCTTACATCACAACAGACTTTACACTAGAATACAGGCTTATGTAAGTGAAGCTATACAATATGACTGATTAGTAATAATAAAAACTGTTTTCCTTAATTTTAATGTAATATCAATACTGTGAATTTATCTGAAAAAGGAAGGTTGTCTATAAGTTACTGTGGGATCTAATATGCTAATGTTGCAATTTAAGGATTAAATTTATTATTTACCTGCACCACAAGTCTACTTCTTTAATCAGAACCACTATGTTTGCATTGGCATAATTATTCCTACCCCAGCTAACAATTAGCCAGAAAACATCCTACTGGAAGCTGTTCTTTAACAGGGTAAATAATCTGACATTCACAGTGAGTGTATATGCTATTTGTACAATTTTTTCCACCAAGTAATCTGAAGGATCACTCTTTGCAGTGTCTGCTGATCAGATATTTGCCTAAAGATGAATTCTGACCTCTGTTTCCGAAGTTAAACCTGCATATTTTGAAAGACCTGTGTATCATCAGTATACATGAAAGATGATTAATTTCATTTTTGTAAGTCTTGCTGCTTGAATGTAGCAACTTTTAAAATGGAGTCTGGGGAAGTTTCATGCTATTTTTGTTTCCAGAAGCAGAGAAAAATAGGTGCCCATGAATCATATTTGCGCTATAACTGGGGAAGAAAAAAGCAGGTTGTGCAATGTGCATTCCTCTTTCTCTCAGGATATTCAATACACGTAACGTAATTGTACGTTTGGTATTTTTACTGAACAAGTTGGGAGGAACGGGCTGTCTCTGCATTCCAGTCACACATTTTGAATTATCACTCAAAATAAGGATGGTTAAAACAAAAACTGTAGATGCAAGGTTAATTAATTTCATAATGATTTAATGACTTATTTCCAGTGAGGCTGGACATCCCCCCCACTTTTCGTTATACTATGCTTCTGTGATTCTAAAGGGATCACTAGAAACAATAAGCAAAACTATTCAAACATGTGGGACTTAATTTGCTAAACATTTTAGGTAATGAAAAAAACAACCAAAAGCAAGGTGGTGAAAAGTATTCTAAGCCTGAATCCTCTCGATGGCCTGTCATCAGCTGTTGGTATACAGGAATGGATGGTGCTGGCTGAAGAGTGAGCACTTTTTGGACTAACATGTACCAATATACTGATTTCCTGGGCTCTGTTTAACTTCAGAAATCAAAAGTTTTCATTCACTGATCAAATACTGAAGAGCAGTGAAAGATGGAAACTACCCGGCTTCTGGGAGGGCTAAAAGTCTTTGTAAGAGCTTGTCAGGACAACTGCAGGTTTTGAGATAAAATATTGTTTTTAACAAATGGTAATTTAGATATGTCTTTGATACAGTTTTCTGCTTAAAAAAAGCTGCTGTCAGATTGTTATAAAATAAGAAGATAGTTACACAGGTAGTCTTATTAATTTTATTAGTTACCTAGATATTCTTAACCTCTGTTAATGCTGTAGATTGCCGAAGTCACCTCTCCAGTTGGTTAAGAGCTCAGAGCTAAGTATGCGACATGAAAAAATACTACTTGTACTTTTTTAATCCTCTGTAACATTGCATGTTTCTTTCACAGCTACCATCGTGATGATAATTATGTTATCCATGCTTCACTGTACACATTTTATACTGCAATACAGTATCCTGTACCTGTACAGGAACCTGTATCCTTTACAAGAGTTAGCTCCAGACAGTGTTTCATGTGTTTACTCTTGTATTTTCATAGGAAAATTTGAACAGCATTTACTGCAATAGTTAAAGTGTTATCACAGTAGGAGTGTTTGAAAGTTGTGCACTTAAACTGCCAGAGAAACAGAGATCAACATCGGGGTTGATTCATTACTGTGCTATTGATGGGAAATAGCTTTGCTTTAGCAAATCAGCTCTAAAGTGTCGTCAGAAGTCATGTAAATTCCCACAGGCACTACACATTGGCAACTGAACAATCAATAGCATCAAGAGTGCCTTGCTTCAACTTTTTGTGCTGTCAGTGGTAGTACTAACCTGCTACTGCTTTGACAACAGGAAGAAACTTGCATATTTAACCTGCCATGCTCTCTTGGCACAAGTCAAGACTGGCTTGTGTTGGATGAACATGAATATATGCTCATGAATTAATTAGACTTCCAGGACAGACTTCAGTTGCTGTATTAATTTCCTTATGTGTGTATGCTCCCTGAAAACTTGCGTAGGTTAGCTGTACCGCATTGCTTGAGCTGCAAATTAACCGTTTGTCTCCATATTGTCTTAAAAGTTCCAGAAACATAATTTTGCATGTATTCAAAATGCAAGTTTTGTAATTGATGGAAAACTAGGCGAGAACACAACAGGTCTTGCAATGGGGGTCTACAGGTTTATTCCTTTCGTGAGATGAACAGTAGCATTCTCACCAGCTGTGGGTTTCAGGCAGAATTTACTGATGCAGGAAAAGCAAGACTGACACACATCACAGTGACAGATATGTTCAAGACATTGTCCCTGTCAGAAAAAAATGATTACATTCTCTTTGCACAAAGAAGGTGAAATAGTGAAAAAACATCTGAGGCAACATTGTGTTTCAAGAGCCGTTAAGACCAACAGAGGTTAGAGAGCAAAACGGGAATACTTATGAAGCCTCTTCAAATGAGGAGCCATTTTGCTGTTGTCCAAGATTTTCCAAAGAACTCCCCTCTTTTAACATCCTCACTTTCTTGACCTACCAGAGCACAACCTGCTGTGTCCCACCTACATATCAGTTGTGGCAACTGAGAAGACAGCCCCGTGACTGCCAGTAGTCACAGAAAAAAACACTTAGGAATGGGTATCATTGGAGGATGACGACATTCTGCCTTGGCTTGTATGATTTCTCCTTTCACAAAGATATCAGAGGAAATAACAAGCTTGAGTTCTCTGAGACACCGCATCTTTGAATGATTGTAGAAAAATACCAGTTGTCCAGCAATATCTTCTAAAAATGTTCAGAACAGACTTATTTTTCATTACTAGTTGTTATATTCACCTCCGTCATGTCATACATGACAGAAAGTACCAATGACCTATTATACAAGCAGGAAGAGCATTTCTCTTCTAGTTCTATTTGCTATAGAATATCTCCTTCTCTGGAGATATTCAAGACCCACCTGGACAAGGTCCTCAGCGGCCTGCTGTAGGTGACCCTGTTTCGGCGGCAAGGTTGGACTAGATGACCCACAGAGGTCCCTTCCAACCCCTAACATTCTGTGATTCTGTGATTCTGTGATTACTGCTGGAGTATTACCAGCTGCTGTACAGGCAGTATGTCTGGCATCCAAGGACACAAAGGATGTCAAATAAGAGGGATGGCCTGCCACTATTCTATTAAGAAGCATTAATTTGGAATATTTATTTGTCCAGAATGGGTCTTGTTAATAAGCCTTCCACAGGATGCTAGAAATTTGTTTTCAGCTGACCCTACAAATCTCTGCTAGCAATCCCTTATAATGTGGTCTTCTGTGCATTCCCCATGGGCTTTCACCTAACAAGAAAGGCAGAGGTCTCACAAAGTTAGGAATACTGCTTACAGCTTTTATATGACCTCTGGGTCACTGGTTGAAACTTCAAGAGATGGCCAAGCTTCACATGCTGTTTTTAGCCTGCTGATGTCAGCATTCCCTGCATTTCCAGTTGTAAGGAAGAAGAAAGATGTTCGTCATTACCGTTCCCAGACAGCAGCACTATTTTTAAATGTAACTTGCCAGTATGAAATGTTTTCCAGTTTCAGGGTCTGGAATAAAATGTAATTAGTTATGCCTCCCAAGCACAGGTTAAGAAAAAATTAGATCACACCAGTCAAATATTTTCTTTTTGAGGCTTTTTTTGCTATATCAAGTCCATGAAAATATGGATGTGTCAGGGGAAGTCTTGTCTGTCACACCATCTTATCCAGTAACTTGTTAGTTATGGCTTTCTCCATACTACATCAGGCTTGCTATACACACTTTGCAACTACTCTATCTGGTTCAATGCTTTGTTGCGAACAGAAGGAAGAATACAGAAAGACCTCTTCCCTTACAAAACAATTCATTTATAAGGAGAAAGTACATTAGCTAGTGGCAGCTTTTTTCTGTCAAGTACACCGTTTCATACCATTTTCAAACTGTTGAGGTTTCTTTTGTCAGAGTAATATTTAATGGTAGCTATTTTAAATACGGAGGTTCCTGATATACTGTACTTTTGAATGTTTCTAGAAACTTTTCTTTTCAAAGCAGATAACCAAGGGCAGGTTTCATGCGAGAGATTATCATGGCTTAGGGGTGAAGTGCTCCTGACTTTCTGTTCTGCACTCTTTGTCTGTGGGTCAAACAAGCTGTAAAACATTATATGTCTCTGCAGATGTGCAGTAGAGGTATTATCCTGAAAATTTTCTCTAAATTTTGAACTTGTGGAAGAAATATTAAAGAAATGGTGTCCAATTTATTCTAAGTATCCACAGAAATACTGGATGTAGAGGAGAAATCAGAAAAAACATCATAAAGCTTAGGAAGAACTATGATTACTTATCACAGATAAGTATTTTCCTTTATAAATCCAGAAAAGAAAGCAGAATTTCAAGGTACCCCTTTCATGATAAAAATTTTGGCATCATGTTTCCATAGTTTTGCAGTGTATTCTTGTTTTCTTACAAGACTTCTGAATAAGAGAAGGTACCAGATAATCGGGTCTTACCTAAAATGACAGAAGATGCTGTCTACAAACATATATCCACTCATTGTTGGTTTAATTTTAATTTTTGCTATGCATGCTGAAACTGAATAGATATTCTTTTCCCATGTCACAGGGATGCAGTGAAGAGAGGAAACAGATGAATGTGAAATAGCAGTTTCTGCTAGTTGCCTGACTTGGACTCACAAATAAGCAGCGTATCTCTGTACCAAAAAAACTATTTCAGCATAGTAGATTGTGTATTTATCTAATTATTTTTATGTTATTGTGTGTGTTATCAGAAGAGATGAGACTTGGAAAGGATCTTTAGGGAGTAAGAAAGTAAGCCTTATTAAGGGATTGTCAAAACTGGTCAAAATCATTTTGATTTCAATTTCAAAGAAAAATTGAATTTTTAAGTACACTAAATTTATGATAGAAAACATGGAGAATTCAGCTTCATTTAAAAAGAAACAGACAAACACCACACAAAGTGAAGTCTGCTTAAAAATAAGACAAGAGGAACCCAGGTGTCCTTTCAGACTAAGGACTGGGTTCTGGAGGTGAGAAAAAAAAAGAAAGGTTTGTATAAAATCATACCGGAGATTTCTATAAGAATGAATGAAATTATACACAGTCTATAACTCTTACAGTGTGGTACTGGTGTTGGCTGTTTTGTTGAGTTCTTTTACTTGCAGGCAGAATCTCCAAGGCAATGTAGTGTAAAAGCTTCAAATGAATCTAAATAGTTGCCTTATAGTAACTGCTAAATTGCAAGAACTGTGAACTTGTGAGAGAGAGGCACTATCTGCATAAATTGGGGCATCTGCTGGGGTAGCTTATCTCCCCCTACTTTTCACGTGTTATTCTGTGAAGAATTTCAAATTTCCCTGTCCTTGTGAAACCACTGACAAAGCCATTAATATCTTGTATGGTATTCACAACTGTCAGTGTGAGTACCTCTGTCCTCCCAGCTCATCTACTGTAACAAAATTATTTAGCATTCTTTAGCCTCTCTCAAAGCACACTGAAAAACAGAGTAGAAAATTGTGCTTTATTATTCATCAGATTTTAGCACTGGACTGGGGTTTCAAGGATAAATAAATTAAACACTCAATCCCTGTCACATGGAAACTGAGGTGTCATTGAAGTAATGGGCATCTTCAGAAAATGACTGTCAATTAAATATGTTATTTTAGGACAGTAATAGAAGTAATTATCTTTTGTGCCAGGAGAGAAAGAATTAGCACTGAAATGCCATGATGAGTCCATAGAATCAGTCAATAAAGGAAATTTTCTGTAGTTACTTGACCTGATTAAAAAAGATGATGTTATAGTAAATGTCGTGCAGCAGCATGTAGTACAAAATAAGCCAACAGAATGAACAGGTTGAATCTCCTTCATAGCAAAAAGGATTCTGGCAATTATAATTAAATTGATGGGATTTGTCGGAATGATATGGACAACTACCATAAGATTAATTTTCCAGCGTAATAAAGGAAGCTAGCATTTATGAAAACCTTGACCTAGGGACTCTTACAGTGTCCTTAGAAGATAGGGTTGGGAGGGAAGATTACATGAGAATTTGGATATGAGGAGTTTGATACTCATTGGCCATAATTATCTGAAACTATCTCACACAAATCAGAATCAACATACAGACCATGAATCTGCTCCCACTGGAGAACTTCAGTAAGTGTTTATTAACATACAGGTTGATTAAGTATGTATGACTCAGTAAATAGGATACAAGTCAACAAGTAGACTTACTGTCCCCAAGACTTTTGGTGTTGTTTGTGGAAGGTAGGGTAGTTGTTTCATTCCTGACTGAATCAGAGTTGTTAGTAAGCCAGGTAAACATGGCAATGCCATCTGTTTTACCACAATATTTGCCTCACCAAGTAGATTAAGTAGTCCTCTATTTTGACAGTCTTATAAACTGACTTCCTCAATTACTCAGAGGTAAATAGTCTTGTAGTGGAGAATGAAGATGGGAAGAGAAAATGACAGAGCATGACCGTAATTTCTGAGTGTGCTTAAAGCAGAGAGAGCAGCACACTCATCAGCAGAAGAGGGAAATGCAGCCTGAGAACCGTATTTTTCAGGATCAAGGAAAGTGTCCATGGCAGCAAGCAGACATCATGCACCTCTAATGTTAGTGGAAGACCAACAAATGCATGCTTTTATTTTTTCACTTTTTTTTTTTTTAATTCCCATGCATGTGCTGTCTATTATGGATGCAGTTTACCCCAATCAACTCCAAGGGCTAATTTAGGAGTCAGTATAACCAATCAGAAGTGAGAGAGAAGTGGTTAGCAGTGAGAGCTAGGAAAGTCCACTGATACATGCGAAAGTAGGAAAGATGATCCTGATCCTCTGAAATCCCGAGGGATTTTTTGACATGCAGAAATCCATGCACTAAAATTAAAACTGTAACGATGACCTTCTGTGTTGAAAGGTTTCTCTTTCAGGCTAGTAGTGAGTAGGAGTTTTCATCTTACATGAGCATTGTAGTTAGATTTTATGAAAGTTGTCCCAGTGGACCTGCAAGGGGAGAAGAGTGAGTGGGGTGGCTGCAAAGGGGGGTATCCCTTCAAGAGGAGGTGAGGAGCACCTTTTGGGTACCCACTCACTTCTGGGGTGAATGAGCAGAAGGGTGCTTTGGGGTGAGAGGGAAAGGCATGTAAAGGTCAGAGTAAGGTACAGGGGATGTCAGATAGAAGCGTCAAAAGGCCTTTAATAAGACAGTGTGTTCATTTTGCTTCTTCCCTCCCCACATTGCTAACAGAGGCGGCCAACAGACACAGCGGGTTGTGTACCATTTTGTTGATCCTGCTTCACATCAACTGGGATAGTCATTGGAGACTGCTGGAGCACTGCTGGGAACCCACTGAGGAACTCCGAGGCACCTGCTGCTGTCAGGAGAGGTGAGAAGTACAGGAGGCCTCGAGTTTTAGCAAGCTGTTCTTCCATGTCGGCACCAATGATACTGCCAGAGAAAAACTGGAGGGTATCAAAAATGACTACAGAGCTCTAGTTGTGGCAGTTAGGGGAATGAGGACCCAGGTGATATTTTCCTCAGTCCTGCTGGTGAGGAGAAACAGTGTAAGGAGAAAGGCACTTACCCTTTACATCAACAATTGGTTGCAGAGCTGCTGTCAGCAACATGAGTTTGGTTTCCATGACCATGAGAATCTGTTCAGAGATCAACATCTGCTTAGAAGAGACGGGATTCATGTCACTAAACAGGGTGAGGGTGTCTTTGCCAGTAAAACTGATCTAGGTAGAAGGGCTTTAACTTAGGATCCACATGGGAAAGATAAAATTAACACCTGTGAAGGAGTGACAGACAAGGTTGCCAAGGAAGGGGCCTGGAGTGAGGCGAACGAAAGGGAATACAAAATTAATAAAACGAGTCTTAAGCAGGGTCACCTGAAATCTTTGCATGTAAGCAAGGAAGGGCCTACAAAGCACAATTACGGGAAAACAACTCCAGACCTTTTCTGGGAAATCAACATGACAGGGTGCCTCTCTGAAGTGTCTGTACAGCAATGTATGCAGCATGAAGAATAAACATGAGAAATTAGATATCTGTGTTTACTTGCAGGGCTGTGATCCTGTTGGGATCACAGAGGTGTTGTGGAATGTCTTGTGTGACTGGAATGCTGCAGTAGAGACATATACGCTCTTTAGGAAGGACAGGGCAGGAAGACGAGGGAAGAGAGTTGCCCTTTATGTGAAAGAGTAGTTGGATTATGTGGAGTTCTGCCTGGGGATGGGTCATGAGCCAAGTGAGATCTTATGGGTAAGCATTAAAGAGCAGACAAATATGGATGATTTAGTGGATGTCTGCTATAGGCCACCTAATAAGGAAGATCAAGTAGATGAGGCTAGAAGTACCTTCACTTTCAACAGGCCATGTTTCTCATGAGTAACTTCAACTACCCTGATATCAGCTGCAGAAACAGCACAGCCCTGGACTTCAGAGGAGCAGGCTTTGGCCTCTTCAAAGACCTGCTTGGAAGAACCCTGTGGGAACGGACTGTGGAGAAGAGTCCAGGAGAGCTCATTGATTTTTCAAGGATCACCTTCTCCAAGTTCAGAAATGGTTCACCCCCATATGTAGGAAATCAAGAAAAGGTGACAGAAGGATGCATGGATGCACAAGGTGATCCCAAGAAAATGTATGAAGGAAGGTAGGTGACCTGGGAGTAATAGAGAGACACTATCTGAGTGGGCAGACGTGGGCTTAGAAAAGACAAAACCCACTTGGATTAAAATCTGGTGAAGGACGTAAAGGACAAGAAGGATTTCTACAGGTACATTAACAGCAAATGGTATTCCACAGGGAACATGTGAGCTACTGCTGAATGGTACAGGAGACCTGATCATAAAGGAGAAATACAAAGCAAAGGTACTCAGTGCCTTCTTCACCTCAGTCTTTATTGTTAAGACCAGCCACCAACAGCTCCCTGAGACCACTGGGCATATTTGGTATGCTGGAAAACTTTTCTCAAGTGCTGAGGGAGTTGGCCCATGTCATTGTGAGAACACTGAATCATCTTTAAGACACAGCGAAGACTGGGGAAGGTTTCTGAGAAATGGAAGAAACCAAATGTCACTCTCATCTTCAAGAAGGGCAAGAAGGATGATCCAGGTCAGCAGTTTAAATCTGGCAGTTAGTGAATTGTTACGCAGCAGTTCAATTTCCTCTACCGTTTCAACTCTAGATGTCTGTTGTCTTCAATTTACATTAGCAAAACTTTATATGATTAGCCTGCACATGCAAATTTTTTGTTGCATTTGCCAGTCATTTTTCTGGGATCATACCTCTGGAAGATTCCTTGGTCTACTGAACTCCTTTTTGTGTATTACTTACACTTAAATTAATTACAGGTATAATATTTCTCTGTACTTATGAACATCCTTCTTTTCAGGTGCCAGACACACACACTACAAACTGTTTAACAGCAGTGCAGTTATCACCTTTCCATAGAAACCTCCCCACCCTGAACTTGGTCTTGTTTTTACAAAGGTCTTCTGTGTAACAAAGTCCTACATTTCCTGGTAGGTAAAATTGCAGTTTTTCCAAGTTTTAGTAGGGAAAGGAAGCTTTCCAATTATTAATAATGCTATGGCATGGAAATTCATGTTTTAAGGTTGATAGTATTTCTTTCGATGTGAATGGAAATCATATTATTGACTTCAATTGACTTTAGTTCAGGTCCACATCCCACCCGCTTCCATTGGTCTTTCAAATTCTGTATTTTCTAATATGGTGTGGGGTTTAGTTCAAAGTCTTTTAAAGCATGCTTTGGCAATCAAACATGACTTTAATTTATCATTAAGTTTTCACAGCAATATATTTTTGTAATCATGCTTATTTCTAGGTCACACAGTCACAGTGACTTTAAAGCTGGTAAATGAAACTCTCTCTTCAATTCAATATTGTAATTGAAGCTTTATCCCTTAATGTAAAAAAGTTAGACAGGTCTCAACCTGGAGTACATGCAGTAAAGATTATGAACTATGCTATAAGCAGAAAAAGAGCTACAGAGGACACCAGGGACACTTTTCCTTAGGTTTTTTTTTTTATATACATGAGATTCAAATCAGTGGTCATTGTAGAACTAAGAAAAATCTGGATGCTTCCTTGACCTAATGAATTGTCTTCTGAAGAACTAAATCTAAAATATTCAGCCAACATGACCTGATACTGAACTCATTCTCCATCATATACACAAAAACACAAGGACCTGCTCTGATGCCTTGGATATTAAAACAACCTTTAATTGTATCTTCCTGTTTTAATTTTTTTCAGGATTCATGTGTCTTCCAAGTTTAAGGCATATCTTGCAGGTTGGGAGGCTGGTAAAATCCTGGAATATCTTTAAACTTTTTATGAATAATATATGTAGTAAAGCAAGTAATTCTGTCTGTGGATTGTCATTGCTTGTCTGTGTGGTTTTGACTCTACACCTACTTAAATTCCCACTAGACAGCAGCTATAAATATCTGGCATATCTTCTGTGTGTAGTTTTAAGGGCTTTTTTTCTCGTTCTTCACTACAGAAGAGCTTATTTGTGTCTCTGGAGTGTCTTCAAGTTCTAGTGTCAGCAGTATAGATACTGAAGCAATCAGAGCTTGGTAGAAATTTGAAAAGAAGTATTCCTATTATTAAAATTGGAATTCTAGCACCAGAAATAGCAGAAGCCAGATAGATGTCAGTAAAAGGAGATGCAGTGGAGGAAACATAAGAGTTTGACTCCATCGAGGTTGTGCATTTTCCAAGAAGACAACATTATTCCCTCTTCACATGCAATACTCATTGACTTTAGAATATCTAGAACACTGTGAAAAGTGAAAATAGGTGACAGCTGAAAGACATGTTTGGAGAGAATGGATCACTGATTATAGAATCACAGAATCGCACAGAATCACTGAATGGTAGGGGTTGGAAGGGACCTCTGTGGGTCATCTAGTCCAACCCTCCTGCCGAAGCAGGGTCACCTACAGCAGGCTGCACAGGACCTTGTCCA
>Ga0065711_1043326_pt1 | contig 14794 bp, 10 predicted proteins | sample Hoacrofraction12_FD_59098 | JGI IMG/M metagenome (GOLD analysis project Ga0065711, IMG submission 59098) | Hoatzin crop microbial communities from Cojedes, Venezuela - Epithelial fraction 12 v2 (version 2) | ecosystem: Host-associated > Birds > Digestive system > Esophagus > Crop | place... | reverse complement strand
TTTTTTTTTTTTTTTTTTTTTTTTTTTTTTTTTTTTTTTTTTTTTAATATCAGCAGAAAACCCACCTAATATAACCAGAGCACGGCATGCACTTTTTGGAGTCAGTCTGGGTGATTTCTTGATCCTTACGGGTCCTTTCCAACTCGAGATGTCATGCTATGATTCTCCAGCACTAAGAGCACGTAACTACAGGGGAAAGTCCTTGGACTTCACTCTAACTTGAGGAGGGAAAGCCCTGCAAAGCAAACAGCATTTCCCAGCCTTCCCTGGCAGCTACTCAGTAAAGCTAGCAACCGCTTTGTCCTCCACCTCTTCAGGCCAATCTGACTGAAACACACTATAAAACTGCATAGTTTCACTTGCACTTTCTGTGCTGCTGCAGTAACGTCTTTTTTTTTTTCCAGTTAGAGCTTCAGTACTATCAGAAACATGTGCGTTCTAATTGACACATTTATATGTCATCTTAATTAAAAAAAAATTAATTCTGTTTATATTTCATCTTCTGATTTCTGTCCACTCCATGTTTTTCAATACACTCCTCACATTTTTTTTTTTAAATCAGTGTTAGTTGCTGTATATATACTGTTTATACTGAAACAGTACGTGGAAATATTGTTAAGCCCTTACCCCAGCCCCCCGCCCAATAACCACAAGACCGATGTAGGATTATATCTGGTGGGCTCATTTGCAAAGTTCTTTGCCTTAACCCTGTCTCATAGGAGTTCCTTCTGTGTCTCTTCTTTTGACCTGTGCAGCCAGCCTAGCAGCCCTGGTTGATTGACCCAAACCTTTGCTACATCAAACAGCCCTTCACCCACACAGCCCGAGAGCTGGAGCTTTGCAGCAGGTGCTGGTGCTGGAGTCCCACGAGTGTCATGTACCCCACGGTCACCTCACTGCCATAGCAAGGAGCTGTAACGCCGTGCAACCCCCCCCGCCACAAAGTGTTGCATTACATTGACGAAGTATGCATGCCAGAAAATAATAGATGTGAATATACGTATTTTCTCGTCATCATTTTTTATATTTTTATATATACATATGTATATATAAAAAAATGTAGATACTTATATATCATCATCTATCACCATGAATAAAAATGACATATACCTGTTTAATGAAAGCTGAAACTCTTGAAACGAATCATTTTGCTTCAGATGCAATTTGAGAAAAGCACAACTATTGCAAGCCTTAGAAGCCCATCACAAGGGCTGCCAACATTGTGCTTTTTAACAGCAGCATCACAGTGACTCAGATGTTAGCCTGGCACTGAAGTTCGTACTTCTTGGTAGTAATGAGGATGAATAATCACATACAGGAACTTGAAAACCCCCTCTGATTAGCAAATGTTTGTTTATCTGCAGCTGAATCTTTAGTTGCTGAAGCCAGGAGCCCTTCATTGCCTCTGGTTTATGTCTGGGTTAAAAATAGCCTGAAGTAAATGGAAAAGCTGTTGCATGTATTTTAGGGTCAGTTTAATCTTTTTCTCCTTGTGTGCCTCTCCTGGAACAAGCAAAGCACGGGGGGCATGGAGCCTACGAAGGGCAAGAGAGAGCGCAGCACCTCAAGGCCCCTGAGCAGTTTGTGTTCCTCTGCACAGGGCTGGGGGGTCACCAGGCTTCTGCATCAGAACTGCCAAGAACTTCCACCCACACCTCCACCTTCCTGCAACGGCCCCAGAGCCTCGGGGAGGACATCGGCCTTGCCTGGAGGATCACAGGCAGGTGAGGGAGGGCCAAGGGGTGTCCCTGGCACGGGCAGGGGCTGGAGAGCACAGCCGGCCATGCTTTACTGGCCAAAAGCCAAAAATAAAACCACCCCAACCCCAGATGCTTCGGAAGGAGTGCAAGCGCCTGGTCGGTACATACCACACATTCCCCTGCTCCACCACCAACTACTCCTACCTTGGAGCCCCCTGCCCGTTTAGAGATTCTCTTCCCTTAACGTGGGTAGCTTTTTTTCTTCAACCAGAAAATCCTAGCGGTCCCACCATCCCACGGCCAGGGCTTCCAGTTTAACTGCGGTGCGGAAAAGACAACGTAATTTTGCCAGCTTCACTTGGTTGACTCCCCCTCCAATGCAGGCTGAATTTGGGGGTGGCTAAAGCGTATTCAGCAGCCCGCACCTTACCAACCTCCCGACGCCAGGCTGCTGCCACGCAGGGGAGGGGGGGATGAGAGAGCTGACAGCAAGCCCCTCCAGCCCCGAGGTCTGCACGCAACGGGACAGCCGAGCCTCGGCTAGGCCACGGCAGAGGAAATAATGGTCTGCAAACACGGCCCCTGCTTTACAACGCGTGATTTAGATGCACAGCGTGTTGTTTTTGGAAATAACTAAAAATATTAATGAAGAGGGAGTTTACCATATTGCCTCACAACAGAGCCTTTTTTTCTGCCTTTGACCTTTTTAAAGAGGCAATACCAACAGTAAAAAATTACAAAAAAAAGGAAGTTACTGAGCTGAGATCATGGTCTTATGACTTGCATTTCATATGCTCGCATTCACACTAGTTGCCTCTTCCCTTTTATTTAACACCTCTGTGTGTGTGTGTGTGCACACGTGTGTATGAAAAATACAGGCTGCAGTCACCCAGGCTCTGTAGGCTCCGTGTTGCTGTGAGTTTTACCATTGCGATTTTGCATGCCTGTAGCTATAGCTGTGCAACACCTCTGTTTTTCAGGGGTTTGTTGGCATCGGAAACATAAAGTCAATTTAAAAAGGAGCTTATAAACTGTTAAAAAGACAATGCTTAGCCCTTTTCAAAATTTGACACTCCGTATCCCTCCTACTGAAAAATATTAGTATTAGTAGAAAGAAAAAATACCCACTGTTATCTTCTGGAATGAAGATCTCGCTGTTTAATGGGACTGGTTTTACTCTCCAGCACCGAGACAAGGGCTGCTGCTTTCAGCCTGCACTGCAGGCTCTTTGTGGTGCTATAGAGAGAGGTATTTGCTTGAAAGCAGGACCTGGCGTGAGCTGACTGTACAGAAAGCTGGATTACGATGGGCAGGTGAAAGAAGAGAGGACCCCGGAGCTCTTTGGTGTAGTCAAATATAGTTGCTTTTCCTTGTTTCTCTGGGGGCAGGTAATTACCTGAAGATTCTGGTGTGGTGGCTGTTGTGTTTTTAAATGTGCGAACAAAATCTGCTTTTGAACACCACGTCTTAGTGGAAACACAGCAGGGCACTGGAAACCAGCAGCAACTCCTTCTCTCCTGGAGTCACTTCGCAGCCCTCGCTGAGGACACCGTTCGGCCCGATGGATGAGAGGCTCCTTCAGGCATCCAGCGTCAACAGAGGAGGAAACCCCCCTCCCCCCCAAACCAATCCTCCAACTCAAAACAGCGGTTTTTTGTGAGTCCTAGAATAATGCCAATTTCTAGTGTTAGCTACAACATTTAGATTTAAGATTACACATGCTTTTGTGTTGATTTGCATAGAAAACCAGACTGCCATTTTAAAAGTAGCATTACTATTGCTTTGTCATGTGGCTCTACTTTTCATCTGTGAATTGAGATGTTACGAAACATTGGTCAATGGCCTTGAAAGCAGGGCTCTAGAAAAAAAAAAGACCATTAGAATTGTATATTCTGGTGGAAGTGAGAATATTCCCCAGGAGGGGACAAGGAATGTGACTTACATCAAATTTATAAAAGCAGCAAGTCAGTAGATGATCGATCTGGGAAAATTTTGCTGCAGGGTTATGACTGAAAGCTGATAATTGTGCTGCATCATACAGGGTGAAACAGGGAGTAAGAGTCTGGGTGAAACAGGGAGTAAGAGTCTAGGACCAGCTGCAAACTAGAGGGGCTGCCCTCCCGGCCCAGGATCAACTGCTGTGAGAGACAAAGGCAAACCCCGCAATTTTTGGCCCCCGAGTGACCAAAGCCACAGGCAAGCATTCCCCTGATCACTTCTGTCTTCGCGCAAAGCGGCGGTGCTGGAGGGAGAACAGTTCCTGCGCGTTTTGATGCCGTCCAGCTCTGCCCGTTCCAGCTGAGAAAGCCCCCGTGAGTCACAGACGAAAGCGCCAAAGGTCGAGGAGGGAGTAGAAGGCAAGGCTGCCTCTGCCTTAATTCTCACATGCACTCCCACATTACTCCCTTCCATCAAAGTCACAGCTTCACTAATTTTCAGATCAGAGATTAAGTAAGATTAAAGTGAAAGATACTACTGCCATTAGGGCTCCTCATCTATTCTCACTACATCTGGAAAGCTGTCTTTTAACATTATTGGTTTCTAGAGCTGGAAAAAATGACAAGGGTGGAGCTATTTAAGCTTTCAAATTCTTTAATTACTGTGTACTTTAGATCATTTATTGGATCAGCAAGTTTTTGCTTTCAGATTACAATACGCATAGAAAACCCATTTATTTTAGCCATGCTGAAGACATGCGACGTAAAAAAAAACCCCCAAGAAAACCCTAATGTGCAACAGGTATACACATGAATACCAGGACACATCTCGAGTTTGTACACCGACCTCTCGCCTTCCTTCCTAAGCAGCTGGATGAAAGGGCTCCTGTCAATCTGGGAGCAGGGCTCGCACCTGCATCACACTGCTGGTAGTCTACCATGGTCCCTGCTGGTCATTCCCAGGGTCCACAAGCACGAGGTACGCACATTCCATAGACAGGTTCTTTTAGTCATGCAGTAGAATTAACAGCCTGTGTGTGCAGTAATGACTGCAACCATGTTTAAAGGCACAAACCATCTCTAAAGGTGTGTTACTTTTTTGCTTTTGATACACTTAGAAGAGGAGCGTAAACAGGGCAGTAGTGAAACATTAGGTAACACAAATGATTTGAGAGTTCCTCTGTGGGGAAAGCACTACAATATTTACCAAAAAGCCAGCTTAATCGGAACTGAAGCCTTGCTCCTGTGTGCGGGTGCACACACACATATCTGCACACACACACGAACAGAAACCTGCAAGACAGACTTCTGAGATAACAAAGAAGTCCCACCTGTACGTAAAGCTAAAAGCTTTTATTTCGGAACATGAGGTGAGACTAAGAGAAGAAGAACAGAGAAGACTCCTTTAGGGTCTTGACATCCACTCAAGGGTCAGTGATTCCTAGTTTTATAACCATTGTGTCACTTCCCGTTCTTCTGGCATCTGACAGAAATCCCAAACACGCCTCTGAATCGTCAGGTGGGTGTTTCAGAGGCTTCTAAACAACTCAGAGCCACCACAAGAAAGCACTGACACTAGTCCAAGTACTGTGACAGTCTTCCACAAAACTGTCACCCACACATACAGAAACTAGGAGCTCTTTTCCCTCCCTTACAGTTGTTTTTTTTTTTTACAGATTTTACCATAAGAAATTTTATCATCGTTCCTAGCATAATTATTGAACGCAAGTGATCACAGTTCATGGCAAAGCCAGTTTATTAGGTTTCTGGGATTGTGTCTTGCCCTCCCCCCAACACATACAAAATAACCCACCTTTACAATTTGGTAGAGTGAAAACACATATACAAAGTATTCGGTACTTCTGACATCAATTTTCTGGGCAGAACACTACCACTGAAAGCCAGGAAGCATACTGACTCCGGCATTAATGACCACGTCACCTTTATGGCAGAACCATTCAAACATGCTTTGTGCTGAAGACAGAATTACATACTTCAACATTATTTCCACACACGATTTTAATGACATGAGGACCCTTATTTACAGGTTGCGAATAACTCAAATAAAGCTTAACAAATTTGCAGATGTTTGATAGAAAAGTTTACAGTAACACTGTAGCTACATAATTTCCTTACCTCAACCCCCAACCTGACTGACTCTGGAATTCTTCATTCTATTAAAAAAAAAAAAAAAAAAAAAATTTTGCTGACATACTTCTTCTACAAATAGTTAAGATGGATCCTTTCCAGAAAAAGGATTAAGGATGTGAGCAAAAAACAAATTGTCCAAGAGGACTGTAAACCATATTTATTTACAATAGTATACACAGAAATTTAAGATCAATCCTTTTCTTAAAAAAATCATTAAGGACATAGTGTTAAGAAGCTGATTGTTTCTGAAAGGACTGTAAAACAAATTCTAGTCATGTAAGGTTCAGAGTAAATACAAAAGTTCCCTTTTACAGATGTTTCCTAAACAAAATTACTGTCACAGTTGTAGCAGCTTTATACAGGAAAAAAAATTATTACCTTTTGTTTAGATTCTTTTTAAACATCTTAATCATATTAGACCAAATTGAATGCTCTTTCTATATCTAGAAAAAAAAGTCAATGCATTTCTCTTTTGTTGGTATAACTTACAATAGAATTACATCTTATTAACTGTAATAGTTCAAATAATATTAGTTATCTTGTTTCAATAATTTGTTTCTAATGTGATCACTAGAGTGGCAGCTTCTGAACTGGCCCTTCTCTTTAGTTTCCAGCCAGCATCACACACTACACACTGCAAATCAAAAATCTTCATTTTTACTTCAATTCCTTTAAAAACCAAGTCGCAAAACACTGTTTGACATGGCATATGAACGAAGTCATAGATCGCATTCTATGGCTTACATTTCGCTTTATGTAATTACGTCCAACCTAGCACCATTATGAAACTTGACCTTCAGGCAGAACTGAAATAAAACAGTTGCAATCATGAGAACATAGAAGAAGATGGTTCTAGAGGAGTAATTTCCCTCATCTGACCCAACACATTACTAACTCACGTTAGTAATGCCAAGGATGGCCCACATACAGCCAGGACATTACACAAGCAGGTTTTAGCTTAAAAATCTGTAACAGATGATGTATTTGGTAGATTTTCTCCATATTCCAAGACCTAATTTATTTTGTATTCAGAATTATTTTAAGCAAGTCCCATACTCCTAACATTTTGTCCTAAGCATTTCCATCCCTAAAATGTGTTATCAAGTTGGTTGTAAAAAGCTTTTTCAAGACACTTGAAAAGTATTTATCATCACTAAAATCCCCTGAAACCCCTGTCCTTGAAAACCAGCTTTTGCCAACTTCACTCAATCTTTTACTTAAGTGTTTTTACTTACCCTGGGACACTCAACCCAAATACAGCATTCTTTAGGAATCAGTCCTCACTGAAGTTATAGTAAGGTCAGCGAAGTTATGGACAGTTATAGTCCCAAATTTACCCCAAAACCTGTGCTACAGTACTTTCCGTATGAAGGAATGCATAGTTTAGTTTTACATGTTAATTATGAAAAAAATCAATGAAGTTTTAAGTATCAAATAATTGTCTACAGGTAGGGACAAGTTTGTCAGTTCTCTTACCATCACCATGGAGAACCAGGCAAAAGTTTACAGTGGAACAACAGGCCAAAAGCTAGCAGTTTGCACCTACAATGACAGCCCAAACTTTATCTGACAGTCCTGGATTCTGTTTTTAAATACAAAAAAGTACTTGCTTAGCAAGTTTTTAGCAGTCATCAAATATTCCTTCATATGCCAAAAATGTCCCCACTCGCTGACCCAAAAATCAAGCTATCTGGCTGTGACAAAACACTTTTTCTCCTACATTATTCCAATGCAAGTAGCAACCAAAAAAGTTAGTAAACTGGCTCACTATTTACAACCTTATCACAAGTGATGAAAACAATCTCACAATCTCAGGCAGCAAGAGCTCAAGTAGAATTGCTTTGTCAAAACTTCAAAGGTTACTTTCCCGTGTATTTATAGTGAAACTTCAGTTACTTCAGAAAGTACAATTACAAAGTGCAAGTACGTAATATGGGGACATCTACACGACAAAAAAAACCCAAAACAACAAAAAAACCCCCCATTAAAGTGCCAAAGAGATTTGCTCTAATTGCTACCAAAACCTGGAACTTTGCCAAGATCATAATTTTGAAGCCTTTGCAAACAAGACATGGTGACAGCTGATACCAGTATGATTTAACACCAGCAGGTCATGGCAGGTTTTGGTTCAGGCTTTAAATGTATTTCATCGCGATCTGGGGGTTGACTAAGCATTAATGGCTTGTGACTTTTAAGCTTGTGAGCCAGTGTCATAAATATGGCCTCCACATGGTCATTGTCATTGGGGTTTTTGGCAGAGGTTTCAAATAATGGCATGCTGTGAGTATCCGCAAACTTCTGGGCCAAGTCCGTAGGTACCTGAATAGCACTTCTCAGGTCACATTTATTTCCAACAAGAATTCGTGGTATATCGCTGGAGAGCAGGTGTTGTTTGCATTCCTCTATCCACGATGGCAGACTGTGAAAACTGGCAATGTTTGTCATGTCGTACACAAACACAACAGCATGTACGTTCCTGTAATAGTGCTGCACCATGCTCTTCCTGAAGCGCTCCTGGCCTGCCGTATCCCACAGCTGGATCTGAAAAGGGAAAGACGACAAGAGAATAAAATGTTTTATTACTCGTGTTGGAAAATAACACAAATCACCTGTCGCTTAGGCGAGTCACACAATCACGGAAATCCACTCTTCCGAATTAATCATACTGAAAAATTTGTGCTGAAGAAAGCTGTTGCTTTTACACAATTTCAGAAAATTTTCCTTTCAAAGCTGCTCAAATTGAAGCCAGGAAGAAATGATGATGCAACTTGATCACAGATATGGATTTCTGGAAGTTTATTGGAGTATGTATTTTGCAAGATTTTTACAAAAACAAATCCTTAGCACGATGTGTTTGGCCTTAGCACTTTTATTAAAAAAAAATGTGTATTTCACAGCACAACTCCTGGCTGACATGATTTTTTTATTGCCAAAAGTAACATCACATTCCCCAAAGTTTTGATCTTCGCATGAAGTTAACTGCTTATTGTGGTACTTCATAAAAGCAGGAAGAAATCAAACCACGCACGAATAACCACCAGAAAAACAGGACAAAGAAATCCTTGTCTGCAGCGTATCTACTGGAATTAAACTCTCTTGTGATGCACCTGTAACTTAATCTTATCTAATGCTTAAACTAGGACCATACTGTGGCTTGTAGTATCAAAACATGCATAAAAGGAAAAAAAAAATAGGCAGGAGCCTCCTGTTAGCTGAACATTCTACTGTTGTTTCCAGGTATGCATCGTTCTATCCAAACAGGCTGAACACATTTGCTCGAAGCCTTGTCATGTAGTAAAATAGGGTACATGATTTAATGTACGGGGGGTACATAATGTAAAAAAGCGATAAGGAACATCACAAAGATTAAGCAGAAAACAAAGGACTGATTATCAGAGGCAAGAACACACCCAAGGACATATAACTAGCACATCCTGAAGAAGTGCAGATAAACCAGCAGACACCAAGACAAGGAACTTGAGAAATCCAAACTGCTCAACGAGCCAACTCATGACCATATGTGAAAGGAAAGCCTCAGAATTCATGGAAACGACACTAAGAGATACCTCCACAACCACTAGGAACCACCAGAGACCATCGAGGACCCCATGGAAGCCCCACAGACACCCAAGTCGCATGTGTAATGAGTATGCAAATATGATAATTAGTTCCAGGAAACAGAATAAGTAAGTATGAATACCGTGGGAAACTTAATGCACATGTATGTAACAGGGTGATATAAGCTTGGAGCAAGGCATGCACATGAGGAGCGATCCCCTGTGCATCTGGGGCTGTAATAAAGCATGTCTGCTTTTTAATGCTACGTCAGCGTTAAGATTTACTCCTGATTTCGGTGACAGTCACTGTAACAGGAAAAAAAAAACATTCAGAAGAACTGGAATGATTTCAGACTTCTTGGGTCCAGATTAAAACAAAACAAAACAAGCCTTGAAGCAGAAGCAGATGTAAGCAACAACTAATAAAAATTTTAAATCCATCAATCATCCTGGTATAATGGAAGCTTGGAGCCCTCAGACACTTAGAGCACGCTACAGAATTGTGCACTTACTGGACTCAGTAGTATTTTAACAAACTTGCTCTCCAGGAGACACGGGACTGCACATACAGCAGTCAGAGCCAGTTCACCTACAACGCTAGATTAACTGTACACTGGAAGAAATAAACTAGTGTGTGGCTCTATCACACACGCCTTGGCAATGGTGTTAACACTGAAAGACAACATCCGATTTCCTGGGTCAAAGCTGAGTCCTAGCTTCCTGCCTGTCCTGCACAGCTGATCCCTGACGGCTGAGGCACTTTGATTCGTACTTCAGCTTTTAACTTTTGAGCAGGAAACATCAGAAAGAAATGTCTCCTCCCTGGGAAAAAAGAGAGTTCTTCAGACTTGGCACTCAAGGAATATTAAATGTTCTTTAAACGGAAAAGGTAAATTTAAAATTCAATCTGTTACCATGAAAGGTACAACCAGTATCTTCCCTTGACGAAATTGTTCTATTAGCATAGTTCTGCATTCCTTTGATCCAAGTGTTTCAGTAAAACTTACTCAGAAATTGCAAGTGTCTTGAAAGTTGCCTTGTTTACCATTTTTACCAGTGACTTTGATATTAAAGGGAACCCAAGTGCCAGGGAAATTTGCTGGTGGCAGGAAGCCAAGATGCATCACTGACAGAGAGGAGGATTACAGTATCACCTAATTTTTTTCTTGAAAGCTGGAACAGTAGAAATAGGGTGAAACTAAACAGAAGCAGATGTAAAGTCAGTGACTAATAACAAAGGCTTTTCCTATAAGTGCCGGATTCATCAGTCTAGAAATTATTAAAACAGATGACGATCCAGATACACGAGTCGATCACAGGACGTTATGAATCACTAGTGTGATAGGGTGAAGGAAAAAAAGTAAGTGATGGCGTGACTTTTTCTGCAATATTACGTTCAACCCTAGTCACCCATCCTTGAGGAAAAACTCAAATCAGAGCAGATGGAAATGGCAGTTAGTGGTTTCACTAGGGGAACTGAAAATTTACATGAGAACACCATGACTTCTGTAGTCTAGTCCAGTTACCTGCAGCTTCTGACCCACAGACTTATAAAGATCCACGTGTTGCTTCTAAAAAGGTCATTAAGCTTATTAAGGAGAGCAAGGGATGTTGCCCTAGCCTCTGATCGCAGAAAACGCTAGCCAGTTGCAATCCATCTCATTTTAGAGCAAGCATCTGGTTTTTGCCAATGCTATTACACTCTAAACACAATTGACTGCATCTTCATGGTCTGTTAAGGTAGTCTAGACAATCAGATTAAATATTGGTACCGAAGTTTGGGCAAGATCCATTCACCTACCCAGATCAGAGACACTTCCAGTTCTGTGCACTTACAAAACGTCAGAAAGTCAGGAGACTCATACAAAATTTTCATTAATTTGGAATCTGACAAAGAGAGAAGAAAGAAGCACAGACTGAAGTAATCCTTATGTTCAGACAATATAACATTAAGGAATAACTACAGATACATCTTGGAAAATGCTATATCAAATTAATTTAGAGAGGGAGCTCATTTTCACAGGCAGCTGTGAACTTACACTTCTCTCCCCAGTTCACTCACAGAGCAGAAATCAGTCATGCTTCAGTCAAGCACAGATCCGCAAGTGTATTGCCAGCCTTGGGTAGAGAAGAGGAAATTAAATTAAAGGTTCACATATCTTCCAAGTTAAGCTTAAACTTCAGTTCCTCCTACATTTTATTTGCATGCAGCTTTCAAGCTTGAAGGGTATTATCTCATATTAAAAATGTTAATATTCTTGGCACAGAATCATTTGCACTGAGAGGCAAATCCTTCCCCAAGACTGAAAATTTCACACTTTAGAAGCTTTTTTTTTTCCTCTTACCAGGTGAATGTGAAGAGACCATTCCATTTCTGCCCCCCCCAACATATTTGCTCTACTGAAAAACACTGAAAATGTTCACGTTAACAGATGTCCATTGACAAATTAACATTAAGATTACTGTTTAATTATTATTCCAATACCATTCATCTTCAAGGAAGCACATTTTTTATAACAGCCCTTTAAAATGTGTGATTTGAAAATCTGGTTTAACAGCATAATTCAGCCAATGAAACTGTGGACAGAATTACTTTGTCACGCTCCCTAGGAAAGACAAATGGTACTTAAATATATCGACTCAGCTATCACCTCCCACCTTCCGACTCCTTTTTGTGGATCCAGAAAGGCTGTTTTCTAAACAAAGACTCCCTTAGTGTGGTTTATAACAGGCTGGTAAAAACAGAACTGGCCTTCAATAAAATGTTAAATTATGTCTCCTTTTACAATATGTGGGGAAAAAACACAAAGAGCTCAAAGGTACAGAACACGATGCTTGGACTTTCTGGTTTGAATTTCATCTGTGTCCTTTGCTCTTTTAATGCAGGTCAGTAAAGAGAGTGACATCATTGTTTTCCTCGATTTTCAATGCTGAGATCAATTTAGGAAGAGCAAAATTGGGAATGCAGAAAGTTCGTTTCTTGAAAATTTTAATTTATTCACCACATCTAGGCATTGGTGTTTCATACAAAACTGTCAGCCTATTGTACAAGCTACAAAGGAATATACTCGTCCCTGCATCTCGAAATTCTGCACAATTCCTGTGTGGGAGACCCCCAGCGAGAAGAACTGTGCTTCTCTTCCTGCCAATGACACAGCATTTTTCCAGCTGCAAGGGAAACGCTCAGCACTGTAGCTGCACAAGAATGATCATCCAGCTGGCTGGGGGAAGGGAGAAGGGAGAAAGAGAAGACACTACTTTATAATCTCCTTCAACGCAAGAGGAAAAATTCCTCTGCCTGGCAAGCCCTTCAGGGCACAGCGAGAACAGCAGTAACTCGGTTCATCTGAGCTTCTCTCTTGGCTCAACAGACATTGCTGGACCTCACTGCTACTAGCAAGGAAGGTGAACATGAGCGAGAGGAGGTGGCAAAAACCAAAAATTGGTGTGTACCTGATGACAGACAGCATGCCCCTAAGAGCTAGAGTCCTGGCCATAATGACAAAGTTTATTCCTTTCAAAGCTGAAACAGAACTTCCTGGAAAACGATGTGTCTCAAAAGAGCCTCCTTCAGTTCTCCGCCTCCCTCAACTGGAACTGGTATATTCAACAGGTAACATTCTCAAGGATGCAGCAAAACAACTTACCACAACATATATAACAAAATGGCACAATAACCTAAGCAAAGCATCTCAAAACCGTGAATCAGGCTACATTCTTCTTCGCTTCTCTCCAACAAAGGCCGAGGATAATCCAGAGGTGGTGAAAATGCTGGTCAATAAGATGCTGACAAGAAGATATCCCTCAGCAGGTTCTCTCCTCCAGCATGGACAACAACGGACCACGGAGTGCAGAATTTCAGCTATGAGCCAAAGAAGTGCTATTCAGTGGTTTTATGAAGAAAGAGAGTAACCAAGACTCTCACTCATTTTTCTTTCTTAGTTAAAAAGAAGGATATGAGGTGAAAAAAACACAAGAGAAGGAAAGCAAACGGACTTCTGTGCCCTCCACAATCTCTTTAGTCAGTAAGCAAGGAAAATCTATAGCTTTCAGTTACAGGACTGTAAGCTGTAATTACAAAGCCTGGTGATAATAAACACAAAAGCACAACTCCAAGACTACTGTCCCTCCCTTTTTCCACACATATATTAAGCTTTGCTCATAGAAACAAACTGTCATACAGATGTAACCGGGGATTCTGTTTAAAATGACGTTACTCCTAGTAAACAAACCGCAATCACAAGCAGCCAGGAGTCTAATCTGCAAATGACTGTCAGGATCACCGCTAAGCATCTATACATCTAGCGGGCAGACCAGATTTATTTCATACACTTCTAAAACTTGCTTTAAAAGCGCAAAGAAGGCAAAAGAACATTTTTCTTTCCTACCATCCAATTATTCACTAAGTTTAGCTCTGTAAAACTAAGCTTTAGCTAAACCTATAATCAGAGTAAAAAACAACGGTGAGCTAGGTAACCAGCCTGTCACCGTCCAGTCCTGTGCCACATTTGCCTGAACATCCAGTAATCCTAACAGAATCCTAAAAAAAAATTTAAAAGTTGTAACACATTGCTATCGCTGGTGCAGCACTTCACTCCTGAACAATGTTCAGTTTCTTAACAGGACAGCATTTGCTGTTTTCAATAGCTTCACTCTACGTTTCCACATGAAAAAAATCTGTATTTCCAACTGGCTGTAACGCCCTACGCGAATCCGGTCGGCTTCTTCCAGCCCCACTCCTCGGAGGCTGTCTTTGCGGTTTATTGTTGCACGACAAAAGTAATTTATTTTAAAAAGTATTTCGGATGTTCGCGACGGCAGTTCCGTTGGGCATGTCTAGAGCAAAATGTCGGTGATGGTGGCACCCGCGTCGCCCTGCGGACCCGAGGGTTAAGCGCGACCCGCAGCGGAGCAGCGTTTCGGGGCGGCGGGGAGCCGCTGGCCGCGGGCACGGCCGACGCCGAGCTGCCGGCCAGCAACAGACCTACCTGGAAGCCCGTTTCCAGGAGGCGTTACTGACCGACCCCTGCCCAAAGGCGCGGCCCACGGCAGGAGCTGCCATCGCCTCGGGCACCCGCACCCTGACCGCGCTTCCCCCAAGGGCAAGCCCCTCTCCCCCCCGCCGCGGGACACGCTCCCGGGGGCCGGCGGGCCTCGCCCCGGTACCTTGATGCGCTCGCCGTCGATGGCGACGGCCCGCTCGCGGAAGTCCACGCCGATGGTGGCCTCGGTGCGCTGGGGGAAGCGGCCGGCGCAGAAGCGGTAGGTGAGGCACGTCTTCCCCACGTTCGAGTCCCCGATCACGATGATCTTGAAGATGCGGGAGCGCGCGGGGGGCAGCCCGCCGGGGAGCGCGCCGCTGCCCGTCAGGCTCAGCTCCAGCGAGGACTCCAGGTCGCCCGCCGCCGTCGCCATCATCGCTCGGGGGGGGGGGGCCGGGCGCACCGCC
>Ga0065711_1043324_pt1 | contig 14795 bp, 17 predicted proteins | sample Hoacrofraction12_FD_59098 | JGI IMG/M metagenome (GOLD analysis project Ga0065711, IMG submission 59098) | Hoatzin crop microbial communities from Cojedes, Venezuela - Epithelial fraction 12 v2 (version 2) | ecosystem: Host-associated > Birds > Digestive system > Esophagus > Crop | place... | reverse complement strand
GTGGTGAAACACTGGAACGGGTTGCCCAGAGAGGTGGTGGAGGCCCCGTCCCTGGAAGCATTCAAGACCAGGCTGGACAGGGCTCTGAGCACCCTGATCTCGTTTAGCGGTGTCCCTGCTCGCTGCAGGGGGGTCGGACTAGATGACCTCTAGGGGTCCCTTCCCACCCAAAACTTTCTATGATTCTGTGATTCTGTGTTAGTGGGGCATGGTTTGAGGTGTCTGGAAAGCCGGCGCTGCTTGCAGGCCGGCGCGGGGGGAAGCGGATGGAGCCCAGGCAAGAGGCTGCTCCGGCAGCCGGGCTGGCGCTTGCACCCGACTGCAGCCTCGCAGGCAGCCGTCTAGCGAAGGGGCTGCCCCCAGGCACCTCTCTGCCCAGCGGAGGTGGGGTGGTGGGGTGTCAGAGGGCCTGGGCAGGGCTGTCGTGTGTCGCGACAGGGTGGGGGTATCCCCAGCTGCAGTGTGGGAGCCGCCCAGGGATCGCCTGCAGCTGCAGAGATGTCCGCTGTGGTTCTGGAGCAGTCCTCAGATAGTAGGGCCTGCAGTACACCTAAACAGCTCTTAAAACAGTGACTGATTTAAAATTAAAAAAAAAAAATTAAGATTGGCAGTCCAGAAACCCCTGTGTTGCTTTAAAACAAAAGGAAAGAGAGGGCAATCAAGATGACCGGCGCATTGTCGAGGTTCAGGGAAGACTGATACAAATAAAAAATAAAGAGTGTGCGTGTTGTCATTTCAGGCTTTCACTGCAGTTACAGCTTCAAGACTTCGTGGATTCGGAATGTAGATGTGATTTTGGGTGGCTGGTCTTTGAGCGAGGTGTTCAGCTCCCTCCTGCAGCTTGGGGGTGGTGGCTGATGCCTGGAGCAGCTTGGCATTTGTCAGCCCTTACAGAGTACCAGAGGCACTTCAACAGCTGCACGTACTTCACAGGGCCAGGCTACTTGCTATTTAAATCTGTTTGCAATTTGGAAGCCGTAACGATGTTTTTCATGCTATGTAATCGTGTATAGCTGGAAGCGTCGGGAGGCAGTGGAGTGGGGGCTGCAGCTGAAGGCTGGCTCCGTGCAGCCTGTGATTTCCAGGGCCAAGTTCATCTTCTTCAGCAATGAGCAGGATGTGGGGAAAATAATTTTCATGCCTTTGCCTTGTACAAGGCACCCTGTCCTGCGTGGAGAGGGCTGAGGAGCACGTTGAGGTGCTGAGGGCTGAATTCCCCGGACTGCCCATGGCAGCAGCCCCGTTCTGCGGGGGTCCATCGCCCTGCCCTGGGGTGAAGGGGATGCTCCTCGGAGCCAGGACGAGGGGGCCTGGAAAGCGCTGCTCCTGAGGACTTCTGCTCCTGAGGACTTCTGTTCCCGTGTTCCTGGTGGCCTCGCGTGCTGGCAGGACCTGCTGGGTGCTGCTGCACTTCTCTCGGCCCCACCGCCCTGTGCGTGCTCCTTGCCAGTACCGTATTTTGGGAGGGCTTGACAAAATCCCCCGAGTGTCGGTCCTTTTGGGTTTGTTACTGAATTCTGCGTGGGGATCGGACAGGCCTGTGCTGCTTTCGCAGGAATGTCGGCGGTGAGCGAGGCCCCAGCTCTGGCGTTTGCTGTTTTGGGCCGGGGGAGCACGGGCCCCTCTCCGCCGGCTCCCCCGGGTGCAGCTCGGCACCGGCCGAAGCGCTGCGGGGTCCGGGGCTGCCTCGAGGCACATGTGGACGATGCTGGGGAGACTGCCCGCCAGCAAAGGGGACGTGAGAAAGCTGCAAGCAGCTTGCGGGTCCTGGAGGCGTGGATGGATCAGCGGCGCGGGACCGGGAGCCCTGCAGGGGCCGGTCGCAGACCCGGTGCCGTTTGCTCTGCCCGGACGCGTTTATGCTTTTAGCCCGTGCTCCTCTTGGGTCTCTTGGTCTCCTAACCCAGCGCAGGTTCTTCTGTTTCGTAGTAAGGCTCTTCCTCTTGCTCTCACCTTCACGTTTGTGTGGATAGCTGGCATTTGCCACCCTTGCTTGGAGTATGTCATTTGTGAGAATTGCTGTTGTAAACAAAAAAAAAAATTTGATTTAAAAATGATTGTTTTGGCAAGAGGGCTATTCCTCACCCTTTGATTTACTGAAATCTGGAGAAGATGGAGGTGAAAGGGGCAAGCCAGGCCACGGCCTAAAACCCAGTGGAGAGTAAATGACGTAGGTTTTACTCCTTTAAAAAAAAATTTTGTTTGTGTTCAGCCAGTAAGTGGAGAAAACAAGCGGGGCTGGATTTCGGCTCAGATGGATTCTTGGAATTCGTCCATGGCTCTCACTCGCAGCAGCCTGGAGTTCAGTGTGGGAAGCGGGGCTGGCCGGAGGGAGGTTGGGCAATGCCTTCCTGGTAGGCAGGAGGGTGGGCGTCCCGCCGAGCCGGGCGGCGTGGGCATCCCGGCGGGCGAGACGGCTGAGCGCGCCGTCGGCTTGCTCGGGGTGTTGGTAACGCTTGCTTAAGGCCAGCTTATTCCTAGACATTTTTTTTTGTGCTTGTTTCTTGAAAACTAAGCTTGCCAGGACGTCCGTGTTCAGCCAGAGGACTCTGCTGGCTGCTTCGCTAAAACACTGCTCTGCACCAGTTTCCCCCCCGAGATACAAAGGTGCAAACACCTCTCCCCCTGCTGCTGCGGGGCACTGACGGTCAGCGTCTGTGGGCTGCAGACTGCCGCGAGATCCGGAGCAGCGTATGGGGGTGAGCGCTCGTCCCGTGGCTGTGGCATGCGTTGTCTCCAGGGTCGGATGCCACACGGTCAGATCCAGTGTCTGAAACGCACGGCGTGACCTCCGGGTCGTGCGTGTTGTTTATAAAAACAAATGAAAATGGGTTCCCGGTCAACGTGTGTCTGTTGTATGCCACAAAATAAAGATGAGCTTGGAAACAGTATAAAATTCAATTGGCTCGATGCTAATTTCAAAACATACCTGGGACATGGAGTTCTTTGGTATGGAAAACGTGTCGGTGAAAACAGACCACTGCAGCGAGCACAGTGCCTGCCTATTGCGGTAATTAGCCGAGTAAATATTGCTGTAAGAAAATTGCAGGCAATGGAGTAAAATATATTATTCCAAATTGCAACTTCATTAATAACGCACCATCTGTTTGGTATCGGTGGTAAACCTCCTGAATTCCTGTTTGCTTTCCAGAAGGAATCGTAACTGGGACCCCCGGCAGCAAGCGCGCCCTACGAGACGTTGGCCGAGACTGCTCCACTGCAGTAAGAAGGTGAGCGAGAAGAACTCTGCCGCTGTGCAGGCTGCGCAGTCGTTTCATCGTTCATTACCTTCCGCTGACGGTTAGGTGTTACGCGCTGCAGCGGGAAGCGCCGCGGCAGGCAATGGCGTTGCGGCGTCTGCCCAGCTCCGGTCGCTGTTGCGAGGTGCTCGTCGTGCTCCCGCCCGTCGCAGACGAAGGCTGGCGGTTACTCGCTGCCCACGTGGAGCCACGTTCGGCTCGTTATGTAACAGTAATCCACCTCCTTCATTAGGGAAGAAGATCTCCACGTTCCAAAGGCGACCTGTCCCTCTTAGTCAGAGGGTGCGAGGGGTGGGGGGAGCCGCAGGGGAGCAGCAGGCTTTGCCTGCCCTGGCTGGATGGTGAGGTTCCGTTGCCTTTTTTACCTGCCTTTGCTGGAGCGTCTGCACGTGTTAACCAGCAGCACAGGAACAGGAGGTGCTGGAGACGGTGGCTTTCCCATCCTGTGGAACAGCAGCTTTGCTCTCTGCTGGAACATGAGGTGCTGCAAACGCCCTGCCTGCTCCCTGCCCGCTAAGCAGAAGGGTCAAGGTAGAGGCGGGACGTTCAGCGCCCGATTTAGGTGCGTGCCTCGCTTGTCCTCTGCCGTTTTCTCTCGTCGGTGCCCACACACTGGTCCCGCTGAAGCTGGTACTGTCTGGAAGTCTGTGACAACCGCAGTGATTTTTGTCCCTTTTACTGAGAGCAGCTCTTGCAAATCACCTTGTATCCCATTAAAATTGTTAAATCGTGGGTTCCAGTCTTCCCTATACAAACAATCAACAGTGAAACAGTGTCTGGTAGTGCTGACTAACAAATCTGATAATTAGTAATCTCCAGTTAATGAAACAGCATGGTGATTAACGCCTCATGACTTTTCTGTAGAAGAAATAAGTTAAATCAGTTGTGCAGTTTCAAATTGCCCTAGAGCTTTGTGTGTCTTGGAGCACAGAATCAATCACTGGTATTGTTCTAGAAGTTTTAGACCAGTTTGTCCATTTCGTTGATATTTTCCCTGTGTGCCCCCAAATACAATATTTAAATTTGATTTAAACTGGAATGATGCCCATAGTTCACCTCGTAGTAAGCCTCGCTGACCTTGCTGCGTAAAGGAGATGGGGCACGTTGGGCACGTGAGCTTCGGTGTGCCTGGAGGGAATGACGCTGAGATGGAAGCGCGGCGTTCGGTCCGCTCTGCGTTTCCCCAGCGTCTTCCCACGGCTGCCGCTCCCAAAGCAGCCTCTGCAGTTTTTCACACAACCTTGCCTTCTCGCGTCGTTCTCCTCCGTGGTCTTGGATCTGCTCTGCCGTACGGGTGGCAGCTCGGTGGCACCACGCAGGACGCGGTGCAGTTGGGCCTAACCGCGTCCCGTTTGTCCGGCATTGCCCTGCTGCTCACCAGATGCTGACTTCTAAGTGCAGCTGCTTGTATGAAATACTTGGAAATCTTTGCAGTTGGCTTTAGAGACACGGTGTCTGTTGCTGCTTGGAACGCTCGATAGCTGGAGGTTTCGCAGCAGGATACGAGCTGCGCTACGGCAGAGCTGGTGTCCCCTTTCCCTGGTCAGCTCCATCTTCCCAGTGTGATACTTGGCACGAGTGCTTTCTGGGGAGCCTCAGAAGTCCCTTGGTGCATCAGCAGTCCTTTTGTGCAACCCTATATTTCCTGTCCCATGTGTGAGATACCAGCAAGGTAAGGGACTGAAGCTTGGTGAGATGACAGACCCGTAGCTGAGCACAGGGTGTCTTGCTCACATCCTTCTGTTGTCCGAGAGAGATTATCTTTAGATCAAGGGTGCTGCATTTCAAAGAGGAGCAGGAGCGTTGCTTGCTGCTATTGGTGGCCGCGTTGGAATTGAAGGGGCAGGAGGCTGAGCGCATGTTTTGGACCTCCCCGTTTTCGGGAGGCGTTCGACATCGCCGCTGGGGCTGTGGGGAGAGGTGGGTCGGGCTGGTGCTGCTGTGGGGCAGGAGGAGAAGCTGGACCGATGGCAGACGGTTGCTGTTCTGCTGCGGTCGCTCGGAGGAGTTGAGGTCTGCGTGGCTCCAAAGCCAGCGGTGCTGCGTTTCCATGTCTCGCAGCAAGGCTGGTGGGGTGCAAGCGGTGGCTGAATACACACCCGTGTGCCTTTTGGGGGTCCCAGCTCCGAAAACCCAGTTCAGGGGGAAAACCGGGGCGCGGAGTCCCTGCCTGCAGCGGGCTGCTCTCGGCTGCAGAGGGCTCTGTTCACCCACCGAAGCCTTTGGGTTAGCTTAAATTGGAAGGCTGTTGTTACGCCGTGGCCTTTTACTGTTGAATAATGTGTATATATTATAATAAAACAGACGGCCGCGCTGCCGTCGCCGTGATTGCGGGGCCAGCTGCCAGCGCAGCGCAGCGGGGCACGGCGGGGGCCGCGAGCCCTGGCACCTCTCCCCGCGGCCCTTGGAATGGTCAGCTTGGGTTTTGCAAGCGGGGCGATGGGTTTTCTGGCTGCTCTTAGCACCAGGCCCAGCTCTGCAGAGCAGCCCCCACCCGGAGGGGCCTCCACACAGCGGGGTCCCGGCGGTGGGTGCCAGGTGGCAGCACCCTGCCCCGCGCCCGCTGTTGTTTCTGGCGGGGACATCCCTCTGTCCCCTGGATTCAGCACCGCAGTCTAGACTTACTGACAGGCGGGATTCTTCTCCTGTTAGGTAAGCCAGATGTGGACGCCCGTTATGCAAATGCCCAGCCACGGTGTCCCTCGGTAACATTTTTCAGATCGTCCAAATAAGGTGCTCTTTCGTACAAAAATCTCTAGCACGACTTTTGGCTGCCTTGCCCTCTAGGTGTGATGTTTTTTTCCTCGCAGATGGGTGCAGGCGGAGCGCTTCTCGCCCGCAGCGAGGTCCGGAGGTGGGACGGCGGGGAGAGAGCTCGTGCTGGTCGGAGAAGCAGCTGAGCGGTGGGTAGCTCTGGTCCCCGTCGCTGCCGGGCTGTCCGTACCGGCTGCGGCGTGGATTCTGTTAAACCGAACATCATCACACGGACAGAGCAGGCACTGGTTGGTCTCGGAGCACTGCAGCTGTGCGTCTCAGGGGGGAGAAAGCGTTGGAGGGGCTGGTGACCCCGTGCCTTCCCCGTCGGGCTGGCAAAGCTGGGCAGAGGTGCTGCCCTGTGCAGGGGCTCCTGTGACTCAAGTCCTTCGTGTCCTAGGCTGAAGGAGGTGGGAACTGCTCGTGGCTGGTTGTCCAAAGTGTGGCTGGAAACATCAGTGGCAATTTTACTCTTTCTTTTTTTGCAGAGAAATCAAATGAGCCTTTCAGGCCTGATGACTACTGGCTTATTCTTACAGCTGTGGATCAGAGAGGCTCTTGTCATGTGCTTGTTATATGAGCACTAACTTCTGAGCACTTAGTATTTCTTCAAATGTTTTATAATGTGGTTCTGTAACTAATATCTGTCCTGCCCCCAGTCTGAAGTTGCTGTAGACTCTTCAAGCCTCAGAGCACACAGTTTGACACAAATAGCTGGGAAGAGATGACGGGAGGCTTAACAAGGTGCTCGCTGGGTCAGTAGCTGGCAGCCCACCAGCAGGGCAGACTCTCGAACTGCTGTTAGTACTGCGTGGTGATCACATCTCTTCTCAAGAAAACATTGGAAAGCTTCCTAATCTTGAATTCGCTGCGCAGGCACGTGATTTTCTGGGAATTAACTTGAATGCACTGCAGAATGGTTCATAAATATCTACATGGCCTAATATTAGATAATGGAAAAACCAGTACAGCGGGGGTTTTGTCGGTTTTCTTCGTGGTGGCCCTTCAGCCCTGGTGGCCTGTCTGTCGGTGCCAGCAGCTGCCGGCTCCGGTGATGCTTCTGCCCCTTACCTAGCGGAGAAAGGAAAAAAGTCTCTATCTTTCTAAATTGCAACATCACTCCTGCTTTTTTTAAATTGCAACGTTACTCCTGTTTTGCTGAGTATTATTTGTTTTGGGACACAGTTAATTCCATAAAGAATTTTTTTAGCTGTTTTCAGGAGCAGTGCTAACACGCTATAGCCTGTGGTGGTCGGATGGTCGAGCTGATGTTGGCAGCCAGCAGGGAGCCTTTGTCCATTGCTGCCCTCGCGGTGCTGGGTGAGACTCTCCCTTCCCGTCGTGCGGGCCCAGGTCCCGTCCCTTCCCGCGTGGGAAGGCTGTCCTGCAGCCTCCTCCCGCTCCAAGCCCTGACATGCGCTCTGCACCTTGCAGCTTATTGCAGTCCCGAATTACTGTTGATGGCTCGCGATGCCATCTCGGGTCTGCAGCTTCCCGACACATCTGCGCTCTCGGTAACCTGCAGGAGTGAAGACGTCTGCCTGCTTCCAGCAGCGTTATGTAAACCAGTGCCAGCTCGCCTGCTCATTCTGAAAGTGTATTTTAACATTTCTGCTGTAAGATCTGAGATAATGAAAGGGGGTGAGCGGTGCTGAGTCAGTTCTTACTGGCGCTGGTTTTTGTCCTTCCTGCCCTCCCACACGCTCCACCTGCGCACTGAGCTAACCTTCAGCAGCGACAGCCCCCATGGGCTTTCCTCCGAGCAGCCCGCAGTAAACAGAGCCTGGTTTCCTCTTCTCTGGCTCCTTGGCCTGAGATAACTATCTAGGTTTTTTGGAAGAGCCGTGGCTGAGGAACGTTTGAGATCTGGGAAAGAAACAGGGGGTCCCTGAAGTTTGGGCGCTGCTCTGTCCTGCCTTTGGCAAACGGGCAAACAGCCAGGATCATTAAATCAGCCTTTGCTTTGAAACCCCTGAACTCTGGGCAAACAGGAATATATCCTGATGGTCGTTTCCAGCTGCAGAGCTGAGGTTTCTTTGTCTGACGGCACCGTGCGCAACCCGGAGGAGCCGGACGCTGATGTCTGCCAGCCCGGGAGCTGGCCCAGTGGGTCACGCGTGGCTGAGCAGACCTGGCGTTTGTTTTGGTGTGCGAGATGCTGATGGGCGTGCAAGACGTTACCCGTCGCCGTTTAATGAGACGGTACGGTGGCACCTGTGGCGCAGTGAGACAAATACCGGGGTCGGGGTTGAGAAAACCCCGGTGCCGTAGCACTGCTGACGGTACCGCACGCAGCCAGCGCGCCTCGCAGCTGGCCTGCGCTGAGCCAGCTTCGTCTGCCCTGTAATAAATTCCTTGAAGTTTAACGCTGCCTAAGCACTTCTCTATCGATGTGCAAAAATGCTTACTGTGATTTTTAAACTAAACCTTTTATTTTCTGGTGAGATAGGAAGCCCTGGCTGTGGGCTAACTGGAAGAGCAGTGCAGTCCTGTGTGAACTTGTAGACGAGATGGGGAAACGATCCGTCCTGCTGTGAAATTCGTTCTGTTTGAAGCGCAAATCGCTGGGAGGGCGCAGGGCATTTAGGCGAAGAATCCAGCTGTCGATTTTTTCTATAACTGATTTCTAACTTTCTAGTGTGAAAGCCCTCGATCTTTTATCTGAATCTCGTTGAATTTGCGCTTTCAAGTTGCGGAGCAGAGTTGCATAGGCGGCTTGTCATTGAACAGGTTTGCTGCTTCTTTATCTCGTTTTTCTAAGTATAGATATATGTAAAAGTGCCGAAACAGCAGTAAGTTTACATATTTCCAGCTGGTTTCCCATCGCAGCGCAGGGCGCACGTACAGCTGCTCGCTTGCTGCTGTCTGGACGGGCTTGCATTCCTCAGCCCTGAGGCCAGCATTCCTCTGCTCCTCTGCACCAGCTCATTTCTGTAGTATTTGTTTAAATTTTGAATCCCAGAACTGTCTCCAGATCACTTAAGCTACCAGACACCTTTATTAGTTGTACATACAGCCCCCGCCCTCTGGCATTTGAAATCTTGTTCGTACTTATGAAAATGAAATGGATATTGGCAACTTTCAGTTGCTCGTTGCTGTAGTTCGCTGGAATTAATCTGGAATTCCTAAATGCCATTTGACTGAGTAAAGGCAGTTGCAGTTTGCTTATTAGGCACTTGGCTAAGTTAAAAATCTGAAAGGAAAGTTGCTTTTTTTAAGTCTCGATGGCAGCCTGGACTGGAGAAATCTCCTCTGTTTTGGGTTTCTCCTCCTCTGCTCTGTGTACACGGAAGCTTGCACCTGAGCTGTTTTTTCCTCGGCTCTTCTGGCAGTTGCACCCAGGGAGACTCACAGTGGGTGGTGTCACACGCTCCCAGCTCTACACGGCCACGGGGAAAATGTGTGTGCAGAGGTGTCTAGTGAGAGCCCCATTAGTCAGCCGTGGGTTTGGGTGCCACGCTTCTAAACCCAAAGTGCAGCTCTGCTTTCTAACCTATTGCTGTCCTTGGCCTGATTTGCTGCTGTTTGGTGGAGATGGAGAATCCACATCCCCCAGGTCGGACCAACCTTTGTCTGGAGGAAAAAACCAAAGCAGCCCCAAGAGACAGACATTTCGTCCTGTTCCTCAGTGTCTTTGGTATAATTCTGAACTTAGTTCAGCTCCAGCCTGGGCTGGAGGCAGCAAGGCAGCAGAGTTGGAATTCTTCATCTCTTTAGAAACTAAACTAGTAGGTTTTTATTAATCTGGACTTTCTGTGTAACCGTGAGGGCATGGCCAGCGCTGTGCCAGGCGCAGTCAATCATTGATCTGGAAGAAACAGGCACCCCCAGTACAAACAGATGAAGAACTTGAACTTTTCCTCGGAAGCCTCCCGTCTGAGTGTTACCGTAGCCTGATGATGAAATGGGATCGATCCTCAGCGTCTGGAAGCGTGCCAGCAGGCCTCTGACTGTTAATAGCCAAAGGTTGGGCAAAGCCTGATTTAACTGTCATCTGGAATGGGAGCTCTTTAAACCCGAATCGCCTGGGACGTGTCACTGCTGCCTCTGGTCTCGGCTGCAGTAGCTCTGAATGGTCGGGATGCTTCGTTTCCGCAGCAGATCTCGGACCTGGTTTGGTGTTCCTGCGGACAGTCCCCAGCCTGGGGACGGCTCGGGTTCTATACAAATCCCTGCTAAGAATAACTCTGTAGAGCATCTGCAGCGAAATACAAAAAAGCCTCGGTAACACGAGGATAGCCAGTTTCGTCCAAGAAATTTCCTTATAAAGTATTGCTACGGCTGCAAAGCCCTGCCAACAGGAGTGGCCCGCGCTGCCAGTAATTTCTCTGCTTTTCCTTTCCCCGTTGCAGTAAAGACCGAGCGTCTGCCAACGGCACACCCACTGCGCTGCGATCGATGCCACGCGTGGAGACGGCCGGAGATCCGCAGTGCACGGGCTTTTGTGCCTGACTTTGAAACTGGAGATGGGGAGAGGGCAGGTCTGCAGAACAGCTGGGAAGGGCGCTACAGCCAACTGGAATCCTGTTGCAGCCACCCCTGAAACAAAAGGAAACGATTCCTTAGCGTGCTGAACGCTTGCTGACCCTGCTCACTGGTTTCAGTGTGGGGAGGGAAAAAAAAAAAAGCATGAGTCACGTAAACTGCTTTTACAAGTCTTCGCCTCTGCAAACCAGTCCTGCTCTGAATTGTTCTTTCACTCTTCAAGGAAAGTGGCTAAAAACAAATTAACTGCTAGTTTTTGTGGGACAGCGGCTCAACATCCAAGCTCCTCTGCAAGCTCTAGACGAAACCTTTTTCTTTTTTCTGAACTATTGCCCTAGAACTAATCGGCACAAAATGTTTGCTGGGATGAAAGCCTTCCTCCGAGCCTGCGCTCCGTGCTGCTGGGCTGGAGCTGGGGGGGTTAGCTCTGGGGACACGAGCTTTGGGAAACTTGGTTCTGTCGGGAATGGCCAAGGCTTGTCACGCTTTGGCACGAGGAATAACGGGAAGTGTTTTGGGGCTGTCCCCAAGAAGCCTGGTTCCTTTTAAAAACAAAGCAGATTAGCCCAGAAGGCACAAATTCAGTTTTCTGGGCTTCTTCCCTCCAGGGTCCGATCGTGGGTGGCTGTGGGAGCCGCCCGGTCCTTGGCTGGAGGGGAGATGGCTGCGGTGCAGGGCTGGGGGCCTTGCTGCCGTGGCTGCGTGTTGAGCAGCCGCAGAGCGGAAGCTGTTCATCTTTTCTGGTAAAACCTGGTGTTCAGCAGAAACGGCGACTCGGTCTGCAAACGCGTTCGGCGGGCTCTTGAGATCAGCTGCAGTGCAAGCCTGCAGGTTGTCTGGCGCAGGGTTTTTGTTAGCTCCCCCCCCACTGACGAGGAATGTATCTTACAAAATGTTTGGTGGGTTTTCCAGTGGTTTGGAATGATCTCAGTGCTGCTTGCAGTGTCGCGTGAGACCTTGCGACAGGTGAGCCGCCGAGGAGTAACTTCTGCACCGTGCAAAGGATCGCTGTCAGCTGGCTGCCGGCCGTCGTGCAAGCGCGCTTACAGCTCTATCAGCGTCGACAAGAATCCTGCCTCCTCTGTGGCAAACGCTGTTTTCTGTCTGCGTCTGAGGGCTTTGTTAGGGTTTGCAGTGGCCTGGCAGGACAAGGTCAGCCGTTTGCCCACGCTGGTGCGGGGAGGCTGTGGCCGAGCTGGCGCGGGAGCCTGGGCTGCAGCGCTTGGGTCGCAGCTGCGCCTCGAGGCTCCCCTTGCTCCTGGCTCACCGCGGAGCTCTGCAACGCAGGGCGAGAGGGGCTTAGAGGACCCACTTATTTTTTAACTATGGTGTGTACCTCTGCAGGGCGAGATGTGACGAACTGTGCTCTGAGGCGGGCACGAAAGCAGCTGGTGCTCAGCGAGGGTGCTGGGGAACGCCGTAACCTTCGGAGAAGGCTGGACGGAAGGCGGCTGCCCTGCTGCCTTCCCGGGGCTGCTGCTCTCGGGGTCAGGCGGACAGGACAGGTGGATTTGTGCCCTGTCTCTGCTGTTCAGATTTGAAAAAAACCCCAAACCACTTCTAGATGCAACAGCCAGCTCTCAAAGTTGAATTGCATTTGAAAGAGGACAGGACTTGCAGTTCTCCCTGTCCAATTTGAGCACAGCGAGATACTCAAAGCAATCTCTTAACCGCTCATCCAGCACCACTTGACGACAGCGGATTCTGCAGCGGCCCCTCTTCTGTCCCTGGCTGACAGCTGAGTTGTCACATTTTTCCTCCTCAGTCTGTAATTTGTAGGTGAGGACCGTTCTTTGATGTTCCCTCTGTTCACCTCTTCTACACACGAACGTACAAACCACCTTTCCTTCCCTGCTGTGTACTCAAAACGCTTTTCTAAGAATTTAATTTCTGCCACGTGTGCAAAAGTCCCCTGCTTTTTTAATCAGACCCAGTCAGCAGTGTGCAGATAGGCAAGGGAAAAGTTGAGGTCGTGGCAGTCGCCGTGTATGACTTTTTTCATATAATTGAGATATTTAATATATCAAAAAACGATCTGAGGCAGTGTCCCGATTCTCTCTCTCCAGTGGCCTTGTTTAGGTTTCAGTCTCCTAAGAGGTGCCTTAAGGTGCTGTGATTTTTGTAACTTGTTTTTTCCAGTTTTCTCCTTTTCTTCTCTTTTGTCGCCTTCAGTGCTACGCTTTTATCAGACTCAAATTTCGCGATAGGAACACACCTTCTGCAATTCTGCATGAATTGCAGCCTGATTGTGAATTTTTCTTTGTGTACAAAGATGAGACTACGAGACTCTAACGTTAAACACCTTTGCCTCAGAAATTCAGAGCAGGGTTTGCTTAGTTGGGTGTTCAGGTTCAGCAGAGTAGATTTGCTGTATAGACCAATACCAAGCAACTTTGGTATCTGCTGTCACGATCAGGAGTCATCCCTCAAACATTCTTTGGCAGCAAACTTATCAGCGCTGCAGGTCTGGTCCGAATGCATTCCCGGCTGCCCTGCTCCTGGCTGCCCTCCAGCCGTTCCACGCTGCGTCCCTGCCCGGGTACCGGTCTCCTTCGCGGCTCCGGGGTCACCTTGACGCGGTGCCATCCCTCCACGTACCCAGAACGTTCGTGCCTTGGGAGCTGCGGGCCTTTATAGGGCCAAGGATTTATGGGTACCCTGAAGCCCTTCAGAAGGGACGGTCACAGACCCCTGGGAGACCAGAGGGATGGAGAGGGAGCACCGAGTACGTTACGCCTCTTAACAGCACCCGCTCCTCTTGTTTTCCCAGAGCTGGCGTGTCAATCCAAGGGTATCTTGCTGTTTGGCTGAGTCGTGGAAAAAGGAGAGGGGGGAACTGACGCAGGGGTTCAGGGTCAGCGTCCGAGACAACGATAAGGGCTGTCTGCCCTCGTCTCCCATGAGTGCGGGGCTGCGAGAGTGTGATCAACGCCAAAAATCTGCTCTGTTACGGCTTGAGCTGACGGATGTGACTGAGATGCTGCAGTTGCAGCGGAGGAGTAGCTGGGTGCATCGCGTGGGGATACGCACGGCGTATTTATTTTTGCTGGTGGGATCTCTTGTCTCCGCATCGCTCACAGATCCAATGCTTGCTTTGGTCTGTCTGTCATGGTATGGATATTGCTATTCGTTCTCCAAATGAGTTGACACCTCTCTGTTTTCACTAGCTTTGGGGAATGACCTCTGCTTTCCCACAGGCAGGTGCTGGATTTCACAGCTGCCTTCGCCAGGACAGGTTTCTAGCCGGCTGCCATTTGAGCATTGCATCTGGGAAATGCATTACTGGGTAAGAAGGGCTTGAAATGGGGTTCACAGGCCCAACGAGTTCAGTTTAAGGGGTCCACTTGGTTTTGGAGAGCTTGGACCCTGGACAAAAAGGGTAGCCGTGGTCCCTCAGGGACCCTGAAGGGCTGCAGGGTGGGAGGTGAGCTGAGAGCTCGAGAGGAGTCGGAGTAAACTGCTATAGCTGGAGAGTGGGAACGGCCGCTCCGTTGTTTTCGTGCCAAAACGACGCTGGGAGTCTTCCCGAGAGAAATAAAATGGCTTAGGTCCAGTGTTTGCAGTTGGATGGGGACGAGCAGCGATGTGTTTGCAGGCCGTTCGCACGGCTGGGGCTGTGTGAATCACCTCGCGCGTTACCCGGCTCGGTGGGTCGTCTGTCTGCCTCGCCGCTCTCCTCGCCATCGCCTGCCTTGCCGTTCCCACGGCGGGAGGGGAGCGGGAGAAGACGCGGTGAGCTCGGCGCGTTTCCGGGGCGGGGTGACTCAGGCAGTGCTCAGATGCGTTACTGATGCTTCCCGTGGCACTACGGGCCGGAGCACCCCAAAACCTGCTGGAGGGCAGTGCCCGGCTGGCTCGGGGTGCTGCCGGGAGCCCCCGGTGACTCTGCTTCGGAGCCCAGATCCTGCTCGTCCGCAGGATGCCCGCGGACACACCTCACAGTCTGCATAAACCGTTCCAGAGTGCAATTCCGTGGGCTGTCGGCTTCCCTGAAAGCTGAATTCCTCCTGTTTGAGCTTCGGCCCCACTGCTCCTGGTTTCGCTGGAGCCCGGTGGTAACGGTGGGCTTCCTTCCAGGTATCTTCCAGGTCCTAATATATGCTTACAAATATCTGCAGGGTGGGGGTCAGGAGGACGGGGCCAGACTCTTTCCAGTGGTGCCCAGCGACAGGACAAGGGGCACCAGGCACAAACTGGAGCAGAGGAAGCTCCAGCTGAAGATGAGGAAGAACTTCTTCCCTCTGAGGGTGCCGGAGCCCTGGCCCAGGCTGCCCAGGGAGGCTGTGGAGTCTCCTT
>Ga0065711_1043321_pt1 | contig 14795 bp, 9 predicted proteins | sample Hoacrofraction12_FD_59098 | JGI IMG/M metagenome (GOLD analysis project Ga0065711, IMG submission 59098) | Hoatzin crop microbial communities from Cojedes, Venezuela - Epithelial fraction 12 v2 (version 2) | ecosystem: Host-associated > Birds > Digestive system > Esophagus > Crop | place... | reverse complement strand
CTCTGGAGATATTCAAGACCCGCCTGGACAAGGTCCTGTGCAGCCTGCTGTAGGAGACCCTGCTTCGGCAGGAGGGTTGGACTAGATGACACACAGAGGCCCCTTCCAACCCCGGATATTCTGTCATTCTGTGAAGTCCTGCAAATACTGGTGGACAACACCTCGTCCTCGGCAGCCACTGCTGTCTGCGAGTCTCCTTCACACCAACCCAAAAGTTCAATCTTCCTCATCCTGATCCAAGCCTGTTTTTCTACTGTGCTCCATATATTCCCATGTTCATATTCAATTAGTCCTGCTAGGACATGAAGGGTTATTTTTCTGCTGTTTCCAAAAGTACTAAGAGATCTTTAACTTGTGCTAGAACAGCTGCTCAAGGACAGAAGAAACGCACCATGTTTTAGTGTTACATTTGAAGGACTAACTCATCTGAAGGCTGATTCTGAGAACACCACGAACATCCTGCTATTATCTATCATGCGCATGAAGCTCCCTCCCTTCCCCAGCACCCGGCAGTTTCCTAGGTTACCGATGGAAGAAGAGCAACCTGGCAGCTGGCTTTCTAACTCCTTCCACTGTTCACACAGCAGTTCGTCAGGCAACTATACCCAACATTTCTGACGGCACCCACACCTGTTCACCCAGCAGGTCGTTGGACGCTACACCCAATGGTCCCTACGGCACCCACACCTGTTCACCCGGCAGGTCGCTGGACAACTACACCCAACGGTCGTTATGGCAGCAGCGGGATGGGGGAGCTTAGTGGGACATTAACTATCACCCTTCACCCTTGAACTAACATTTCACACTGGCTTCCAGAAAGAGCTAATCAGATAACCTGGCATTGTCTCACCGAGTTGGGCAGTGATAAGCAACAGAAAAACTGGTAGTGAGACTGTATCAGAAAGACCAATCTAACACAGGGAAATCAGTTCCTCTAGAGCAGAACAATGAAGTCATGTAAGAGTGGGACAGGGGCCTTGAGGCTGTGCAGAGAACAGGAGGAGATCACGGTGGTGCAGTGGTGACAGTTATGCTGTGGGCAAGCACGAAAGGACTTGTTGACTAAACCAATAGATTGTGTGTGAATTGTGTATGACTCACAGCTCTAAAACAAAGCATTCATGTCTTGGTTTCAGTGTAGGCAGAAGCTACAACGATGGGGGGCGGAATAGGGAGGCAAGAGAAAGTTGAAAAAGTTTAAAGTAATTTACTGGAACTAGAAGTAGAAAATAAAAGAAACCAGATCACTTCACTGTAGACTTTGAACTACCAAAGCAGTACCAAGGCACCCAAAAAACCCAAGAAACCACTTAAAGCAAAGGTGAAATATCAGCTACAATCACACAACTAGTCCAAATAAACAGAAAAGGCAGTATACAGAAGAAGGAATGCTGAAAAACTCCAGCTGGTAAAGTAAAACAGTTTCTACTGTCATCTTAATTTCCATGAAAAGTCTCCTTAATTCCAGTGGGGAATTTACTCTTGAAATGTATTTGTAGCTTTTTTACATGCACTGGGCTGAAAGCTGAGTAAGAACTATTTCTACTTATCCACAAGGGATGCTTGTTGCTGCAGATTCAAACAGGCTATGCATGTCTCTACAGTCCGTTACCATCTATTATATGATGTACACTTACTCATCCAGTACAGTACTCACCAACAAGAAAAACACAGGACTGAACCTTTCCTTCCCCTCACCCTGGAACAATTTTCAGGAAAAAAAATACCACTTGCACCTAAATAACTTTTTTTTTTCCATTTTTTGCCAAAGAAAAACATAGAGAAAGGATAAAAGGATTTCCTTGTGTGACAGAGTAGGCTATGTGAATGCCACCAAATCCTACCAAGCAAATGTCAAAATTCACAGAAACGTGCACAAAAAAAGCCAACTCACTAACATTACTGGTCTTCTTTGCAGTTAGAGAAATAGGATTTCATTCTCTACGAAGTTCAGCCACATTTCAAGATCTAATATGGAAAATATCTGTACAGTTACTAACATGAACTGAAGCCTCTGAAGTCTCTGATCCAGTGTTCTTCAGTAGCACTACAAGACGTTACCTGACTTGTGGTACGTACTGTTTTGTACCCAGTACATGATCACACACAGGCAACCGTCTTAGTTTTTTTTCCAGTACCATTTATCCACAGTGAGCTTCTACCGTAGTATTTCTCATCTTGTAGTTTCATTACATCTTTCCATCTTTCATCTCAAAATACTTAAAAGCATTTACAAGAACAGAGGAAAATGAAGGCCTTTGAAACTCTAGAATCTGAAATACTGGAATGTTGGCCCTCAAAGAGGCTTAATTTTGGAAGGAAAAGGATTTACTTTCTTTTTCCCTCCTCAATGAAGACTAAGTCTGGAAAACCCGACATACTGATACTGGCAGATCACAAACCAGCGAGAGCCTTAATGCCTGTGATGACCATTAACCTGAATCCCTTTTCCCTAGACTACATTCCTCTTCCTGTAGCTTGCTTTTGAACAAAGTAATGATCAAACTACAAATATCTACGATCAACTTTAACTTTCTCTTAATGAAAGAGACAATGCTACATTACAATAGAGTATGAAAATTACTTCTTCTGCGGTGCAGCCTGAAAGGTTGTAATTTCCATCAGAGCCTCTTGTAACTCCCACCTGGCAAAGTGTGTAGTGTCATAGGATGCTCTCAGAAAATTGCAGGCTTTGGGAACGTGCAAAGAATATGCAATGTGTGCCATATAATTATTAAGCACAAGTTCCCTTAGGCACAGGATGCAGTTAATAGCAACTTATTCAAAGATCACTCTGCACATGGGGATCATACTTTCGAAACAGGTATGTCACACTTGCAAAAGGAATACACTTCACCAGTAGCAAGACTCCACTAGTCAGAAATATCAGGTCAGAGGCACTGAATCAAAAAAGGAGGAGAGCTTAAGGAATACAGCTATAGAAAATCATTCATCTCAGGAAGAAGGAGGAAGAAATCGTGCAGTACAGATCAAAGAAGGCGGCCAATTATGAATGGCACAGACTGAATTTCCCCCTTTGCTCATAGTGGGTGTCTTTTCAGAAAACAAAAAACAGACCAAAAACACATCTTGCTCAAGAACTGCGTTTGATTTTTAAGAGAGAAGCTGCAAAGTTTATACTGAAATCTAAGTGGCTTTGATTCTGATGCATTGAAGGGGAACACATGCACTTCTAGAAATTAATCCAAGCATCATTTACAGTTTCCCAGAGGAATGAACTTTCCAGCTGACATTTTGTTATCACAGCATCAAAGATACTTACTCATGCTATGCCCACTGACATAATGCACTGGTTATGTGCTCTCATGCTCAGGGACCAGGATTAAATTCACTTCAGACGACAAAAAATTTATAAATCAGAGAACATGCGAAAAATACAAAGTCTTTGTTTCCTGGTTCAAATTCTGACCTTTGCTGTTCACGACTAGGTGACCTAAGGTGACTCTTGAAGGGCAGACTTCAGTACGTCAGCATACAGTTTTCTAACAGGCTGACTGATAATCATCACCTTTGCTTTCTGCATTACTTATTCAGAATAAATAGCAACATAAGCAGACAACAAACTTCTTCCCAAACAATGCTCATGCAGAAGAGACATCTGAAGCAGGATACCTTAACACGAGGCCCATATTCTCAGCACAGGAATGTGTGATTCCTTTACTTGGATAAATACAAACTGCAAAATCTAAGTTTTAAGTTGGCTTGTAACGGCAGCATTCCCAAGCACAGCATTTTATCTGTAAAGAGTATTCACTACTGAATCACCAACTAATTCCTGAAATGATGTTCCACACATGCCTCCTTATCAAAGTAATGATCTCTGTTTAGTCTGTGAAGTATGATGCGAGAGTTTGGTATTTTATGGCAAAGAAATAAGCTCCTTCCCTCTGTTCACTGTCCCTCAATCTGAACACACATAAGTCAAAATGCAAACATTATTAAGAGGATTTTTACTTACAAGAGCAGTCAGAGCTACTTTTGATCCCATATACACTATGCACTATGCAATGTTTGCCTGAGTTTAAGAAAATAGTATCAACTCTTTGGTTCATTTACACAGTGAAAGCTCTCTTCCACCATTACTGATTTAATTTCAGGTTACAGGAAGGGCCCTTATTTGGGTAGAAGAGTGCCCAGGTTGCACTTCACGGCAGTACTACGCTGCTGCACGCTATTAGAGTGGTCCCATTCCCACTCTCAAGATGTCACGTTCCATGTGACAAATTTCTTGATCCCTACGTCTATTCCACAGAACTTAATGAGTTGTGCTTTCATCAACTACTGTTAAACACTTTTAGTAATTAAGTTCTCTGAATGGGGAGAAAACACTAAATGTATTAGTAACTACAGGACTCTCCTAATGTGATATGAACACTCACAGGGGAGGGCTTCTTCCTCATCTCAAAGGTCCGGGAAGCACCAAAGCTGAGCGAGGCAATGACAGGATTTTTTCCCAGTGATGGTTCATCGTCACTGTGCCAGTCTACGCTATCCTTCTCATTTCGGTAGAGGTTGCAGAGCAGAGAGTTGAACGTATAGCCCGCGAACTCTTCAATGCGCTCCTTTAGCATGGTCAGCAGAGGATGCCACTGTAATCAGCACAGCAGGAGTAGGGTGAACATAATGTGAGCAGGCCAGCAGCAGATAAAGACACAAGGGGAAAACTAATAAAAAACAAAATATACTGCACGTTAATCACAATAAACTTGAAATCAAACAAATGCCTCTGAACAATTGTGATTATATTTTTAGTAAAGCTGAGGAACGGGTTTTCTGTGAAATACGCCTTTGTTACCTATTGCTCAATATTAAATCATCTCTTACAACGATGAAGCCAGCCTGCCTTTCATACTAATGTAGCCAGCCACCCCAATTAACTGAAAGGTGACAAAGCAGACAGAGTAAAATCTGCTTGAAATGACCATGGATAAACATTGGGACTTCTTAACTAAGACAAAAAGTGTGCAACTTCTCCCATGCATACCTGTTTTTTTTAACCTCTTGGCCAAGCTAGAGCAGTTTAACACAGGGGCCTGATAATGTCCAAGTTACCTGGCTGTTGCTGGTGGGCACAGCAACCCACAAAGCTGCATCAGTGACTAAACTACGCGCTCTCAACTGCCTGCAGCTGCTGACACAGAGCAAGAGACAACAGTCGGCCTAACACTGTCACAGCGTGGGCCTCTGTCCCCGCTCTGTTAGCACAGCTTGTTGAGCCCAGCTCTTGGGGTTCTGACTTCGACATTGTAACTTTTCAGTGGTTCGCAAAACCAGTGTCACAGGCCCCTAATTTCATCCTTTCCTTTACTAATATCTTGCTGAGCCCACGGCAGCTCTGCACATTCCATTACAACTAAGTCCAGTGAATCATTATTTAATGTTATAATCTTACATCATGACTTTCATCTGTCAGAATGCTTTTAAGTACATAAAAAAAAAAAGCAAAAGCAATGTAGGCGAAAATTTTTGCCCATTATATAAGCAGAAACACAGATCAAGAGAGGATAAAGAACTGATTCCCAGTCTCCCAGTGCATCACTGGCAGAAGGCACAAACAGAAGGAATTAGTTCCTAGTAGCCACCTCTAATAACTGAGTCTGTGCCACCTTCTTTCCATGCTTACCCACTTTTAAAGCATTTTTAACCGACTGGCTACACTGCAGGAGCCTCAACACACCACCTTCCTCTATTAGGGGTATTTCTAGCTAAGTCACCCCTTCAATGACTAAGCTTCATGTGAATAATTAATTACACAGAAACATAGCTTGCAGCTATGCGACATGTAGGGAAATCAGGAACACCACCCAAAAAAAGCTATAGTTTGTAACTGGGCTGCCTGAAAGTGCAGTAGGTACAGGTCGTGCAATGCAGACAGAAGAGTCCAAGCATTACTCAAAGCACTTTTCAGTGGCCGACTAGGACTAGATTCCTTCAATGCCTATCACAGAATTATTTACTCCTAAAAATGTTACCATGCAGTGAAATTTTACAATTCAGTGGAAAACCCACTACAAACCTGCAGCAAAGGAAGCAATTTTGTTGAAAGATTACTATGTTGCCAACTCCATCACTGCTTACAACAAAACATTTGGCTAATACCAAAATTCATTCAGCAGGAGCACTGGATCATACCTACCAGTGCTGCAATCACACCCAGTCTTACCAAACAAAAAAGAAGGGGCACAAAGCTAATTACTCCTGCAGATCAAGCGTTCAAGGCAGGTAACTGGTTTTGGCCAAGCTGTGCACTAAATTACATTTTACTCAGGATATTTTTGTGATATAAACCCTAACCTGTGGGTAAGGACTGTGCTTTTTACACCACCCACTGCAGCTTCTAGGCTGCAGGAACTCCCCCCTACAAAGCTGAGTGAAACGTCAGAGAGTCCTTGTGCAGTCTACCCAGGTACCTGCCTATAGGCAGTTTCCAGCCAGCAGCAGTGTGGGCTCCCAGCTGTGCAAGTTTGCCAGTGCCTCTCACTTTCTGCTGGAGTTTCTTTCTCTGAGTAAACAGCAGAATTATCCAGGGACAAAAGACTGGATCAGCATGTGTAACTGATTTAGGCCTTGTACCTCTTGGGTGAGAAAAAACAAGCCAGTGGCCCAACGAGTGCTAACTCTGAACTTTATGCAAACTGAACTGAAACCATGAATTCAGGGTATGGAGGCTCTATCCAACCTCTGAGCAGCAACGGCTTCCACAACAGGCAATTCTAAACTGGATTTAAATTGTTAGTGTACAGCAGAATAATTCTGGAGGGTCACTTCCAATCCTTAAAGCCATTCAGCTTCTACAACAGTCGATTTCAAATAATATTCCACAAATCAGAAAAAAAACCCGCCTGTTTTTCCACCACAAATTCCAGAGGTTATGCAATTTTTGAACTACAGTACTTCTGAGACTACAAAATCTTCACAACTCATCTGGTTAAATAATGCCTTTCCATTTATCCCAAACGGAGCTTTGCTAGGAGGTACCCCCCTTTGGCGGCAGTTCTGGGACTTCGGACACTTCTCTCACGCTGTCCAGCCTTCAGCTGTCCAACTTAACCTATGGTTCAGAACACTGCAGGCTACTGCCATGGAAATTTCAAACAAAGCAATACCATGAGACAGGATGATGGGACAACAGGCTGGAAGCCAGAGAGAGAGAGAGTGAACATGAACAAAACATCACGGAGTCAGAAGGCTTTTAAGCCTTCCAAAATGGCGTGGGAAATTACATCATACAATCTGGAGTTGGTGAGCAGGCAGGTTGTGTGTGTGAATTTTATGGCACTCATATAGGCATCAACAATATGCCTAAATTCTCATTTAAGCCATTTTGAATCTAAGTGTTTGTGAAAGTCACTACTTCAGTAACTGATGTTACTGTATCTTTACAACAAAAAACTCAGTATGACTGTGTACACTACAATCTCCAACATGAAGATGGACAGAGTAAGTCACAGAGGACAATTCAGAATTTTGTGCAAAGATACGGTGACCCAAAAGCAGAACTTTAAGCTCTGGATGGAGTTTCCTTTTGCCAACATTTAGCAACCAGATCATGCTCTTCTCAGTCAATCCACTCATAATGCTTGTTTCATGAAGTTGCCTACATTCGACCAGAACCTGTTGCTGATCAGAAATGAAATGCTGATAGAAACTCTAGAAAAAAATAAGAGGATAGAGGGGAATTTTTGTGTCTCAATAGCTGCAAGGGATTGCTTTGTAGCCAATAATAAAAGAAAACTGTAAACATATACATACATTCGGGTTTGGCTGCATTGTTATCCTGGAGTATGTGTAAGGAAGTTCCCCATACCAGGAGGTAAGCCTTGGTTCCTCAAAAGATACTTCTAAAAAACAGAAAAACAGGATTACTATCTCAGTTGCCTTATCACAGGGCTTGAAAATTGAAAGATGATGCAATTCTGCCAAAAAACTTGATCAAAAAGGGACTGTCCACTCACCTAAAGTTAAAAACCAGCCCCTTAAAATCCTCAGCCTTACATAACAAAATCAAGTGAGGAAATGTTATTCAAAAGCAGGTCTGTCTCTGCAAGAGGAATCACCTTGCCAAAATCTTGGAACTACATCAATTTTCTCATCCCTATGCCAGACAGGGCAGGGACTGGACAAGCTAAACACAACAAAACGAAAATGAAATTTTATATATAATTCTGGCTTGTTTTATACACTCCTGGTTCCAGTGCCCAATACACTGGCATAAGTTGCAAGATGTATCCACTGGGAAGGATGAAGTGGAAAGGACTGCAGTGTCAATGGGACATTACAGAAGCAGAATGTAGCAAGGCTGGACAAGTAATATCTTGTCAAATGTGTGTCCGCTCTGTGGAGTAATGCAAACATCAAGTTAAAAGTAGTTTCAACTTCTGAAAAGACTATCTTAGTAGCTATTTCCTATGCTTGACAGGTAACCTTCTCCATTATACCATACCACTACTGCAAGCCAATAAACACAGATGTTGAAGACATTTTCCAGCCCTGTCCAGTACCTACTCCGATATACCTATCTTCTATCCCATCCTGCCTGAAGAGAAATTTAGCTACAACAGGTGCCCCTTAGCGAACAAATCCAGAATAGCAGCCTCCTCACTTACTGCATACCGGAACTAATCAGCAAAGACAAGGTAAAAGAAACATGCTCTGCTGGGATTTTAAGAGAGACAGACAAAAATATTTCTGGTGATAGAAACCTCAAAGAACACAGCTTTTGCAGCATCAACAGGAGACAGTATGAAGGGATGGAGCACAGACTTAATCTAAAAAAGAGTGGGAAAAAGAACCGGAGGCAGTAAAAATCAAAATATTTTTAAGGCAAGGAATTCTAAATTGGAAAGATCTCGTTTAATTGGCAACAGGAACATAGTGCTAGAGATTAAAAAATAAGCAGCAGTACTTTTCAGAGATGCATGGAAAACCTAGAAGAAAATGTGTGAAGGAGTGGTAATCTGTAAAATTAAAAACAATGATAAACAATGCATGGCTTTTGGTATGGAAATGACCTGGGAATGACATGAAAAGTCGTTCTACACACTCCTCCTCACCCTGTCTGATGTGAGTTCTCTGACCCCAGGGTATGTCTTGGAGGAGTTGTTCAAACATCCAGTCTGCTTGTTCTGAGTCAATAAAGCCAGGGACCAAATTAATCCTAAGGAAGAAAAAGATAAAGAAAAGATGGAAGTAATACACACTTCTAGATATGCTTTAACAAAATATTTTAATTTCCAGGATTCCTAAAGGAGATAAGAATAGCTGCAATGCAGCAGACCAAAAGTTAAAGCCCAGTATCCTACTTCTGACCACAGCCAAACGCAGCTGTGAAGGGAAGAACCGGAGGAGCAGCAGGAGCTCCTCCTGAGTCTTCCCCCCACCAAACATGTCTAATTGCTTTTTAAAACCTATAAAAATGTATGCCACCAACAATATCCTACAAGTCCCACAATTAGCCATATACTGTGTGAAAAATGGCATCCTTCTGCTTGTTATTAACTTCACATCTGACAAATTACATAGCCCTGATTACGGCACTACAATCAACGTAAGTAAATAATTGTTCTTTACTCACCATCTCCATGCCAGTCAGAACTTGATAGTCCTTTGCAACTGCTGCCATCCTATCCTCTCTTTTCCAAGCACAAGAACCCTATAGCATTTAACCTTTCCCATTTTTATATTTTCATATGTACATTTTATATTTTGACTGTACTAACAGCAGCATTCAAAAAATTCCAGCTACTGTGGTGGGCCGCAAGTTGGAATGCTGTTCACAAGAGGTACTCTCACAAGTATTCAATGCTCCAAAGACATCACAACAAGAACATACATAGTAAAGGTACTAAAAGAGATGCAAAATCCGATTATTAACTTTGCAGAAATGTATATATTCCAGCAACATATGATGAAAACAAGGTCCAGAAAATGACAGAACAACCCAGCTGGTCATGTACCTTTTCTCTTTCTGGCTGGTCAAAGTTTTTACTTTTCAAATTGGTACAAAACTTTATTTGCAGTTTTAGAAGAAACCAAGATGAAAGCTTTGAAATAAATGCACAAAAATGTACTATATCCTTGGCATTTTTTTCCACTATTAATAAAACCTATCAAATTCAGAAGAAATTAATTCACACTGATATTGCAGCTACGTCAGCAAGGTAAAATAAAATGCATTTTAGTTAGCAGGAATCACAGAACAAGCAGGTTTTGTTTTGAAATATCCTGAAACTGAAATAATTAAGGCACAGCATGTAAGCAAAAGGGACAACCCTAAAGTTACCAAATCTGCCTAAAGTTAAATTAATCTAATAAAAGCATTTTAAACAAGTCCAATTTACAGCTAAAAGTTTTTGGTAGCCCTTAGCTATACAGCACAGACATCATGCACTTGCTAACGCAGGAATACTGACCCAAATTTCAAGCAGCAACTTACTCTGGATGGTGAAACAAACAGACATAGCCCCTTCTCCTTATTCCGGATAAGAACACTAGATGCAGTAAGCACTAGATGTCAAGAGGTTCATTTTTCTTCTCTTCAGTGCTGCTCAGAACTGTGTAAGTGTCTGCTACCTGATACTCAAAGTAGTTCCAGAAGTACGCTAAACAGAGGATACACAGGAAGGGCAATGTGCACCTGCCAGAGTCAAAACACTCTGCAGAGACCAGACTTCAGAAAGCCGATTATCACCCTGCTGTTCTGCAACAGCAAACGACAAGTTTCAAAAAATGTGCAACTCACCTAGAAATGCCAGTTGGTGCTCTGCTGAGCTCATACACACCAGGCTTGCTGAGGATGTGAGAAAGGACAGAGCCGTCAGATGGACAAACAACAAGAAACTATCTTACACCAAGCAGCATGGACTAGAGCTGCTGTCAGCCTGGACTAGGGACAGCATTCTTTAAAAAGGAAAAGAAAAAAGCTTTGTGCTATTAAGGGAAGCAACAGTATTCTGGAGAGAGTCAGAGGAAGGCAACAAGGGGTGCTGCAGAAGAAAATGAGGTTGCGTGTGCTTCCTGCCTCTCGCTCTCATTTCACCAAAGGCTCAATGCACCATTTTCAGGCTCTAGAGATAGGTAAACGAGGGATGTTGTGGGGCACCTGAAGGAGACAGCCATATAAGACTGCACTCTGACCGTTACGTTTGCATTTACAGGTACACAAGGAACACGAGTGTAACTGAAGATGCAAAATCCAGTTTTCAGTGAGATGACCGATGCCACCATTCTGCTAACAGCAAAGCGTTCATCAGCCTGTGTGACACCGCGGAATGGAGTTACAGGTACATCAGCAGTATTTAATGACTGTAGCTGGTACAGAGGGTAAACATTTCTTCCCTGTTACAAGTTGCATTGTCATGAAGTATTATTTACTCTTGTATGAATTGCTTGCTTCACCTATTATCTCACTTTCTCCTAAGCTAGATCCAAACATTGTACTGTTCTTTTTGCCTAGAACACTCCGGGAGTTAATCGCTCTCCATCATTGCTTCTCCCTCAGAACATTTCACCAGCTCAAGAGGTGACCACGTAACGTGTTTCGTGCTGTGCTGTGTTTAAAAAAGTTAAATAAACAGAAACTTCTGATCTCTTCCATACTGCACAAGCAGAGCGTAAACTGTGCTGTATTACCTACGGCACATTATTGTGACAAGAACGGCATCACAGTTTTATTTCCTCTGTATTTATTTATTTGATTTGTAGAACACTTAACACACTGAATTTGCTTAATACCTAGATATGATGTTATTACTACTATTCATAAAGAATATGCAAAGAACACCTCTCACAAAGCAGTTCTACTCAGAACTGTTTGCTACCACGCTAGCAGTGGGACAGCAGCTGAACATGTCATCTGAATTATGCCTGCTCTGCACGAATACCCACCTAACATCACATCTGAAGTTGCTACAGAAAACTAACCCCAGAGCGTCCAAAGTAAAAATGCAAGTTGAAAGCTGAATCTGTAACTTGCCTCTTAGGAACCACTTCGTAAGAAAATTCTACCAAGATGACCAAACTGAAGCAAATTCAATTTTCAAAACCTGTAACTTCACCATACACCACCACACCTTGTCACATCTCATGCCAAGGTTACTCTGAGAAGACCCCCACTTCAGCACAAAGGGTAAGTGATCCACAGTGTATGAAGACCCAGCTTCACTATGACACTTACTAGTGGCTGCTTTTATGAACCTTCAAAGGAAGTGCTGCTTGAGTTGCCATGCCAGCTACATTGCTGGGTAACAGAAAGTAATTTCCAGGATAGTTTACACAGGGACTGTTCTAGGAAAATGCACATTGCTAACCAAAGGAGACATATTTGCAGTGGTGTTGATCCAGAATGTCCAATTGTTCATTCTTCCTGGCTTATGCAGCTACACCAAAGCTATAAAAACTGTTAACACAGACTTGGACTCTCCCGATTATAAATTCAACTCAGGATGAAAGGGATGAAAGTCCACATTTGTACTGAAATTTCTCCCAAAGGCACGGCAGTTGGAAGCGGAGAAGGAACTCGCTAGATTCCCACTGACCAACAAGACAGAAAAGCCGCACGAAGGACAGTTAAGCCAGCATTATACTCACTCTATCACACCAGCCTCAGGAACTCTGCGCTCCATCTGAAAGGTAACAAGGCAATGCATCGTGAATATTAAACATTTAAGCACCTGGCACACTCCAGCCAAACAGAACGAATTGCCAGCTCTGGTGACTCTATATAGGCGCCTACTCGTACGTCAGTGAGAAAAACACACCTCTGGACAGTGGGTAAGCAGGAAGAGCCCTATCACTCTCTTCGTGCCCCAGCAACTCTCAACTGCAGCTACCTCTGCAGGCAGTTTTTAACAATCAGCTGCCCCCATGAAGGACATCCATTTCTAAATTATTTGGATTATTACACCAGTTGCTATTTACCAACTATAACAAAAAAAAATTCCTATCCTTACATTTGGAAGTAAAAATCCAGAGCAACTATAGGAGATATGAACAAATCCCAGGCCCCAGACAACGAGCAAAACACAACACAGACCAGGCACAGCAGGAACTGACACTTCAAAATTGTCTGCACAGCTTGAGATAGCTGGGTTTTGTTAAAACAGAAACCAAAACACAAACACAGTAGTTTAATTGAGCCTGGACTGTCATTCCGGTGGTATCAGGAGTTTATGCTTCTCTTCTCTGAGCTCAGTGAAGTGCTGAGATGCCAGGAGGTACTGAGCTGAGAAAGTAACAGGGTCAGAACATAGTACTGTGTAGATACCAGGGCTCTGCCATAGAGACAAGAGAATCTTCCCAGACTATCTCCAATCCTTCCAAGCCAAGCAGACAGCCTTTCAAACACTTCCGGCTTATAAAGAAGTGTTCAAGACTTTTTGTCCCCCAATGAGAGTTCCAAAAGGAACCGCCCTCCCACTGCACAGAGCGCAACATCCTTCAGCTGCTGACGGGACATAAAGCAACATCTATGAAACCAATCCCACGTTCTTCCCCTGTAACAAACAAGACAGATACCCCAACTGAGGGAGGAAAACAGAGCTCAAATCACGTTTAGGACATTGCATCACTCTGAGTATTTAGGAGAACACAGTCTTCCGGCTCTCCGAAAAAAATAGTTACGAACAGGTACGTAATGGACACTCAAAGTCTGAGGGTAAACAGAGACCGCAAATTTCTGTTTGCCATACATGCAAGACAGATGTAAACTCTGCTTGGTAAAAGCCCGAAGCTCAGCTCAGTGGAGTTTCTAATTTGTTTTCAAACATGAGAATATAATCCCAAAGTCCGATAATTTTTATCATTTGAAACTGAATAGAGGATGAGATTCTGCTAGTTACCATGTAATTTTTACCTCTGATGGCTTTTCAAAGACAAATTGCTTTTGAGTGTGAGGCTGATCTTCCCTCACCCACGCCGGTCTGGTGCCTGCAGGGGCAAGGCTGCTGGCCACAAGTGCCTTCGGTGCTAAAGCAAAGAGAGAAGAAAAGAGAATCACATGAAATAGAATTTCACCAAACAAAAAATACACTTTGGAAGAACTTAAAGAATCGTTCTTTGAGGTACTCTCCCCTGCTTGGCAGAGACTCCAGGGAACAGCCAAGCCTACATTACATAAGAGTCAAAATTGCAGAGAAACTGGAATTTTTTCACAAATATTTGTTATTCAATGACAAACAAAAAATCTGCTCACTGGCTGAACGCGAGAAATGGAAAAAAGTCCTTGATTTCTTAGAAACAACTGGAAACATCAGCGTTATTAACATTCTTCTGATACTAAATCCCAAACACAGCAGCCACTGGGACAAGAACTCACTGTGGCCCAGCCAAAAACAGGACAGAAACAACAAGACATTTCTCTGATAAAAACACTTTTAATAAGACCAGATTTTGAAACCAGGGAGAAAGTATGGAAGGGCAGCTCGGGCACACCACTTCATGTGTTTTATTTACACGTGCGAACTGGCTTAGAGATGGGCCTGAAACAGCGACGAAGTCTTCGCTCTGCATAATTCAAAAGATGGCAAAAGTCTAAACCTCCTCAGGGATAGGTGGAATGAAACGCGTCTGTGACACCACCACTACCCCCCCCTCCGTGTCAACGCCCGGCGCGCACAGCCCCAGCCCTCCCCACCGCCGCTGCCCACCGCGCAACGCTTTCCCGCCTCCGAAACCGCCACAAGGTACCTGCGGCCTACGCAAAGAAACCTGACCCAAACGCGGCGGCGGGCCCCTACCCGCCCGCGGCCCTGAGAGCCCGGCGGTGGCGGCCTCGG
>Ga0065711_1043320_pt1 | contig 14795 bp, 6 predicted proteins | sample Hoacrofraction12_FD_59098 | JGI IMG/M metagenome (GOLD analysis project Ga0065711, IMG submission 59098) | Hoatzin crop microbial communities from Cojedes, Venezuela - Epithelial fraction 12 v2 (version 2) | ecosystem: Host-associated > Birds > Digestive system > Esophagus > Crop | place... | reverse complement strand
AGCGGGAGCGGCTCCTCTTGCTCCGTTCTGGCTTGGAAACGCGGCGTGTGCCGTGCCCGTGACCCGGCACAAACCCTGCCCTCCTGTTTCGCAGCACAGCCTGGTTTTATCACCTCGAATCGTTTCGGAGAAGAGCAGGGGCAAAACGTCACCTTGCCTAGCAAAACCCCAGTAGTTCTGCGGGAAGAACACTTCAGCAAAACTCCGTCCGCTTGTGTTTCTCAGCTCTGCTTCACTGGTAGCACTTTGATGATCTTCTGTTATCTATCTATATCTATCTTATCTATCTATCATCTGTCTTATCTATATCTATCTTAGAGGTCTTTTCCAGCCTACAATTCCATGATTCTCACTTTACTTATGTAGATTGTAATTGCTAAAATAGACTAAAACAATTACAAACTTTCATAGGGAAAAAGAAATGTAAAGCACTGAAGAAATAACATATGACCTGCAGGCATCTTTCGCATTAAACGTAATAAACTTACCACTTTGTAAGGGAATATTTGTAACTAATGCTGTGAACATACACTTAAGAATGAGCACATCCAAGTAAAAGATCTCCCTCATCGCCGGCCATGTTCACGTAGTGAGACCATTGCCAGGGTTTGCGCTTGGCCAGCGCGCAGCCCGTTCCCCTTGCCCTGGCTCGGTGGTACGCTGAGAAAGCCACTGGGCAAACCCCAGCATGACCAGTTGCCGAGCAGGCAGGCTGGCATTGCCCCTGCTCTCGGTGGCTGTAGCGACTGCCTGAGCCCCTGAGACTCGCTTCGCTTGCCGGACTGCGAGAGGAGGAGGTGTGCGAGGAGACCCGCAGCTCGCTGGAGCCGTGACGGTGCTCATGCGGTCTTTCGACGAGTTGCAGAAACACCTGCAGTCAGAGGTAATTCTGCAGGTGCTCAAAGTTTCTGAACTTTCTTTTGCCCTCACAGTTATGGCTCTTAAAATTAGACTCTAACAGGTTTTAGAAATCTTCCTTTCTTTGCAAAACCTTTTTTTTTTTTTCTGTTTAAGAGTATTTTATGTTAAATAGGAGGTTTAGTAGCAGTTACCGTGTATATTTTATAGTTCTCATGCTAATTCTTCCTTCATTTTACTATAAAAACAGGTATTACGAAGTTATGTGCAGGCTTTGCATTTGAGAAATACGCTGTTGAAATTACCTCACATTTTTATTGTAAGAAAATTGTTTGCCAGTAACAGAGTATTCTGTGATGAAGGGAATTTTAATGTGTTCCACTGCTCTTGTCCACAAGCATTCCATTTCACTTGTCCTACACTGTTACAAAGACACAGTGCTTCTCCACTTAGACTCGTGTGTATATTCCCAAAATATTTGCAGATATTTTCTGTTTCTCCATTTTATTTCAACTACTCTATTTGATACTAGACTGGTCTCTTGAAATCCTCTCTTCTAAGTCCATTTATTTTTTTCCTCTGTTCTTTCTTTCTCACCCCCTGGTGTATTTACTTCTTTTTTGAAACTTGTACCATCCTGCGTCGCTGGGGAGTTATCAGATCCTTTGATTTCAGAGCCTGCTCAGCCACTTTCTCTGTTTTCTGCTGCTTCTTCCTCCAGTCTTCTGCTTACTGTTTGAATACGGCTAGGACTTTTTCTCACCTTCCCCATGATACTTGTGCATCTCTCTCAGATTCCAGGTGATGTTCCTCATTTTCTCAGGTGCTTCCCTTCATAGATTCCAAGCCTTCCTTCGTCTTGGTTCTTATTTCAGCCTCGTAAGCTCTGGTATTGCCCCAGGCACTCTTACTCTCCCACCTCTCCCAAACCTTACACAAATTAAGAAGCCACACTCATGAGTTGCAGTGAGGATTCTCATGGTTTCTTTCAGATTGTGTCACAACAGTGGCACTAATGAAAATTGAAAGAAAACAATATGGTGTTCTTATCTGTGCGTGCTGTAGAACCGATATACCACGAGAATATCAACCAGCTTCGACAGGGAAGCTTACCTCAGAATTTTTAGTCACTGCTTACTGAAAGGTAGCCGCAAACAGCTGCTTCTGGGTATTTGATAGCTGAGAAACGGGGTAGCATTGTGAACTCTTCCACTTCTTGGTCATCTCGGTACAAGCTTTTTTATTATTTTAGATTAACAGCATGTGATGGTCATGGTCATTACTTCTGTGGTACAGGTTGGTTGGTTTTGTCCTTCATGTTTCATATCACTGCTGTCAAAATGAACTGTAAGAAGGAATCTTTACAGAGAGGCAAGTGAATAGACACTGGATGATACATTTTCTCTAGAACAGAGAAAGTACCTTGGGAACAGTGAAAAAAACTTGTGCTTACATTGTCTTTTTGTATTCAGTTCTGTGACAGATAAAATATCTGTGCTTTTCCATCCCTGCTTGCTTGTGAAGTACAAATTACCTCTAGGAAACCACCTCAGCATGGTGCAGTTTTGTTTCACTTCATCAAGGACTGGTAGGACTTGGTAAGTTTAACAGCTCTGTGTGATTTTTCAAAAACATTCAGCAGGTGAAGTCATAGGAAGACAAAATGTTCATCAACCTTGAAAGAGAAAAAGACGCTGAGCTGAATTTCTGAATCTTTGCAACTGGATTTATTAAAAAAAAAAAAAAAAGTCTCTTTCAATGTGCTATAGCAACTCTCTAGTCTCCATCGACTGGTTACAGAGTGAAAATGTGCAGCACTGTGGCGGTGGGCCAAACTTCTACCAAGTTTTAGATGAGCACACGTCGTCTTTTGGTCTCTTCTCCCAAGTAACTAGCGATAGGACGAGAGGCAATGGCCTCAAGTTGCATCAGGGGAGGTTTAGATTAGATATTAGGAAAAACTTCTTTACTGAAAGAGTGGTCAGACATTGGAACAGACTGCACAGGGAGGTGGTTGAGTCACCATCCTTGGAGGTGTTCAAAAAATGTGTGGATGTGGCACTTCACGATATGGTTTAGCAGGCATGGTGGTGTTGGGTTGATGGTTGGACTTGATGATCTTAGAGGTCTTTTCCAACCTATGATTCTATGATTCTGAAGTCAGTGGGTGTCCCAGGCGTCACAAGATGATGGAAAACCTGGCTAAAGGTGGTGTGTCCTCTTGCACTTAAGGTCGTTTGGATGCGTTTCTGTCAGAACGGTTTAGGATATAGGAGGAGTGAACTTGCAGCTTTTTCCTTCTTTGAGCAGTAGTCTGGGTATGAGAATCTGTCCTGTAACTCTGAAAGCTAGTGAGCTTACAGAGAATTGCTTTGGATGGCAAGATGCTGGGATGAAGAAGCAAGGAGTGGTCCTTCCTTCCGTGAGAGACGAGAAGAGATTCCTGTCGGAGAGTATGACTTTTAACTGTTCATTACACTTCTTGCAGGTCTGTCCAACACCAAAATGAAATTTATATACTATTCTGGTTTTGGTAATGACTTTTTGTTTCTGCTGCAAAGATAAGCAACATATGCTGTTCCTTAATGCATTACCTATTATTGGTATTTATACGGTGTTTCATTAGACATTTAAATGGCAAATCGAATTACAATGAAATTTGTGTATGTGTCCTAAGCAAAGTTAACAGATCTTCACTGCTGTCTTTCCCATCCAGATACGAATTTTAAATCAGAGTGAATACTGAACTCAAGAAAAGAGCTGTTTTTTTCTGAGTCTGTATTGAATTTGCGTGGCAAGGTTTTGGTAGCAGGGGAGCTACAGGGGTGGCTTCTGTGAGAAGCTCTTAGAAGCTTCCCCCATGTCTGACAGAGCCAACGCCAGCTGGCTCCAAGATGGACCTGCCGCTAGCCAAGGCCGAGCCCATCAGTGACGGTGGTAGTGCCTATGGGATAACAGAGTTAAGAAGGGGAAAAAAAAACTGCAGCACAGAGATGAGTGAGAATATGTGAGAGAAACAACTCTTCAGACACCAAGGTCACTGAAGAAGCAGGAGGAGGAGGTGCTCCAGGCACCGAAGCAGAGGTTCCCCTGCAGCCCGTGTTGAAGACTGTGGTGAGGCAGGCTGTCCCCCTGCAGCCCATGGAGGTCCATGGTGGAGCAGATATCCACATGCAGCCCAGGGAGGACCCCACACCCCAGCACATGGATGTGCCCGAAGGAGGCTGTGACCCTGTGGAGAGCCCGCACTGGAGCAGGGTCCTGGCAGGACCTGTGGCCCAGTGGAAAGAGGAGCCCACACTGGAACAGATTTGCTGGCAGGACTGGAGCAATCTGTTCCTGAAGGACTGCACTCCATGGAAGGGGCCAATGCTGGAGCAGTGCATGAAGAACTGCAGCCTATGGGAAGGACTCATGCTGGAGCGGTTCATGGAGTACTGTCCCCCGTGAGAGGGACCTCACACTGGAGCAGGGCCAGAGTGTGAGAAGTCCTCCCCCTGAGGAGCGGCCTAGACAACGTGTGATGAACTGACCACAACCCCCATTCCCCATCCCCCTGCGCCGCTGCAGAGGGAAGATGTTTTAAGATTTAGGTTTTGTTTCTCATTATCCTACTCTGGTATGGTTGGCAAGAAGTTAAATTAATTTTCCCCAAGTCGAGCCTGGTTTGCCTGTGGCAGTAATTGGTGAGTGATCTCTCCCACTCCTTATCTCAACCCACGGGCCTTTCATTATATTTTCTCTCCCCTGTCTATAAATCTATAACCCTTACTAATACAAAAACTGAAAAATTTACCTGCTTAATGTTTCCCTTACATGCACCTTTTTTGTTACATAATCTGAAAATACATCTGTCTTCTCAGGTAAAAAGAACTGATGTATTTAGTGTGAAAGCGAAGTGTTAGTTTAGAGCTGGCTTAATTGGTTTTATTACAGACAGCAAGTTACATGCTATTCTGTCATCATTCACTCAATCAAGTGTGGTGACAGAGATATTTCACTCAGAAAGATGAAAAACAGAAACTGAAAGCTCCTGTTCTCCATACAGGGCAAAGGATGAGAGACAGAGTGAACTCACCCAGCGAGTGACAGGCACATTGCTTAATGCACTACTAGAAGTCACTTGGGTACCATGGCAATGAAAGCTGCAAAAGAAGCCATGCAGAACAGCACAGCGCCATGATTCAGCCTCACTGAATAACTTACATAAAGGTTATCTCTATACAGCAGAATATAGGTGCAATTGTATTGCTCACTTGCAGACTAATCTAAACCTGATTAGGAACCAAAGGAAGAGGCAACATAGACCTGTACTTGTAGCCAGGAAACTGTCAAGGATTCATAGAATCATGTTTAGTTGCTCATGTTTAAACAAAGTCTTGTTACGTGAGCTGGTTAGGTTGCACTAACAAAGGTACCCCAGGACACGCCACAGCCACAGTTTCCTGGCTCTCTGTTCTGCGCTGGGAATACTGTCAAAGATACGCTTGAAAAAATTAACCAGGAAAGGTGCAAATCAGTGTAATTGTGGCATGGCTGAGCAGTGTCACTGCTGTGGGAGTGAGCATCACTTGGAAGGAAAAGAAGTATGCTACACAGCCAAGGAACGCTGGTTTCTTGGAGGTGTGAAAGATGTGTAACCTGCCTGTTGGAATTCCTTCCTACTGCATATTACAGGACTCAAGACTTGCTTTTACAAAGCCAGCAATCGAACCATTGCTACTCAGCAGTTTTGTTAGTTGTCTCTGTAAGAAAAATGGAACAACCATTGTCAGCCACTAAATCTAATCACAGCTAATTTCTGCCTTTGCCTAAATGTGAATGAGGGCAGAATCATGTTGTGCCACCAAGAAACCTTCCCTATTTCTGGGATTCTTCCCTTGTATAGTCTCTTCTGGCCGTGATCTAGCCTATTGCTTCACATTTGGCTCTCATACCTGTACTCCTTCCCACAGAATGCTGCCTGGATATACTTATGAGACCGAAGTGCAAATTTTAATCACTGTCAGAAATTACGGCCAGGCCTTTTTTCTGCAAAGGAGAGCTCAATGAGGAGGTGTGCTCAGATGGCTTGTAGATAGGAGCACCCAGACGAGAGCACTAGGATATCACAGAAATAATAGAAACATTTTCAAAACCTGTGCAAAATGTCTTGGCTAAGAAGACTCTGGGGTGTTCAGGGGCTGGAGATACTGAAGGACTTTTGCACTGAAAGAGAGAGGGGAGAGAAGTAGGGTCTGTGATGAGAAGGAAGGAATTTAAGGATGTGTTTCTACCTGGACATTTATATTCAGGACTCTAGTTTGTGGGAAAACAGAGATTCCTAGGAGCATCGTTATTGCTGGACTGCCAGGGATGTTCCTAGTGCCATCACTTTACACACACGACTTACAGTCGCACTCAGCCATTATCCTATTTTTTGCTGTCAGAAATGTACAATTCTTCTCTACACACTTTCACACAAGGTCTGTCATGCTACCTTTTCCTTGATTTACATGGTATAATTAATTACTGTCAATTATTTTCTAAAATCTGAAACGCACTAACACCCACTTGTACTGTATCTACACTGCGAAAGTCAATGCAGCTGAAATATTGTCATTAAATCCATTGCAGTTTCATTATACATAATTTTGTGGGTTTTGGATAAATACTGTATTTCCAATGCAGTAGTCTGAGGCATGCTGCTCAAAGATAAAGAACACTACTAGTCATCAAACCCCTATTTCCATTACAGATAATAAGATACTCCTTCTGTATTATAAGTGAGTAGGAGGATATGTGAAGTCAAAACTAGATAGAATTAAGTAGAAAATATCTTCCTAGTTTCCAAGGAAGTGGAAAAGTATTAACCTTCAAAAAAGAGTGTGTATGTAAAGGGCTGTTGGACCAGAGATCATGTATGTTGTGAAAACCAGGATAATTGGCAGTTATTTGTAGTTTTTTTCTACAGCTACAAGAAGTAAATAATTACCTAAGTTAGGGGATAATACATTAGGGGTTACAACATTGTTTCTTCTTTATGATTGCATGGTGGAACTTTCAAAAAAAGGAAAATAATAACAGCTAATAAGGGACAGTACTGTGTTTTCTTGAAAAATCTCTGTCACCTGTAGTCACTGATGACTGATTACAGACATAAATTTTCTCTCAAACAATTATTCAGACAACCTCTTACTAATCTAGAAATATGTGAATGCCAATTGACAGAAATCAATAGAATTACAGCATTATTAAATCAGTATAAGTGAGATCAAAATTAGATTTCTTCCCTTGTTTACCTTCTTTCAGTACATAAAGAAATATTTTCAGTAACACTTTTTTTTTTCATGACTAACATAAGAGCTGTTCATGTGTTTTCCACATTCACTCAAGATACTCTATGAACTTCTGTGCTCTGCCCAAGTGGTTCAAAGCAGCTCCACTTGTCACCTAATTTTGTCACAGGAGTAACGAATGTGATACATTTAAGCTTTTCATGTACACACGTTACAGAATCAGTATGGGGGACTCATCTTGGAAATTTGGTATTTAGACCTACCAATGCATAAAGGATGAACAATTGTCATCAATAGTGACACATAAATTGGAGCTTTAGCAAAAAGAGGTTCTTAAAAATTCAACCAACTATTGCTGGCATTTAATGTTTACTGGCAAACAAGTGTGTTTGTACAAACTAGTTGTTTATCTTGACCTAATCACACACAGCCATGAGAATGATGTGAGTGATTCATAACAGTTGCAACATTTTCTGTTTCCTTTTCTTTATAATTTAAGTGATCTTTATAAGTTGAAGGTGTGGAGCTTCTCATCACGAGAAAAGAGTGGTCGTTTTTTCTGGTGAGTGCTAGAAATCTTGAGTTAGCCCTGTCGGTTTAACGTTCAGGTTTGTGTCACATTAAGAGCTGACATCAGTAGTTACTCTAGCTCTCAAACCAGATATCGTGCATAGGGATATTATTGTATAGTTTTAGGAGGGGGATTCCCCATGCTTATTGATAATACTCTTATAACAGTTATCAGTTATCTGCCCAGCGTAACACTAGCAATTTTCTGCCTCCTTTGAGAGACAGATAAAAACACAATATGTAGAAAAGACACCAGTAGAAGAGGTGTGTTGCATTTAAAAACAGACTAACTGTAGTGAGTATCTCCTGAACATGTCTCACTGCTATGTCAGCTTCATCATTTAGAGGTTCTGACAAGGTGATTGTTAGCATTGCAATGCTATCTTCAAGATAGAGTTTATAATCGTTGGTATCCCACTGATTTCATCCTGCTGTATTAAAAATAATAACTCAGAACACTTTGTCTGTCAAGATATCTTTTCTAAGTTATCCACAAATGACCTCTTAGTTATGTTTTCTCTGAATTGCACATGTACATCGTGTTCCTTTATAGTAAATCAGTTTCTACCCTAAGCTTCGTTTTAGCAATGCTCTAAGAAATAAAATAATCCAGTCTGGAATTGTATTCCTTTTTGCATATTTGTTTCTTTTGCTACATATAGATGCTGCACCATCTTATTCAATGACTTCAATAGTAGAGGGCTCTAATGCCTCTCAGCGTTAATTTTTTGAGGGGATTCCACCTTCTAAAATGAAAGATGTTGTTTTTATTTTTTTCTTGTAATTCTAAGGTCCGAGACCATCAGTGTTACAGACAAAACAGATACAGTATCAACTGCCATCAAGCTGAGAATGTCTTTGAACCAGATGTGACCTTTTATTTGCTTGCTGATGCTATACATCTGCCAGCTATTAGAGGGACTTTCCCTGCTGGCACCTGCAGGCAGGCCTGTATTTTATATATTTGCAGTGTAGTTCTGTCACCTTATCTTCTCTCTGTTTTTTGCTGCAGATGGTTGGCCTGATCGTTTTGTTTGGAAATCAGGGAAAAGTGAGTTAGGAAAATAATGTTGTGTTGCATCAAGGGATATGCCACATGAAACAGCTCCATCTAAGCACGATGGGCTTTCCTTCATCTTGTCATGCATCACCAGCTTTCCCATCTGAGTGACTCTTTCGTTCCTCTACGTTCATGATTTCCAGTATTTGGCATTCACATATTTCTAGATTGGTAACAGTTTGTCTGAAGAGCTGTTTTGAGAGAAAATTTATGTCTGTAATCAGTCATCAGTGACTACACGTGATAGAGATTGTTCAAGAAAACACAGTACTACCCATTAGCTGTTATTATTTTCCTTTTTTTGAACGTTCCACCATGCAATCATAAAGAAGAAACAATGTTGTAATCCCGTAATGTATTATCTCCTAACTTAATTATTTACTTCTTGTAGCTGTAGAAAAAAACTACAAATACAGATTTCCAAGATGAAGTTTGTTTACATACATTAATTGTTGAATTCTGTGAACTAAATTATAAAAAATAACATATAGTATATCTGATAGAGCCATATATATCTGGAGAAAGAAAAGAGGGCTGATATAGAAAATGTGCAAGAACTCAGTCTGCTACATAGTAGGTTTGTCAAAAATGATTTCGCAAGTTTGGAAAAAACAGTTTGACAGCTTGGAACTACTGACATGTCAGGCTCACCTCTGTGCCTGGGAGGATCATGGAATAGATCCTCCTAGAAGCTATGCTGAGGCACATGGAGACAGGGAGATGATTCAAGACAGCCAACATAGCTTCACCAAGGGCAAGTCTTTCCTGACCAACCTAGTGGCCTTCTGTGATGGAGCGACTATCTCAGTGGACAAGGGAAGAGAAATGGCTGTCGTCTATCTGGATGTCTGTAAGGCCTTTGACATGGTCCCCCAGGGCATCCTTCTCTCTAAATTGGAGAGAGAGGGATTTGATACATCCTTCAGGGGTCCGTATTGGGACCACTCCGGTTTAATATCTTCATCAATGGCCTGAACAGCGGGACTGAGTGCACCCTCAGCAAGTTTGCAGATGACACCAAGCTCAGTGGTATGGTCAACATGTCTGAGAGACAGGATGCCATCCAGAGGTACCTGGACAAGCTTGAGAAGTGGGCCCATGAGAACCTCACGAGGTTCAACAAGGCCAAGTCCTGCACATGGGTCAGGGCAAACCCTGGTTGAGATCAGCCCTACCGAGAAGGACTTGGGGGTACCGGTGGATGAAAAGCTGGACATGACCCAGCAATGTGTGCTCACAACCCAGAAGGCCAACTATATCATGGGCTGCTTCACAAGAAGTGTGGCCAGCAGCTCAAAGGAGGTGATTCTGCCTCTCTACTCCGCTCTGGTGAGACACCACCTGGAGTCCTGAGTCCAGCTCTGGAGCCCCCAGCATAGGAAAGACATGGAACTGTTGGAGTGGGTCCAGAGGAGACCACAAAAATGGTCCGAGGGCTGGAACACCTCTATGAGGAAAGACTGATAGGGTTGGGGCTGTTCAGCCCAGAGATTTGGGCTAGTCAGGTGTTTAATTACACTTTACTTGTAGTTTATTTAACTTAAATTACATGTGACATTCGTATGTGAACTAGCAGCTGTGACATGGAGCACAGAAGGTTTTCATGTCATTCCTTCCCTTCAGTTTTATGTTGCAACATTTCTGTTTATGGTCTCATTTGAAAAATTGGTTGGTTGCTGTAGTAATTAGCCAAAGAAGACAGAGTCTTATTCACCTCATTTATTCTTAAAGTGCTAGGCTTCTTTTCTAAAACCCAGATAAATACAAACTCTGGAATATTAGATGTTAAAACATATTAGATGCTACTGGTCTTCTCTACACAAGTGCTGGACTGTTACAATATTGGTTTTGGGGGAAAACAGGCGTGACTTTGGAATAGACAACATGCAGTGTTTCTGTAGATTTTGTCTGCTTGGAGTCATCATGGCTGTTTGGATTATTTCTCTGCTGCTGGGATGACAGATCTAGCAATCAGTGCACCTCTGGGAGGAAAACTCATATGCCTTATTCCATGAGCGCCAGCCTCACTGTCTTGGGCATCCGTGAAACAGCGAATGTGCTTGTGAATGGGCACTGTAGGGCTGCCAGATGGTGACAGCTCAGTCGTTATAGTCAGAGAACATTGCTATTGTGACAGCCGAGGACCAATTTTCACTAATGCTTCTGAGACACCACTCACTGGACCTTTAGAAAAAAAAAAAAGGGAGATACCATTTTGCATTTTCCTTATTTTGCACTGTCTTTAGGTATCTATTACTGTCAGATGCAGAATGCTAGGTTTGACAGATTACTTGGTCTTATCAAACATGATCATTCCTGAAACACTAAATTATTATGCCCTTCGGAGGTTATGTCGCTGACATACTTATGTAAGATGTCTATTCATTGTGTCTGGCTACGTCACCACAGTGTCACAAAATACTTTATACTGTTGTTGATTACACTATTATTTCAGCAATTTACAGGTGCAGCAGGCCTCTGGTTTCACTACATGGTGATATATTACATCTGCCTACTACTTTTACAACATGGCATTTCAGGAATATTGGTCACTACTTATACAGCTTGTGAAATTTCATTGATCCAAGTCAAATCACTTAGTTAAAAAAATTACAATGAATCATACTCCTTCATTAGATGTAAGGAAGCTACTTCCACTGTTGAAATGTATTATATATCCTATACTGGTACTACTAGCTTGACTGTTAGATAGATTTCAGCTTGCTACTTCCAGTTTTGGTATAACTATGATGTTATAAGTCACGGTAAATTCTAATGGCTTGAGGATTTTTCTTCCAAAATATTTCCAAGAATGATAGAATAGTTTGGGATGAAAGGGACCTTTAAAGTTCATCTAGCCCAACACCCCTGCAGTGAGCAGGGACATCTTCAACTAGAACAGGTAGCTCAGAGCCCCATCCAACCTGGCCTTGAATGTTTCCAGGGATGGGGCATCTACCACCTCTCTGGGCAACCTGTTCCAGTGTTTCACCACCCTCATTATAAAAAATTTCTTCCTTATACCCAGTCTTAGTCTACCTTCTTTCAGTTTAAAACCATTACCTCTTGTTCTGTTGCAACAGGCCCTGCTAATAAGTTTGCTCCCAGCTTTCTTACAAGCCCACTTTAAATACTGCAAGGCTGCAACAGGGTCTCCCTGGAGCCTTCTCTTTTCCAGGTTGAACAACACCAACTCTCTCAGCCTTCCCTCATAGGAGAGGTGCTCCAGCCCTTGGGCCATTTTTGTGGTCTCCTCTGGACCCACTCCAACAGCTCCATGTCTTTCCTATGCTGGGGGCTCCAGAGCTGGACTCAGGACTCCAGGTGGGATCTCACTAGAGCAGAGTAGAGGGTCAGAATCTCCTCCTTTGAGCTGCTGGCCACACTTCTTTTGATGCAGCCCATGATATAGTTGGCCTTCTGGGCTGTGAGCGCACGTTGGTGGCACATGTTGAGCTTTTCATCCACCACTACCCCCAAGTCCTTCTCGGCAGGGCTGCTTTCAACCCCTTCATCCCCCATCCTGTATTGATACTGGGCGTTGTCCCAATCCATGTGCAGGACCTTACACTTGACCTTGTTGAACCTCTTGATTTTCTTATGGGCCCACTTCTCAAGCTTGTCCAGGTCCCTCTGGATGGCACCTCGTCTTTCAGACATGTCAACCATACCACTGAGCTTGGTGTCACCTGCAAACTTGCTGAGGGTGCACTCCATCCCACTCTCTAGGTCATTGATGAATGTATTAAAAAATATTTATCCCAATACGGACCCCTGAGGGACACCACTTGTCACCAATCTCCATTTTGGAATGGAGCCGTTGACTATTACCCTCTGAATGCAATCATCCAAGCAATTCCTCATCCACCAAACAGTCCACCCATCAAAATACCCCTTTACCTTCGAAGTAATGGCAGAGCCCATAAAACAGACTGTGCTTTAGCAGAGAGTTTTCATTTTCATGTCAGGATACGAGATACGTCTTTTCTACTGGATCACTACTGTTTTGGTGTCAGGAATCTTGCTTTGAGAAATTTGCTATTATTTGTTCTGTGAAAATTCTGATAGTATGGAAGGAGTTAGAGAACACTGTAACATGGAACTAAGAAATTTAAGACACATACAAAATTGTTGCAGTCTGTGTAAAGCTAAAAGAAATATATTCATTAAACACAGCATCATTGAATAAAATCAATTTCAATATAGGAAAGTGAAAATATGAAATGGATCATGGCACATCTGCAGTTTCTCTGAAGAAAACTTTCCTTCTGATGGACTTTACAAAATGCACTGCAGAGTTCATCTGCCTAATCCTTTACCAAACTATCTGCAGTATCAATTTAGTGATAGTAGCTGGGTATAGAAGAGGGAAGGTAAGTTTGGAGGCAGAGATACATCATCCTTGGGGTTTTAAGAATATCGTATGGGTGGCAAGTAACTTTTTCTTACCTTTACCTTTACCTTTACATGTTTACAATGTAGACCTATAGCTATTTAGGATTCTTCTATTGATAATTTTCTATCCATTTAGGCTAAGACTGATTGCGTGCTGCAGGAAGAAATTTTCCCCCACTGATCTTCAGGGAAGCCTAGATAATTACTCCAGAAGTAGAAGTTTTTACACTGCAAATGTGTAAAAGTTAATCAAAATAAATTCTGCTCCACAGTTTAGCATTCACCTATTACCCTTTAGGCTCCCACACAATAGTCATCACGTAAAACTTAGACCGAGTTTTACTAATAGATGCATGCACATCCTATGAAGTCACGATACACAGAGCTGGGAAAGATGTTAAACATCCTATTTGTTTCCAGATTACCCTTTTGCAAATGGCAGTGGTGAGCTGCTATCTGTGTTTTGTGCCATGACTACTTAACCCTCAAAAGGAAAATAAGAAAGCAATTCTAGGATGTAGTAGAGACTCTTTTTTTAGGCCACTAAAGGAGTGGGATGAGGCTAGGGCAGAGGGACAGACACTGCAGCTTTAAGGAATACTTTTTTCTCCTGCTGATTAAAAAGACTCATTAATAATTTAAGAAAATCTACAACTTTAGAGGATTTTTTTTTGCCATTTTCTTATGACAACTGACATGCAGTAAGAAATTTTTCCAAAATACTGATCTCTTATATTTGGTAGCAATAATTAATAAAATGGCAATATTAAAATCTACTTGGATAATTTTTATTCAGGCTTTGCAAAATGTCTGCATGGTTGGTGTATTTGTAAATAATGCTAACAAAGAAATAAAACATGAAAATTAATGCATTGAATTGTTATGCTCATTTCCTTTTCAGTCAATATGCAGAGATCTTTTATCCCTGAGACCAGATGCACCACGTGTAATGAGATTCTGCAAAGTATCAATATGCACAAACGCCACAAAAGGAGTCTGGGGTGTTCAGCTCATTCCTGACAAGTAGGATTAATGAGGAATGGATAAATATGTCTATAAAAAGCAAGACTGGATTGAAAGTTAAATCTTATGGACATGATCAATGTTTGAAAGAGTGCTGATGTTCAACACATTGAAAGAATTCTTCCAAATTTTCTCTGAGGAAAAAAAAAAACTTATAAAATCATTTTAAATAAACCAGGCCAACTGAGAGACAAGCTAGAGTTATTCACTCAATATTTCAAGGTAAAGTTTAACACATTTTTGACTGTTTAGTCAGCAGGTCTCTGTGTTTTCTTCACCAAGCTGAAGTTGCAAGACAAGTTGCAGTTGCAAAACATCTTGTCCCAGACTTCACAGTTCTCCGGTTCTCGCCAGTCTGCTGATTCCTCAATGCTGAAGAAAAGAGGCTGCAAAAACTACATTAACTATATGCAAACTATGGCGGTGATCTACTGCACACAGCTACACAGAATCACAGAATCACAGAATGGTAGGGGTTGGAAGGGACCTCTGTGGGTCATCTAGTCCGACCCTCCCGCCGAAGCAGGGTCACCTACAGCAGGCCGCAGAGGACCTTGTCCAGGCGGGTCTTGAATATCTCCAGAGAAGGAGACTCCACAACCTCCCTCGGC
>Ga0065711_1007483_pt1 | contig 14796 bp, 6 predicted proteins | sample Hoacrofraction12_FD_59098 | JGI IMG/M metagenome (GOLD analysis project Ga0065711, IMG submission 59098) | Hoatzin crop microbial communities from Cojedes, Venezuela - Epithelial fraction 12 v2 (version 2) | ecosystem: Host-associated > Birds > Digestive system > Esophagus > Crop | place... | reverse complement strand
TGTTCCTGTTCCCTCTGTTTGCTGTTCTGTTAAACTGCCCTTATCCCAACCCACCAGTTTCTGCCTGTTTCTTTCCATTCTCCTCCGCACCCTGGCGGGGGGAGGGGCGGCCGCGTGGCGCATTTGTTGCCGGCCGCAGCCAAATCATAACATAGGACTTCTGTGTATACTACTGATGATTAGATATTTCGTAAGAAAGGGTTTTACTGAAGTGGGAGAAAAGACATTATTTCTGTGAATTCTGGTTTTTAGGACGGCACTTAAAAGATTCATATATAAGATTATTTTTCAAGAATGTTTATAAAGAAAACAAGAAGGCTGAGTGTTCATTTTGTCTGAAATATTTTCTTCTGAGCAACTTGTCCGCAACAAATAGAATCTTAGTTTGTGTTTTCCAAACACAAAAATTACTGTGATTGCATAATACTCAATTATTAAAATTCAAATGCTTTGCTAAAGAGACATAAACTTTGAAAGATCAAATACTGGCAAAATAAGTGACTATGTCACAATTGCTAGAAAGAGTCTGAATTTAGTAGAGAAGTCTAAATTTAGTAGAAAAAGCTTTGTTTCTGCTTGCGCATGTCTTTCCCTTGGACTGTGAAAACTTGTTTTGTCAGATTTTGATGGGGATCTTTCCAGGAAAAATTAAAACTCAACTCAACATCTCTCCCTCCCCCAAACCTGTCACTGCAAGTTAGGGAGTTTACTTTCTCTACAGTGGGCTTGCTACACTTAAACATTAAATTTTTCCTTTCTTAAAAGTTTCTAATTTTATTAGAGACAGACAAGAGCAGTGGTCTGCGTCTTTATGGAAAGTGTTCGTGGTTGGTATACTTAAAATTTTTAAGATGGAAGGAGGGCAGGCAGCTGAAAGAGTTACAGCTGGGATCTAAACATCTGCATTTCTTGGGTAGTATGGTCTCATACAAGTAGAGCTTACCCATACAGTGTTATTTGTGGCAGTCTTTTACATGAGGATATAGACACCATGCTTTGTTGTTGTGTCTTACTTGTTTGCTTCTATTCATTGCCTAGGGGACTAAAAACATGTCAGACTAACGGATATCACAGCCATTTTTATTTGGCTTCTCTAAATGTGCAATAGTTTTACTTCATCTGGTTATATTTTTTGAGGTGGAGCTTTAGCAGTATGTTTCCTGTTTGTAGAGGCCTGTGGGATTTTCCTGAATGTTTAAATGCTAAGCCAGCATCTCCTGTCATTCCTGGAGCTACATTTGGTGACAGTACTGCATCTTAAGAATGAAAATTATCATAATTTATTTTTAACATGCCTTGTTTTTTCCACTCAGATTCATTTACATGTTTTAATGGAGGTGAGTGTGTCTACAGAGAGCTGTGCAACTGCAGTCGATTTAATGCAACTGGACCAAGATGCCAGACAGGTGTGTAAAGAGAGAAAACTTACTGTGTTTCTGGGATTGTACACAAGTTCCCACAACTACAAGAATGACTACCCTCTGCCTACAAGTTCCTTCATGCCCCATTATTTTCGCCTTTCTTTTCTGTGGTGGTATTTCACAGAATACAATATACATACATACATACATATCAACTACAGATTGAATCCAAAAATCAGTGGTACTTCTCAAGTGACTCTCCTTTTTTTAGTGTATAATACAGGTGCTGAAAGAGATCATATATGCAGAACATGGGGTCAATATAATTTTGAAACTTTCGATGGACTCTATTATTATTTTTCTGGCAAATCCACATACGCGCTTGTGAGACATACTGAATTAGATGAACAGAGTTTCTCCATACAGGTAGGGGACTGCCCTTCACTGTTCCTTTTAGCTGTTGAGCTTGCTAATAATGCATTAATATTTAGAGATTAAAAATAACTTGTGATGATAGTATGGGGTTCTAGAGTGTAATCTAGATGTAATTCTAATGTAATGTGGGGTACCAGTTACTATAGCACAAAATGTAAATAGCTGGAAGGAAACTGATGTGTGTACTTTCGAAACCTGCTGCTGCTGTGAAAAGACTGCTCTAAGAAGAGTGCTAATTGTACTCATGTTTTGGGGGAAGAACGGGACCAAACTACTTGTTCACATGCTGAAGGTGGGATTGGGAGTATTAGTTGTGTAACGTGGATTACAAAGAGTTTGAATAAAATCTTGACTTTGACGCTAGTGATTTTATTTGACAGGTGAATAATGATCCTGAGTGCCATTCTTCTCCTTACTCCTGCAGAAGGTCTGTTAGTTTATTCTTTTCTGGAGATGAACAGATAAAGATGAGCAGTGAAGTCACCTATAAAGGATATGGGTAACAGCTCCTTTGCTTCTGATGCTGTAGTTACACTGGAACTAATCTCATGATACCAATTTGATAATAGGTGTAAACTAGATGACTTGTTTGTTGGTAGCTTAAAAAAAGCCTATCCAGACCACAACTGTAATAATTACTCCTGATTCACAGAGTAGCGTCTGAGGAAGGTGATACCTAAATGAGCGGTACATAGTATTAAGAAGCATAACCATTGACACTAATCCTTTGATTTATGCTCTTATTTGCAACTTCATTCTTTTTTAGTGGGATTACTCAATATTTATATCAGGTTTTCAGATGTAGGAGGAAGTCCTTAAATCAGCAAGTAATTTACTTTTAGTAGTGATACCTTCTCATGTAAAGTTGTTTTTGATTCTGTCTCATTTATTAGAGTACAGTTACCTTCTATTATTGGAAACTTACACATTCAGAAGCTAGCTGGATACTTCCTAGTCAGGCACCAGTATGCCTTTACTCTGGCTTGGGATGGTACCTCTGCAGTGTATATCAAAATGGCACCAGAGTACCTGGGCAAAACACATGGACTGTGTGGAAACAATAATGCTATCCTGCAGGATGATCTTGAAACTAGTTATGGTGAGTATTTAAAAATACTGACTCTTGTGTTAATACAGGTTGTTTTTTTCAGGTTAAATAGATGTTATTTTGCTTAGTTTTTAATTGTAATGCTAATTGAATATAAGATCGGCAACTTTTTAATTGCAAAATGTGATATGGAAATGGTTCTGGTAGATTATATTGTTAGTGAAAAGGGCCAATTTCAATATTTCAATATTCCTCTGGGGAGGAAGATCTTTAAAAAGCCTGACAAAAAGCTGTCTTACTCCTTTACCTACAATGGTATTTGTACTTCAGTTTCCTAGCACTTCAAAAGTAAAATCTAATTCTAAATGTGCGTTGCCCTCTTAGCTAGTTTATATAGGAGTCTGTGGAAGCCTGAGATACTGCTCTTGGGGAAAAAAAGCAATAATTTTAATTAGTGAATCAAATTCATGGAGACTGCCACATCTTGTTTGATCTGGCACTTCATTTATGCTAACACTTTCAGAAGTGACCAGTGATCCTTGGATGCCAACTTCAGATACTTTGAAGAGTCTTCGATAAATATTGAGTGAAGACCTCTATAAAATAAAAAGAACTGGGGAAAAAAATCGGGCCCCTTGAAAGGGATCTCAGGTGATAAGAACTTCTGGAAATCATTGCTTTGGACTGTTTAAATCGTTGTTCCTCCTCTTTAAAATGAGGATATTTCTGTAGAGTACTACCTCAAAGCTCAGAGTACATTATGTAGTAGATTTGCTCTCTTAAGTGTGCCCCTCAATTTTTAGAAAGCATCAGCTCTGCACTAATACCAGCTCTTATCCCCGTTGAACAGTTCACTCACTGAATCAAAATGCTTAAAATAATACAAAGATCAATAGCTCATTGTCCTCACCGCCTTCAGAGACTTTCCTCTACCCTCTCACCTTTCTCAGGGTATCTCAGTCACATAAAGCTGTGATTGTAGCACAAGTAGATATGCTGCATACTAGCTGTATCTAATTAGCTTGGAGAGCAGTAGTAATAAAGATATGGCAAGATATTAATTCATGGGTAATCCAAGTAGTAAGTAAAGTCGCCACTTGCCTATGATGGATAATACCTTTCTTAGCTAGTTTAAAGCTAGCATGGACATTTCTACTGAAGTGAAAAAGTCATGTCTTTGCTTGGTTGATGTATACAATCATTCTGTAGCCTTGCAGTGACCCAGGAATGCCTCATCTTTCTTGGATTTTAGACTCTCTGTTTCATTTAAAGTAACAACGTAGACCTGTGTAGATACAGTTTATTACAGCTTTCCTTTCCTTTCTTCCATTCAATTACTGTGGCAGGCACAGTCCTGCTCGCTAAAGCCCTTCCTTGCTAAGTCGCATGAGTATGCTGCTTTCTGCCATTCTGAAGCCTTTCTGCTGTAGTCCATTTTAAAAGTATATTTGTTTCTGAAAAGGACCAGATTGTCTTTGGACTAATAGCTGATTCATTTAGTTGTAGGAATGGTTTGGCTCTCTCTGCTTCATGTGATATTTTGATTATTGAGATGTTTCCCTGGGGAACCTTATAGAAATGTTGTCATTCTTGCAACTAGCTGTGTGACTCCGTGTGTGTGTGTCTTGTTTAGGAAAACTGACAGATGATGTAACAGAATTCGTAGAGAGCTGGCAGGAAAATCCTCTGCAAGGAGCACCCAATTGGGATAAATCTCTTCTCAATGAACCACCCTGCCTGACACAAAGCCATGAATCTCTAGAGGTTTGGATCAACACAACAGGATTATTACAATGTTTGGTGACTCTAATTGGAGCAAGAATTTGGCTTAACGCTTTGAAGGAGAGTGTAAATTTTCTCAGCTCTGCTTTGGAGAGGTGGATTAAAATGGTTGCTGCAGCAGAGCTTCCATTGTCCCCTCCTTTTCCCACCACTTTTCTTCTGTATGAGTTTAAATTGAATTCTTGATCTTTTCAAATATTATATTGTCTGTATAGCAGCCAATAGAATTGTTCGAATCTGAGGTTAAATGAATGAAAAGTTGTAAAGTAGGGGTGCGTTCTAGAGCTGGTTCACATTCCTTCCCTTAGGAAGGATAGAAAAAGGCAGGGAGGCAAAACCAGAAAGAGAGCACAGTTAATTTGCCACTGTTTAAAAAATGAATTGTTATTACTTTTGTCCATCACATTGAAGTAGTTTTTCCTTCTAAGTAATGTTTTCAAGATATAACCATGAAATGAAGTGCTTTCAAACTAAAGCTGATGCCAGGCATGTTTTATTTCTGTTGCCTTTTACTGTGCAATTTAACTAAAATGAAGACTGTTTCAGGTGATCTGGGCTTAGCTGCAACGTGGTCTGTGCCTTTCTAAGGGAAGGGGTATTTTTTTACTACTATTGGTATGACCGTGGATAAAAGATTCAATATTCTGAATGTCGTGGAGAGTACTATGTTGCTAGCCACTGCTGCTAGTTGATAAGAGGAGAGTGATTCCCAGTCACAGACTGAAATGTCAGTTCTGATTTTCTGTAGTATTCTATTCTGCTTAGGTTTATTTTTGAAAACCTTCTCTTCACAACAGCTATCTCATTCATTTCAGAGGGCATATGCTTTGTGTAACATCCTGTTACATCCCCCGTTTGAACAATGTCATGAATATGTGAGTCCTGTTCCTTTTATGGCAAGCTGCACCAACGATCTTTGCATGTAAGTGAAAGTTTTTAGGTCATTCCAAAGCTATTATAAAAAACATTGTCCTTCTATCATGAAAACGAATTGTAAATGTTAACATAACCAATGTGTGTCTTTTTCTACATATCAGTTTTTCTGTAACATTCTTCTATTCTCTTGCACTTCTCGCTTGTTCTAGATTTACTGCCAGAAATCTCTGTAGAGTAGATCGTGTTTTCTTTGGTATAAGGATGACCAAAATCAGGCCTAGATATTTTCATAATTTATTAGTGCACCTTCCCTTGAGTACGGCATATGTTTTGATTCTGAATGTGCAACTTCATTAGTATTTCTAACCTTAAAGTAAAGTAATAGTGAGTCTGTTTGGCATCCTCAAGGCGCATGTTAATCCAATGAAGGTGGTCAACCAATGAGTATTAATCCAATGAGAAGTGACTCACTGATGGAAATCTTACACTTTTTTCTTGTGAGTTTTCTGAAGGATGTTTTTCCTTTTGTAAAAATTGAGACCTCTATTCAAGTCTATTTATATTGCTATATCTCTGGCTTTCATGGACTTATTCAGGCAATTAGCGTCAGGTCTCGAATGTATTGATGACCTGTCTTCAAGTGTGGCAGAATGTCTTATCCATTTAAGACTTTTAACCTACCCAAACAACACAGTACCTCAGAAAATTATTAGATTCAAACAATGTGGTTGTATGCCATGCAGCAGCATTCATGAGGTTAAAATTGCATGTTTGAATGTAGGTGGAAAATAATATTTCAGTTTTTGTTTGTGTAAGGTCAGCGGTTGGTAATGCAACTTGGTGTCGAGCATTAACAGAATATGCCAGAGCATGCGCCCAAGCAGGAAAGCCACTTCATGGATGGCGAATGCACTTTCAGCAGTGTGGTATGCAGATCTTTTCGTACTTGGAAATACTGCTTAGTAGTTGTATTTTGAAAAGAGTGCTCTTTATACTTTTACTTCTTTGTCCTTCCTCCTATTTTGAATTCATTCAGTTCTCAATGAAAACGTAAATATGGACTCACTTCAAAGCTAGTTAAATGCAGTGGAATTTCTTTTTTATATGTGCAATTTTTACGGAATGTATTGAAAGCACTAAGCTTATTGAAATTTGTTTTAAGAACCTGCTTACTGAAATATCAGAGATTCTTTTAAGATGATTAACTATTTTTTTTTCCATAGAGCTACTCTTTCAAATATTGTCAAAGTCTTCATGGCTTTCCGATGTATAAAATGTGGGTCATGAGCGTTAAAATGAAATTTGAATTACACTTGCATAAGTCATGATCTTAGGAGTTACAGAAAGGAAGTTTGAAACAAATCATCTAATTTCTTCACCTGTCTGGAACACAGGACCAAAACTGCTTTGTCGTTCATGACAGAAGATTTTCCTTGCGTTTCAAAAAATGTTTATTAATGCATGTTCTACCACTTCTTATGCTGGTTTCCTGTGAGAAAATTTCCCGGAGTCTCCCTTGGTGCAATTTAAGATCATTCCTTGTCAATGCACCTTTAATGGACAGAATATGAATATATGCGTATTGTCTGTGTGTGTGTGTTATGAAAGACATTGTTTCATTGTTCTAGACAACGGATACTCAATTGACTTACCAAAAAGTAAATACCTGAAATTTTACCAAAAAGTAAAGCCCTGAGGCAGTAGCACAATACGTTTTTATTTCTCTGTCTGTTTCTGTTTTTCAGTGATTACCTGTGCTGAACCCTTGACCTACAATGAATGCATCAACTGTTGCCCTGTTTCATGTCATCAGCAATCACAGTGCATTGACAGTGAGCTTCCCTGCATTGATGGATGCTACTGTCCAGATGGTAAGTTTTGATTCTCAAATAGATAGTATTTGATTCCATATAACTTTCAGATTGGTCTCCACCAAGTTTATAATACGTATATGGCCTGGCTAGATTAAGACATTCACAGGAGCTCTTCATAAACACCATGCCAACAAAGTGTAGATGAATGACCTTATTTTCCTCATAACTGACAAGAGCCTTTTCCTCTCTCTAAGAAGTGGGAATAGGTTTCAGCACAGATCCATGTTCTAGCTGTAGAGCTCCACAACTTGAGTGAAAAATGTGGTTTACTCTGTTGTTGACAGGGCAGCCATCCTCCTGATTCTGGTAGTTGCTGATTTTTTGGTGTTTTTTTTTGTTTGTTTGTTTGTTTTTGGGGGGGGGGAGGATGAGGGAGGGATATTTTGGTGGGTTGTTTTGGTGGTTGTTTTTTTTTCTGAAGAATATCTGCAAGTTCAGGTGCTTACCAAAAGAAAACAAAAAAATCAAACAAAGCAAAAATCCACTATACTAAAATAAGGACCATACAGAGGCACAGATTTGTAAAGGAGTCAAAAGAGAACTCAAAGGTACTCAAAGCAACATGGTTTGGTGTTTCTGTGGTTGTTTTGGGTTTTTTTTGTGTGGGTGGTCTCCTCCCCCTCTCCCCCAATATTAAGTACCTGTTACTTATACTACTGTTAGTGTATCTCAAGCAATTTAGGGATTTGGTCCATGTAATGTAATTTATTTAATATAGTTCAAATGCACACTTGTTCTGCAAAAATGACTACCAAATAGTCTAGAGTTTCATTATCATATATGACTGTGATGTTCTTGGGTATACTTGTTAGTACTCCATCAGCCATTTGTACAGGTGTTTCACTTGTTTCTTGTTGTTTTATTTCTTCTAGGCTTAATTTATGAAAATGAAGTGTGTGTCAAGCCTATGGACTGTCCTTGTGACTACCATGGAAGTTTCTTTGAAGTGGGTTCAGTGGTTTATGAGGAATGTAATAACTGGTTAGTAATTTTTCTTTTTACACTGTGGACTTAATCCTGTTGTGGTCATGAGAGAACTTCTGTAAGGTCTATTTCAGTTAAAAAATAAATAAAGTTGGTAAGTCCTTACTGTTTCTACATACAAAACCTGTTGTTTCATGTATGTTTTGCAATGAAGGTAAAAGAAACTATAGAGCTATTAATGTCTAAGAAGAACAAATGACAGATATTGCAGAGAACACTGTAATATTTAATGCTCTTTTCACCTTGAATTCTGCCTCAAACTAAAAGGAATCTAGTTTTCAAAATCTTAACGGGAGAATTACTTTGACTTTTTGTCTCCTGGTTGTGTTGTCTCCCTTGAACACAAAGAGCTTCATGTCATTGTGACACTAAGCTGCGGTTTTGGGAATTTCTAAGTTAATTTTCTACATTGGAAAGGAAAGTTTGTAGGAAGAGATAATGCCTTTTATTGGATCAACTTAATTGAAGAAAACTGGTGAGCTTGAATAGTGCAACTTCTTTTTTTACAACAGTTCTATTTTTTTTAAGTAATAAGATTCAAATTCCTTGTGTTTATTCTTCTGAATTTTAATCATCCTTAACTTTTATAATGGTTATCAAGGACCTAAAAAGAAAGGTGTTACTGAACACATGGATGAAATTTCACCTGATTATATCCTCATGACAAGCTCTTGCCACAGCTTCCAGGCATTATAGTGAATGTGATAGCTGTGTTGTACACTTCTCTGAGACTAAAGATGCTTGGTGTTCATTTCATTGAGAAGGAATCCAGGAAGAACAACTGAGGGACAGCCATATATACTTCACCAAAAAAAGCATGAAACCTTGTTGGTTTTATTTCAGCACTTGCATTGGAGGAAAGTGGATTTGTACAAATCTTACGTGTCCAGGTATGTGAAAGTCTTGAATAATTTTTTAATAACTGAATTTTTACTTGGGGTAAAATATTACTGTTAGATCTTAACATGATATTTCACTATATAATTTGTAATTTTAATTCTATCTACATATAAATACATCTGTACACAGAGCAGATTAAATATTAAAAGGATTTGAATAGCAGGCAGCTGGCTTTCAGCTTAGTGCAAGAATGTGTCTCCCTATATGTCACTATAGTGTCTCTGGTAGATGGCACTACCTGGTCACCCTTGTCATTTAACTGAAGTTCCATATGCAATCTTTACTTGACAGACTTATGGCGAGACTACTTCCCCCCCAGTATTGCTGGCTAGTGATATAGTATCTAGGTATTGTACAAATATCAGTTAATTATTTTCATAACATGTTTGTGGAATGAGGGGTGTTATTACCACTTCGTAGACAGGCATCTGAACTACAGAGATTAAAGTCAAAAGGATTTTGCGTATTAAAGGTATCCATGGCCTTATGGTTCTTGTATCTGCCAATAGATTCAATCACTGGTCTGGTCTTAGAGTTATCGATTAACTGTGGGAGTGATTAATGCTTCTGCAAATTGGTTTTTAGAGCCACAAATCAAATATCCAGATTGTAAGGATCACACATATTATTGCCTCCTTCTGGGGGAAGAATTATTTAGTTATCCTGGCCCGTCATCAGGTAAGAACTCCGTAACAAAAGCAAGGATGAGGCTCAGTTCCTAACTGTGTTCCTAGTATATGGTTATAATATGAATACAATTTTATAAGTTATAGCATCTGTCAGAGTGTATGAACTCTACAGCAGTAAGAACAGTTGAGAGTATACTGACTTTTCTACGTACTTAGATACATTATTTATGTTTTTCAGCTGAGTGCTCAGTTTCAGGAGACATCCATTTCATGACCTTTGATGGGCGCAAATACACTTTCCGAGCTACCTGCCAATATATTCTAGCAAAAAGCCGTACATCTGAAGCGTTTACTATATCCTTGCAAAATGCTCCTTGTGGACAGGTAAGGCTTAGAATCTTCTCATAATGCTTATATCCTGAAGGGTTTATTGATCGGTGGAAAAAGGATTAAAAATGAAAGATACCTGCAACTCAATATATTAAAATTAATCAGTAGCAATAATTTTCCTTAATGATTGGATAGTTGAACAACAAAAGTGCAGAGAAGTCCGTACATAAATTCTCACGTTGGCTTGCAATAAATAGGAAAGATTATGCTAGCGTTTAGATTCAGCGTTCACTGATGTCATTCAACGGAATATGGTGGTTCATGCAGCATGTTTTTTTGAGCTTTCTGAGTACATCTTTGTGGATCTGCGGCCAGTACAAAATAAGTGTCCTACTTACAACTGTTAGAAGCAAGAATGACTTTTTTGTGCCTTGAATATAGATTTCTCTTTCAGCTTTGTTTTTGCAGCTTGAAATTTACTTACGTTGATATGAAAAACTTTGGGTAGCTTTTGGGACAGCTCTCGGATTTGGCTATATGTATACGTCGGTGTTACTGTTGTTAAGCTGGTATCCTCTACAATTGATTTCAGCCAAACATGCATGTGCATCTATATAGCTGATACTAAGAGTGCTCATACTTTATGTATGAAAGTTTTTGATACTGTACACAGAAGCCAACCAAATATTTAATCTGTTTTACATCCAAGACCCATTCTCCTTCCTTTGTGTAAGCGGATTTCTGAGCATGTATTATAACATTTTACGTGTGAGGTAAGGAACACTGGTTAAGATTTTCACTACAGCATTTAAATGTTAGTAGTGTTCATGGGTCTTGTAATTTTGAGGAAGTTAAGGCAAGTTAGAGTAGATCTTAAACATAGGTGGTGTGAGAAGTGTAGTTGACTGAGTTGAGCTGTCTTCTGGAGTTGGGCTGTTTCTCACTGATTCTCAGTTCTACATATGCATGTAAGGGCAGAATTTGGCCCACATTCATATTAGGGTCATAACGCTACTGTGAATGCCTGCTTACTAAGCTGGTGGACTTACTGTAGGGCCAAGATGTTAAACTTTGTATCTTGGCCAGATTTACTTTCTGTCTCCAATGGTCTTATGGAACAATTATTACCTAGGAGCAACTGTACGGGCATTTGAAGAGTATATAGACTTAAATATGACTTTTTGCTGTGTTTCTAGACAATGTACTATATGTTAGGCCTGAACTGTAGCTCTTAGCATAGTGAGTTTCCATATTATTGCAGTTACATACTTTGCATAAAGTCAGATTTAGCACTATTACTTTCTGCTTCTGTGGAGGTAACTACTTGCTCTTCATTATAGTATTCTTTTGTGTTCTAAATAAGTGTATGATTCTATAAATCTTTTTACACTAATGATTGTATTCATTATTCTCTGCAGCTTTTATTGTTCATGCACTTGAGATCTTGGGAAGAAAAATGATCATATAAGTTGTTATGCCACACTTTCTATAAGCGTATTTCAGTAAAGTCATTTGTCCTTGTGCACTGAAACCTGTAAAACTCTGTATGACAGAGAAGACCTTGAAGCAGAAGGAAGTCATATTAAAGCTGCATTGACAAGTTTGTTATAATAGAAATAGTTTGCAATCCAGGTAAGAGATGGGAGACTGAGTGCATGGAGTCCCCTTCTCATCTCAGTGATAAAAGCTGAGAGATAAAAATAGCTTAAGTGGGTAGATAACAAATATGTTTTCCAACTGGATGATCTACAGATAAATGTCCCACTATGTCTTCTGCGGTTCCTAGGAGAAAAGTGTCAGTGTGTCAGGTGAGGTATGTGACAGGGCATAGAACTTACCAGTGTTGAAAAAGAAGATGCCTGTGTTGTGTATAACACTGCTTTATTATGCTCTAATAGCATCTAGCTATTCCTTGAGATAGAAGAGTTACGGTGGGGGCTGTGAAGTGAGATCTTTGCGAGGGCATGGATGTTAAAAAAACCTTCTAGCCTTCAACCTCTGTGTGCATCATCCTTTGGGTTGGGAAGAATCTGGTGATCCTGCTAGTATTTCCTGTTGATAGGAAGATTGAGACTGTTTCAAGATGCAATATATCTGATCATTGCTACAATTCCCCACTTCAAGTGTGTATTGGATTTAACTTACTCTGATTTTAAGGAGTTCAGTTGGCTTCATTCTGTGCTAATCTTGGGATCCTGAGAAGTTAAGTCAATATCATAATTTTGAAGAAAATAGCATAGCTGTGAAACAAAACAACATAGCCATTCAACATACACATAAATCTGTTCACAGTCAGCATAATGTTCTCAGAACTTCGCAGATTCCAAGAAGCTTGAGAAAGGTTGAATATATATTGAAGCTGTGTCCTGTATTATATGGTTGAAGATAAGCAAAGGGGATCCCCAAAGAAACACTCCAGGCAACTTTTTTATCAAATGAAAAATGAGGCATGATTGACTTGTTGCAGAAGCCCACAGTGAGATATCTTTCAGCCTGACCTGTTGAAAAGCCCATCCAGGGACAACAGAGGTCTGGAGCAAATATCTGCTATGGTAATGTGCAGGGTATGTATTATGGGTCTCATTCCCTTATGTGTTACAGAACAGTTATCTCTGTGCAAAACAGACAGAAATGTGCCTTTTAGTTTATTGTTGTGGTGACACATTTGTTGCGGAAAGCGATAATCAAATTAGTTGGCTTTCTGCAGCACTTGTGAGACTGCAAAGCCTTGCAGTAATTCTTGCATCTTCTTCACCCTGGCTTAGGAACTTTCCTTAATGTTTTTTCTGTGTCCAAGTGGTTTGTAGGTGAAAAACAGATTCTCTTGGCTTTTACTACATGTTGAATTTCATATTTCACCTAACCTTTAACAAAGCTAGCATGATCAGTACCTGATAGGTATAGATTTTTACAGAGGTTTGAGTGAAGCATTCTGGGCATTAACAGCCAAGTGGGTTATCAGAGGCTTATGTGGTCTGTTCCAGGGCTATGTGCTGCTAATTTAATTATCAGTGTACAAGTGGCGGGAGGGTAGGTAGTGAGAACAGTTTGTGTAGTATAATGCAAGAATGTGAGGTTTCAGTGCAGCTATTCAAGTGTCTAGCTATCAGCTAGCTGGTATCACTTGGCAGAAGAGCTGCTTTATGGTTCCCTAGGCGCCATCCATTATCTTTTTCCCATTTATAAAAATTAATGAATTGAAATGGAAAACTAAAAGATTCGTAGTGCAGAATCTCATATTTCATTATGGTTTGAGATTTTATGTGCTTGTTTAAAAAAAAAACCCAGTATCGGTCCCATCTCATTCAAGCAGATTAAAAAATGTAGAAAGAAAATACCTAGGGAGATTTTAGCCCTTGGAATCACAAAGAATCCAGTCATTTAGAGCCTTAGAGCTGGTGACATAAACAGTCATCAAGCAAGAAGTTGCTTCAAAACAATGTGAAATTTTGTTTAAGCACTTTTTGGAAGGAGAATCAGTCAAGTGATCAGCACAGCTTAACCTTATCTGAGTTTCAGGTAACAACCTCACTGTCTTTGTAGTTTGTGTGAGGAGAAGGTCTTCTGAATATAGAAATTTTTTTTAAGTGTCTAGTGAGAGACATGGCCACTCCTGTTGAAACACCTGCTGAAAGTTGACAGGGGCAGTGCTGTGAAAGACACAGTTCTTTGAAACAGAGAATAATTGTCAGGTACAATTTCTCCTTTAGTTTCAGCATGAAGGAATAATAAAGCTTTTGTCAATATTGTGTAGTAATGTATATACTGTGCAAGGTTGTTCTGTTGGCTCTGGTCTGCTATGCATACCAGCTGTGTTATTCTTTTATTTTCAGCTTCTTAAAAGGTTGACAAAATCTTCAGTTTATAGCCAGAGTTGCTGAATGATATGCACAGAAACCTAATTGCTTAGTAAAGAGGCAAGACAACAAGACAAGCTGCAAGAGCGTGGCTTCACAATGCAGATGTGTCTTCACTGTCAGTCCAGGAGAGCTGGTTGAGCTGATGAAGTACAGTTGCTTTTATAATCTGCCATTTTTAAGTGTTGTTTTATCATTTCCACTGTTGGTGAAAGGTCACTGTTGCAGTATTGTTTAGAGACAGGGAAATTCTGAATGTAGTTTTTAATCTTTACTCACCTCTGTGTGTACTTGTGTGTCCATGGTACTTGAAGGACTGACAGATGGTCTGCTCTGTGCTAGTTCAGCATGCATCAAGGCCACATGGTAGCGTTCAGAGATCATTGCAGCTCTAGTAACCATTTTCAATAAGCAGGGTAACATTTGCGCTGTATTAAGCAAGTCCCAGTGAAAGTCAGCGAGAGTTGGATAGAAGTGTAAATCTTTGAACTGGACATCCTAATCTGCTCAGTGAATAGCGCTATTCACAGCAGAGCTTTGCTGTTAGTGCGACTGTCCAAAGGTAAGGATATTTTCACAGAATCACAGGATGTTTGGGGCTGGAAGGGACCTCTCTGTGGGTCATCTAGTCCAACCCCCCTGCCAAAGCAGGGTCACCTACAGCAGGCTGCACAGGACCTTGTCCAGGCGGGTCTTGAATATCTCCAGAGAGGGAGACTC
>Ga0065711_1043318_pt1 | contig 14797 bp, 10 predicted proteins | sample Hoacrofraction12_FD_59098 | JGI IMG/M metagenome (GOLD analysis project Ga0065711, IMG submission 59098) | Hoatzin crop microbial communities from Cojedes, Venezuela - Epithelial fraction 12 v2 (version 2) | ecosystem: Host-associated > Birds > Digestive system > Esophagus > Crop | place... | reverse complement strand
TTCCAAGGGATGTGTATCTTGAGTTTAGTCCTGAAGATCCGAATTGAACGCAAGTCCTCAGTGCCTTCTGGATGTGGCTCTGCAGATGTTTGCTGCTCCTGCTTCACTCTCTGAGACCTGTTGTGAAGTCAGCAGAGATAGGAGAAGGCACTGTAACTACCTTGTCTCAGCACTCTTCTCCTCCTGTTCCAGTGGAGAGATGGCTAGGCAGGGAGCAGACTCGAGCCCTCCTCGTGCCCCTCTCCTTCCCGAGCAGAGGCGTAGGCACACCCGCAGAGAGGCACCACACGAACTGGCAGCTGGCACTGTCTGTCTCCCAGCAGCAGGGCATTAATAACCATTAACAAAATGCTATACAGTTCCAACATGATGTCAGCGGTATTAACCTCTGTCATTCCTGTATCAGCACTAGTGAATGATTGTTTTTCTTTTTTTTTCTTTAAAACTTACCTTTGAAATATCCCATAGTGTTAAAACCAACAGTGGCTTCTTAGTATAGCTCTTATTTTCCAATTTTGAAAACTGAACTATCAGGTATCAGTCGTGCCTATGCTGTGCAACAGCTGAATTTATCTCATTCATGATTTTTTACTGAGCTTTAAAAAGAAACAAACCAAAGCAAAGCTTTCACACGCTATAGACTTGTGAGCAGCTTTTGGGAGGTACCAAGGATTTGCCACCTATTAGAGAAAATAGGTGCAAGAGACGTGGGAGTTTTCTGGAACTGATAGTTTATAAGCAAATTACTCTGACCTGGTGTATTATAGCAAATTTGCTACTGCTTTCAGGACTATGAAATATAAGTATCTTTTCTCAGTTCACACTAGTAACCAGAGCACAACCAATTCTTTTTAAATGGTATACTCATAAAGCCTCTCACAATCTTACAGTATCTAGGTACGCATTGCTTCCCAGCTCAAAACAAAATAAATGCCAACAATATAAACAGATGACATAAGGTCTGTAGGGAGAGAGAGTCAGTATCATTTATTACAGTAATAAAGATAACTGGAATAAGATACAGTTTTCCATGTATTCAGCTACATCTGTATTCTTAGATCACTAATAGGAACATTCAGCTGAATTTCACTGTGATGATTCAGGGTCAACATGCCTTAAGATGACTTGAAAGATTGCAGGATTTTTCAAGACTGTCCTTTTCTTTGTTGTAGTTACAGATTAAGAAGGTTGTATTTTCATTGATTGTGTACTTTGTTACTTACTGGGAAACTCCAAGATATGAGTTATGCCTAATCCAAGCTCAGGTTAAGTGCAGTTACATCCCGCTATCTCCTACAACGCTTTAAGATGCCCACTTTATCACAGTGAAATCTTTGGTTCTAGAGAATAGGATGGGGCCATCAGACAAAAGTTTACATGGCAAACTAGTCCTGCCCATCTCCAGGTCTACACTCACCCTTAACAGCTACTGCATTTAATATGTACAGGGAGTGGACGTGCAAGACCAGATGGGATGGGAACGCTTTGCACTCCCATGCACTGCAACAGCACACAATGCTGTTGTTTCTCCAACTTTGGTTCAACGTGTTGGGCTTTTTTTTAAAAAATAAGCTTTACCTCTCCAAAAAAACCACGAAGTTTGTGTGATGTAGACCTTCAATTGAAAATTGAAAGAGCATATAGAAGATTTGCTACTTTTGGTTCCCGTATGTAGAGCAGCTGGTCCCAGTGGAATAAAGGCAAGGATAAACTCATCTTCTCCATGAAAAACATGGCAACAAGGGATACTGCCACCAAAAGCACAGCCTGCTCTGTACAGGTTCAGTACAAACCTCCATCACAAGGAGCATTTCAGGGTGAGTGAGCTGAGAGCACAGTACAGGCACCGCAGTCGTGTGCAAGCAGATGACAGGAGGGAAAGGATGTAACATCTGCAATTCTTCAGCCCTGCTGCAGACCTCCTGAGAAAGTGTATACTTCAGGTTAAATCAGGTCTTAGAGACACCCTCTACCAGGCAGTGAACCAGCCAGCAGCACCTAGCGAGAGGCAAATCCGCATCCCTGTGGAAATGGCAGAAGACTGATTAATTTAATCCCATGCCCTTTCTAAGAAAAGATAGACAGTGAGAGGCAAAATTTGTACACATGTACCAGTGTCTTCTTCCTTCTCCAGCCAAAAATAGGAGGAGCAGACTCCACATGTCCAGCCCTCCCCTGATCACAGCAGTCGGTAGAAGTAGTGGGGAGAAGGGGTTTTCTGCAAAGACTGTGCCTTTGAGGCAGCAGAAGGGCAAAGGCTCAGTTTTATGACTCTTGGCCCCAACACAATTTACCATTTACAAACTAATCCTCCTCCGTTCAAGAGCACAAGGCCTGCTAAAGCTCTCATGTCCACTTCTCTGATTCTTCATTGTCCACACTGACAGAGAGAAGCCGAAGGCCTAATCGGTGTGTAATTCAATCGTTGTCCAGGCTGTGTCACAGCACAATGCTCTGCTTGTAGTGCCACGGGCTAAGTCAGCCAGCTACTGTTATGCACCACAGCAGGTGTGAAGAATGTCACTCGGTCTAACTGTATGCTACCACTCTGTCAAGGTCTGTTTCTGATGCTACTTTCACTCACCACTTCATGATTGCTTTTCCTACTGGCAGCAAGCTAATTGTCGGCTGCGTGGTAAAAGGGCACTTTCAGTATTTTTGACCCTGAATTGGGAATTCCTGCACAGCATAACATGGGCCTCATACAAACTAAAACCCTCTGTCCTCCAGATCCCCAAAACATGGAGTCCTGCTAAAAAGCTCTTTATTTCCTTAGTCTTAATCCAGCAATTAGTAAGTCATGAGTTACTACACCCGAAGCACTTCACTCTGTTGTTCCTCACTGGACAGCACATTGGACATTGCTACACACCTTTTGGGAGTGGTTTAAATCCGCAAAGCTCCTTGGTATCTAATTACATTTAAATCAGCAAGAGACAGACACTTCAAAAAATTCTAATCCACATGTAGGTGGCTAAAAATCTCTGGAAAACAAAATTAAATGTGCTGCCACACTTAAATACAGATCTCGAGCCACTCTGAGAATGGCATTTCGTTTGTTTTCTAAAATAAATTTACTGCTCCAAAAGGAGTAGAAAGTTGCACTTTCATTTTTCTTGAGTCATACCACAGCGCAAGGCAGCCAAGGAAGAGCAGTAGAGAGGAAGAAGGCAGGGCAACACCTGCCCCTTCATCGCCAGTGAAGCAGCAATGGGTGTGTGTATCACCCCGCCATGCTACCGGGCAGATAAGCAGACAGTGGGGAACTATTGCTGATAAACCCACAGCAGCACAAGAGAACTGTAATTTGCTGAAACTGTCAAAACATAGGGACAGCAACCAGGAGCACATCAGAGGATGTCTTCCCCTTGCACAGATGTACACCACACCCTTGTAATAGTCATGCGTGATGTTCCTTTCCACATATAACAGTGACATATCAGAGGGATACGGGCACAGAAAACGCACAGAAACCCTCTATTTCTAATGAATCTATTTCCTTAACAGCCTTGAGAATTTCATTCATGTAGAGTTTCTGACGATATTTCTCTAATTCCTTAATTTTCCTGTAGAAGCAACACAAATAGGAGGAATACCTGATGGAAGGGCTACACTGGGACAGATGTTGTACAGGCCTGTACCAGCAAGACTAGTTTTTCATCTGAAAGGACAAACAAGTGAAGTCAGGTGGACAACCTGACCAATCCAAGAAGAGGATAAACCAAAATGAAAACAATTTCCCTGCCACCACACAGATGATCTTAAATCAATATATTTATCTGTCTAGAGTATTTCTATGTAATTCTGTACAAGAATTATGGTTACAAATCTTACCTAATCCTGTAAAGGGATGAAATATTCTGTCATACTTCCAAATCCTGGTAAGGCAGCAAGGAGATGAAGAAAGACAATCCAGCTTCTTACCACTTGCTACGGAAAAGGTCATAATATCATTATTCAAAGTATGAATTGGACATCTGTATTTACAATGTTTAGCAAGTCTTGCTTAGTGCTGAAGCCAAGCTGCTCATTTCACTCATACTCATCTACTGTCATCATTGACGGCTGATTTCCAAACATGGCCAGACACCAGTTTACATGGCGGTGTCATGAGACATTCTTGCATCCTGAATCAGGATTTAGCAATGCCATGTGCTGAGCCTTAGAAGCATGCAGAGCATTTGCAACTGAGCACCTGTGGAAATCCCATTTCCTGACAAAGAGAGGCCTCCAATATTCATGTTTTTCTCCTGCTCTTAGGCCATGCTGTCATGAAATATGGCCTGAATAATCCTTTTAAAGCTACACAGGTAAATGTCCTTGCTTAGCATTTACCCCTCCTTAAGGAGGTTCAGTGGGAACTTGTTTGAGCAATCAGCAGAGACACACAGAATGAAAAGCCTGGCTGATTGGGGTATGACCGAAACCATGCACAGGGTACGGATACAAGGTGGACATGCAGGTTATCAGAGAAACAGGAAGGACTCTGGTACCTTTAGTGAATATAGGTAAGAGAAGAGGAGCCTAAGGAGTCACATTAAATCTGGTGCTAATGCTGACGGTGACGTATGCAGGCACAGCCAAAAGAGCGACCAGTACACACTCATGGAAAGGGAGGCCAGGAGGGCTGTTGCTGGCAGCATGTGAACAATTAGAGAGTGCAGGACTGCAGAGAGACCTCTCCCAGGTCAGTGAGAACAGTCCAAGGGGGCTAAGTTGAAGGCAGGCTGGAAGGGACTTAGAAGGAGCTGGTTGTGAGGCCAGCAATAGGAACGACTTTCAACAGCTTACACTGTAAGACTCTGCTCTGCAAGACACTCCCAGAGTACCTCCTGCTGCAGGTCTGGGTTGCCCTCACTCTAAGCTGCCTTCTTCCCTTTGAAGGCCATGATTCCCTTATCCCAAGAAACCTGCATCCTTGTCTTGTCCCCCTCACTCTAACCCTGTCTTGCTGCTGCTTTACCTCTGATGGGGACTGTCTGTGCCCCCTCCTTAAACTCTGGCTGCTACATCCAAACCATCCACATCTCTATATGGCCTCACATTGTCTCCTCACCCTCCATTTCCCTGACAACGTCCCTTGTGGCTGCTCCATAATCCCAGATTATCTCTGCTTTTTTTTTCTTCCCCTGATGCTGACTTCGGCAACGTGAGTGTGAAGCCCAAGCTATCATATGCAGCAGACTATTAGCCTACGCACTGTTCTGCACCCAATCTCCAGCTCACTGGAGCTTTAAACCAACGACTCCAAACATTGAACAACTGCGAAACACTACCAGCCCTCAAAATGTCCCACAACCCGCCACGTATCTGTATCATATCTTCAACTGACAATACAGGTTTGGCAGTTTAGAGATCAATCATTTGTCACGGTCCTGCTGGTCTGTAGTTGCTCCTCAGGCTCATTTTGGGAACTACCATCCATCATGGTGCTGTGCAGACTCAGTGCACGCAGAGTGACAGCCACTATTTCCCATTTCCACGAGGAAATGCTAGAACAACTTTTGTCTGCTAAATGCTGGGTACAAAAATCAGGTCTTTGTGGCACACTCCCTTTTCCTTCCTTTCTGCTGATCAGCTCTTCCTGTGGGTACTTCAGGGGACCTACCCCCTCCTCTTGGGCATGACAGTGTACATTCAAACAGCTGCTAGGGCTGGATGAAGCACCTGCTCTGGGCAACAGCAGCTGGAGTTCATTTTGGGTCCAAAGGGCCGAGGCCAAGCAGGCTGACCGCATGTGCTCTAATCCAGTATCATCACCAACTCCACCAACAACAGGTGCCTCTTTGAAGAGGGAGGGAAAAACTATTTGGGGAGGAATCAGAGCTTTATAAAGGACTTTATGGGCCAAGTCCTCAGCTGGTACATGCTCGCTTAAAGCATGTAGTCTCTTGAAGTTACAGAAGTAATGCTCATATACACCAGTAAAAGAGCTGACCCACTCTCGGTGCTGCTTCTCTTCTTTTTGGTTTTCCTAAGGATTTTTCACCTCTTCTCTTTGCACTGATCTTCCTTTAAAAAATAAAAGAAAGCTTCCTTTCCCTCACTTCAGACCAAACAGCTGAAAGTCACAAGCTACATATACCAGACTTCAACATCCTCCTCTGCATAGATAACACAATCTTACCATTGCCTGACAAGATGTGTCCCTCAGTCCTGCTTGAGTCCTGGCGTCCAGATCATGAGCACACCATCAACAGGAACAAGGGCGATCCCATTCTGGAACAAATCAAATCAATCCCCATCAAGGTCCCTTCAGAGAAGTCTTTCAGCACAGGTGTCGTAAGAATTGCCATGCACTTGCTCGGGCCAGTGGTCCACATAGCCCAGTGCTTTATTTCAATGTACGGCCGCTACAAATGACATGGGAAGTGGGCAAAAAAAGCCTGCCAGAAACAGCTATTGGCCAAATGGGCTCCAAGGAAAATTTCCTTCTTATCTCATTTTGCTAGAAGTTGGTTTATGACCCAAATGCATACAAATGTAAGTCCCTCATAGTGCATTACTGATACATGTTCATATTACTGAAAGCCTCCATGTTTTTCTCTTTTCTGAGTCCTGCCATTCTGAGCTCCAAAGGTCATTTCTGCAAAGCCGGGTCTCACTCCTTGCAGTTACTCTTGTGCCCGTTTCTAGCAAACCTGGAAGCTCTCTGGAGCCTGAGAATGGGGCTGGATTCAGCACAGAGCACTGTTAAAAGCACTCTGCTCACACAACATGCGTAAAAGCAGGCTTTCCGAATTCCCGTCGCTGCACTATTGGAGGGAAACATGACCTCACTACAAGCTGCTCACGTGAACAGGTCACAGCCTTCAGAATTTTGTATTCCAAAATTTATTTTCCTGAACTGTACATCTTTTAATTCATGACTTTCCCAGATTTAGATTTAAGTCACTTTCCACTTGGGACCACGTCTCAGCTGGGCTGTATTACAAAAAGAAGCAAAGCGGCGACAGTTGAAGGAGCAGAGCTGGTGGTGAGAATAGCACAGGCAGAAAAAATAGTCTCCAATCCACAGCAGTTACTGGCATCTCATCCACAAGCATACACAAGTGTAAACTGTACTGTGTTGGCTTGCCCATTTAAATAAGTCTCCAGGAATTTCCCTTGACAAACACTGCAGTACAGGCTAGACAACGCCATTTCCTCACCAATGAAGAGGCATTCACACAACCACACAGGAACATCCAGTGCTAGGAACATACTGTCAGCTGCTGCAGACTCACAGATTCCCTTTACTGTGGTTTAACCACAGTTCCAAATTTGGAAAACATGAAAGCATGTACATATACACAAAGCAGGCAATACTGCACACACACATCAGTTTTGTCAACGTATATGCCTGAGGGAACCACATGGCCATCGCCACTTTGCATACTTAATACTGAGCAGTATGGATACCTACATGTTACGGCCCTTCACAGCAAAAGCAATAAAACACTCCCAGCATCTGACAGGCACAGAGCTCTTCCTAACCCTCTGAATCCTCTCTGCGGCTTGCTGTCACTGGGCACATTTCACGCAGGCCAGCTGCACAGGATTTATTCAACCGGTTTTGGAGTATCAAAGCTAACTTTTTTTTGTCTTTGCCCCAGGCAGGCGCTTGGTATGCAGGATTTAAATCAGAGAACAAAATGTTCTGTGAAATTTGTAAATACTCTGCACAGTAATTTCTAAATTCTAAAGAGGATAGCTAGTGGTTTAAAAATTGGAGCTAGTGGTTTAAAAATCAAAAAGTAAAGCATTTCATTGCATCACTGTGAGTAATTCTGGTCTTTAGGACGCAGTGGCATAAGTAACTTCCTAAGATTATCAATTAATGGTGCTGACTGCTTTAAGTGATAGGAGCCAAACACACTCTGAGTTACACCTCATAATTCCAATGAAATCAGGAGAATGCCCAATTCAACAAGTGCTATGCATAAAGGCACTGAAATCAAAAACAATTTGTTAGATCCTTGCAAATTGGCACAAAAGACTTTGCCTGGGACACACTACCACAAACAGACTACAATCTAACAGCTACCATTAGAAGATTTTTATAATGTATTTAAAGCCATGAAAATGGAATCGGGCAGAAAATGATAGTGAAACAGATACCCTGAGGAATCACAACACTTACACTCCGAAGGATAATAAGTAGATGGCCTAAATGAAGTGTTTTTGAGCAGAAAGCAGCAATAAAGGGTCATTTGTGATGGGAACTAGAAGAGGTATTACTTCATTGGAATGTAGCATAGCCTTTAAGGTCTGTGATGTTTGAGCGAAATTATCCACTTCTGTTTTGTCTGATTCACCACCACTGAATCCATACTAATACAGAAATTAAAACAAACATTTAGCTGATGAATGTTCACATTAAAGTTTCAAATAAAGAATCTTTTCATGGTTTTTTTCTCAAGCAGTTTCATTTAAACTTTGGAAGGATTCTTTTTCAAACAAAACTGTGAAAAGAGTTCGTTCATTATTTTTTGGTGATTATGAAAGCCAAAACATTCAGAATCATTTCCTCTTCACCTGCAAACACTTCACACACCTCTTGCCACATCTGTGACTTTAATTTCTTCTCTCTCAAGCCAAGCAGCAAATGGCATCAGTCAAACCATTTAATTCCCAGGAGTACCTGTACTTCAGAGGCAGGTGCTTGTGGTACTAGCAGCGACTCTGTGAACATTGATTATCAGCAGCATACAGCAGCAAGACAGTAAGTGGTTTCTGGACCTTCACCTGTTGCCCGTAGTTTAGTTCCACTAGCCCAAGTGTTCTGAGTATGTACAGAGTGCATCTGCTCACGCTGACCTTGACGAGGTAGGTCTGATGCTCCCTCAAGGGCCATCTGGAGCACAGAGCGCACCTACCAAGGTTTAGGCTGCCTGGAAGGCATTACCTGCAGTCACTGACTTCAGATGGCACAGACTGTAGAAAAAAAGGCACTGCCTGTTTCAACACGTCAAGTCTTATTTTCTCATTTGTCCAAAAGTAAGCACAGATTCCTACCCACAGCTGTGGAAGGGAAGGTAGAACAGAAAGGCAAGGTATACAAATTATTACAGACTTTAGGCAGTTTGGGATTGCACAACCCCCTTATGCAACAAGTTGCCTGGGGTGGGCCACATGTTTTCAGAAATTCTACAGAATCCCCTTAAATTTGCTCCAGTGCTGAGACCCAGTAGCTTCAACCTGCAGTAAGTGACTGGACTTAGGATACGCCACAGACAGATGCAAGGATGAGCCTTAAGTTTGCTGGCCTGTGCTTTTTTAAATGTTGCTTGAAATAACAAATCGCAAAATCTCAGAGACGGATGAACCCTGCCAATTTATTCTAACTTACTTCTAAGCACAGCCTCTGTAAAAAAATCAAACGGATAGTATCAGCCAGTACCACTTGAAATTAATAGTCCACTTACAGCCGAAGTGTATTTATAAGAGAAGAAATGGAGATTGAAGGGCCGATGCTGCTGACTAGGCTGCAGCCTGCTCAGCCTGGCTGCCAGCCCTCCGCAGCCATCGGGCAGGGTGCACAGACAGCACAGCCCCACGGCCCCAGCTCCCCTGGCTGCCTCTGCCCAAGCCAAACCGCCGGCTTCCTCAGCGTGGGCACCGGCACAGCTCTTAAGGACACAGACGAGCTGAGAAGCCCAGCCGGCACACCGAACAATTTTGTAAATGCAACGAGAAAAGAATATCGGAGACCAACTCAGTGGAGGTCAACTGTCAACATTTAAAATTGCATGGGCAAGAGTGATACATGCTTAAGAGAAAATAGTGATATACAGCTCCCAGACACAAGTTAGTAGCGGCCACAGTGCAGTTTTACGTGCAGTCCCAGCATTAAGAAGCCTACGCACATGTACACAGCCACATAGTCTCAACCACGGCCATATGCAGCTTGACCCGAGATGCAACCAGAGAGCTGAAGGTGTCAAATGCAAACTGGCCTGAGGAAGACCAACAGCCGCAGCCACGAGTTGACCCATGCGGTTAGCTGAGACACATCTTCCAGGCTTGACCGCAGAGCTCACGCACACCCACAGCCCCCAGACCTGCTGTTGGCATGGAGCTCTCTCGGGGGCACAGAAGGGAGGGTGGGAGCACGCGGAGAGGACAAGTCTGCCTGAGCACTGTGACTGTGGCAGCAGCTGAAAGGAGCCCGCAGGGCAAGAGAGAGCAGGGAGGGGTGCCTGGGGACGGGCAGGAGGGCGAGCGCAGGGGCTGTGCAGGCAGGACGGGCCCTGAACACCAAAGGCACAGGGCAGCTCTGAGCACCAGCCACAGAGGCCACGGAGGCTCCGGCTGCGCTGCAGGGCACGGGGCCTCTCCGGCCCCCGCAGCACCCTGCCGAGTAGGACTGAGGATGCCTGTCTCCTCACCACAGCACCTGAAGGTACCTTCCACCTCTGCTGTTGCAAGGGTCCCATGGTAAAAGCAAGCATAAATTACAGATAATCCAATTCAAACACCACAAAAAAGAAAACAGCATGAATTAGGAAACCCTTCTATACCTGTTCTGTGACACAAGGCTAAAGATAAGCTTTGCTTGTATTTCAGAAACTCTTACAAGCTTGTCTCCTATGTTTGTTTCAGACACCTCGTAGACACGCGCACAGGCGGTGGGCATATTCTGTTGAAGGACAGATTTCAACCAGTAAAGTTTCGAAGAACTCTGTATATCACAGTGGTTTATATTATCCAGCGTTTGGAAAGTTCCTTAAGGAAGAACTTCATTACAAAAGAAGACAAATGAGCCAACTTTCAATATCTGTGCCATGCAGACTTGTGTCAAGGAAGCCTAAGGAACTGAACTGCCTGAGATAAAAGTTACATCAGAGGCGCAAAGTGTCGCAACTTTATCAGGCTACTGATGCAAAGCAGGAAAACTGAATGAAAGCTAGTAACACATGGCTGTTTCCAGCACAACTGAAGAACATTCTCAAACCTCTCAACTAGCTCTAAATTCTGCAGTAATGGATGTTTTCCAAATACAAAAATATCAATGAGAGGAACAAAATCTTTGACCCTCTAGAAAAGGAAAGCAACAGGAGACTAAGCTTTGGAGCATTTGAGGCGAGCGTCAAAAAAAGGCACTTCAAAAACTACTTGCAAAATCAAAATTAATCCAAGTATTTTACAAACAGGATTTCATTGTGGTACTTTATTTTAGTAAATTGAATATATATACACTACTGTATATATAAATTGAATATATGTAATAACAGCACTGCATAGTATTTTTCAGTACCTACAAGCCCCCAAAATAAGGTCCTATCTGCTCTGTTTGATACCAACAAGATCAAGACTGACTTCAAAGGGACTAGGGTTTAACTTTTGCTTTTGTGAAATCCTTCTCTTGTATCGCTAAAACATGCTGATTTCACAGCACTACAACAAACTGGACCTTTCCATTTGCTCAGTGACCTAGAGACAAAAAGCATTTTCCAGAACGTCCACCTCACAGCCTGGTCACAGTGCTAGTGTCACCCCAGGGCCTTCTCATGTTTTGCTGATGACTACTTTTACTGTGAGGCGGTTATTTTTCTCTGCTTACCTAAATAGTAATCTCCCAAATTTCAGGCTGCTTTTTTAACTTTATGAGTCATACAGTGCAAAAAGGCAACAAAACAACTCAGAAATCCTGCTGGCTTTTCCTCCGTGCAAAAAGGAGATAAAAAAGAGTGGGATCAGATGAAATAGTGAAATCAAGCACCTGCTGAGAATGGAAGAGCATACAGAAAAATGGGTTAGGTGACTTCAAGTCCAACACAAACAATTGTGAATTCATGGGTGTTCACGTGAATTCTCCATTTCCTGCCAGAGAGCTTAGGTTTCACTTAATTATGAAACAAAATCATGAATGAAGAAGGCTAATTCACAGGCACACATATCACACATTTATTTATTTATTTATTACTTTTTCTTCATGTGGCCCTCCGTTTTCATCATAGCTATTGACAGGCACTGAATTATCACTTAAGAAAAAAGTTTGGCAGCATTAGATACACTATTTGCAAAGCACATGAAAAATCTGTCACAGACAGAAAGAAGCTAACAGATGGTAGCTGGATAGAAGCAACGGCCACAGCTCTTCCTATATGTGGTTAAAGAACAAACAATATCAACTCCAGATTACAAAGCGCATCTTAAAGAGCCTAGCTTTAAATGAGACAGAATCAAGGTAGAACATGGCCAGACGCAACTAAATGTTCACAAAGTACTCTCAGTAGAAAGGATATTTTCAGATTGCTAAAGCCTACTGACAGTAACAGTCCTCTCTGCTGCTCTCTGCCAAAGAATAAAAAGAAAGCGGGTCTGGGTGCGGGGGGGTGGGGGGTAGGAGAGCTTATTTTGCTGCAGTTTTAATTGCAGTTCTGTATACCATGCTGTGGTTGTTTGGCTTCCCACTTTGCCATACACTTCCAACACTCTTTAAAATGGGTTGTACCAAAATCATGCCAAATCATAAAAACAAATAAAGACACCCTTCATCAAGGCATGTGCCTAACATTACGCATCTAAATAATCCTAGATTATGGGACTAAACAGGGTCAATCACGCCACCAACCCTATTTACAGATGTCACCAACCCTTTTTGCAATGACTTGCACATAACTATCTGCTCTTGCTCTCCCTTGATCAAGATCACTCAGTGCCCAACCCTCCTCACCTCAACATCAGTTCACTGAGCAAATCCGTAAAGTACTTTCATACTTCAGGATTTAGTGGGAGTAAGGATCTAACCCATATTCACTTTTTCTATGAAAGTCACATATAGATATTGTTACCCAAAGCAGGCAGTAACTTCTCTGAAGCATACAGTTTGGGAGAGAGATACAAGGCTTTCCCTCCAGCTTAGGGCAGGTGGGAAAAAAAGCAACTTATCTTAAAAGCAACTCTACCTGATAGCAGGCAGCTGCACTTACTCCAGGCCATGCTGAAATGTTGTAACTAAGAAACTGAACAAAGTGCTTGTTCCCCAGGATATAGCATTTCTTCAAAACCAAGACTTGAAATCACGAGTTTTTGGAACAGATGATGCTCTCCTCAGCCCAGATACGACCAGCATGTGACACCACCTCATCCCACGTAGCAAGAATCCCTGCACTGCTTTGTAATGGAATTTTTTCACAATACATTTGATTATAGTGCTAATGACACGTATTTCCTTTAGTTCTACGAAGCACAAAGCAAAACAAACTGAACAGCATTCTCATAAAAAGAGGGGTTAAAGAACGTATGGAGATTAAGGAAATTTAGATTCAGTTTTCAGATCAGTCCCATACATCATAGGTGGCCTTAAGAAATGTCTTTGCATCTTAGTTCTCCACCACTGAACTGGGATAACCTAGTATCGACTTCCAAGGGACCAGAAGTCCACTAATACAGATACAAGCATCTATGAGCTGATATGGTCAGAAATTATTGTCATGAATGCCTGCCTAACGAAATACAACCATAAACTTTTCCACAGAGACACTAGCTAACTTGCTTTCTATTGCGATTTCACACTTCAAATTATTTGGACTGTCCACAGAAAGGAGGTCATCAAGTATTCTATTTGGATTAGGATGTCAGTGCATTCATGCACACGGACACCACACTTGCTCTTCCTCTTCTGAGGCAGTCAAAGGATTATTCTGGAATAATAAAACACCAGCAACTATTTTACTGGCTGAAACAAAGACAGATGGAATGGAGGGAGCTAAAGGTAACTCACAGAAGTACATCTTCCCAGCAAAAGTCCCTAGTGCCCCAGCAAAAAAGAGGACCCTTACAGAGAACTGCAGAACAAGGTCATAGTGTTGAACTGTCTTGCCAATGAATATATAGTAACTCATGAATTTAGGTACTTTAGCCTTGCAAACATTACAGGTATACTTTACTCACATGCAGTTTTATTCAAATACTTAAAATAGGCATATGCTTGAATGTTTGTTTTTCAAGTGAACTAAGCACACTGTTTTACACTTTATTTACTGAAACTTCTAATTTAACTACAGCATGAATAATTACAAGAATGAAAAAATGGACAGCTACAGCAAACAAAGAGGGCTGAATACCACATGAGATGGAGGCACCGAACTAGAAGTACCGAAGTTTCTCATGAGCAATTTTCTCACATCTTTACGTGACTGCTCTCAGACGATGTGTGCTCTCTGGTCCAGGGAGTCAGATCCAATAACAATTAAAATGTGCAACGGAAAAACGATTCTGCCCTTAGCATCCTGGGTTGGTGGGGGAGTGGGGTGATCTGCTAGAAAAGTATTCCGCAGAACATCACGTAACATTAAGCTTGCTAAACAGAAAGTCACTGAACAGAAAATTATCAAATTTGAAGAGTATTGAGATTACTCATATTGCCACTGCACTGGCTTGAGCCTTGTTAAAGGGAAATAGACGCTCAAGCAGTAACACGCAGCGCTCCACCCACACGGTAAGCAGCTGATAAAGTCAGACACCTGTATTTTGCAGCTACTGTGCGAACCGAGGATGATCAGTTGCTAAAATACTGAAGGTGGTTTCATCTGCCTAGATAGGACCAGTTCGACACAAGCGTTTTTAGTGCTAAACCAAAAAAGCTAAAGCATTTAACCCCGTAGCCAGCACCTGTTCAGACACCCTGCTGAGTTCCCGGGCCTTCTCCGCAGATCGCTCCCTCCCCGCGACGCACCCGACTGCACGCCACGGCCCGCTGCGCCGGCCTCGGCCCCGCGGCGCCGGAGAGCAGGAGTCCCGCAACGAGCTGCGGAAATGCCCGCTCCCGACGCCCGGCCGAGGGGACGCGGGCCGGGGGGCTTCGCGG
>Ga0065711_1043317_pt1 | contig 14798 bp, 8 predicted proteins | sample Hoacrofraction12_FD_59098 | JGI IMG/M metagenome (GOLD analysis project Ga0065711, IMG submission 59098) | Hoatzin crop microbial communities from Cojedes, Venezuela - Epithelial fraction 12 v2 (version 2) | ecosystem: Host-associated > Birds > Digestive system > Esophagus > Crop | place... | reverse complement strand
CCTATTTTTAACCGATGTGCTTATAACCTGCTAATCTGGTATAAGCACAGATATGTGGAATTATTTTTGTGTGTGTGTGAATTAAAATTTTTAAAACTACATATTGTTGGGAGCTAGTTTTTGTGGTGTCTTCAGTAAAGTCAATGTCCTCAGCACCTACACCTATAAACATTCGTTGTTAGTACAAAAACAAGTTTTTTACCTATAAAAGAAGGAAAAGAGAGTCACCTTCTTTCAACATGAAGCTCGTAACTGAGTGTAGCACATTGCAACATGAGTTATTCCTGGAAGTTAAATTTATGACATGCTGGACTAAAGCGAGCGAAGAAGTGATATCACACTATCACACTGTGACAGGTACCTATAAAGGATGCGATTCTACGGCCCTGCCAGCAGAATTATGAAGAATAGGAAATGTTTTCAGGAATGGCCATTTTTACCCTAAGCCTTCACAAAGCTTAGAGACACAGGAATTTCAGCACTAAAAAAGTGAATGTGAAAAATATCTATTTTATCTGTGCTGTTTACGCCAGTGGAAAGATAGGTTCACCATGGCAGTAGAATTACAACAATACAACTCTTTACTTAGACTTTGCTTGTTAGAAATATCTCTGTGTAGAAGAATAGATAAAGTTAGCACTAGTATGTTTCCTAATAGTGAATCTTCTGCAACAGGGCTCTAGTCGTTATTATAAATACGAATGCCTCTATGGATATATTTGTTCTTGGACACTGTTGGTAATATAGTGCCTGAATCAAATGAAAATAGAAATAAAATATTGCTATATCATCCAAAAATCATTGGCACTTACGTGATACATCAGTACAAATCTCAGGACCTAGCAAAATGGAGATATTCATGAAAATACCTCCAGTATAAAACATTATCCAATTTAATCAACTTCCGCAAATATACTGTTTAGTCCTTTATTTCGCAACAATTTCCTATAAGACTTAGAAAATCTCTCTACACTTCTAAAACTACCTGTTTTCAAATCACAAAATACCAGAACACTGGTTTTCGTCTAACTTTACTCAGACAAAGCTCTCGTTATCTTTACTGAGAACTTGCCATTGAACTAAAGATCTAAACCAAGGTGCTAAAATCTAGGCTACTAAATCCAGATATGTGTACGTAATAAAACCAACTTGATTTTCAGACTGTGGCTGCCCAGAAATCCTACTGATACAATGGAAAAGGGAAGTCAGAATCTTCAGAAGCTTATGCTTTAAGATAACTTATAGTCCTAATTTTAAGCACTCCCATTTCAATGTTTTGAACAATTTCCACATTAATTTTTCCTTATATCGTTTTATTAGTTAACCCTTTTTCTTTGGTCCTTAGCTTTGAGCTTTGCAAGCTCAAAACATACCCTTTTTTTAGGCAAATTATTTTTCCAGTAGCAAAACACTGAAGTGTCCTATTCTTAATGTCAGGACAGCAATGCAAATTCATCCAAATAAATTACAGTTAACCATTCACAGCTGATGTAGATGTGGGAGACAGACCTACTGAAATGCATTTTTAAAACAGCACTTTTGTCCACGTGGAACACTCAGAGCTTTTAAATTGAACCAAACTCAGACATGGTTTATCTACCTTGTTCTGCCTTTATTTTCCTAACAGAATTATGTGCTGGTGGTAAACGAGAGGTATGCATGGATTTAGAAAAATATGTATTTGCAAGGAAGACCTGGAGCAGTGATTCAAGTTCCTCTTTCTTGCAAAAGGTAATGGACTATATCTACTAAAAAGACCTGGAAATGAGGTCTCGGAAATAGTAAACAGAGTGAGAATCCTCTGGCCAAGATGCCTTCGCAGAGCTGAGAAGATGGGCACAGGCAAACAGAGGCACTTTGCTTCCACCAGCAGCTGTTTGGCCTTCCCACTCATTCATCTTAATCCCCCTGCGCATAGAGCTCCCCTCCTGCAAATCCCGGTGCTAAAGAGAAGTGGGACACGGGCAGCTGAGATCTTTCTTCCTCACAAATAGAAAGGAGTATGTTTGTGGAGGGTCCCTCCAATGCTTGGATGAAGGTATAAGCATCATCCCTGCACACATATCGCCCTTGGTTACACAGTCAGAACATCATCATTTTGTTGCTCTGAGAAAATAGGGACCTGAATGCACAGCAGTCGCTTGGTCTCTCTGAACTAAGGCTTACTACTGCATAACATATGATTCTCCTGTTGAAGGATTTTAGTCCAAAATACAAGCAAATCAAACACAAGCATGAAACTGTGAGCGTTATGTGGAGCCTTAATTCTTGCACTCCCGAAGGTCCTGTACACTTTGAGAATAACCCCGATGGACAAAAGCTCTAAGCCAGATTTCTGAATAGAAAATCCACTTCCTGCAAGTTCGATTAAGCTAGCTAATTTTCAGTCAAGCACACTAATTTCCAGACAGGTTCTTCTGATGTTTTCCCTCTGTTTGCAATTTGCATCATTAAATAGCTTGGTGTTTCAAAGCAGCCGCGGTAGTAAGGTCGCAAGGTTTTATGCTAAATAGCAACATCCTCAGCTTTTTAAAGAAGAAACAGAAAGCAGCTGATCTGATAGCGCATAATTTTCTTTCTTTCCCTTTTTTTCTTTAGGGTGAGAAAGGATTGGAGCTTCTTATGGATCACAGACATTTTACTCTGGAAGAAAGAGCAGATCTATGGGTCTTTGTGCTCTCGAAAGCAACGCAGAATCACAGGTGTCCTTGATTATCAAGAAATCTCCTTCCTTTCTAATGGTATCCTCTTCTCTCCCTGAGAACAGCAGGTCATCTTTCAGGCATGAATATCGCATTTTAAAAGGCACAAAATTCTGTCTTAAAAAGAAAATTTTAAGTGAAGGTATATGTTGAAATTGAAGATTAAAAAAAAATGCTTGGCAACATTCAGTATGCCAGAAAGCAGGGCTGTGCTGACCTACCCAGAGTAAACAGTGATAGTAAACAGATGTTTCTCAATTAATTCTGCCTGCGCTGTGTTTCCATATCTGAGTAACAGTGGTAACAACATAGCAAATAAAGTGTGACACAAAGACACCTTCATTCAGTCTTTCTCCTGGTAAAATTGCTTTCCCTCCCCTCCTCCCCTTGCCTTTTTTTATGGTCACACAAAGTGAATTTGTGGGCTATAGGTACCCTGAAGCAGTTTTTCATGCCTCGGGAGGCTGGCTGGTCACTGGGACTGGAAAAGCCTGAATCTCATAGCTCGAAGCAGTTTTGACAATTGCTGAGGTCACGTATCAGTAAATACTCTAAACTGAACTTAGCACTGCGTCAAAGGCTCCTGAGCCCAGCTGCCCTTGACAGAGCTATTCTCAGCCCGTCAGGGCTCCAGGACACACAGCCTCACGCTGGAAATGCTGCTGCTGAATTGCTCTGTGGCTCCTCATCCACCAGATTTAAAATCAGTTTATGTGCGCTTTTATCTCACAAACGTAGGCGCATATATGTTTGAGAGGGATGCAGCAAGAAATGCTGAATATCATGAAAATTCTAGCTGAAAGCAACTGCTTTTGTATAGTTACATGTGCTCATACATGTAGGTATGAATGTACGGATGAGTGAACGTGAGATGTGTATATCGATAGGTAGAAGAAAGTTAGAATAAATGCAGTATTGCCTATTCCTCACATTACAACTAATACTGTGAGTGACATATCTAAAAGGCTCATGTAGTCATAAGGTTGTCAGTTTCAAAAAGCTGATAGGTGGAAAAATGACAAGGTACTCCTGGAGACAGGGAAGACATGCTTTGCCCCATGCACAGAGGAAGATACAGATGTTCTGACCTACGTGGAAAAAGATAAACAAAATATAAATCTTCATTTTTCAAAGAAATATAACTGTAATTTTATCACTGGGGACTGTTTGAGAAAAAAATGTAGTTTATGATGCATTGCATTTTTGCTTTGCTTACAGGTCAGCAGCTACAATTAAGACAAGACAGTTGGAAAATTTAATTCATTTTAGTTCATTATAGGTCTTTCCTCTTTCAGAGAGCCATGTGATGCAGTAGAAGATACGAAACTATGTTTGTCATTCAATATTTATTAAGCCAACTAAAATAGCCTGTTTTGTAGAAAAATTTCATTTTGCCTGTCACACTAGAACCAAGTGCCAATCTGATCTGTTGTATAGTCTCACTGAACCCAGTGACTTTGAAGTATATTGTGTATACAAATTTCTTGCTGTAAGCAGTCCTGTACTATCAGCATGTGTGGACACCAGCATGAACTTGCCATTCAGAGAAATACAGGGCTGTGAAGAAGGGGAGAGAGATCTATTATCTTTTCTTCCTTATTTAGGTGCTACAGAAGAATATGAAAGTAGTTCAATAAGGCAAATGATCCAAGAACAGTTCTTTTGAGTATGTTCTGTGTGCAAACATGACATATTTAATTAGTATTACATTCTATCTCTTATAAGAAATCCAAGATTTGAGATAGGATAATTATCTTTTAACAACATACAGCTGCTAAACTTCTCAGGAATATGGTACCCAACATTAGTTCTTAGAGTACATCACAAATAACCACTTTCATGGCAGAACATTTATAAATGTCACATCATAAGAAAAGCTACTGCAGAAAAAGGGAAATATTTTCATTCTTATAGATAAAGCAAGGCCTCAGAACCTCACACCTATGCAGCAAGAAAATGTGATTAAAGGCAGAACAAACAAGCAAAAATCTTGCATTAAATAGATCATGAATTTGCTTGTGGGTCTGTAACAGATGTGTTACTAAGGATGCTTTGTTTATCCAGTTGCAAGACTGTCAAAGAGAATCATTCCAGTGATGCTGCTTATCACGCTTTTAATTCTGCTCAAGCAAAACTGTTAGCCTTGAAAAAGCAATTTTTTTTTGGCCTTACTCTATCTGGCTGCACAGAATTTTCAAAGCACCACAATGTTGTAAAAAATGCCCTTTTAATCAGATTATCCTTGGCGAACGTCCCAAACTCAGGCTGAAGTGCAGTGCTTGTGGTTTCTCAACAGCTTACACTAAGCCTGCACCATGGAAATAATCTACTTTTAAAACCCAGGAAACAAATCGACTGCACTAAGGACATAAGTCGCTGTCATTAGGGAGTGATTAAGCTAAACATTTTTATACACTCTGGTAGCCCAGTTTCATATAGTGTACCTCTGTGCCGAGGGAAAGAATGGCACCCCAAATAACTGCTTGTTTGCTTCAGCCACCCCCAAAAATCTGGTCTTATAAAATTTAAACTTTGTTTTCCCCCAATAATCACAAATGGAAAAAAGAAGGGAAGAGAGAGGGACACAGATTTGCTTTTAATGAATTAGAAAATACACTAAAATCAGCTTTACAAGCAATCATTCAACTGAGGATCATGAGTTTGATTAAAGACTATACACGATATTTTTTGACACACATTAGCCTCTCCTAAAAATCCTGTCACCTTATATTAAATTACTGTTACTTGTTTTATGCAAACATATTTCCTTTAATACATAATTTATATTTAAAATTCTGTGTGTTTTTGAAGAGGCAGCTACCATTTTTCCAATTTACCATTATAATGCCCTGTCTTCAGCTTTCTGTGATGTCGTATTTTTCATAGTGGGGAAATACAACATCGAAATGTTTGAACAGAAATTACTCCACCTCCCTTGATTTTCCTCTAACAAAACTGTAAAAAATGAATACTGATCTGACTCTGTCTAATCAAATTATCTGGTGTCTGAGACAGCCTTGCTATTTCGGTACACACAGATCCTAAAGAAGAAAGGATATAGATGTCAGATCCTGGTGCGTGAAGAGCAGAAGGTGTGTTTGTTGAAGGGAGGGAGGGTTGGCTTTGTTTTCTGTGTAAGTCTGAGCTCAGGTCTGACATGGATGGGACCTTCATTTGGTCTAAGGTACAAATCGGGTCCATTCTTGATCCCTGCTTTGGACATTCTGCTGATAGTTCATTTCTAATTTATGAAACATGTCATTAATGCTCAATCTGTCAGCCTCTTTTTGACAATAATTCAGTCTGGCAGTTGAAGGATTAATATTTATTTAACACCCTGTACTTTCGAAGTCAAAGAAATGCTCAACTCATTTCCGTGGCAAAATCTTCCAACTCGTAGCAAGCACTACCCCCAATCCCTTTGTGCTCCCTAAAAGCCAAACAAACCCAACCAACAACACAACAGAAATATCAGATGACCAAGAGAAACACAAGAGAAGCAAAACAAAAAGGAAAAAAAAAAAAAGTAATTACAAGTAATCCTTCAAAAGACATGGTAGTGGATTCATTTAAGGTACTCCTCTGCCCAAGCATATGTTTTCTCACTCTTCCTTCCCCTTCCAGCCCTCCCCCTCCCTTCCCCACTCATAAATAATTCATAACCTGATAAATATGCAATTTCAAAAAAGTGCAGACACGGCAGCACTGCATTAAAAAAAAAAAAGAAAAAGGCTTGTGCTTTTCTCACAGAAGACCTGAGCTGCACTTAACGGATGACAGATTTTCCAGTATTCAAAAGCTGTATTATGTATATGATAGGAGTGAGGTGGTATTTTTGGTCTGATTCCTTGCTAGACATGTTGTGAATTGTCTGTGGAAATCTGTAACATAAAACAAATGGTGTTGTTGGTTGGGTTTGGTTTGGTTTCTTCTTTTTCTTTACTTTTTGAAGAAAAAATGAGGTGAAAAGCAATGATGTTCCCACTGTTTAAAGTTTGGCTCGCTGTACATTTTCAGGTTGTTATAAAATTAGGGAATGAGCACAGCTGGAGAAGGAGCGCAGCCACACGCTTTCTCATGTAGCCAGTGCAGAATTTGCAGGTAGCGCACATGCAATACGTAATTCTCCGGTGATCCCACCGGGAAGGTCTCCCTCCTCCCAGAGTCCCCCTAAGTGGTGGCCACTTACGGGCCATCGTGGGAACGCTCTTCAGGGGCCGATTTCACAGGCTCGGCGGCAAAGTGCTCTGCCTGCTGCTTGCACACAGGTAAAGCCCACCCGAAGTAAGATGCAGGATGAGAAGTGCAGTGGAGTACCTCCATTTTGTGGGCTAATTGCTTGATTACCAGGCTGAAACAAAATGGAGGAAAGACTTTCTTTTTTTTTTTTGCAAAAGCAGCTCAGGGCTGACGTGACAGAAGAGAAAAAGTATCAGGAGAAAAATGGTGCTTAAGGTGCATCGGTCATAAAATCACTAATATGAAATGCAATATGAGAAATATAGATAATGTGTATACATTCCCGCAGCTAATAGATGCACAGGACTCACGTACAGTTGATCTTTGGGTTTAGCAACAGTTAGAACATAAAAATGATTTCAACCCGTGAAGTGTAACCTTTTGGATGAACATTTAAATTGGAAACACCATGGGTAAGAAATAGACCTCAGCATTTAATTTGGACTGGCTAGTTGGAAGCCTGTATTTACTGTACAATAATTTCAAATTTAATTAAATAACGCTGCTGATGCCAGTCACATCAACACTGTAAAGATGATTAATTGCATGCTTAAATGAAATATAAACTGCCTTAAAAGTAACATCAATGCAGAGCCCTGTAAGCAGACACCATATGATAGATTTAAAGGCACGAGCCTACCTGCATCCCTTAGAAGCACGCCACAATTAAAAAAACAGGCCCTACGTCTGAATGTAGCAACTGTACCAAAACCAGAGCCTTTTATGTCTTTCTATTTTTCAAAGCAAGTCTGGGTTTTTTTTTTTCCCCTCGACATGTTTTTTTTTATTTCGCAGGAGAGCTTTCACACGATTTGCATTGTCATGTCATGGACTGGCTATCGATAGGCAAACAGGGGCTGAGGCACTGTAATACGGGGCCACGCTGTCACAACAAGGCAGCTGGACGGTTATATATTCCACTTTCTTTTCATTGTATTTCAATCCGTAGAAGCAGCAGGACAAAGGGACTGACAGAGTTAACCATGGATTGTCACCTTGATTTGTCCAGTCTAGCAGATATGCAGAAATGAATGATATTCTGCTTATGAACACCAAGCAGAAGCAAATAAGCTTGTAAACAGAATTTTCCAAATTTTACTGTCTGTTAAAAAAAAAAAAAAAATCAAATATCTTTGCAGATCCTATATGCTCCATATAGGAAGAATCGTCAGATTAGCAAATGCACAGAAAGACTTGTCCTGCGACACTGTCTATTGAAAACAGAATAAGCAAGCTCTGTGACTAAGGGCTGGGTTCCTTTTGACTAATCTGCATCGTGTTGGTTTATTTTTCAGGAACTCTATGACAGTGCCTCAAAATGGAAGTTTCTGTCATAAATGTAAACACTTTGGGGCAGGGACCACCCCTTGTATATGTCAAATTTTTTTGTGGGGTTACACCCTTAACACTGTATAGGGAGGTGCAGTTATACATATGTGGAATACAGTAAACAAAGATATTTCCAGAAAGAAGTACCAAATTTAAACCTTATTTTCCAAAAAGAGTAAAAACTGTGAGTGCGGCTCAATTTCTACTCTAATATAGCTCTGAATTAAAGATAAAAAATGTCTCATTTAACAGTGACTACTTAGAAAAGATGTAGAACAAGAAATTACTATGAGGAACCTCAGTGGTGAAGCAATAGAGTTATAATTTAAATTCAGTGCTTTTTTTATTTTGAAAAGTCTCAAATTTTAGCAAAATCTTGTACATAAGAAACAAAGAAATCCAGCTTAAAAAAATTAAAGGAACGAGTTGTCTTTTGCTCCCTTTCTTGGGGCATAAAAATTCCATTTTATGCTACTGATCAGTAAGGCAAATTGAACTGAAAAAAGGGAGATGACTCATCAGAGCAAAGGTCAGTTCTGAAACACCTTAATTTTTTATAGAAGATGAAAACAACCAGTAAGAATCCTTGTTGTGGTTTCTGACAACCATGTGTTTATTAACTATATGAGAGACATAATCAAACTTTCATTTTGCTTATACGACATACCTCACCAGAATGGACAAAATACTTGCCTCCAAAGAAAAACCTTTCAGAAGCACGCCATTTATACGTCTTTTTTATTTATGAGATAAGGCTTATCAGAAGACACAGTATTACACATCACAATAATGTATTAACTCCTGAGCATGCAGTATTTTAAACAGGCATGAAAGGCTAAATGCATTTAATATTTTAGGGTTATTATTAGTTTTTAATAATAGATTGGATGATTTTTGCATTTGTATATACATTTTTTTGTTCCATTTGGTGGGTACCCACTATTTAATAGTGCAAAAACCCACACTAAAATATAACATGCCATCATACCATCTTAAGCATCTACTTGAAGCTAAATTATGTATCAGAAAAGGAAAAAATATATAAATCTTACCCACATACTGGAATGCTAATGTGCATCCATCAAAGAGCTACACATTCATAGTAAAGGTTTCAGCCCAAATAAAGCCCCTTGCATTACTGCATACATGTAAAAAATAAGGAAAAAAATTTAAAACTCTTTTTTTTTCTTTACCAAAATTATTTCGGAAAACCTAAAGGCACCAAAAGAACCATTTATTGTCCAAGGAGAAAATTGCACAGATTTGTCTTTCCTCGGAATTCTATGCAGCCAACCGTAATAGCTCTTTGACAGTTCACCTGACTGCAGCAGAAATGGGAATGTGATGGTTACAGTGGATGACAGAAAGAGGCCATTTGAAGTGCTATTATACAGTTTACATGAGAAGATTTCCACAGATTTTGGCTTTATTTAGTTATGTACATTTTTTGCTGGTTTGTTTGTTTGTGTTTTTTTACCTAGCAGTGTATGCTTTATAATAATAATGGGTACATTCTTTTCTGGAGCTACCATGTAGAAAAGCACACCTTAAAATTTAAAATTTCATTAGTATTCCCAAACTGGCTTGGACGAGTCACTGTGCTTCACGACTAAAAATGAAAATGCATACATTCTGTTCTCTCTTCCTCATGACCACATTTTAAAAGACTGTTACGTATGTTTTATTTCATCTAGCATACCCAGCAATTTCAGACAGATTAGTATAAACCAGATACTGTACGTTCATACTTCAGCAAAAGCATTAGTGGAAGAATAATTTTTTTATACATGTTTGTGGCAAAATGGGAATCCGTTAGAATGTTAAACAATTAAAAGAGTATCCTGAAAACCTTACACCCTGACAAAAAACAAAAATGATCTTCGAGTACCTTGCTGGAAAGACCCAATTCTGCAAGCTCTCATTAGGATAAGTGGCCCGCCTGAAGCTAATAGTTCTTCTTGAAAGAGTAAAGCCTACTTGCATGAGTCAGCACTTAGAGTGCTGAGCTGTGACATTTAAGCATTTTATGGAAGGAATTGAGATGTCTTTGCTTTATGGAACTGCTACGTTGTACAGATCTCGCCGTTCACAAGAAGATGAGCCTAAACCAACAGACAAATACATGTGTTTCTTTTTATATGCTGACAGCACACATTAAAACATTATGGTAACATGCTGGTCATTTTACACCGAAGTATTTAAAAGAAAAAAACACATTTACTGTTTGAAGTAAGGGGGAGAAGGGGGAAAAAAGTGGGGATAAAACTGGTAATGACTGAACAACTCTGTCCTAACTTACTCTGCATTTGTGGGTGGTTTATAGATTTCACAAACCAGAGAAAATAAGCAACTGTACCCTTGATATATTGTTAAGCAGGCCTTCTATGATTCTGTTTTCTGCATAGGGTCGAGACTGTCGACATGGGATTAATCAGCTGCTCCTCCTAAGCCATGAATCAGGAAAAACTGTTGTGTGTTTCATACAGTACGACTGCTTGAAAATAAAATTAAACATAGAAAGTACAGAAATGTGTGAAAACCAACAGAAGTTACAGGTATTGATTGCAACACTGGTATAATGACAGATCCTTTCTGTGTTTGCAGTTTGAAGAATTCCAGCAGTAATGACAAGAAAACAGTTCTTAGCTTTCCTACCAATTTCTGAAAATGCAACGATGCTTTGCAGTATATTGCTCTCTCAGATCATGATATTTTACTGAAAAGTAAAAATGTTGCATCTGTTCCTATAAGCAGATCTCTTTATACGTGTATTTTGTCTGATTTACAAGCAAAAAAAATCCAGTTATCTTCTGCATGTCTTCCAGAGAACACACGCCTACTCATAAACATAGCCTGCTACATATATTGTTGTTAGCTTATTTGTCAGCCTGTAGCATGATAGGATTTGAGAATATTGGGTGCAAAGTGTCTTCAGGAAGAGGGAAAGAAATCATTCACCATTAGAGATAAGTATGACAAGCTCCTTTTTACACTAGGATACACTTGTATTAAACAGAATGGCAGGGTGCCTGAGTGAGATTGCATCTATTACCAATGATGACATGAAAATGGACACTTATTAATCACTATTTTGAAAATAATTATCCATAGCTTTAGAAATGGTATATCTAAGTCAGGTTTTTTTTTCCCTATGTGTTCCCTAAGATTCAAAATACTGCTTTCTCTTTACAGAATTAAAACTTAAACTATTTCATAAAACAAGTGTTAAGCATGTACAGCAAATATGTAGGTTAGTGATGATTAGCATGTTAATATAAAACAGACACTGTACAGTTAGCTTAAAAATAAACAGGTCATAAGTATTCAGAACAGGTCATACCTAACCAAACACAAGCACTTTTTATCTGTGTTATTTCATAAATATTTTTGAAAGTTGAAATATCAAATACAAAATTGTTCAATTTTTAATTATAAAAAGGGGTTCTTGTTGGTCACAAATAGTAATTTTTATTATATGGAATATTTTACTAAGAGTGATGTAAAACAGAGATTACTGAAGGAAAAGATTTGAGGGATTTTCGCCAATGAAAGTACTTTTGTTGATAAACAGCTTTTGTGTGTTTTGTGTTTTATTTATTTTCAGCACAATTCACTGTAGAGGTTAAGCATCTCTCTGGTTTGCAATCAAACCACGGTAGTAATGTGGAAAACTTTCAGAAACTCCTCAGACATTGTAACGTCCTGTATTCAAGTACCTCATTTGGACAAAGCATATCAAAAGCATATTTTGCATCTAGTATTCATTATGTGTGTAATTTTTGTTATACATATTTTCACAGAGTACTGTTGTATCAACACTACAGAAATATATTATTTCAAGTACTCATTTTGGAAAAGTTTCGAAGAAGTAGTTCCAGTGATGGAATAAAAATTTAGTATTTAGAAGGAAATGACCATGTTGCATTATGAAAAAATCTATGTATGTTCAGAAAGCTCACATACATGGGTGCATGAGAATGGCTACAGTGTTTTAAAGCTTTTTCAAAACTAACCATATGGGCTCAAACTGTATGGATTCAGTACTTTTATTTCTTGCCCAGCACCTTAAATCATGTGCTGATTTTTACTTTATAAAGTTCTTTTAAACTCTAATTCTCTAAAATAATAATCTGCTAATCTAATACCGAATGTAAGGCCAGACTGCCAACATGCGATAATGTAGCAGCCTTAACATGTTCCTTGTTTTTCAAAGCTGCGTCCCAAAATAAGTAAATTCTAGACAGAAAAAGTGTCCATTTTAAAAACTCTAAAAGAAAACACAGATATATTGTCTGGATTTGGAACAATATTTACACACATATGTCTAGAAAATATATACATTTCTGATTTAAATAAGATTTTGGAGGAAACAGCCATTTTGCTATTAATGGAAAAAACGAACATAGCAACAATTGTTTGCTCAGTGTGGCTATAAATAACGTTCACCACAAGCTTCAGTAAATGTTTTGACAATTATTTATGTCTACTAAAATATTATATTTTTTCCATTCTAGCAGACAGCTAAATATTTCATAAATATAGTTCCAAGTGATGCATTAGTCTATTTCGAAAACCTTTTTTTCCTGATTTTTTTCACTCTATAAAAATTCCTCCTGTCCTAAGAATATCTTAAATTTCAGCGAGTGGTTTATTTTTGCTGTTGTTTTTGAAGCAGGTTATTCCTTTTCCTCCCCTAATACTAATATGATAACTTTAGTAGCTCTTGAATGTCTGTAGTATGTGTTGTTAAGGATTAAGCCTTAAATTTATTTGTATGGGTTAAGAACCTGGTGTTGCACAGGTCAAGCATTTTCAACATGAAAAATAAAGCAATGTATTTAAAAAGGGGTTAGTATCTCATTTCTGAGTTCTTTTTTTTTTATTTCTAAGTGCAAATATAGTTATAAATCACATTATCCAGTGCATAAAAATTATCTGAATTACAAAACAGACTGGAATACCTGTATCTTCTATTTAACCTGTGGCGATGACTCATATAATTTAATTGGAATATGGATAGTATACTTCTGTATAAACTTCGCCTAACTTGTTTTAAAGATAACTGCTTCATGGAGGAATGAAGAATATCTGAGACACCAGCAGGGTTAGGTTTCCATAAGGCAGCTAGCGCAATAAAGTCTCTCCTATATTTCTCACCTGATTTACACAGAACAGTCTTTATCAAAAGCATATAGCACCTCTGGACTTTTGTATCAAATTGCCCTTTTTTATTGAAGAGAGAGATCAAGTTTCTCTGCTTAAACATAATTAAAAGTACAATTAGGATGAAATGCCTATTTTAGAAAGATTATGATCAGCAAAGCGTTTTTGAGCACATTTTCCTTTCTGCATGGCTTATGCCCACCTCCGTTCAGAAAAACATTTCTTTATAAACATAGTTACAAACATATGGACCCCAGAGCCCGGTGGGTGTAGCCAGGAGTTTATCCCTTTCTGAAAAAACCACACTGCCAGGGGTGTGCACCATGACTGATGCTCCCTGGACCAAAGCAAATCACCCATGGGTGATACAGGCACCCTTTTTCTGTGGTATAGACTAGCAACTACTGTATGCATTGGCAGATAAGATCTGGAGTGCAACCTGTGGCAGTGACCTCTTTTTTAAGTGTATGTTCTCTATGTGAAAGACCAAAACCAAAAGAATGTCCCCACTTCATCCATGATAATTTTTTTTTAAAGTATTCAAATTATGACTTTTGATACAGGATATGTGGCACTTTTTACACGAAAAGCATACAGAAACCCAGAAGTTTTGATGCCAGTTGCTGCATAGAAGGGAGATACTCATATTTGGAAACTGGTACTTTCCCACTGAAATTCTGGTCCAATTTGGAGGGGAAAATAATTGTGATTCCTTGAGTATCTGGCAAAACAAATGCACTGAAGGATTTGAAGTACCCCTCAAATATAAAAGAGTTGAGTAGCAAGTATTTAGCCTGATTCTGGTACTAAAGAACCATCTCTGCCTACTTCTGACTCTTGCTTCGATTCTGTTGCATCCTGGAGTGGAACAAAAGTAAATTCCTGAGGAGTAATGGCCTGGAGACTGCTCCACACTGCTGACTTCCTGCATTTGTCATTATCACAGAAGCACTGCCGTGTCATTTGGAAATTATTTTATATCTTATTGGCCTGTGATGATCTGGCATCATACACCACACTGCAGCATGTAGGACAGAAAACTACCTGAAGATGTCTTGTGGAGCCCTATTAGAGATGCTGCTTGGCAATGACTCCCATGCTGCCACTTGAGTCCAGCAGGAACATCTGGTGGGTGTTCTCTGTTGCCTTGCAGGGTCAGCCTGGGGCTACCCTGAAAGGACGGAGGGCTGCCAGGCACTCCGCAGCGCTGGGCACACAGCTCGGGAGCTGCCTCCACCTCTTCCACAGAATCACAGAATCACAGAATGGTAGGGGTTGGAAGGGACCTCTGTGGGTCATCTAGTCCAACCCTCCTGCCGAAGCAGGGTCACCTACAGCAGGCTGCACAGGACCTTGTCCAGGTGG
>Ga0065711_1043315_pt1 | contig 14798 bp, 10 predicted proteins | sample Hoacrofraction12_FD_59098 | JGI IMG/M metagenome (GOLD analysis project Ga0065711, IMG submission 59098) | Hoatzin crop microbial communities from Cojedes, Venezuela - Epithelial fraction 12 v2 (version 2) | ecosystem: Host-associated > Birds > Digestive system > Esophagus > Crop | place... | reverse complement strand
CTCCTCTCCTCTCCTCTCCTCTCCTCTCCTCTCTCCTCTCCCTGGGGTTCAAGCAAGCTGGAGGGGAGGGTTGCAAAGCACTTGTTGCCTTGGCTTGGATATTTCTGGCAGGAGTCTTTTCCCACTGCTGGTGTCCTGTTGAGGACCGAGGGGAGGAAGGTGGGAACACAACCCCCGTGGACAGGATGGTCCCTTTCGTGTACCCGGCCGCCGCGCGTGACAGCCCACATTGTGCGTGAAGGCAGACAGGCTGCAGGGAGCTGGGAGAAACAATGAGGTTCTGCTCTGCTGCTGCAACAGCTTGGCGAGCGTTGGAGAGGAAACGCGTCGATGACAAGGGCAGGGTGAGCCAGAGGCCAGAGGGCACGTTTTTCACGCTGCGAGCGCTTTTTGGTGTCAGCACGGCACTCGCACAATGGAGCTCAGCGCAGGGCAGTGCTTGGCTGGTGGGGTCAGTGCCTCTCGGCAGGGGGGCAGGGGGTTCCCAGTTTGAGAGCTGGGGAAGACTACAGGAATAAAAGGCCTAGGAGTTGTCCCTGAGAAGGGACGAGCAGCCCCTGTGAGAGGTGGCAATGCTGCCTCCTTGTGCAAATCTGAGCAGGAAAGGGCATAGCCCCAGAAATCACCTTCCAGCAGAGGAACGGAGGCACTGCTGAAGCCCCATTGCAGGTCTGGAGCTGCATTTAGCACCCATCTGAAAATCTGACTTGTCCTGACACGTTTCAGGGGGAGCTAAATTCTTTAGAATCTCTAAAGTTTAGAAACTTTAGAAAAAAGCCTGGATTACAAACTCCCATGTCCTTCAGCCCTGCCCCTACCGAGCCTTCAACTTCCCCACCCAGCTCGGGGTGGTATTATGAGGGTGCAATGACATTTAGGAAGTGTTCTGAAGATAAAAAGAGATGTGAAGTTTTACTGGGCCAAGATGTGAGGCCCACATTTAGTCTTCGCCAAGCTGTCAGACGCAAATCCCACAGCGGGAGTTTACAGCATGCTGCTTCGCAAGGAGCTGCCCCCTGCTCCCATGCCCACCCGCCTGCTGCAGCCCCGTGCCCTCTCAGCTCTCCCATCACAACTGTTTCCCGGGGCTGGCTGTGAGCCCGAGCGCTGAGACGATCCGAGCTACGACATTGCAGGACTGCGACCTCGTTAAAACAAAGAGGGAAAGCAGGAGGTGAAGAGGAAGCTGGACTAGAGAGAGGGAATACTGGCACAAAGGTTGTGTACATGTTACCATACCAGTCGTTTAGGATACACATCGAAGGAGCCTTTGAAGCTTGTTTTTGGCTGGGGCTCCCATTGTGCTCAGAGCTGTATCAACACAAGCCATCCCCTGCCCCGTCCCTGCCCCGAAGTGGTGGACGAGGCAACGATGGATCCGAATACAAAAGGGAGAGGAGGAAGAAAGCACCCGTCAACAAGGCGAGTCAGGAGCCTAGAGCACCAGCCTGCTTATCGCTGTCGAACTTCCTGCAGACGCTGCAAGAAAGAGAAGTATTAAATTGCTTTTACACACCCCTGCCTGCTCGAGTGCAGAGAAAAGACCGAAGTGCCTTCAAAAGCAACTGGCTGTTATTTTGTTCGGTATGTGGCCCCGTGCCTTATTTGCAGTTTGCCTGTAAGCGCTGTTGTCGAGCTGGAGCTATTCTTTTCCTCCCGGCTTTTCTATGGGACTCATCACTATGGCATGGGAGGACTTCAGACATCAATTACGTTCTTTCCAGAACAACCCTGTGAGACTGAGAAAGGGGAAACAAGAGGAAAAGCCTTGTGGCTCTGAGGGCTCATCTCTGCCTCAAACCAATCCCAAATTTCAAGTTAGGTACACGGAAAAAGAGAAGTTGCGATGACCTTTGTCACAATCACAAATGTGACTCACCCAGATTTGCACGGGAAAAGACTGGACTAACGCCTAGTGCTCCTGGACAGTATTCAGATCAGTCAACCCCCATGAAACTGCCCTTTCTCCTCCTGAAATCCCTTCCCTCGCTCCTTCACTACATATCTTCTTCACCAAAATGCTCTTTCTCCTCCTGAATTCCTTTCCCTCACTCTTTCACTACATAGCTTCTTCACCAAAAGACACTCCCTTTCTACCCAACCATGATGCATCCATGAAGTGTTCACATACTGCGTGCTACAGCGACTGAATAAATGACTTTAATGTCTGTATGCAATTAACATGCAAAGAAGGAAAAACTGGGCTTGCACAGGCATTTTCGAGACTTTGAGTACCTGGAATTTATGCTCCAAATCCCTTTTTTCTGCACTGAGGGATGCACGTGGGTGCACGCGTGGCAGAGTATGCAAGCTTTTTAGCTTTCTTACCTGCCCTGCTCCTTCTCCCAAGCAGCTCTCCTTGCCCGCTTTGCCTGGAGTTGGGCAGCACCCTCCCAGCCTCACACTGCCTGCCCCCAGCAGTGAAACCGTTGAATTTTTAGCTGTGCAGCACAGGGATGTCTCCCTGCTCCTGAGGCTGAGACGCAGCACAGCTTGCATTGCCCACCAAAGCTTTCTCCTGCCCCTGGGCAGGCTTTGCCTGTGAGGAGCCGTCCTTGGCCTGTGCCACTGAACCATGCCCAGGTACTGTTGGCTGTGGACCAACACCATGTCAAAGAGCACTCAAATTATTTGTGTGCAGATGATCAAAGGCTGGTGTTTGAGCCCACACCCTGGCCTTGTTTCGTACACTAGAAGAAAGGTAACTGAGGACACCTGGGGAGGCAAGCTTCTCATTTCTGGGGACCATGATCCAAAGAAGGAAGCTACTGGAGAGAGAAGTGGGGTGTAGGGCTTGTAGAGGGTGAGGGTCATCAATCAAGGATTGATGTGACAAGGATGTGTTGCGGGGTCTTGCAAGCTCTTCCAGAACCTCAGAGGTCCACAGGCTCTGCACCAAAACCTGATGTGCAGGAGCTTTGCCCCATCTTCCCTGCTGGGGCCACATAGACCAGATCAGGGGACTCAACTTGGGGCAAAATACTGGTGTAAGGCAGCCAGATGTTGAGGGGGAGGACAGGGCTCATTGCTGCTTGCCAAAGCTGCTATAAACACGGACCCCCCACCGCGGGAACGTCACACCGGACCCTACCCACAGCTAACCAAGCAGCTAGCAGTCTTTAATGAGCTTTGTCAAGCTGACATTATGGTCAAATTGAGGCAGCTTTTTATGGGAATGAGAAAACGAAAATTGTCCCTGACAAAAGGCAACTCCTGCTGCAGGTTTCTGCCTTTGACTTTGAACTACGCTGCTGTGGGTTCTTGAAACCAAACCAAAAATAGATAATGTTTTAGTGGAATATTTTTTTGCTTGGCTATGCTCTTTTGTGTTTTGGGTTTCTTTTCTGAAAACAGATAAGATTTTTTGACTGAAGCTCTCCTTCGCTGTGGAAAGGACACAGCGGCATCGAAAATCTCAGGACCTAAATCCTTAAAGCATTTGTCAAAATTATAATCAGCAGATGAAAAGGGTTTATACCATGAAGCGTGAGGCGGTCTCAGCAATAAGTGATGCTACCAGTTCAGCTTAAAATATGTCTAAAATAAATTTTACAGGGGCTCATATACTCTGCTAGATTGAGTTTCTACAGTGCTAATGTACTTCACCCCTGAGAGAAGTGTGTGGGCTTCTGGCAGGAGAGGAAGCAAGAGCTAGGAGAAATGGATGTGAAAGAAGAGCTAGGCGCCTTCTTGCTTTTCAGTCAGCCAGCTATCCCTGGTCCCTGCAGCTGCCAAGAACTTTTGTATGACAATAGCAACAACACAAAAACCTGTTAAATATAGATTCAACTGAATTTAAATTGAGGAGAAGCATCTCTAGTAATCAAGGTTTGGTGGATGTGTCTCGAATATGGCATTGTTCATAATTATCGAGCTCTGCACACCTGCAGCAAACATATCACATGAAAAAAAATTTTCCAGCACTCTGCTGCTCGCTAAGTGAAATGAAGGCATGACAGCTCTGGTGGTTTTGCCTTTGCAAACTCAAGACAGTGAAACTTAACCAGTTCTGTCTCCAGCCTTTTACTCCCCAAGGAGCCAGTTATGGCGTAGGTCTCCGACACATTCCAGAATCTTCTGTACTCTGTCTTTGTGAAACCTTTATAAGAAGGGGCACAACGGCTTATCAAGATTCTTGAGAGCTGTGACCGTACAGGCTGAAAGCTGGAGCTGACTAGATCTGAGAAGAGCCAGACTCTTTGTGTGATTTGGCAAACAGCAGCCACAGACAGTACTCCAGGCAGAGCAGTGTGCATACTGGAAACCTTTTCCTGGGACTTTGCAAAGACCACCACGAAGTGCTGAGGAGCTCCAGCAGCGCTGTTGGGTCTCCACACCAGGGGCAGCTCATGGATGTGCTGGAGGACAGAGGGGTGGAAATACTCTGCAAAATGCTGGGCCTCATCCACTCCCTGAAAGTCACAGCACAAGCTCTTTCCTTCACCCCAGAGAGCAGGGGAAGGTGACTATGCTGTTCCCCTGCTGCCATGGCCACGTGTCCTGGAGGTAACCCTGCTCTCACCTTTTGATCTCAGGAGTCCCAATATCTGGTGTGGGAGTGCTCCCCGTGCCACCAAGATGTGCACTCCTGCAGTACCTGGCTGGGGCAGGCAGCACCTTCGGCTCTATCCACACAGACGTGGCCATAGTTCAGCGTGCCAGCTCCTGAGCCAGGACCAATTTAAGTGGCTTTAGCAGCAGTAATTGTGTAGCTGCAGTGGCACAGAGCTTGGTACTGGCCAAATCAGCTCATAGGGAAGTCTGTTGCATGACAGCAATGCAGATGCACTCTTACTTTAGGAGTAACCCATAAATACATTTCAGGAATAAAACCCTGAAGTACAATATGCTAAAAAGCAAAGGTTTACAGTACAGTGTTCCCTCAAGATCAGCTCAAGATAACATGACAGATGCGCGAACTCATCAATCCTTCCATTGCCAGGGTTACTGTGCAGAAAATAACATGGAGTAAAAATGGAGAAGAAATACTCAAAGTCAAAAAACTGATCTGAGAATACCCAGGCCTGAAACGATGTTTAAATGCATGGTTCACTTCACTGGATGGTGCTGGCCATGAAAAGGCTTGGCTTTATTTCCCCCCCCCTTTTTTTTTTAAGTCTTTGTGTTTGGCAGTGAGAGCATTGCCTGAGCACTCACAGAAGCGTACACATACCTTGGTACATGGACACTTCCCTTAGAGAAGAGTTCCCTCACCTTAGTCTGCGATGGGGTGGATCTGGTTTCAGCCACTGTGCAAACTGCCAGGCACCATGGCTACTTCTGCAGCTCTCTCATGTGATGGGACTGGGGCATAATCATAGAATCATAGATTCATTAAGCATGGAAAAGACCACTAAGATCATCAAGTCCAACCATCAACCCAACACCACCATGCCTGCTAAACCACGTCCCGAAGTGCCACATCTACACTTTTTTTGAACCCCTCTAAAGATGGGGACTCCACCACTGCCCTGGGCAGCCTGTTCCAATGCCTGACCACTCTTTCAATAATGAAATTTTTCCTAATATCGAATCTAAACCTCCCCTGATGCAGCTTGAGGCCATTAAACCTCCCCTGACTCAACTTTATCACACTACCAGGGAGGAGAAAGCAAGACCTGGAGCATGACTTTGCTGGACGTGCTTGCCTTTCTGATTTCTGGCTCCAGAGCTCCCCACCCCACATGGGTCGGGTGACCAGTGGGGAGCAGGTGGGGATGTCCTGACTGACATGTTGACACTGCCTACAGCAGTTCAGCAGCACTGAACTTGGTAGCTGGGCTTGGCAGCAGGGCTGAGCAGAGGAAAAAGCCATGGCCACCCGGTCGAGGACAGCTGCAGAGTGGGTTCTCCAGGGACCAGAGGCAACTGGGGAGCAGACTGCACCCTGGGGCACTTTCTCATTCTGAATAACGCCTTGTTTGCCCCACAGCCCAGGGGGAATCGGGAGCATTGCTTGTATCTTGCAGCAGTGAGGAGGAATGAACAATAAAGATGCCTTCGGTGACTGCTTTCAGCCCAGCATCCTATTTCTGTTATAACCATACATCAGACTTTTCACCTGTGATTGCCACTTTTACTTCCATCTGTATGCCAGATCATCTTTTATTTTGTAACCATATGGTGCTAACAATGTGGGATTCATGAGGAGAGCTGACGGGCAATGCAGAGATATAATAACCGCATACAAGTATATCTCAGTGACAGCATGAGGAACTATGAAGCTTTCTGCTTTGCCAAGTGGGGAACCAGTACAGCAGGACAATTTGGTATTTCCAGGTTATTTACAGGTGGTGCTGAACAGCTTTTTCTGGGCTGTGTTGTTAACCTGTTCGGATGCACTTATGGAGAAGAAATAGGAAGCCAGAGGCTGGCATAGCTGTCATGTGTCTGATTTCTGTGTGTGGTTCCTGAAAACAGGGGAAATGAAATTTGTGTTCACGAGTACCCAGTTTATGGTACCTGTGCACCTCTTGTGCTGCAAAGCTTTGTATATCTACTTTGGTGATGGGCATTGAAGGGCAACAAAGTGTGGACCATATTGACTTTTCCATTAGTTAAAACAAAGTTAAAAAGGAAAGGTGGTGATTCTTCTGTTCTTCTTTATGATGATCCTGCTCCCTGAGTCCCTTGGGAAAAAACTACAAGGAAGAAGAAATTGTTTGCATTTGCCTTCACTGAACACGAAGCTCTGGCAGACAGTGGGCCAGACAAAAGTCACCCAAGACAAAATGCCATTGCAACCATCAGTGGTGGAGCTGAACATTCAGCATTTGATTTTTGTCCTGAAGTCAGGAATAAAACCATCTGAAGGAAGCTTCCAGGGTGGCTGTTATGGGTTTGCGTGGCAAGGTTTTTGTAGCGGGGGGGCTATAGGAGTGGCTTCTGTGAGAAGATGCGAGAAGCTTCCCCTCCGTCTGATAAAGCCAGTGCCAGGCGGCTCTAAGACGGACCTGCCACTGGATTGGTGATAAATTAAACTTTCATTTTCTCCCCAGGTTTAGTCTGTTTGGTCCATGACAGTGATTGGTGAGTGATATCTCTCTCTCCTTGTCTCGACCCTTGAGCCTTTCATCAGATTTCCTCTCCCCTGTCCAGCTGAGGAGGGGGAGTGACAGAGCGGTTTTGTTGGGCATCTGGCATTTATCCAGGCCAAACCAAAACAGTGGCTCTCAGCAGACAGATCCTCTGATGAGCAAAGCGATGAATGATGGTATCAGACTTGCCCATGGTCTGTTTTGGAGCTGGCTAAATGCTGAAAAAGTTGTGGCAGGTTCAGATCCTTTCTGAACCATGACCCCTTGATGCCTTGCATGTTCTCCTCCCCTTTGTTCTCTCCACCCCTTCGTTCTCTCCTCCCCACCCACCCACATTTCCTGCAGGGCAACACGAGGGACGCAGAGTGGTGTCACTCCTCTCGAAACCTGGCTACCAAATGCTGTGATTAACCCACAGCCCCGTTCTAGTGGAACATTTGACCTTGTTGACTATTAACAGCATGTTATGCAAGGGATAAAATCCTGCCTCCTGGGACCAAGATCCCGTGCCTATAAAAAAGTGCAGACAGTGAGGGTGTCTCCCGCCATATGAGCGTGACTTGGCTGACCTATGGATATTTCTGACGTGCAGCTGGATGTCAGGCCAGCCAAACAGAGAACGTCACCTTCCTTTTCTTTTGCTTCATTTCAGAAAAGAAAGAATTGCAAAGACACACAAAGAGCTTGGAGCTGTTGCATTGACATTTTATTTTGTGAAGCGACATGAGATGCAGGGTTCCTCCCTGGTGCCCGGCCTTTAAAAGCCTTGGGACTGGAAATTTATGTGACTCTTAACCCCTCATGTTGTTACAGGCTGTGACCCTGGATAGTTTAATAAGGCTTTTAAATAGTGGTTCCCCTCTCCACTCCATCAGAAGGCTTCTCAGGGGAGATAAGGAGGCAGGATCCAGCCCCAAGCCTCAAAATTTCTGTCAGTGATGGTGGCAGGCAGCTGGGGCCACTGCCCTCGGGGCTGCCTTGCTGCCGGGCAAGTAGAGCTTGGTCTGCTGGGGCAGCGCTTGACCCTCTCCCAGCTCAGCTCCAGCCAGCACAACCAGCGCCCTCAAAACTCATCTCAGCAGCAGCTAAGCCTCTGAGGCTCTTGTTGCCACCCTCCCCATGGCTCCGAAACCACTGGGAGCTCCCCTCTCCCAGCTTGGAGAATGCAGTCAGACCACACCGAACATCCACAGGGGCTGAATCTGATGCGGCATCCCACCAGCAGCCCTGGCAGTGGCTCGGTGTGTGTGAATCAGAGACCTTGCTCCAACGAAGAAGGAGAGGCAGGTCAGACATGGGTCTCTCCAGCTCAGGCAGTGCTCCGTCTGCAAGGTATCTGCTGCCTGGGGAGTCCCCCTCTATCTGCCTTGGGAACGGGTCTGCCAGAACAACCAGACCAGCCAAGTTTTCTTCCCCCTTTCTTCTGCATTTCCTTCTGCCTTGGTTCAGCAGCTCCCTTCTCACCTTGAGGGCTCTGAAGGAACCTCCACCTCACCCCATCTACCTCAGACACTGCATTGAAGCCTCTAATTAAGCCATGCTGCAGCTGCTGGTTGCAGAACATTTCCTCAACGTGCTCAGCAGAGATGAAGACCGAAGGGCTGCTGGTGCGCTGTGGAGGAGGGAGGGGAGGAAAGAGGGCAATTTCCACCCATTTTTCTCCTTCTGCAGCTTTCTTTTAGGCCTCATCAAAGCAGAAACCACTGGGTATCAGCAGTTTTGCCTGTGCACCGTCAACTGTCCCATGCTGCAAGGTGGCACAAGATGGCACGTCAGGCTTGGCAGCACAAATGCAGTGCAAGCGTGTGTGCCTCCCGGCATGCATAAACTGGTTATTGAAGCCCAGTGCTCGTTGCACAACCGGTGATAGTTATGCCTTTGTGTCAAATAAATCTGGTGCCTGATTTGTGTTTTAAGGTCATGGAAAATAGCAGAGCCCTGGGAAGAAAAATATTGGTTGAGCTAGTGAGCAGTAAAGAGCTGGCTTGGGTGGCTGAGGTTGACCAGACCCCAGAGCCCCTGCCCCAGGCACCGAGCTTGGCCATGGCCCATGGGGCTCCGCATTTCATGGCCAAGCCCCAGATCTGCAGTGCAGGGAACCTAGTACAGCAGGGCAAACTTGGAGCTGTTGCCTTGGGAAGCTCCAGGCTTGCAGGGAGCCACTAGGTAATCTGTCAGCCCAGAGCTAACCTGGCTCTTCTAAAGGTTACTTGGGTTTGGCATCCTCTGGCAAACATTGCTTCACAGGACAATCTTGGGCCGAGTCTAATTTAGCACCTAAAATATTAGTTTGAGTCTATCCAGTTTTTCAAAGTTACCTTTGCAGGGAAGAGGACTAGAAACGTACTGTTATTTGTTTTTCAGTGGAAGTCAGATGCTTTTTTTCTGACATTTGATATTAAGCGCATTTAACAAGGTGTTCCCTTGCTCCGTTCCACGCGGTGCTCTTTGCAGCGCAGCTCCTTCACCTTCCTGCCAGCTCACAGGCAGTGAAGGCACCATCACCCAAATGGCACAGGAGGAGAAGCTGGGCTGTTATTAACCTTGCTTGTGCTTCTCATTGCAAAGCCTGGGGCTTTGGTATTACTGTTCCTGTATTAATGTTCCTTTCCTCCACTCCCGGGTTGAACATTTTCCTCCCTCCCCAACTTCAGTAGAAACCAGCATTGCTTCCCAGGGCACAAACCAGCCTCCCTTAAATGACAGCCACAAAGAGCTGTGCACAACAATCCCAAGGCACAATGCTGAGTTGCAGGGAGGCAGGGCTGGGCTTTGCAAGAAGTAAAGCTCTGAGTGTGTTGCTGCAGCAGAAGAATACCAAATGCAGTGATTTAAGGAGAAAAGATGAGTTCTGACAGATGATCTGAGCTCAGGCGGTGAGTCAGACACTCCTGTCACTGGGGACACAGAGCACCATATGACCAAAATCGATGTTCTGGACTTTGTGGTGTAGTTATTGGGATTATTAAGATGAGTGGATTTGCCCATTGGAGTGTACAGGGGGAAACATATGGTACTAAACAAGCCAGCAAAGCAGTCAAGGGGCTGCTACATGAAGGGATTTGTGTGTAAACATAGTGGGGCAAGGCAAAAGCCGTGCTCCCGTAAGTTAATTTAGCTGCGTTTGCTGTAATGACAATGTAATTATAGGAGTGCAATTCAGGAGATTTATCTTTTTAATTAGTAAACTCCCGTGTCCTTCAAAAATCTCCTCTCACAGCTACGGAGCCACCTGCGTCAAAGTGCAGCGGGGAGCCCTCGCTTACTCACGGCTCCTGTGCTCCCACTCGCCCCACGCCGCAGAACTGCCACAGCTCCGAGCAGATGGTCCCGCATCAAACGGTTCCTTCCCGTGTCACTTACTATTAATTAATTGGAACATTGTTAGTGTGCATCATAATTTCCTTGGACATTTTCCTCATGTCGGTGTATTTCTTTTCAGTGGTGCCTTAAATACGTATAAATATAAATCGATATTGCCTGGCAGTGGAAGTTTCCCAATGGTAATTTCAGCTGAAAAGATCTTTTTTTTTTTTTCCTGAGAAAGCTCTGTGCGTTAGCAGCGCTCCCTGAGCGTGCTGTGCAGGAGCAAGCCAAGCTCTGGGAGCTCTGCCAAGCGCCGGAGCCCAGCCCTGTAGAAGGGGAGCTGTGCCCAAGCAGTGCATCCCTCCTCTCGCAGAGACGCGGACGCTGTCACAGGGGCACGGCACTCGCGTACACGGGAAGCCAAGGGACACACAGCCTATCTGTGCCCTATCCTGGCCTGTTTTTGCGACCCTGTGTGTGCTTCCTCCCCCCCCGCTGTTGGTTTAACTACATTGTGTGGGACCTGCTGGAAGAAAAGCCTAACAAACCCCTCAGAAGTAGCACAACTTTACCATTGCGTTTTCAAACAGTGGCTATCAACTTTTCTTATCGAGGGGTTACAGGAAAATGAAGGTTTATGACCCCATCCTTGCCGTGTTTCTGGTAGTATCCATACCCAGGGACCCGGTGAAGCCAGCGGGGACTCTGTGGGCGTGTGGAGAAGGATCTGGCTTGGTGGCTCTGTCATAAGAAGCTAACAATAGGGATGACAATAAAACTTGGCACCGATGCAGAATTGCCTTGGTTAAAAACATGATGCTGTTATTTTCCTTCTTTTTCAGTGCCAGGAGGGGAGCGAGGAGCTGCGCCGTGCACAAAGATCCGAAGAGACCCTGCGAAGGGTCTGTGCCCTCGGGGAGCAGGGGCCCCGACACCTTGCAGAAGGCACACGCTGTCCCCACGCTTCGGCCCCCTCGGAGACCTCGGGGCCGAGCCGATGTGCGGGTTCGGGTTCAGCACATCCCCACCGGCGGCTGCGGGGCGGCCGGGAAGGCGGGCAGCCACTGGCACCCCGCAGCTCCCCGCGTGGCTGCTCAAGCCCCATTTCCCACATTGCCAGGAAAAACACCAGAACTGGAAGGTGGGGAAAGGTGCATGAGCTGGAGCGACAGAAGCAGGTCCTTCCTCCTGCTTCACCAGTTGCCAGTGTGTCCTTACCACCAGCTCCAGCCAAAAGGAAACATTTGCAAATGCTTCCTCCGGGGCATTGCTGGACGTGTCCTCACGGTGCCAAGATGCTGACAGCCTGGCCCTCAGGAGGATGCTGGAGTGAAACCACCCGTAGGTGTTGCTGGCACTCATACAGTCGCTGGACTGGCAGCGGGAGAGCACAACAAGCCGTAAAGATGAAGACATAGCAGGAAAAATGATATTCCTGAGAGCAAATCGACTCTCAGGGAAAACCTCTCAGCCTCGACACACACAGACTGCAACAGCAAAAATGCAAACGACAGATCAGTCCAGAAAGGTCTTTTGTTTTTCTCCTTGCAATGTTTTTACTTACGGCTGAGCTCTCAAGGCAAGCAGAACTAACAACGTGAATGCTTATGAGGAATGAGCATATTAGAGCATGCCAGAAGACAAATACCATTTTTTAGGCAATGCAAGATTTTTCACTCCTGCTGAGCACAGCACTGGTTTGAGCACAAGATTTCTTCTCGAAGCTGATCACACAGAGCTGCATCATACCAAAGAGTGGGTGAGCTAACCTGACCTTACGCATACCCGCTAATTTCCTCCTCTTCAGGAACCTCCAAGCCATTTACAGGAGGAGTGAGCAGATGAATGGATGAATTAAATCTTGCATAACCTTTGGGAGGTGGAGACAGGCAACACTATTTTCCCATTTTGAAGGTGGCAATTAAAGCAGTAGCCTGTCACCAATGGTTTGTTTCAAAGATGTCAGCAAGCGGGAGTGGGGGAAACCTAGCTAGCCTAACATGGCTCTTTCTCTCCCAACTAGCTCAGACAAGTCCAGCTCCAGCAATTTTTCAGACGGTTTTGGATCATGCCCCAAAACAGCAGCAAGACGAGAAAAAGCTGAACTTGTAAATGCCCCTTTCAGTTTTCATTAGAAAAGATGCTTTTCCAGGCCTGGCTGGGTGATGACAGCTATGTAGGAACTGACCAAGGGCACTTGGTGTCTGTAATTAAATAGATCTGCTCCATGAGTGAAACCAGCTTACCAGCCAGGCAGGAGCTGTTGGACTGGGTGCGTCAGAGCTTCATCCACCCCCGACACGTGTAGCTTTCCCAGCTGTGCGTTGTACCACTCACGTGTGCACCAGCACAAGATCACTCCCTGAATCATCTGGGAGCGTGAGCTGAAGGTAGATGTGCAACACCCGTCCATACCTTCATCAGCTTTTGTGCCCTGATAACAAAGGGGTTGGTATCACAGGTTTCCTCTTGGTCTGAAGTCCACAGATCTATGCTGGAGGTGGTAAACAGGGAGCGAAAGCAGACACAGAGCCCAGGGCCACACCTTACTTGACCACCTTTTTGGTTTGTTTGTGCTATGAGAAGTGGTTTTGTTTCTCCTCCATCAAATTCTTACCAGGATATGGATATACCTTTAATCAGAAACACGGCCAAACTATGATATGTCTGAGTTAGATGTAAGCATCTCCTGTTTGACCACCAGCTCAAATTATATTTGAACTACAGCCTGCGTGTTAAAAATGGTGTTTTTAAAAAGATCAAAAGATCTTCAAACCAAATGCTGCTTAAATTTGGTATGTTTTTGACCTGGATGTGAATCCAAACTTTGCCTTCTTTTTTTTTTCTAATCTATTTGAACGGAACTTGCATTAACAAAGTGCTGTTTTAAGGCAGTACCTTGCCTTATGGTTAACTCTAAGCAAGTCTTAGTGAGCAAATATTTATTTTAAATGAGAAATTCCTGAAGGTCTGTCCACCTCTAGTAGCTAGAAGGATTTGCAGTACACTGGATCACTGAAAAATACTGAGAAAGGCATTATTTGTTGCTTCCAAAAAGGCTATTAAAAATATCATATAAGAAGATAAGTTGCTTAGAAAGTGTCTGCGTAGCAGAAGATTGAACATACCTCAGCCAGGCAATGTTTCATGGTTAGACCAACCAGGCACTGCCTCTCCTTTTCATAAATCCCAGTCCACTATATCATTTCTTCTTTAATGTGCTCTACCTGGCTTCCTGCTGAGGATGATCTATGTGCTTTGTGGAAGCAGAAGCTAATATTATTCTGGGGAAGGGAAGAGGAAACAGAACTTAAGATGGTTGTTTAATTTTTGTCCAGAAAATTCTGAAGACTGAGCAGCTTTTTTTGCAGAAGAAATGGTGGCTTTTTCTCTTTACTGAGAATATGATAAATATACCTTTCTTAAGCTATACTTTGCATAAGGGGATATATCGAAGAATAAAACCCAATGAACCAGATGTGCTTCTGGGAAGGTCATGTGTAAGTCTAAGAAAGTATGTGGAGATAAAATACACCTGTGGTTAAATTATCTGGGGAGAGGACTGAAGTGCTTCCTCAAGTCAATGAAGCAGCCTTTTACAGCAGGCGAGGCTGTGGTCTGCAGTCTGCTAAGTGAATCATACAGCTGCTTGCCAGTGGTGAAGCGGAGGAGCTCCATCGCCAGGGTATTGTGGTTGCGTTTTCCTTGGCACTGTACTGGGTGGGAACCAGGGAAACGTGGCGGTTGGTCTGTCATCTGTGGCTTGCACCATCCTCCCATCAGTTGTGATCAGGCAGGGTTCAATAAAACTGCAGTAAGGAGAGGGGCTGGGGGAGTTTTGGTGAGCTGACCAAGGTGACGCAGTGGAGCAGTGGCAGAGCTCAGGTTGCCCAACCCCAGCTTCCGAGCCTTAGCCACAAACCCAGCCATGATCACCAGTGCTCTGCAGCCCGTGGCAGGCAGATTATAGGACTGAGGTTCCAGCCTGCAGGCCTCCAGGAGTTAAAGTTCTCAGTGGCTTTAACGGCATGAAGTCAACAGAGCCAAACTCTTCCCTTGGTATTTTTTATCCATGTTATTTAGAAAGACCAGATTATGAAAATAAACCCGTTTCTCTGAAAAAGGAGTTCAGGCACATGGAGTATAAGGAAGAGGGAGGAACAGTGAATGCTAACAGTGCTTTAATTTATGTGCCAAGGCTAGAGACTTGTTCCTAGAACCTGTCTGTGGTCAATGGTGAGAGGATTTCCTCTCAAAAGAGCCCTCCCACCAACTGCCTGCAGCTAAAGAGTGTGATCACCCTGCTGTAGGTCAGCTCCCAGCACTGTACCATGTCCATGGGCCACATCCATGATATGTACAGCATCTTCCTGAAAAGGTCCCTTCCCTTCCCTTCCCCTCCCTTCCCCTCCCTTCCCTTCCCTTCCCTTCCCTTCCCTTCCCTTCCCTTCCCTT
>Ga0065711_1007477_pt1 | contig 14798 bp, 19 predicted proteins | sample Hoacrofraction12_FD_59098 | JGI IMG/M metagenome (GOLD analysis project Ga0065711, IMG submission 59098) | Hoatzin crop microbial communities from Cojedes, Venezuela - Epithelial fraction 12 v2 (version 2) | ecosystem: Host-associated > Birds > Digestive system > Esophagus > Crop | place... | reverse complement strand
TCACCCCTCAAAGCATTCAAAATCTACAGTCACAGCTGGAAATCTTGGCTGGGACTCTCACGGGGAGCCCCTCGAGTCACCCTAGCAGCAATGAGTTCAAACGGCAGCAGGAACCAGCCCCACGTGCTGGGGCACACCAAGTACTGTGGGGGCTGATGTAGGCTTTTGGCTTGTTTAACCTGCACTTCTCTGCTCAGGTGGCTCTTGGCAGCCCCCAGGTCCTTGTGTGCCATTGATAAATGGTGACCTCTGCCGTTTCATGGCTCCTTCCCATCACGGTAATTCCAGGGAACTCCAATGCTCCCACGCAGGGCTGTTGCAGGGATGCTGCTCTGAAATAAATGCAAGAGGAATAACTCTTTCCTACAGGGATAAAAAGGAAAGACCCGTTACTCCAGCCTGCCGGGGACAGAGACAGGTATTCCTGTGCTGTCGGTGCAGCTGATGGGTTTTGCATTGACGTCCCCCCTTTCTCAGGCTGGCCCCAGCAGTGTGGCATCAGTGCTGACCCTGGCGCCTCGCTTGCTCAGAGACCCAGAGACAAGTGTACCAAAGGGACACAATGACAGCCATGGGGAGCAAACGACATTTTCCCAACCATCTTGTAACATTCCCTCCCAAAATCTCATCCAGGCAGCAGATGCTTCCCCAAGCTCCCAGTGATGTGGGGAACCATAAGCCCCTCCGGTGCCCGGTGTCCTGCATAGCAGTGGCAGAATGGAATCACTCACCATTGAAGCAGGGCCCTACATCCACCCCCCGACCCTCCGAGATGTGGGATCCTGGCGCCCTGTCCACTGCCGGCAGCCTGCCCTGCGCAAAATGCCTCAGATCTGCATCCAGCACAGCAGGAAAGCCCTCCGGGAGGATATTTCACACCGTCCTACTGTTTTGGATTAGAACCCAGCTGCCTCCTGAGCTGTTTAAATTTACAGGTCTGAGAAGTGAACTTTCCACCCAGGCAGCAGCTTGCATAGACGAGGGACTGAGCAGAGAGCACTGGGTTCCACGCCTCTCCAAAAACAGTCTAGGGCCCATTGCAGATCAGATTCCAGCCAGCATCAATCAGAAAATGACCCTCTAATCATCAACTGCCTGTCGGTTTACTCTCCTTTGCATCCTTGATGCACAGAAACACTTTGGAAATGCACAATGCCCACGGAAAAATGCCTTGCTGTGGTAAACAATCCCAAACCAACATCCACGCGTCAGCCTCGCGGGAACCGAGGTGCGGCACCCATTGCACTTAGCTCTGCCAGGGTTTCATGTAAGATTTTTCTGCCTCCCAGCAGGGAAATGCATCAGGAGTCAGTGTTACAGCAAGAAAACCTCCCGGGCTTGCACAGGAACCTGCAGGTCCTTCTCACAAAACAGCCACAGCGTGGGGGATTTTCAGCACATAAATATTTTCCATTAGTGAAATGGGAATGAACAAGGATCTTTTCTCCTTGTCTATTATTTTTTTTTAAGGTTAGAGTTCTTTTCCCTTGCAGACACTGACTGCTGGAGATGTCAGGCTTGCAGAGTAGAGCTGCTGTTGGCACCTCTTTACAGCACCCTCTGGCTCTCAGCAGAGAGCCAGGGAGACCCAGGGACAGCGACGTCCTCAGGTCTTGATGTCATTTTTCCAACATCAGAGCAAACCAACCCATGAAGGGGGAACAGCCTTTCCACCCAAACCGCATCCTAACCCGTTTCTCCATTTGCCTTGATTTCCCCAATGACCTAAGTCACAGATGTAACCTCTACCTGCAAATCCAGCATCATTTTACCCCTAGCTGCAGGGCCAATATCTACAGAAAGGCGGGCACACGCTATCGCTGGGCTCAGCCAGTGGCCAAGGCACAGGGGCAGCACCACTGGGAAGGCAGATTTGTATCCAACACTGAGACCCAAAAAGCCCCAGCATCCACCCAGCACATGAACCACCACCACGGGCTCCCATTGCAACCTCTTCTACCCAGAACCACCTCTCTGTAGGTCTTTGATGGTAAAATGCATTTCTAGCACAGACCAATTGTCTGACGGGGAAAATTCCCAGGGAAAGGAGGATGTAGAGAGGCCAAGAATGCAGGTAGCTCCAAAACAGGATTAGATATTTCTGTGGAAGTCAGGAACAGCTAGAGTTAGTACAACTAATAATACCTTGGCCAAGATGGAAACCAAGTGCTGCAGGACTCCCAGCAATATCCATCTGCTGGAGACCAAGATAAGAGCGTCTTCCCCCCATTTCTGCACATGACGTGTCTCTTCCACCATCCCCGGAGGGAAGGTCCTCATGGGATGCTGGCTCTACCCCGGCCAAGAAGCTGCTGTGGGGAGCAGAGAGTGGAAGAGGCTAGCTGGACAGGGGGAGCTGGGAGGGAACAAGGGAATATTCACATTTTGTGCCTTTCCCTTTGAATTGGTAGTCTGGGCAACTCAAAAGTTCAAAGCAGAGAGACAAATGTGTCTCCACACCCAGATCATTTATTCTAGCAGTCTCATTGGAAATCCCATGATTTCTGGCACAATCTCACAACTATTCAGTCGTTACTCACTTCCCACTGGTGATGCTTTAGCAGGGAAAGGGGGGCAGCATCCCCACCACCCCACAGCTGCCAAGCAGTCATCAACCTCGCCGGCTCCGGCCCTGAGGGAGCACAGCCAGAACCACAGTGCTTCGCAGGCATCTCCCCGAATTGCTCCCATGTGGGTGCCATGGCTCCAGCAGCCACCCAGAGCCCTAAGTGCTTCCAGGCTGGAGAAGCCCCGGTTGCTGCTTGGCGTCACTCACACCGGGGAATGGGAGCAATGTCTCCCTGCTGCCTCTGCAAGCACACCACAGATGTCCCAGAGGGAACATTACAGCCTTCAGTTACCCAATTAAAAACGTGTTTGATGGGATTTGATTACTCCGTTTGACAGAGGGAAGAAATCCCTCCAGGGTCCTGGCAGCAGTGAAGATTTATGAGCTGGAGCTTTGTTTCAGGTCGCTCCGCCTGATCACGATATGCAGCAAAAGAGCAAAAAACCCCCAAAAACTAGGGAGCGATGGTGTCTGCATTCCTGCTGCTTGAATCAGACGTCTTTCCTGGCAGCTCCAGTCCCCCCGGCTCCAGAGACTCAGGGAAGGTGCAGCAGTGGGCAGGATGCACTGGAGCAGGTTGTCTCTGCCATCCTGCGCCAAGCACTGCCCGTGGCATCCCGGAGAGCCACATCCTAAACCAGCTCCACTCTCCCACTCCTCTTCCTCAGGGAGGAGGTGATCAGAGGTGTAAATGCTTCCTCATCACTTGCAAACACCTCCTAGGGACTCGGTGAATGCTTTCTCCGCAGTTTGCTCAAGGGCAGAATCTGCCACCTTTCCAGTCCCGCGTAAACACAGGCCTGGCTTTAACCCTGCAGCGCGGCTGGGACGCCTGCTCCCTGGGGACCCCCTGACTCCCTCCTCTGCATCTCCCTCTAAAAGCATCACCCTCAGGTTAGGAAATGAGGGAAGACAAATCTCACAGCTGTCTGTCTTACTGCAGTGTGTGAACAGCATCCAAAAACGCCTCCAGACAAGATGATTACTAACAAGGGATTTGGGATCACGTACATTTATTGCCACAGCAGCGAATGGGAGACATGTGGCCACCAAACCCCAGCGCGGGCTCAGAAGATGACATCCTGGGGCTGAGCATCTCCCTTAGGGCTGCAGGAGCATCCTCCTGCTCACCTTCCTCACCTGCTTCAGGCCACGGTCAAGGACAAGATGCGAAGTTAGCTGTGCTCCCACCTTCTTCCTCGCTTGCCCTCATGCATAGCACCAACGGGTCTGGTGTTTCTCTTTAAGGCAATATTAAAATGAAAGGAGAAAAGTTCTAAGTTATTTCAAAGGTCTTTGCTTCAAAAACATTAAAACCAAATTTAAGCACCAAAGCCACAAATGTTCCTTTTACTGCACACACAAAATAACCCTCTGCAATATGATTCCTCTAAATTTATGGTTCTTCCAGGGCTATTAATTCAGCCCAGGTCTTTTCTTCTTTTTTTCTTTTTCTTTTTTTCCACCTTAAGTCAAATAATTCATAAATACTTCACGCTGCAGTGTACTTTATGAGCATAATTATGATCACTTGAATGTGGAAATGCCTGTGAAGTTATTACAATAGTTTTAATACACCACAGACTCCCCAGTGGTATGGATAGCAAGGTATAAAGCAACTTCATCACACATCGGAGGGAAGAGCTCTCTTGAGAGGCCGTTTATTTGGCCAAATAATAAAGATCCTGTAGCCCATATATGTCTCTGAATGGAGTCAATGACAACGTCTGGGGTGAGTTTCAAATTGCCACACTCCAGCTCAGCAGGGTTATGTGCATTGCTTGCCAGAGTGAGGTGTGGCATAGGTCCACAAGTCTCCATCAATTTTCAGACCAAATACAGAAAAAACTCCAAAAAAATAAAAAATGGTCAGAGTTACATCAGCAGGACCATCATAAACATATTTAGAAGAGCAGGGAGCTCACTTACTTGGGACTCCCCAGGCATGCAGGGAGGCACAGATAAGCTGAATTGCCCTTGTCAGAGAGCAGCCACTTTTTTTTCTGTTATCCTTGCACACATCACAGGACGGTGCACTGTTGAAAGCCAGAAATTAAAAGTCTCAGGGCTGCATCCCCCCAGAGATATGGCTGAAAGCCATTGGTTTCTTTAACGGAAAGAGTCAGAACGCTACAGCTATTAGACTACACCTGCATGGAAGTCGGAACTCACCAAAATTAAATGTATTTTTCCAGGATCGCTGAGCCATACAGGCCCTTTCCTCAGGGTATCTCAAGGAAGCAGCTTTGCACATGCTTCTGTATTCTGCATTTCTCCTCCTCATTCTCCCATGTAAAATGGATCACTGGGGGCAACCATGGCCCAGAAACTGTAAAGTCAAAAAATCAGTGGAAGCATGTTTGAATTCCCTGAGAGGTGCTGTGGGACGACACCCCCTCCAGCACCCAAAACCAGCTGCCCCATGACCTTCCCTAAGACCACCCAGAAAGAGCTGCAAAAAGAGCCCGTGAGTCCTGCTTGCCTCTGTACCACCACTGCTCCCCAGGAAATCAGTCTTTTTGTCTTGTAAAGAACTCCTACAGTAATTGCCTTCATATCTCAAAGGTGTCTTACAGCCACAGAGGTGCAAATATTTATCCATACTTGGAATTGCAGAGTGAAGCCTAAGTGTTCCCAGACACTTCAGCAATTGTTGTTTTAAGACCTGAACCATAGACACCTGGCTGGAATTAATCAGCAGATGTGAACACGGAGGCAGAGCAAAGCCCTTATTAACCCTTCACACATCAATGTCAAGGTCATGGGGTGTTTCACTGGGGCAGACTGTACCTAGATGTCAGCTGTCAACAGCCTGGGAATCCCAAAGCAAGAAATGTCTTCCACTGATCAGGGCATGAACGAGTAGCAAGATTTATCATGCTCCTGCCACCACTTGAAGACTTGCTGTGCTGAGGCGCTTACTTGTGAATAGCAGAAATAATAAATGTTTATTACTAGATAATCAAACACAAGAGCAAAGCACCTTCTGTATGGGCTCTGTCTAAAATCAACAAGAGTTTAAGCATCTCTTTAAGAGAAAGCATTCACTTTGCACCAGGTGGTTTCAAGCAGCTCACATCATCAACAGCTCCCCATCAAGATCAAAAATCCAAGCCCTTCCAAACTGATCAAACACAGACCTGGGAAAGACCCGCAGCCTCTCCCATTCCAGCTCTTCTCCAATGCACTGGCTGATCCCTCTCCCATGGTAGGCGATCAAGCCACATTGTCCGAAGCTCAAGCCTCCAAAAAACATACTGCATCAATGACTTCTCCAAAGCCACTGTCCCAGGAGTGTCAGGACAAGGCCATGGCCCCAGGACTCCAGCAAGGGTGAATTCCCCAGGACGCCCTATCCAAATGTCTTCACTCTCATCAGTTCCTTTCCAGGAACGGACAAATGTCAACAAAGCTAAGAACAAACATTGGCAGTGTCCCTTCTCCCCTACACAGGGGAAGGAATTGGCCCACAGTGAAGTGCAACCTGAAATCAGAAGGCATCTCCTCAATGGCTGTGGCACTGGGTACCAGAACAAGCCCATCTTAATCTGGCTTAATAGAGAACTAGAGCAGATCATGGTCCCAAGGAAGGACCCACAAACCACAATCAAAGACACCTCCTTCTCAGTGGAGCAGGCTGTGCTTTTATGTCCAGCTAAACCTCCCACAGAGACACCCAAGACAAGGCAATGCAGAGTGTATCTTAATGCTAACCCATACAAACCCCAGGTGGGGATACGGTTGACATTGATGAACTGCATCAAGGTGAAATGAAGGACCACCTCTGCCCCATTCTGCCAGCCCTTTTCATTGTTAGACATCTGGTGACGGAGAGCTCACCTGCTTTGAAGTGGAGATGGATCCAAGAGCTGGGCAGGTGCAAAGCCTTCCTCAACAGGCAACGTGCCACAGAGCTCACCCTGCAAATCCATCATTTGCACCTTCTTTGGGGTGAAGGATATTTCTAAGCAGATTATAAACCTCATGCAGAGGTTTATAATCTTCTTAGAAATTCTGCATGAATCCCACCAGTCAATCCATTTGAATCATCCATCCTCCCTAAAAGGCAAGAGAGAGAAGATCTGTTTTCTCTGCCACTGACCCATGACATCCCTCTGCCACTAAGCAATTCTGATTGCGGGACTTACTGTAGAACAAAAACAAAACCAAAAAACTTCTATTTTAAAGCAGAGGAGAAAAAACTTCCCGGATCTGTCACTGTAGATATTAGCCCATTGCCAGCTACAGAAAGCTGCATTCCTGACTGATGTTGGCTTTCATGGCCCATTTGCTTGTTTGCTTCAATTTCCCCTCCTCAACAACTCCAGGAACTGGCAAACTTTTGGGAAGGTTTTCTGTAGGCTTGCTGGCAGGCTGGGAGCTGTTCCATACAGAGGATGAGAATGGGACAGAATGAGGATGGGAGGAGGATGCAAGGGTCCAAATGAAGGGGAGAAGCAGAAGAGCAAGGGCGCTGTAGGGAGAGGGAAGGTCAGAGCTTGAATGAGTCCAAGGAGAGAAATTAATAATAATAATTTCTCTCCCATTTGGAGAGAAATTAATAAGAACAAGGGGCTGAGTTGAGAAGAGGAAGTGGGTGGGATGGAGGAAGGGTCGGTCTCAGCCATCCCTCTCTCTTTTTTCCTCTTGCACCTGACCAGGATCAGGCCTTTCTTCTCATTCAGTACTGAGGCGGAAACATCTTGGGCTTTTCCATTCATCTGTAGAGCAGGTTTAAGAAACAGCCTCACTATTTCACAGCTCAGCCAGCAGCAGTGTCCAACATCGGCTCCCTGGAGAAGCAGCTGATGCCAAAACACCAGAAAATAATCCTGTAAACAAGCGGCAAGGGATAAGGTCCTCAAACAGACCACCACACCAGGTCAGGCCAAGGGCTCAGTTTCCCTCATAGCTTCTCTTTAACAGTGACCGTGAGAGGATATCCAGAGAAATGTAAGAACAAGACAAATGTATATGATATTACTCAAAGTCTTCTCACAGTCTCCAGCTGTTTCCAGCTCAGAGGAACTCTTGAGCCAGATGTACTTAGTAACCCCTCAGCAATTTCTCCTACATGCAATTGCCCAGTCTCTTCTTAAACCCATATAAACTTTTAGCATCCACAGGCTCTTTTGACAACAAAGTCACGAGGCAAGATCCAGCGCTGTCTGTTGACATTGCTCCCTCCAGTTCTGGAGGACTCTCCTGCCTGTCGGTGAGGTCAGACAGCATCGCAACCTCTCTTCTTCAGACCACACAACCTTTGAGCAGCTGCCCAGGCCACCAGATGCTGCCTCCCTCTCCAGCCAGGCGCTGGGAAATGAGCACAAGTTGACCACAAGAGCCGGACTCATCCTAGAGAAATTAAAAAAACAACAAGGAACTTCCAAAATCTTCATCCTGCTGCACTTGAACAAAGAAAGTCCCACCCAGCCAAGCAGGTGTGAACGCAGCCAAGGACCAGGATGCTTTTCACCATGGCTACCTCGACACTAAACAATCCACTCCCCAAGCCAGGGCCAGCCCCTGTTTGGGAAGGAAAAAAAAAAGGAGGTCGCTGGACAGCACTGTTTATGCCTTTTTGCATGTTTTTGTACCCAGGGAAGTCAAACAGACAGTCAGGGGATGGAGGATTTGCTGCTAATCATGAGGGAGGAGGGTGTGGGTGAAATTTTCTTGTTTATGAAACAAAAACAAGCCCTGCAAAGCAGGTCAGGCCATGCGATGCCCTCTTATCACGAGCTATTTCGTTTGGCATAAACACCAACCCCCAGGTCAGGACCATAACCTTTCCCAGATGCTTTTGTCCACAGGCCTGATCTCAGGCTTCAGACCTAAACTGGGGGATTAAATAATCCCCACCCACTGCCTTCTTTCTCTAGCATCTCTTTTCTACCCCAAAACATATCTCCCTGGTCCAGGAGGTTGGAGAATGGTTCCTACAGGAGGTGGCCATGGCTCTCCTCCACCCACCATCAGGGCCATCGCAGCAAGTGCAGAGCTGCTGTACGGCACTGCAGGCAATGAGGCTTTACTGTGATTCAGAGCCTGGGAAGTGACGGCTGAGCCAAGGGGCTGCTGCCCTGTAGAGCTTTTTGGGAGGTAGCCGCAAGCCCTCAGCCTGTCAGGGAGTTTATCTTGACCTGTCAATCAAGGTCTCCTTTTCCAGGCTCCATCGCCATCACAGACGAACTGGTCTCACAAAGCCCACTCTAACGTGACAAGTGTTTATACAGGACTAATGAGTGTCTCCATCCCCAAGGACGCTTTGAATCACTCGGGCACCGAGGTCCAGGCACACATGCCATTTCCCATGTCACATGCAGAGCCCTAAGTCTTCCCCGCTGCAGGGAGCAGCCCTGCATGCTTTGGGCTATGTTTCTTCACACAGGGACCCTGCACGTGTCAGGAACCACAGGTGCCTCTCCAGAGGGGATGGCTGGTCCACCAGCAAGGCTCTCGGCTTCTGCACAGAGCATGGACCACGCATCATCCTCCCAGCCTGGCTCTCTGCAGGACTGCCCAGCAGACCAGCGAGCAAGCACAGGATGCTTGCCTTCATGGTTTAGCCATTTCAAACCATCTCCAGTGAGAAAAAAGCATCATTTTCTCATTTAAGTGCCTTAAACATACCATCAGGATTTGAGTAGGAAAACACCAGCCTCTCCCTCCGGAGAATGCTGCACCACAAATACCCGGTGCGACGCTCTCCACCTCTCCGAGGAGCCCTGGCTCTGCTGGATTTGCCTCCCTGAGCCTCTCTGAAGAGGTTTGATAGCCACACGAAGTGACGGGGCCCATCAGCAAATAGCTGCGATGCTGGGTTTGGGCCATGCATTCCTTACATGCAGGGGCTCCTTCCAGACGAGTCCTCAGGGCCCCATAATCTGGCAGCCTCCTTGGAGCAGACGTGTGTTACCCACATCCCACGCAGCCCGGGCTGTGCTCCACCACCGACCATTGCCTTCAGATGGGGAACTTGTAGCCAGGGAGGAAGCGGCCTCCCCACTCTCCCTTTGCATGTCATCTCTGCCTTGGTCAGAAGCTGGTGGGACCCAGGGGCGTCAAGTTCCCCCACATCCCCAGCAATGTTGGTCAAGATGTCAGCTTCATAGGAGAGAAGGAAAAGTGCTGCCACGTGTTCTCAGCTGGAAATCATAATGCCTTTAGTTTCCAGAAACATTTGGGTGCTCACCTCCTTTATCCATTGGCAGATGCATGACTTTATCATTGTAGTTGGTGCCCACCTACGTGGATTCTTCCTTCTCCACACTGCTCTCAGCAGCTCCTGGGATTCACACTCACTCATGCCTCTGGATTTCACACATATCTGGGCTTTGCAAGAACACGTAGCAGCACCAGTGTCCTGCAAAAAACAGAGCACAGAAGGCAGCAGCTAAGAGCAGAGGCAGAGGCTCGCACTGCAATGGAGCCTGCACCCAACACACTCTGGTCCACCACAGGTCCCATCCCTTTGAACCAAATCCTCAGCAGTACATGGTCCCCTCACACCTGCAAAGCCCTGAGGCAAAGGGCCTGATGCTACAGGGATGGGCAGAGATCCTCAGGACAGCAGGAGGTGCACCACAGCACACTGACTTACTTCACACCAGTGCCCAAACAGGCTTTTGCTGGTAACGACTTTCAGCGTTGCCATCCTCGCACCAGGAACTCCAGCAGTTGTCCTATAAAAACCTCAACTGGAGAAGATAAACCTCCCAAGAAGAACTAGAAGACATTGCAAGGAGAGGGTGTAGGGCTTTCCACGTGTTTATTCAGCAGTCTCCAGCTCTGCCAAGTCCAAGCTGAGCTCAATAACGTCAAGCACAGAGTACGGCCATGCCCATGTCGAGATTAAGCTGCCCTATACATGTTCAAGCCTCCCTACCCCTCCAATGGCCCAGCAAAGGAGAATTTAGATCTACAACAACTACTGTTGTTCAACAGGAATGAGTCCAATCCAATCCCACATTACAAAGACCTGCCAGATCGCAACGTCATCTCTCCTTCCCCAGCTCGTCTTCTCGGATTCCTAGGGGTGAAGCCTGGACCTGTGCAAATAGCTGGTCTATCCTTTAAAGATCATATTGAAAAATGAGGAAGAGGAAATTTTTTTCTCTCCAGGTCAACCCAGAACGAAACCTTCCTATTTGTCACAGCAAAACATTTTTTATTCTTTAAGTGGAGACAATGAAAACATCTTGTTCTCCCCAAAATAAACCATCTTTCTGTTTTCAGATGCATGTTTGAAGGCACTTTCAGTCCCCCACATTTTTAATTAAAGGCAGGCAAATTTCAAATGGAGAATGTCACAGTGCAATAAAAAGTTAAAGCGTTTAATTTCAAGCATATCTTAAACAAAGCCTGCAGTTTTTCATCCTCAAAATACTCTATTTTTTTTTTACTTCAAACTTTGATTCAAGTTGTAAATAATTTCAAAGGAACGAAAATAACTTTTATTTTCCCTACAAACAAATGTTTCATCTTCATTTCACCCAGGCTAGCTGAAAGTGATTGGAGCCAGACTCCTCTCAGTGGTGCCCAGTAAATGGACAAGAGGCAAGGACCACAAGCTGAAATACGGCAAATTCCCTTTAAACAGAAGAAATTTTTTTTTAACTGTAAGCATGGTCAAATGCTGGAGCAGGTTGTGCAGAACAGTTAGGTAGCCTCCATCCTTGAGATAATCAAAACACAACTGGCCACAGCCTTTAGCAACTCCCTCTGGCTGCTCCTGCTTTGAGCAAGGGGTTGGATTAGATGATCTCCAGAGGTGCCTTCGAGCCTCAACCATCCTTATTATGTGTGGTTGTATCATGAATCCGAAAAGGAAGCACTCAAGCCCTGTGGTCTCCCTGCTCCCTGGGGATGCACAGGGGCACACCAGCCCTGTTAAACCACTGCAAGCTGCAGCATCTCCAGCCTTGCTGATTCGTGTAAAGCTTTGTTGTATTTTCAAGCTCCAGTTCCTGGGATTTTGCAATTGAGTATTTAAAATAAAATGCACATTTCTTACCCTCATAAGTGAAGAGAAAACCTGTAACCTCTGCCTGACCTGTAAGGGGGGAAATAGAAGGCAGATTTGTAAAAAAGAAACCCGCAGGCATTGAAAAGGAGCCGTCCTGTGAGCAGCCAGTCTGAACAAGCCGGATTTCTGCAGACTTTACACCTCCTGCTTGGATCCTCTGATTCCACTGAAGTGCAAACTCTGAAAAGCTGCTCCCAGAGCTGGGTATACAAAATGAACTGTGCCTATGCAGATTCTCTGGAGTTTAGTCACAGGCTTAGCTTGTCCTGAAGCCTTGCACTCATTAGGGCACCCACTCCTTTCCTGGTCACCTCATAAGACCTCAATAGCCCCCACAAGCTTGAGCCCATTGTCAGCTTGCATTGAAACTGGCCACCATCAGCACCCAGCATTTGCTGGGCACCATCAGCTGCGTCACCACCATGCAATAGGCTTAAAAAAATGCCAGTGACTTCGGGAAAATTTGGGAAATGTCCAAGCTTGTCAAAAAGGGTGGAAAGAAGAGTAAACAGTCTGTGGATATTTCTTATTTGGGCTTTTGCAGAGTGTCAGGGTCTGTTGTCATCTCCANGTAAAGACCACTGATGGGGTCAGGAAAGAGAAGCGTGACTGGAGAAAGAGGAGAATGTGGAAATCTCAGACCTCATTCATTCCCCNGACCTCCCTCTCTAGGATGATCTGCCAGATGCAAACATTTTAACATCCTGGCCATTAAGAAAGACATTTTAAATGCCCTAAATTTCAACAAGACTCCTAGAAACAACACATACATGCATGCAAATGTTGCAAATGTGCACGCACATGAACAAGCTGCAGCTCTGCGGCGCGCACACCGCCGTGAGCTCTCAGCTGCAGCAGCCTGTCCCATGCCGTGTTTGGGGAAGGTTTGAGTTTAGCTGCCAGTAAAGTCCCACATCCCCAGTCTGCCCAGTGGGCGTCTCTCATCCCTTTCCTTTGTGAAGGTCCTCGGGCCGGTGGCAGGACCTTTTCAATACTGGCTTTTGGAAAAAGCATCTCAGCTCGTCTTTAAAGAGCCATCAGACTTAGGCTGGAGCCAAACTTACCATTGCTGCTTTCCCCTTGGAGAAAGCCACCGGGTCCCTTTCACCGCTCAGCCATCTCCTGGTGCAAAGTGACCTCTACAGCCCGCTTCCCGCATCTCCACCGCAGCCAGAAGCGAGATTCGCCGCAGGCTGGGGGGATCCACCGCCCTCCCGTGGCAGGCTCCGAAACAGGTTTCTGTCTTCTATTCGTGTACAAGAAACAGCTGGATTTGCCGGAGTAATAATAATAATATTGGCATTTTTGAACAAGCCAATAATTTCTATTATGAGTTCATACAGGTAGGAAAGAGCCTCGGGGTTCCTGGTGACCTGCAGGATTGCAGAAAGTCCCCATCAGCACAAGCTCTCACTGCCTAAAAACGAGTATCACATTCAGGGAAATAAAAGGAAGATGCTCACATGACAGTCCGTGTCTTTCCAAAAGGGACATACTGTCCTTTTCTCCCTGTCATGTGAGCATTTGGCTCACAGATTAAAAAAACACGCTATCAAGTTACATAAACACACGCTATTCCAGGTGAGAGGAGTATGTGGAGATATGAGACTGGAAGCGGGTAAAAAAAGCTGCTTGCGAAAACACCCAGCAGCAGGAAGGACCTGATCCTGCACAGCCCACTCCCTTGCCTCGCTATTACCTCCTCCAAATCGGCAGAACTCTGCAGGAGCTGGACTCAGCACGGGAGAATCCCCGGAGGAATTGCAGTGCTGGAAAATCAGCTTGGTGCAGTGTCCACTTTATACATCCCAGCGTACCTGAAGAAAACAGATTCCCAACAAAACCATTTGGCCTGGCAAGCAGAGACGGGCTAACTCAGCCCATCAGTATGTGCTCAATGAAATACCTCGGCGCCCAGACGGATGGAGTTTGGAAAAAGTACACTTGCTCCGAGTCCCGGGACTGCAGCCAGGAGGTGGCATGCATATGCTGTCACATGCCTACATATGCTATCATGTGCTATTAGGCTTAAACTGCCTTGGAAAATACAAGAAGAACATTTTTCATATAAATATGAACGTAAAAGGCAAATATTCACCTTAGCCGGAGATGATCCTGCAGACTTTGGCAATTAATTTTGGAGCCATGAAATGTTACAGACTTCCTGGCGTCTGTTTCTGTCCACTTCTAATATAGAAATATATAATACATATATAAAGAAATATATAAAGCACCTCTAAAGCATTTATAAGTATCTGGAGTATCCTGGACCACAGGGATGCCCAAACTGTGAGATGTGAGCGAGGGATGCCCCACCATCCCTCTGAGGTCTGACCCAGGATCTACAAGGCTGACCATGCACGTGGCTAGGAGCCGCCAGAGTTTGGCTAGCACTGTTGTGTGCCGCTTTCTTCACAGTGACATCCACTGGGCTGAGGAAATACTGTCCTCAGCACCTCATCCCGCAGGAACCACTCATCCTGAGAGAACAACACTGCCTGCGTGGAGCTACACCACTCATGTTTGTGAGGGCTGGAAACCAGCCAGCTCCCTGCTGAGGTACCAAAGGTCCCTGTTCCCAACACGTGGGACCAGTGAGGACCCAGCAGGGACACGCAGTTAGAGGAGAAGGATGGAATGGGTGAAGTGATGGGAGGGGTGTGGTGTGTCCTCGGTGGTCAGGCAGGGAGTGTGCCAGAGCAGAGCCTTGGGAGACTGTGACTGTGTCTGCAGCACAGCAGCCCTTCTCCTGAGCCTGCACACCTTGGCTGGTGCCGCTGGAGAGCTCCAGCTGAGATGGCATAGGAGGGCTGCATGAGAGCCAGGACCAAGACAGGAGTCTCTTCTTACCGTAACAGAAAAAGAGGTGCAATAGGTAGACTCCTGTTTCCATCACGCAGCACTCCTCCATCTCCCCACCATGCACTGATCTCCACATCACTGCAGCCCCTCTGCCCACTGAACGGCCCTTGAAAAAAAGTCAAATGCATCATTAGCAGATGGTAACAGGAGAATCCCAGGTCAGCAGGCACAGGCAGACTTCACGGTCCCACTCTACCAGTTGATATAATAAAACAAATGTGCTCTCAGACCATTTCTGCTAAGACTCGGAATATAAACCTTTACGGCTCCTTCACTGAGGGAGCTACCTTTATCTTTGTGCAGCACCCACATGCTGGCTGCATGATGCAAACGTGGGGG
>Ga0065711_1043316_pt1 | contig 14799 bp, 9 predicted proteins | sample Hoacrofraction12_FD_59098 | JGI IMG/M metagenome (GOLD analysis project Ga0065711, IMG submission 59098) | Hoatzin crop microbial communities from Cojedes, Venezuela - Epithelial fraction 12 v2 (version 2) | ecosystem: Host-associated > Birds > Digestive system > Esophagus > Crop | place... | reverse complement strand
TACACAATAATTGACTTAGTCCCACCTCGCAAAAAGATTTCCAAACATACAAAAATTGGCACTTGAAAACTCTCTTTGGGAGGAGGAGCCAAGCGAGAACTTCACCTGACGGACGGGTCGACGGGCCTGAATCTCTCTTCTCCCCCCAAGAAGGGACGCCTTTTTGGTAAGAGTCGCGCCTCTGACTTTGTCAGATGTATCCCTGGGAACACATTGTTAACTAAAGCGCTGAACTATTACTTTGAGCTCAACTTTTGTAGACAGTGAATTTGTCAACAGCAATTCCGAATCTGTGATACCTGTCGCTTGAATAAGTTACCTATTGTTTCAACTTTGCAAAGCTGTTTCAGTGAAAGTCCTTGGAAGGGCTCTGGCAGGCTAGTTGAATATCAGACTCCCCTTACCCCCCTCCTTTAATGTGACAGAGGTGCAGTCTGAGTCCCTGCCTCAGGCACAGTCTCTGAGAGTACTGAACTGTGGCTCGATAGGCACAGACCAGAACCCAGTCAGTGCTAGAAGCTGCTGGTTTTCATCAGAGTAAACAAGGCACCCTTCTATTAGGTGGCATATCAATTTTCCAGGGCTGTTTGCCTGTTCAGGTGTACAGTCCCAGGCTATGGGAGGGATAACCATCCTAAGAACCTGCCCAGATCCTTTCACACACCCTGCCACCCAGGGACTGGCTGTTTTAGGACACGTTTCAGTATCGCCTCACCCAGAATCTGTTTTCTCTTACACTAGGATGAGACCACATTCCACAAAACCCATAATATGCCAACAGTATTAATTAATAGTATTAGACAGCTCATGTGAGGGTGAACAAGGACCTTGGGAACCTGTATAATAAAACCGTCCACAGAAATCCCAGGTAGGGAAAGGGAGATGTATTCCCTCATCAGCTCCACAAGGTAACTTCCGCAACACAGCAAGGTTGTCAACACCAGGACAAAGCACGTAGTCATTGTTTGTACTAACATGCTCCAAAGCTCAACAAAATAAAGAGATAGGAAGCACAAACAACCAGTTCTGTGACCCACACAGGAGCTTGCCACTTAATAATGACTATAGCTATGGTACATTTAGTACAAAACTGCCATTGTATTTGAGCCCCACTTTAGGCGCCAAGAACTGTTGTGGTTTTGCCTCAATTTGCAACAAATAACCACGCAGTTACTCTCTCACATCTTCCCCCTCCCCAGTGGGATGAGGAGGAGAATCAGAAAGAAAAAGGCAAAATCTTGTGTGTTGGGATAAGAACAGTTTAACAGAATGGCAAAGGGAAAAGAAAACAACAATCAATAATACTGATAAAAAGCATATACAACATGCAGTGCTCTCACCACCTGATGTTCAGCTTGCTCCTGAGTAGCAAAAGCCTCTCCTCCAGCCAGCTCCCCACTTGAATACTGAGCATGACATCACATGGTACAGAATACCCCATTTGATTGGCTGTTGGGGTCAGCTCAACCAGCTTCTTGTAAAAATTTACTCTATCCCAGCTGAATCCAGGACACACTGGTTATTGGAGCTAAAAGCCTCTGAATGATCAAGAATCAAACCCTGAGAAATAGAAGGGAAACAAGAAGGAAGAATTCTATGGTCGATAATAGCTACTGTTGTACTTTACAGAATAATGATCTGGAAGGAGGGATTAAACAGTCTGTTACTCATAATCACTGATTATCTCACAGAAGAAAAGAATCAATATGAAGAGCATCATCAAGGTTAAAAATTGTGACAGAAAAAAAGTAGTATGTCCCTTTGATGAGTGGGTGTGTGAGTACAGGGACAAAAAATTAAGCAAAACCAAAAGTAACCAAAAAAAAAAAAAATCAACAACCCCCCCCCCCCCCGAAAAAGAACAACAAACCACTAAATAACTATTTCACCTTGGTAACAGTAAGCCATGATACTCAATGACACTAAGGAGTCATGAACTGGATTCATACTGTTGTGGAAAAATTAAGAAAACAGGATTCAAGCAGTTTTTCTCAGAATTTTGTTTGTTTTGATTTTCCATTGTGTAAAGTGGAATCTTGAATTTCCAGTCTTCATTTGCAGTAGAAAGGCGAAACAAATAATGCTGGAAAATATAAGCTCTACTGACCTTGAAAGTGCTGATAAGACCACTTGCTCTCCCCACCTCTGTTTTCCATTCCATCATTAATACCGCTAACGAATTCCAGTCTCTTAGGAACAGAGAGGTATTGCCAAAACTTCAAAACTTGAAGGAAAGAGGAAAATGGAGTACTGTAGAGAAGACCATGGAGTGACCCAAAATTTGTACATAATATGGAGCTGTTTCATGCTCAGTAAATTCCTTTGAAATCAGATCACAAGATATGATTTGACTCTTGGTTTTGGGGAGATACAATACCAAGTGATTAAAGTAATTAAAATGAGCATCATTTGGGGAATTTTCAATACCAAATGAAACAAAACTCTGCTAAATAATGTTTGGATAAAGCAGGTCCGAGCAGTTTTGAAGCACTAGCACAGATACTAGTCTGAAGCTTGTTTAAGAGTACTGTAATGATCCATGGGGTAAGATAGCAAATGTAAGATGACTTTACAAAGCTTTCTTTTCTCTCAGTGCCATGTGCTTTCGTCCTCTGTAAAAATGAGATGACAACAGCTCTGTATTGTCAAGAACAGAACTTTCCTTATCACAATAAGGAAAGGCTGTTTCCTTGAGTGCTTTCCTTTCTCTGACAGATTAGAAAGGTATCACACACCGTTTTCCATGGTGGAGTCTGCTTGCTTTCCTTCTTTCCATTTCTTCTTTTTGTTTTGCTTCTCACTGACAGAGCTCATTGTTTAATTGAGATACTTTCCTGATGTGCTTTTCCCTGAAACAGTATAATACTTGGTTATAACATAATGAGTCTCAGTTTGAAAATAGTGGAAGAAGAAATCCAAATTGACCATGGACAAGAACTGTCCTTCACCATGGTTGATTAGGACTTAAGTATGATTTACTGTGTTTGGCAGTAGGATTTATATGCCAAGCTGCCATTAAAATCTTATGATGTGAGGTCCCAGGAGTCAGCACATTAGTCTTACTACTGTTATAACTTCAGTAAGTATAAAATGAAGACAATGTCTTGAAGTTCAAGTTAAAGTTTTTGCCAATGTATTTAAAACTTAAACTTCAAGAAAAACAGAAAACAGATGCAGACTAATAATTTCTGGAAGTTTTCTTTATCATTGGATTGTCTGATTATCTTAGATAACATGTTGGCTTTGATCAGGTTTTGTGGAGTACAGGTAAAACTACAAGTTAATCTAGAAAGTACTTCTGAGTTTATATTCCTGAAAGTTCAAATTTCAAAACTAAAATTAATTCTTGACTTTATTTGAGAGTTTTTCTACATTTCTAGAATGATTGTCCTTTAGTTCTCACTGCAGTCTCAGGAAGACAGTCGAATTTACAGAGCAAGTAGAAGTGCAGTCATTAAAGAAAAATACGAGAATGAGTAATGCATTCTTTAATGTGCTTTGTATATGCATGAAGCTCCTGTGAGAAGAAGAGAAACCAAGACGGAAAAAGCAGATTAAGATCCTGGTTGTTCAGTTTTGTATGTTAAAATAAAATCAAAACAAAAAAACCCTACATTGACACTACGAATGAACTCACAAATCAAATGCTTATGTACCTTCCTTCTGACCAAAAAATAAAACATTTCTTGCTGATAGAGACAAGCCAATTGACAAAGCTCAAAACATTCTGAAAGAGTAAAACTCAAAATCCAGTTACCTCAGTGTGACTCAGAGAGAATAGCAGCAGCACAGGAACAAAGTCTAATTGTGACATGTCTCCTTCACATGGCCCGAACAATTTTTATGCCTGGAATAAATCTGTATCTGTTTAAAAACAGCCACTTAGCTTTTAAAATTCTAGACACTTCTCTGAAAGGAAGTCTGATGTGTATATTTTCAATGCAAATTTTCACCCATCTAGTCAACTACAGCATGTAGCTGGTTTCAAGTATTTGCTCATATTTGCTTGTATTTTGTTCACACGAAAGAATAGAAGGCAGTCAGAGAGAAAGAAAGACCTTTTAAAAGGTCACGAGATCTCAAAAAAAAGTGATATTGGGCTATGTCCTGAAAAAATTCTATTAAAACATCACAAGAGATGTGAGAAGCTTCCAATGAAATTCCAGTTTCTGGTGAATGTATGCCAGAAAACTGAACATTGAAAATGAAGCTGAAGCATGCGAGGGAGGTTCAGAAATCTGAAAACTGTAGTTAAAATACAGTTCAAAAGCAGACTGCACTGAATTATTGAATCAAAAATGTAACCTCATGGACATATTTAACACAAATTCAGTGCAGGAACTGTGCTCCTGCATTTAAACAATGCAATGTCATAAGCTGTCAATATCACCATAAACAATCTTACAGTGCTTTATAAATTCAGTCTCAAATTCTGAGTGCCTTTTATGTCATAATCAATAATCAGCATCAGGCTATTTAACCATCAGACAGCTGACACAACTAAAATATCAAGAGGCATAGCAGGGTTGAGCTCAGGCTGGTTCCTGGGTCTCCAAAAAACCTCAGTAGATCAACTCTAATGAAACTGAGGCTTGACTGACAAGTTAAACGTTGCAAATAATACTGCTTTTCAGATATGTGTGAGTAACTCTGCTTGCTAAGCCTTCAATACAGCAAAGTGTTTCATTACATTACTTGAGATTTTAATTGGATTTTTTTTCTGAAGAATTTTTATTTTCTCATATTTTATATATTCTAACAGTTATTCACTGCCACAGTGCAAGCAACCTTTCCCTTGATGATTATTTATAATTATTTTCTGTACTGCCTGGGCTACATTTTCTAATCAAAAGAGTTCCTGCTCATTTATAACACTGTTAGTTGCCACTCTTTTTTACTATTTTAATGCATTCTCTACCTTGTCACCCTTATGTATATGTTATGTTTAACCTAAGAATCAAGCATATTCTTCGTATTTTTCTTTAAATATTAGTATTTTAAATTATTTTTGAAGTATTTGTTTGATAGATTTATGCCAAGTCCGTCCATTTGCTGCTTTCCAAAAGAGTCTAAAAAACTTCAAATAATTTGGTAGAACATCATCTGTCTTTGGCCACCAGAACAAGAGACTCAGTCATGCCCTCTGAAAATTTCAGCTTATTCTTCAGCACTGTAATGGACAAGGTAGAATCTTTTTCTCTATCAGTATCTGGTGCAGTAATTTCCCTGTGACTAAGAGATGAATCATCCAACCAGAGCTATATAATGCAGAATTAAATGGGTCATAAAAACACATCCAAAAGAACTCTTGATTTCTTCCTATATAGGAAATAATCAGACTTGTAAGGCACCTCCAGAGATGTATGTGTGCTCCACTGAGAAATACATGGATGGGCACCTTTGGCAAAGTGTAAAGTTGTCACATGTTATTTAAATTATAAGATGAGTGAAAACCCATTATCACCTGGGAGGTGCTTAGGTGTAACCATAGGATTAGTAGACTTTAGATTCATTGTTACACTGCATGATTTAGAAGTTCACATGTTCTGTTTATGGGGGCTGGGTTTCTTTGTTTGGGGTTTGTGGGTTTTTTTGTGGGGCTTTTTATAGAAACATAGAATCATAGGTTGCAATAGACCTCTAAGATCATCGAGTCCAATCATCTACCCAACATCACCATTCTTACTAAACCGTATCCTGAAGTGCCACATCTACATGTTTTTAAAAAACCTCCAGGGATGGTGACTCCACCACTTCCCTGGGCAGCCTATTCCAATGCCTGACAACTCTTTCAGTAAGGAAAGTTATCCTAATATCTAATCTAAACCTCCCCTGATGCAACTTGAGGCCACTGCCTCTCATCCTATCACTAGTTACATGGGAGAAGAGACCAGCAACCTCCTTTCAGGTAGTTGTAGAGAGTGACAAGGTCCCACCTCAGCCTCCTCTTCCCCAGACTAAACAGTCCCAGTTCCCTCAGCCAGTTCTCATAAGACTTATTCTCTAGACCCCTCACCAGCCTTGCTGCCCTTATCTGGACATGCTCCAGAAACTCCATGTCTTTCTTGTAGTCAGGGGCCCAAAACCAAACACAGTACCCCAGGTGCAGCCTCACCAGTGCTGAGTACAGGGGCACAATCACCTCCCTACTCCCGCTGGCCACACTATTCCTGATACAAGCTAGGATGCTGTTGGCCTTCTTGGCCACCTGGGCACGCTGCTGGCTCATGTTCAGCCAGCTATCGACCAACACCGTTAGGTCCTTTTCCTCTGGGCAGCTTTCTAGCCACTCCTCCCCAAACCTGCAACATTGCATGGGGTTGTTGTGACCCATGTGCAGAACTCGGTATTTGGCCTTGTTGAACCTCATACAGTTGGCTTCGGCCCCATCAATCCAGACTGTCCAGATCTCTCTGCAGAGCCTTCCTACCCTCGAGCAGATCAACACTTCCACCCAGCTTGGTGTCATGTGCAAACTTACTGAGGGAGCACTCAATTCCCTCATCCAGATAATTGATAAAGATGTTAAACAAGACCGGACCCAAAACTGAGCCCTGGGGAACACCACTAGTGACCGGCCGCCAGCTGGCTTTTACTCCATTCACTACCATTCTCTGCGCTCAGCCGTTCAGCCAGTTCTTTATCCAGCGAAGAGTACACCCCTCCAAACCATGGTCAGCTCGTTTCTCCAGGAGGGTACTGTGGGGAACAGTGTCAAAGGCCTTACTAAAGTCCAGGTAGATGACGTCCACAACCTTACCTTCATCCACTAGGCGGGTCACCTGGTCATAGAAGGAGATGAGGTTGGTCAAGCAGGACCCGCCTTTCATGAACCCATGCTGGCTGGGCCTGATACCCTGGTTGTCCTTCACACGCCCGGTGAGCGCACTCAGGATGAATTGCTCCATAATCTTTCCCGGCACTGAGGTGAGGCTGACAGGCCTGTAGTTCCTGAAAATAAGTTTAGACAACCTTTTTTGAGGGCAGGAAACTTTCCCTGATTGCATACGTTGAAGATTCAAAAAAAAAGCAGTGATTATGTCTGAGGAGAGTGGAGACTCCCAAGCCCTCAAAAAAATAATTTATATAAAATAACAATTTGTATAAAAGCACTTACTTCATGTGTCTGATACTTCTGTATTTCTATGCATTACTGGACATCCTATGCCTCAGCATTATATGATGGTTTTTTTGCTATCTCATACTCCTCATAAAAAACAGATATAACACAAAATAGTAACATGATGCTGTCTCTGGGCACAAGAGATATACAGGTTGGGCTGTGTTTCAGATCCATTTTTCTCACTGCATTATGGAAACTGCTACTCTTGTTATTTTAATTTAAAATTACTTGCTTACCAGGCTGGTCTAGACAACAGATATTAGTGAAAAAACAATATAAAACAAACCCATATTTGACTAACTGATAAGCAGAAATATAAAATATATTCCTCCAGGTTATTATTTTTGGAAATGTGCAGAACATTATAAAAAAAAATACAATGAAATGAAAACACTATACATTCACTGCTTTCTCACAACTCTTTTCTCTAACTGCCGTAATCTAGTACCTTTTAGCCTAGTGCTCACAGAAACTCTTGCCATTCATTATGAAATGCCTTTCTATTTCTATCATGGTGTTTAATTTAAGCATCTGTGTTTAATCAGTGCTGTATTTTGTGTTTTCACTGTCCTGAAAGATAAACGAAAAGAAAATATTAAAGACTAAATTTTTATTTCTGTTTTTAGATTTTCCCAGGTGTAAATTATAAAATCAGAATATTCAGGCAGTTTTTGCTGGAATTTTCTGATAGTTTGTGTTTATGCAATTCCACATAATCCTCCATAGCATATTTAGTCATACGTAAACTTACTGTATTATAATAAATTAGATTTTCAAAAGTAGATTGGAGGAACTTCTGCATTCTTATTTTGAGAAACATGTTCTTCATTTCTGAAACACAGATACTTTACAAACTGAAGCACAGGAAGTTCCATCTGAACATGAGGAAGAACTTCTTCCCTCTGAGGGTGACGGAGCACTGGAGCAGGCTGCCCAGGGAGGTTGTGGAGTCTCCTTCTCTAGAGGTATTCAAGACCCGCCTGGACAAGATCCTGTGTAGCCTGCTGTAGGTGACCCTGCTTCAGCAGAGGGGTTGGACTAGATGATCCACAGAGGTCCCTTCCAACTCCTACCATTATGTGATTCTGTGATATACATAGATTTATGTGTTGGAAGCAGTGCTAATTTGGACAGAATAGTTCATAGCATGAGAGAGTTGTGCTTTTTAAAGGAACAAAAGATAAACTCCACAGCTCTTTTCTTTCTGATAACCAGATTTTATTCTGCCTGGGATCCAACATATTGCCGAACTCTGTGGTGAAGCATTATCTCAGTAGACATGACGAGAGTCTGTGGTGCCTTTGGATAGGTGAAGTTTTGCAACAGCCTGGACTCAGTCTGGCTGTGTCTTCCCCTTTTATTTGCTTCCTGGTCCATAAATGGCTATCTTATTCCTGGTTTGAATACGTAAAGTGACTTGTGACAAAAATATTTGTTCTTCATTCATGTGAAGTAGTAAAATGCTTTTGAATTGTTTCATGTGAGAAACACACTTGCTACATCCAATTTTGCTTTAATTAGATGGTGTCCAGCCACTGGCCATGAAAGAGTTCAAATGGATGTCAAATGTCATAGTTATGGATCCATCAATGTATGTCTGAGAAGTACCTGAAATAGACCAGAGAGCTAAATTAAACCAGTCAAATTCAAGTCGGAAATAAAGACTAAATTTTCAATGTAAGAGGCTATTAGTCACTAGAACAAACTAACCGACAGACAAGTGCATCTTAAACATTCTTTCATCACGAAAACATTTTCATTAACCTTTTATTGCAGGATCCAGCACAGAGGTGATAAGATTGTATCTTATGGCCTGGTCAAGACAGAAAGCGGAACTGCAGTCCTTAACCTGTGTTACTGGCAAGGGTGATCTGATAAATAGTTTGTAACTTTCAAAAATTGATGATCAGCCAGCATGCAGATAGATTCATGAAATGAAAAAAAAAAAAAAAGACTGAGCAGTGTGACTGCTCAGGGGTCCCCATGGGTATCAGCAGGACAGGGCACCATACATCACAGCCAGTCCCATCACTCCATCCAGGGAGCAGGGCAGGATGGGAAGCAGTCAGAGGCAGCCCCAGCCCTAGGCAGCAGACACCTCCCTAGGGACAGGGCAGGCCAAGGCCAGACCAGGACGTCAACCTGCTGGGGTCCTGATCAGACTTCATGAGAGGAATGGGGTTTAAACATGTCCCTGAGATGGCTGGGCAGAGCAGTAGGGATGGGTTGAAGCCAGATGTCCTGGGTTTGGCTGGGATAAAGTCAATTTTCATAAGAAGCTGGTTAGATTGACCAAAACTAGCCAGTCAAATGGGATGTTCAATATCATGTGATGTCACGCTCAGTATTTAAGTGGGGGAGCTGGCTGGAGTAGGGTAGTTTGCTACTTGGTAGTGAGCTGAACATTAAGTAGTAAGAAAATTGTACTCTATACATTCTTTTTATCAGTATTCTTGCTATTTTCTTCTCCCTTTGCTGTTCTGTTAAACTGTTTCTATTGCAACACATGAGGTTTTGCCTTTTCTTTCTCCTCCCCATCCAAACAGGGCAGGAAGAAGTGAGAGAGTGACTGTGTGACTCCTCCCCTCTGAGTGGCACAGGGGGATAAGCGATGGAGATTGCATCAATTCATCACACATTGTCTCTTCCGCTCCTTCTCCTCAGCAGAAGGACTCCTCACACTCTTCCCCTGCTCCAGCATGGGGTCCTACCCATGGGAGACAGTTCTCCATGATCTTCTCCAATAGAAGTCTTTCCCACTGGCTGCAGATCTTCACGAACTGCTCCAACAAGGGTTGTTTCCATGGGGTGTAGTCCTTCAGGAACAGACAGCTGCAGCGTGGGTCCCCCAAGGGGTCAGAAGCCCTGCCAGTAAACCTGCTGCAGCATGGGCTTCTCTCTCCAAGGGTCCACAGCTCCTGGCAGGATCCCGCTCCAGCATGGATATTCCACGGGGTCACAGCCTTCTTCAGGCATGCACCTGCTCTGGTGCGGGTTCCTCCACGGGCTGCAGGTGGGTATCTGCTCCACCATGGACCTCCAAGGACTGCAGGGGGACAACCTGCCTCACCATGGTCTTTAGCATGGGCTGCAGGGGACCCTCTTCTCTGGTGCCTGGAGCATCTCCTCCCCTTCTTTCTTCACTGACCTTGGTGTCTGCAGAGTTGTTTCTCTCACGTCATCTCACTTCTTTCTCCTGCTCCAAAATGCCTTTATCCAGGTTTTTCACCTTCTTAAATATGTTATCACAGAAGCTCTACCACAGTCGCTGATTGTCTTGGCCTTGGCCAGCAGTGGGTCCATCCTGGAGCTGTCTGGCATTGGTTTTATCTGACATGGGGGAAGCTACTAGCATCTTCTCACAGAAGTCACCCCTGTAGCCCCCCTGCTACCAAAAACTTGCCACGCAAACCCAATACACCATACTTGGATGTCAGTGTGTGGGTGGGGATTAGGATCAAATATCCCATGGCTGGGCAGGGCTGGGCTTCAAAATGGCAGGAGCTGTAGCTTGGGGGCAACTAACAGCAGAGCCTCAGCTTAAAAGCAGCTTCCCTGGGCAAGAAGAACAGGCCCTCACTGAGGCTACTTATGGCTTTCTTCACAGCAGCTCTTACCAGCTGGCCAAATGTTTCGTCATAAGCCTGGCAGCCAAAGTCCTGGGCAGAGGGGCCATGTCCAGGACCATGACAGGATACATAGTGTGGAAGGCAATACTTTCCATCTACTGCAACCAAACTGATGACAAGTGGTTTCCATTTTCACAAGGCTTTTCTAGACAAGTACTAAATGTTTCTTTTAATGCCTGAGGCATGGCCCACACCGGGTCATTGCTGTGACCTGGATTAGTGACCTAACAGAAGAAGCTGAGGAAAACAGATGCCAAAGTCAGGACACATAATTATCTTCTTGCCAAGTTAGCTATAGTAGCATGTGGTAATACTACATAAATCCTTTGAATGACTGCATTTGCAATCTGCTATTCACTTGCAAAACATTGTGTTTTTACTTCACACTCCTCAACGGATGCAAGCCGTTTCCAGCTGCCTTAAACCATAAACATGAATGGTGTGAGCCATTCCTCTATAAGATCAGCTCTGTTTGGTGATATGGCACCAGCAAGTGATTATAATGAGCAGTTAATGTTAAAAATGGTAAAAGAAGATCTGTTCTGACTCTAGTTACCCAGTGCACAGAAATCTCTGGAGTTTTGTTGTCAAAGAGAGGTCCTTGTTGGTACATTTAAGCTGGAAAGAGAAACTGCATCTATCAATGGTCATAAATTTATACATTCTTTGGAACATGATTTATGATACTTTTCGAATAGGTATTAGTCTGTTTAAGGTTTCTGTGCAGCTATCATTTATGAGCAACAAAACTTAAAGTTAGCAAACTCTGTGGTGATCTAAGACTGAATACAGCAAAAGGAGTCACTCTGTTTCCTTGGCAAGGCATACGCTTGGATGGGATTGGTTTACTGAAGCACAGATCAGCATTCTGACTTTTCAGAATATGCTAAAAAGAAAGCAAACCTCAGTGTAATTGTAAGCATGCAACAGTAGCTGCCCACTGCCTTTCAAGGTATAATTTCCCAGTCAAGGAAAAAACAAAAGAACCTACATAGAAAATATTTTTAGTTCTTTTTGAGATGTTTTGTATTATAGACAATGATGTGGATAACTATTAAAATAAAAAATATTTCATAGTAAGTCTGCTAGCATTCCTCTTACACATTGCCCATACTTCTTCTGATGCATATTATAATGTAGGTGTTCAATATAAAGTTTATATTTGAAAACATATAAAACATGCTTCTTATTTTTTTCCCCTGGGGCTGATTTCTTAATCTATTATTCTTCCTCCCAGAAATGTTGCTTGCATATTCAGATGTTAAAAATAGCTTCATATAGTAACTGACTTCTCTTTGCATCCTGTGCAAGACCACTCTGGAAGCCATTACTGTCAACATTCCAGCCCTCTTGTCAACAACTTACTGCTCTCAGTTGCCGATGAAACCATCTAGAGCAGTTCAGTTACTACAGCCTGCACTTAATCATGTTAGTACCATGGACTTTTACAAACAGAAATAGAAAGCTACCACCTAGAAGCCAAATAATATTTTGAAGATATGAGCACATGTGGTGTAGAAAAGAAAAAGGCAAACTCTAAAATACTAACGTGAAAAATACATTTTCCAGAGTAAAAGGATACTGTGAGTGATCATTTATTTTTGAAACATAAGAAATAAATTTTTGGCACTAGATGAAGCTAAATTTTTCTGACAGTTTTCTACTCAAACAGTAAAAATCTGTAAGTCTCTTCATGTTTTGTAATAATGGTATTCTGTGAACATAAATACAGTTAATAATAATAATAACAGCAACAACAGGTGCAAAGATATCTTGGTATATGAGTAGAGATAATTTTGCATTAAGTTCTTCGGGTTTTTTAGTGGAAGACAACATTTGTGATATGACTTTAGTAATTTCTCACTTCAGTTTAGAATCCTCACTTTACGAAATTCAAACATGCAAACCTCTTTTTAAAGTGAATTGCCTTAACATCTCTATACTGTGGCAGCATTCTTCACTTCATCTGATTTATTGCTGGATTTTAACAGGAGACTCCAGATGTAAATGAAGAATTTAATAGCATTAAATGCTATAATTAAATAAATGTAGCAAATACACTATTAATTACAACAAAATTAAATTTGATATGTTGTTCTTATCCATTGATGACAACATTTTGACAGCATTTTTTTTTGGCGTTGCACATACATGTTATTAAACCAAAGGATCATCTTCTATCGCATAGATTGTAAATCCCCTTGTGTCATGTTGTTGTTTTACTTGCTTTTCAGAAGACTGCACTGGGAATACTAGGAGAAAGAAGGAGATTTGCATGTGTAATGTACTGGCTACAAACTAAACTTGCCTTCAAAACTAGGTGCCCAGTTATATAGGAAATGTGGATCCATGACAAGGAATGATGATCTTACAAATTCTGGTAGTGTGGCTGGGTCAAAACTCAGTAATTACTTTTTAAGATTCTAGGAATGAATTTTAAAGTCCTTCTGTCCCTAACTGCAAAATGGTTGTACTATTTAGACAGTTTTTCATATTAAAAAAAGCCAACACAACATTCTTTTTTCCTCCTAATTATATGCTAAGACGATGTCGAGGTGCATAACTTCTTATTTTGTCACCTCCACCCTTAAACAGGTAGAATTCCCCAGGAATTAGGGAAAGCTAAGCTCTAAGTCTGCTGAATACCTGAGCACATAATCAGCAAAAAAGGAGTTCTGTGACTTTGATTATGCAAGCTATGCAGTTTTCAAAGGAAGATGAAATATGATTCAGAAAAATCTTTCCACCTTGCACCTCTTCAATTTAAATAGTAACTGCTGGAAATTTCTACTTGCATAATATAATGGAAAATTTACTCTTCCTCTTAATTATTAGATACTGTATTTAGCACTTAACAATTTTTTTCCTGATAAACCAGTTCAGCAACTGAAGGAGGACAGGCTTTGTTATAAGAAAATTTACCATTACAGTTAAACACATGATTCTGAAAGTTTTTAGATCAGCTTGTTTTTTTATAGTTATTATTTGAATCTGATCTAGACTCAGGTCCATTTAGAATATACCCACAGGTCTTAACACAATTGAAAATGAAACTTATAGATGATCTAGTGATGACTATGGTTAATCTGGTATGGATAAACTGAAGAGTTGTATAACTTTTATATAAACAGCAAAAGAAAACATGCTTAGAATAGGACGTGATCAGTCCACAGTAATACTGAATGACCAAAATGGGATATGAAAGTCATTCTGCATTGAGCTAATTGACTATACTGTTTCCAGAGAGAGATAATTAGCCAAAGCATAATTATAGTAATACTTTAGGACAAGGCATCATATCAGCCTGACTTAAAATGAATATATGTTTGAAGTGTAGGTGTATATTAATAATTCCAGTTGGAAAACTGGTTTTAATAAATCAAGTTTCCCATACAGAGGAAAATTTTGTTCATGAAGTTAAATACAGCAAATGATCGACTGGCATCTATGAGTTGTGGCAAATCACGTCAATTTCTAGAACAAGATAGAGGAGTCTATAATTAGAATTAGTTACTTCAGTATTTTTCCTCGCTGTTATACTAAGTTTCCAATGTAAAAACTGTACCGCACACATCCTTGTCTCCAAATTGATGAGACATGGGTTTGATGGATGGACCGCTCAGTGGATAATGAATTGACTGGATGGTTGCACTCAAAGAGCTGTAGTCAATGGCTCAATATCCAAATAGAGACCAGTGATGAGTGATCTTCTCAAAGGTCAGTCTTGGGAACAGTGCTGTTTAACATCACTGTTGGTGTCATTCATGGTGGGATTGAATGCACCCTCAGCAAGTTTTCTGATCACAGCAAGCTGTGTGGTGCAGTCAACACACTGGGGGGAAGGGATAGCTTTCTACGATGACATGACTGGCTGGGTAGACGAAGGGAGAGCCGTGTGTAGACGAAGGGAGAGCCGTGGATGTTATCTACCTTGACGTCAGCAAGGCTTTCGACACAGTCTCCCATGATATCCTCCTAGGGAAGCTGAGGAAGTGTGGGCTGGATGAGTGGTCGATGAAGTGGATAGAGAACTGGCTGAATGGCAGA
>Ga0065711_1007941_pt1 | contig 14799 bp, 9 predicted proteins | sample Hoacrofraction12_FD_59098 | JGI IMG/M metagenome (GOLD analysis project Ga0065711, IMG submission 59098) | Hoatzin crop microbial communities from Cojedes, Venezuela - Epithelial fraction 12 v2 (version 2) | ecosystem: Host-associated > Birds > Digestive system > Esophagus > Crop | place... | reverse complement strand
CCTCGTAGCCCTCCGCTGGACTCTCTCCAGTAGCTCCTCATCTTTCTTGAACTGGGGAGCCCAGCACTGGACACAGTACTCCAGATGGGGCCTCACCAGGGCAGTGTAAATGGGGAGGAGAACCTCCCTCGACCTGCTGGCAACACTCCTCCTAATGCACCCCAGGATGCCATTGGCCTTCTTGGCAGCCAGGGCACACTGCTGGCTCATGGTTAGCCTGTCGTCCCCCAGCACTCCCAGTCCCTCTCCCCTGAGCTGCTCTCCAGCAGGTCAGCCCCAGCCTGTACTGGTGCATAGGGTTGTTCCTCCCCAGGTGCAGGACCTTGCACTTGCCCTTGTTGAACTTTATCAGGTCATATGCCTGTACTGATAAACTAATATCAGCCAACTTCCATGGCAAGCCTGTACATTTCACATCAGAAGTTGAACGCAGTATGTTTTACCTCCTTCACGCTGTTTTAAGAGCTGAAGAGCAGTGTTATTCTTCCCACAGACGTCTCCAACATCTGAGTGGGAAGCTGTCACAATGCAGAGTGCTTTTTTTTTTACTTAATTATATAACTGATACAAAATGCACAGCCCCCGATCAAATTTAAGGCCTAACCAAGTACCATGCAGTCAAATAATGAAGACTACCCCTGCTCCAAAGCATTTGTATTTGTAGGTTAGGTTAGACACAACACAAGCAAGGAGGTAAAGGAAAGAGACACTGAGGGCGTTGCATCAGTGCCATGACATCTCCATAGAGAAGCGTGTTTAACAGCATGGCATTGGCATCCCAGGGGACCACTGGCCTCCCATGGGGGACAGAGTAGCTTGTCAGCATCCCAGCACTCTTCTGTCACATCTGTACTAAGGACTGGTGGAGGGTCTCAAAACTAAGAGGAAAACCAAGCACCCGCAGCACTTCTCTATGGGCAGACCATCTGGGTTCTGGAGCGGCTGAGCCTCGTGCTGATGGTTCATCCGCTGGATGCCAGCACCCTTCTCTGTAACCTAGCATCAGTTTTCATACAGCAGAGACCTGACTTCTTTCCCCTGGTCTCTCCCTCCTCTCAATTTGAATAGCATTTCATCTTAAATCCCAAACCTGTGATCTCTCTCCCCATTACCCCTTTGATCATGGTGGCCTACTGTTTCTCCTCCTAATAAAGGAGCAAATTTAGCTGCTCAGGAGGAGCTAATGGGCTGGTTCCTCCATCATCCTCAGAACCATTAGTGGTCTCATCTTCCCTCTCAGTACAGCACATTTGTATGTTTAATTTAAGAAGGTTATCTGTCAAAAGTGATATCTCAAGGTACAAGTGAGCTGGATTTATATGTCAGAAACAATAGCTCGTGCTGTGAGAAACAAATGTTCAGAAAATTCATGGTTTGGAGGATCTCAAGGCTGAGAAAATCAGGCCAGACTGACATCTCTGTTTCAGAGTGCCATGGTTTAACCCCAGTCATGAACTCCCTCAGTTTATATACTGAGCATGACGTCAGTTTGGGTCAGCTGTCCTGGCTATACTCCCTCCTGACTTCAGTTGGTAGAGCATGGGAAGCTGAAAAGTCCTTGACTTAGGCTAAGCATTACTTAGCAACAACTAAAAACATCAGTGTATTATCAATATTATTCTTGTACTGAATCCAAAACATATACCAGCTACTAGGAAGAAAATTAACTCCATCCCAGCTGAAACCGGGACACGGAGCTGCTCACTGCACTCCCTCCATCCCCCTCTGATACTGTGGTCCTAACAGCAGTGACGGGCAGAGACCAGTCTGGTTGCTCCTGCACCTCAAAGAAGGAATAGTCCCTTGGGGATGACAGAGCTGATCCCATTTGACATATGAATTCAGCTCTTGGCATAGATGGGAAATCATAAGAGAAACTGGGACTTATACCCAGAAAGGAGTCGATGTTGGCCTTGGATCCTGGGGGCTTGAGTCTTTGCAACAATGGTTTCCTACTAAAGGAGCCAGGGGGCGTTTACCCATTTAGATAAAGACGAAGGTAGAAGTACCACCCCTAGTTCTCAAGTGCAATAAAGATGGAGGTGTTCTGGTCCAGATTTGTGCCTGTCCAAGACTAGTGTCTGCTTACCTGACATCTTCTGAAGCGTAAAAGGCCAAACACTAAATCAGATGGTCTGGTCCCAAAGAGAGAAACCAGAAATTATGGCTGCTCCATGGCTATATACAGACTGGAGTCACATAAGGGAAAGGGGGCTCTAGGGGGGCCACAACAAGTGGCCGGTGGGGAGAAGGGCATGGCCTACCTGCCGCATTGGTGAGGAGCAGAAGCTCTCATTTGTGCTCAGCCCCCTCTGGTAACTGACCATGACAGGACTGGTTTGCAATGGTGCAAGCCTGTGCTTTCTAGTAACCATCCCACCAGCTGGTTCACTTCGGGGGCCGTCTGATCGATCCATCTGCTCTGGTTTGTCTCAGACCCTGAAGCCGTTTGAGTCCAACTTGCCATCTGCAGAGCATGCAGCGTAAGGTGGGTGCAGGCTGCCCTAACGCCTCTGGATTTCCAGGTGTTACTGCAACAAGAAAAGCAAGCCCTGGCTTATGGAAAGCACGACTGCAGTGCAAAACCCGGCTCTTCTGAAATACGAAACAGCAATGATTGCACATAAGTCCCTGGTAAATATGTGGAAAAGAGTAATCTCTAAAACTGGAAAGAGAAAGGGACGCGTCCTCCTCTTTAATCCCACACTAAAACCAGTGGAATTAAATATCTCCATAGCAAATAAAGTGAGGCATGATGAGGCTGGGGGAGATGTAGGTTTCCAGGGCAGAGCGTGACCCCTGCTGACCAGTGCTGAGAAAAAGAACCCCATCCTGGGAAAAGCAGGAGCAGCCACAGCCCCAGCATAAACAAAGCTGGTTCGACTTTTGAAGATGAATACCTTAATCACAAAGGTCGGTAGGCTAATGACAAGAAATATCAAAGTCAAAGGAGTCAATCACTTAAATCAGGTGATTAAAATAAGTCTTTGAAGCGCCCAGACGTTCCCGCTGCTGCTGCCAAAAACAGGGAGAAAAAAAGCCAGTTTTGGATAAGGCTCAGCTCTTCAAATTGTTTCCAGCTGCTGGGGAGCTCGGCAGCTTCACCTCGGAGCAGAGCTCAGCATTGCTCAGCAGGTGCCAAAACTGCTGCCTCCAACACAACATGAGGGATGTGGTCACTCACCTGAAGGACGCTTCTGCGTGGAGCAGTCGGGGGGGCAAACGGTCTGTTTTCCCCTCTTTTTCCCTTCCCTCAGAGCATAGAGTTCAAAGCCCACGTTCAACTGCTGCTAAGAGCTGAATTTGGAAGACCTAGTGCCAGATGAAAGATGCCATAGCTGCATGGTGAAAGGCACTGCAGGCTTCCCCCCCGGATCAAATCTGTGCAGAGCTGCAGAGGTTAGCTTTGTGCTGGTTTTATCCCAGATCAGTCACTTGTCTGCATCACTTTCACATCAGTGTGGTCACTGTCCTCCTGCTGCCAGCAAAAAACTGGCATGAGCACTGGTTTTATCTTCTAACTCTGCAGAAAGGTGGTCAGATGCTGCTAACAGCTTTGTATCAAGCTGGTGCTGCAGGATGGTGCTCAGGTTTGACTTTAATGGGTGTGGAGAGAGGCTCAGCTCACTGCATCCATTGCAAGGCTCAGGAGGGGAGCAGCCTAGTCCAAGCACGACCAGTGGTGAAGATGAAAATGTCCTCTAGTGAAGCCAGAATCTCTCTGACTCCAACAGGAGCTGTGGTGACTAGCTAGGACTAGTTAGCCAGCTCTGAGATGGTAGCTACAACAGCTGAAGCCAGTCCCAGGTCCAAGCAGTCAGCAGTGCTTCCTCACCTCTGCCCCTTCTGCATGTTACTCAGTGGCTGCCGCCCAGGAGTGCACCCAGTGTGTCACCACCACCTTGAGTAACTGCTTTGGGTTGTTCCTCCCCATGCAGAGGCATTTCACAGTCCTCGGAGGACAGGAGCCCTTTCAGAGTGCAGGACTACTTAGCTAAGATTTTGGCTGGTTGTTTTTTTAACCCCAGGCCCCAGCCACTTGACCTGCCTGCTTTTTCAAACTCCCCAACTCCATCATTTTATCCTGTAAGTGCTCTGAGCCAGCCATGTGCATCAGCAGGTGACGGCCAGCAGGAGTGGAGAGAAACCATCTCAGCAGTGCTTCGGAGAGATCGCTAATTGCCCCATAAAGCCCGTGCGAAGCAACGCTTTGTGGGCTTTGGGGGAAGCGCTGGTCAAAACCGCCGCCTGTAAGAGGCAAGGCGTGCATCTTTATATTGCAAACGTGAAGTAGCGCTGGAGCGGAAGAACTTTGTTATTCTGCCTGCCCAGATCCCTGTTCTCTTGCGGAGCCATTGCTCAGTCTGATTTGTGGGCTGAGACAGAAATATTTTGTTGGTTCCAGTGCAATGCAGCTGTGAAAAGGGTAGTTCATTTACTGCTGCTGCTACCGATAGCACTGCTGTAGATTGCTGCCAGCTAAAGGAAAATTCGCAAAATATTACTTCTGGAGAGATTTCTTGTAAATTTACGTGCTTTATTATAAAATTCACAGCTCCCAGGAATGCACATCACAGGAAAGCAGTGGCAACATACAAACAGAACTACAGTTACAGAATAATTCCGGGTTCTAACAAAGGTCTTCAAAGTACAAGATGGACTGGGATCCGTCGAATACTGCCAAATGCAACTGGATTCAAATAATTATGAACTGCATTTAATGTCATGGGCTGACCTGCCTGGGGACACAGCAATAGAAATGGCAATGATAACCTGTGATGAAGGAAGTCTGCAGTCAGTCCAAACCTTCCTCCATATTCTCAATTTCTTGCAGCATGCCCCAGGGGGAAATTCTTCCGTAAGCCCAAATCTGGTGAATGCTGCACACAGGACTAAAGACCATCAGCCCTTCAGTGACAGGGCCACACGCAGTAACCCTGAGCAGTGCTGGTTTCGGTGTGTGTACGGATTTACAGCTGCGTGCTCTTGTACATACAGCTGCACATATGCCTTGGGGTATTTCTGTTCCTGTAACAGTGTTTGCTACTAACGCCAAGTTACTGAGAGCAGTAAAGAAAGGAGCTGGCTGCAAATAACTGCAGAAAGACCTGAGAGACTGGGTGACCAGGCAACCAAATGATGGATTAAGTCTAATATGGATAAACATAAAGTGATGCACATGGGCTAATAAGCAAGTCTGTATTTCTCATATTAGGCTCTGAACATGCAGGATGGGGATCTCAAGGCTATAACAGATTGCTCTGTGAAAACTCAGAAATGGTCAAAAAAGCAAATGAAACAGTGGGAATTATTAGAGAACAAAATAGAGAACATCTATTTTGGTGCTTTATGCCACTGCATAAATTCATGACTTGCCTGCATCTTGAAAGCTGGGCACAGTCTGGTCTTTCTGTTTCAAAAAAAATGAAGTGGAAATGAAAAAAGTCCAGGGAAAGCAGCAAAAGTCATCAAAGGTATGAAACAGCTTCCAAATGAGAAACAGCTAAACTTATTAGGACCTTTCAGGACAGGAAAGAGAAAATCAGAATAGAGAGGCACAGAAGTAGTAATGCAGCACAAAGACAATAGGTGGAAAATGACTTTTTGTGGTCTATTCTAATGCATGAATTTGGGATCATTAAGTAAAACCAGCAATTAAGAGGTTCAAAACAGGCAAAAGGAGGCACTTTTCACACATCACATAGCTCAGCTGTGGAACTTCTCACTGCAGGAGCCTGCAGATATGAAATTTTAGATGAGTTCAAAAAGGAGCTGGACAAGTTCATAGAAGAATAATCTGTTGAAGGCCTTTAATAAAATTCAACAAAAAAATGAGCCTCTGGCTCAGGGAGCACATGAGCTGCATGCTCCTGGCTCTTGGGACAGTGATCAAAGGACGTATCATTATATTTGCTCCCTCTTGCTTGCTGTTAAAGGCAGACACTGAGCTTAGTGGAGTTTTGCTCCAGTCTAATACCGTTGACCTTAACTGAGCCCAGGCACGGAACACACCTTCTGATGTCTAAAAGCGCTTTGATACAAATTTGTCTCCTTTTACTCAGGTTTTAGGCTTGCAAGCACCCTAGTGCTCTCAGCAGTGTCTTTGGGCATAAGCCCAGGTGGATGCTAGGGGCGAAGGGCGAGGTGGGGGCAGAGCCCTGGGCGTGGGGCAGCATCTCCCCTGCTGCTGCTCTTCACTTCCCAAAGACATCTCCAGTCACCACAGGAAGCATCTTGCACATCCTTCGACCTCTGGGTGCTGACTAAAGCTCATGGCTGGTGACAACGCAGTATATAGTCAGCACCAAAGTGTGGCAGGGTTTTATTGTGCGGAGTAATAGGCTCATCATTCCTGTTTGAAGAAATCTAGCCTCAATGCAACGTTTTACATCCTTGGGGGAGTGAGGAGGAGGAAGAGAAGGGGAGAGGTGGGAAATGAGAGTTCATTTAAACATATGTTTTAATCAAACCCTGTAAATTACTCTAAGTGATGTTTTAACAAGATACAATTGCCAGAGCTGAGCAATGTTTCTATCATTATGCTGTTCTGGTTTTTTGTTTTTATTTAACAACCAAAACACAGAATTCAATTTACAGGACTTTAGCCATGGTAGATGAATTTTTATGGGATAAATTCACACTCCAGTTTTGCTATCAGGTTGCACTACGAGGAGCTGGGTGTTTTTATTATTATTAGACCAGGCTGTCAAAGCCAGTTATATTGCTCTCCTAAAACTAGATGCAAAATCACTTGCCTCTGTGCAGCACCAATAAAAACGAGGCTTTTCTTATGGCAAAATTCCTTTTTTTAACTCACGTATCGAGAGTGGGATTGTAATCTTAGCTTGCTCTTCTTTTACCCAAACAAAGTCACTCCTACAGAGGCTCTTCCAGGCAGACAAAACTGGTGCTGACTTTGTGCAGAACCAGAAGAACCAAGGAAACATCAGCTGCAGGGGGTCTCTGGGGGTCTCTGGTCCAAGGTCCTTCTCAAAGTAGGACTAGCACCAACGTTAGACCGGGTCAGCCATGACTTTAATCAGCTGAGTCTTGAAAATCTCCAAGGATGGTGATCCGATGGCCTCTCTAGGATTTGTTCCAGCGCTGCACTATCCTCCCAGCAAAGAAAAACAGGTGAAAGTGTGGCACTGCTCCCTGTGGAAAAAAAATGGGGATAAAAATATCAGCATCTTCTAATTAATACTTCTGCTCTTCCTAACAACTTCCATGGTGCAAACGCCAGCTTGCGCCTGATCAGGACACAGTTGCTGGCTTGAGCTGCACGCAGAAGCGATGGACAGAAAACTTCACTTTACTGCATCAGCCAGCAGGCTGCGTTCAGGTGTTTGAAGTGCCTGGCTCTTTGAAAAGCTCTGAATCACCATTCAGACTTGAATTACTGGGCAGGATGCTACCACCTCGCCCATAAGGATTCCGTCAGAAGAAACCCTACTTTTCACGCTGGTCCAGTTAGGGCAGCACAGGCGGCTGCGGTTGGAAAACAAACATCACGTCCAATGCAAAGGCTTCCACGGACACCAGCATTTGCCTGCTGCCTCCGCCCCAAGAGCAAGGAAAATATCTTCAAATCAATTTAAAAGCCAGTTTCCAATGTTTGCTCTCTGTAGAGAGAATGGCACCAAAACTGATACATCTTGTTCTCTTACACAACATTTGCTAAGACCCTGTCAAAGTCATTATCATTAATCTAATTAGGTGCAAGAATCCAAATAAAAAATGTGCATAATAATTTATGCAGATTGCTGTGTAAGCTTTTAAAATGCAGGGCTGAGGAAAAAAGACCAACAACCACATACACAAAATAAAACCTGCAGCTTTCTTTGCTCTAATTAAATCCATCCTGCTCTGCCTGCAGGTGCATAGGCGCTTTTGCTCATCTCTTTTTGTGATCATATTCTGTGCAAAATGACAAATTAATAACTGGAATAACAACAGTTCAACAGAAACAACATGATAACAAACGTTGATAGAAAAAGGTATCGTTGCAGGAGTGGTTTCCATTTCAAACACAGTAAATCAGATGTCTCTGAAGGAAGAAAAGTGCAGTTTAAAAACTTATTTAAATGAAGGAATGGTAAATAGGAGAGGCAGTGCCCATTTCTCTTATTATATGGGTATGATCCAGCTACAGAAAAACCTCAGCAGAGAAGCTGGTTCAATTTACTGTTATCAGAGGGGATTAGAGCTGAAGATCCCTGATAGCCACAAGAGCTTTCCTGTGTTATTAACTAGGCTTGGCGGTATTTTTCCTCCTTTAGAACACAAATGAAAAACCTCTTCATTTGCAATGCACGTTGGATATTTCCTGCTTTAATGCAGCATTCCTCCTCTGCAGTATTAACACAAACTTCTGCTTTGATTGTGCTGCTCAAGAGTATACGTTGGCAAGCCGAGTCCCACGGTGCTTAGGTTATACCACATTTTACCCAAAGCCCTGGCAGCTCCTGCGAGGAGCAGGCGATGGAGGGAGCGACGAGCTCTTCCCCTTGCTCAGTGGCTGAATCAGGCCCTGACACAATGGGACGTGGCCCTGGCACTCCTAAATTCATACCAGGGGCTTCCCAGCATGGGGCAAGGGGAAGGAGTTTCTCTGCTCTCTGCTCTGTTGTAGGTGATGGGGTTAAAGGTATCAAACAGCCTTTCCCTTTCACCTGGCCAGCTATGTTTTAACTATAGGATGGCTATTTCATAGCCAGCGGGAAACGGTTTAATGGGCACCAGTCCAGCAGCAGCAAGAAGCTCCCCATGTCAGGAGCTGTCTCAACCATGCAGATAGATCAGTGCAAAACCCTCCCACCCCGGCTTGTCAGCAGGGTGAGCCGGTGGGGCTGAACAAGCAATGCTTCTGCCTGACCGTCTCAGGGTCCGACCCTGCCCACCGCTGCGTTCACCAGCCCCAGGCTCCTTTCTGCCACTGAAGCCCCTTCCCCGAGCCCACAGGTCACCTCCGGGAATCTCTTGGGTGTATCTCACCATTGTATTTAGTGACAGCTCCAGGAAGACTGTAGATCCACATCCCAGCTTTCCCAGAGAGTAACGCAAACCTGTGACAAGAGAGTCGCTCCCTCAGGAGCCATCCATCGCACTGGTCCGTGTTTATTGCTCTGATTTCTCCCATCCCTTCCATTCAAGGCGATTACAAGGACATGCGAAACCTACATGAAGGGCAGAAGAATTAATCTACCAGCCTTCCAAACTCCAAAGGTAGTAAGACTCACAGAGAATAGTTAAAATATTTCTTTTTTTCCGTCTTACATGTCCTGGATTGCCTCTTAGAAAAAACCTTTTCCATGAAGGGAACAGCACAAGACCTTGCTCTCCCTTTGCAAAAGCCTACATATATCTTAGACAGGCTTCTCATTGCCCCACTGGCAAATAAGCAGTGGAAATCTGGAATGTGTCACGAGCTCTGCAGATCAGAGCAGTATTAATTTAATGTAAGAAAACAAGAAAGCTTCATGCCAGCCTTCCCAGAACTTCATAGAAGAGTAATAGTTTTCCACAGATCAGGAACTGTTTGTCAGAAGGACTTATTTATATTGAGCAGAATGAAAAGGCTCTCTCGAAACCGTTTAGCAGTGCCTCTTCAATCTGATCAGGCAGCTAAAAATGTCATTCCTTTTCAGACGAAAATGGGAGCAACTGGTTTACGAAGTGAGGCCAAGCAAAGACCACACACGGGCTGGTGGGCGGCTGGGCTGGGTGCTGGGAACGGCCAGTGGCCACGGCACCTTCAGCAGCTCCCGCGGTGGCCCAGGTTGCCGAGGCACCGCGTCTGCCCACGCGTCTGCCCATGGGGGTTTCTCAGTGCAGCTGCCAAATCTATTGACTGTCTGCCCCAATATCCTGAGCTGCTGGCAGACCCCAGCTCTGCTTTCAGAGTTGCACAAGCTGTGAGAAGACACCTTCTGGTCTTTGGCACAGGTACTACTTTTCGCTTTTGTTTTATATTTTTATGTACTTCTCTGGTCTCTTGTTATAAAGCAGAAATCACTTTCCTTAATCATGTCTTTTTGCCTTTCAGATGTAAAAGTTGATCCATCTGTAGCAGTTTCCTGGCTAAGAGGAAAGCAAGGGAAGAGACTGACAGAAGATGCAGAATTTCATGTTTGCAAAAGTGAAAAGAGAGAAGGGGAAGATCAGCAACTGTTTTGCCCGGGAAAGGTGGTATTAACAACTAATCATCTCCCGAAAGGGTCACGGCACAAGTGCTGCCCATGCATCCACAGTCAGAGCCACTAGCCAGAGAAAGCTCCAGAGCCAGCCAGGACAGACAGGGATGGACAAGGAGCTGGAAGGATCTCTCCTTGCATAACCCACCCCAGCAGCAGCGCTGCCATGGCCAGTGCTGTAGCTACCACGTGCAGGTGAAGCTTCCAACCTCAGGTCCATGGGCTGGGAAGCCCCACACCAGGCTCAGAGAGGGGGCAGGCACTGGTGGACAGGGCATCCCCTCCCTCCATCATGCCGGGAACCATCCTAGGCACCGCAAAGGAACAGAAACAGGGCCCCCTTGGAGGGGCAAATCCCACCTCAGTCTCGTTCAAGGCTCTTTAAAATTGCTGCTTCCCAAGAGGTTTCCCCATTGAAGAGCCTCCCTGTCCTCAGAACACACAAGGTTTTTGTAATTAAGTGCTAATCAATAGTGCAAGGAGCGGGAGACACGTGTGTGCTAAACCAGCCACCGAGACACAGCCACCCAAGGAGGCCACACAGGGCTGCTGTAGGAGGGTTTGTTGCAGAGCCAACTTAATTTAGGAGCTGTGTAACAAAATAGTAACATAAACACAAGCACACACTGGACACGGGAAATTAGCAGCCTTTCATTACAGCAAAATGCAACGCAAGGATTTTTTTTTCCCTTTTATGTCTCCAACTCAGTTCCCACAGCAGCTCTATTAAAAAGGGGATGATTTACCACAGGAGGTGGCGTAAAACAATTGCAGTTCGCTGGAAGGCTCTTGCTGTTCCCCACCCCTGTGGCAGCTGCCCGGGATTTAGAGATGCCCCTGGCTCTGCCCTGCACCCTGGCATGCTGCATCGATGAGCTTGGTTTGTGGGACCTGCCTCTACCTACCCGCGCTGAACAGCCAGCCCCAGGTCACGCACAGGCACTGGTGCAGGATGGTACTGCGCTGTTTCCACTTATTTTCATTTGGTTCTTCTCACTGTGGGGAAGAGAAGGAATTTGTCCATAGGAATCAATGGAGGTGCTGATGGGAGAACAGTGCTTCCCGTGTTCCTCCTCCTGGTTGATTTGCTCACTCAGAACAGTGAGTCCTGGCAAAGTATTCACAAAAGCCTCAAGCCCTGGAGTCATGGGGTTGCAAATTGTATGAGCTTCATCTTTCTCATGTAACTGAGGTTGTCATATTGGGGCTTTTAAGGGAAAGCCAATGTCATTATCCCTATTTCACAGAGAATCCGATGTTCAGGGGGGCAGATGTCAGTGGAAGGGTACCTGGTGGCCAGACACCAGGTCTTTCAGAGTCTATCCAGTGCACAGCCATCCACAGACGCGGAGACACAAACTGCAAGACACCTGTCTGGCCTCTGTCGCTGCAACATTTTTCTCACAATTCTTCTGTCAGGTATGAGAACAAGCCCAGAGAGGTAAAGAAGTAAATCATGCAGACAACTGGAAGTTTTAAGCTGTAGCATTAAAAATTTATGTCTCTCCAATTAATGTTCACCTGTTGTCCAGTCCTTGAGATGCCCAGCCCCTTGGGTAGCTCAGTTCTCTATTTTAAAGGTCAATTTTATCCACAAGCAAGTCTGGAATCAGGGTATGTTCAGAGAGTCTAATTAGAGACTGCTGTAGCTACAGAAGTGGTGAGAAAGAAATCTCATTATATCACTGTCCTCTTGTCCCCGGGGCTTTCAATCAGCCCAACCATTTTCTAGCTGGTCTCCCTCATCCAAGTGATGAGTGTGTAAGCTGCCTGGTATTTGGGGAGGGATTCTTTGGTTCCTGTTTGCTCCAGGGACTCCCTCTCCACCAGCTTTGCAAGAGGAACTTCTCAGAGCTCCTAAGGGACCACATGTCTCTTTTTCAGTCAACAGCAGACCCATGTCAAAGCTACATGGGTGAAAGTGTTTAGGAAGTGTTGCTACACATCCCTAGCGAGGTGCTGGACCCTGTCCCCCTCAGGAGAGGCCAGAGCAGCCCCATCCCACCCACCTGACCCCTGCCACAGATGAGCAGGAGCACGGCTCTTCAGTCCACAAAATAAATTAAGATTTACTTAGGACACGTTTTTAAATCTCCTTTCAGAAATGGAACATGGCCCAAGCCTCCTCAGAGACCTAATGCCAAAAGCCTGGGTGGAGGCTGGAAAATGTTGCTCTTGCCGCGTCAAGATTTCTGATAAAAAGTGATTCACTTGGAAAGCTACACACCGCATTTGCCTGCTCATAGCTGTGAGCCACCCAGTGAAGCCCTGCATAAGCCAGCAACTTTAGCACAGCAACATATTCTAGCTGATTTTTCATGTGATAAATGGATGGCAATAAAGACAAGCGTGCAAACAAGCAGCAAACCCTGACAACCAATCACAAAACCCAGAATAGGAGCATTCTCCAACTCCTTTGCCTCTGGCTGTCCTTCTTCTCTCCTGGAGGGATTTGTCCAAGCCCTGGCCAGCACCCGTTTCTCCCATACTCCCAGCTTAGCCTGGCCCACAACACAAGAGCAAACAGGCATTGAACAACACTGCAAGAGGAGAACAGCCACAAGAAACTCACCAGCCAGCAAAGTTTGGGCAGGCACACAAGGTTTCTGCATGTCCAGACGTCTGCTGCCCAGCTCTTGTGTCAGCACAGTGCCTCAGGGCCCAAGACTTCAGCAAGCTTTGTCTCAAGATTTTTACTTAGCTTTTCACCTTCATTATGCCCTTGCTTTTGAATTTAATGATGTATTTTTGTAGCCATCAGATGCTGTAAAACTAGCTTTCCTTCCTTCTTGTTTGCTTTAGAAATCCACCTGAAATCTAATCCAAAGGAAAAAATAATATTATGGACCCACAATATCATAAATTGAGCAAGGACAGAAATTCTTTCATCCTAACCCTTCCGAGCACAAGCTCTTTCATTCAACCCAGACTTACAGCGTACAGGTCGGAACAAACTCATAAGAAGTAAATCACATCAGGTATTACAGCACACATTGGAGAAAGAGACCAGTGAGCTATCATGTTGATGTTTTGTTTGTCTCTGTGAGCGTGCTGCCATCCTGCCGATTTGTATTGCCAGGGACACAGCCCGCCCCATCATGTCCCCACCGCAAGTCCCAAGGCAGTCAGCTTCTGCAATGTGTCGGTTTGGACACATGGCCCCACTGACCTCTTTGCTATACGCTGCCTCCGTGGCCTCTAGCTTTCTTTTATCCTCCAGTTTTCTTCAGATAGCAATGGAAGTTGCACTGTGGCGAGCAAGTCCTCAAGGGTTGGAAGGAGGAAAAGCAGCACCAAAATCCAGCTCAAGCCCTCCATGCCAGGACCCCCCAACTTCTCCAAAGGCAGCTGCGGTACAGGGGCCACCATTTCTGGAGAATGACATGCTCAACATGGAGGACAAAATTGCTGCAGAAATAATTTATAGCTGTGAATATCTAAATAATCTGCTCACTGAAAGATAATCAGATGCATTTGTTTAGGACCCAGGCCTGAGTTTTGTATTTGTTTTCCCTGAACAGAACAGGAAAAATGGCAGCTTCTGAAGAAGTATTAGAGAACTTCAAACCAGCTGATCNGCTTTGGAGATCCAGTTCTAGGGTGCCCAGTACAAGACAAGACATGGACTTACTGGAGAGAGACCAGCAAAGGGTCACAGAGGTGATTAAAGACTTGGAGAGTCAGGCGTGCAAGGAGAGGCTGAAGGACACGGGATATTCAGCCTGGAGAAGGCTCGGGGAGGAGGTCTTCTCCACGTGCACAAATACCTGAAGGAGGGAGTACAGAAGACAGAGCCAGGCGCTTCTCAGTGATGCCTGGGACAGGATAAGCTGAAACTCTGGTCAAACATCTCCAGAGGCCCTGTCCCACCTCAGCCACTCTGCTATGTTGCAGGGGTCTTGCTCGCCCATGTGCCCCAGAAGCCTGTGACTCTCGTGGCTAGTCAAAGCCAACATCCCAGCTCAGGCTTTCCTCCCAAACACTCGGAACTAACTGCTCACAAACAATTCACAGAGCAGGAAGGAACATGAACAATCATGCAAGAAGTACTTTTTGAATAACAAAATCATGAGATATTCATAAACTGCTGGCAAACAATTGATGAGCAGGAGAAGTAGCCAATTTCGTTAAATAAATTATACATTACCTTTTATTCCCCCCCTTATTTCTGTTAAAGATTATAAAACAATACATATGCAGCCACAGATAAGGCTGAATTATAAATATCCATCAAAAATACGTGAATGTAAATATCCCATGAGCAGTCAATCAGTGGAAATCATCTGTAAATATAGTATTCTATTGCATAATTACAATGACAAACTGAATACAGCAGTCTAATAGCAAACACTCACAATTATCTACTTAAAAACAAGCCAAGGATCAATAACCATTCATTGAGCTCAACTGACAAAATATTCCAATTATTATTGCTGCACTTATTTCCTATTTATTCCATAAACTATGTTAAACATCTCGTTCATCTCTTTCCTTAATGAATGTGTTTAAGACAAGTCACAGTTTGTTCTCAGTTTGCCAGAGGAAAAATGATGGAGAGCAAGCAAGTTAATCCTCACCAGTCTTTTGTCCTTACCCCCCCCCCCCC
>Ga0065711_1043314_pt1 | contig 14800 bp, 11 predicted proteins | sample Hoacrofraction12_FD_59098 | JGI IMG/M metagenome (GOLD analysis project Ga0065711, IMG submission 59098) | Hoatzin crop microbial communities from Cojedes, Venezuela - Epithelial fraction 12 v2 (version 2) | ecosystem: Host-associated > Birds > Digestive system > Esophagus > Crop | place... | reverse complement strand
GCATCAGCCAATTCCCTCAGGACTCTGGGATACATCTGATCAGGTCCTATAGACTTATGTATGTTCAGGTTCCTCAGGTGGTCCCGAACCTGGCCTTCCTTTTCAGTGGGAGGGCCTTTGCTCTTCTGGTCCCTATCTTGCAGTCCATTGGCTCAGGAGGGGCGAGGAGAGAGTTTGCCAATGAAGGCTGAGGCAAAATAAAAAGTTGTTGAGTACCTCAGCATTCTCCTCGTCTGTTGATACGAGATTGCCATTCTTGCTCAGTGGGGGGATATGCTTGCTTTAACCTTCCTTTTCTGGCTGTCATACCTGCAGAAGCCCTTCTTGTTATTCTTAGTGTTCCTTGCCAAGTTCAGCTCCAGCTGTGCCTTGGCCTTCCTGACCTCATCCCTACACAACTGGGCAGCATCCCTATACTCTTCCCAGGATACCTGTCCCTGCTTCCACTGCCTCTTCATTTCCTTCCTGCCCTTTAGTTTGACCAGCAGGTCTCAACTCAGCCATGCTGGTCTCTTGCCTTCCTTGCCTAACTTCTTACTCCTGGGGACTGAGAGGTCCTGTGCTCTATGGAAAGCGTCCTTAAAGATCTGCCAGCTCTGTTCTGACCCCTTGTCTTTGAGGACCATTTCCCAGGGGGTCCTACTGACCCCTTGAAGAGCTGGAAGTTAACTTTCCTAAAATTTAGGGTCCTGACTATACTCCTTGCCTTTCCCATATCCCTCAGAAGTGTGAACTCTATCAATGCATGATCACTGCAGCCTAGGCTGCCTCTAGTCTTGACATCATTGATGAGCGCATTTGCATTGGTGAGCATCAGGTCCAGTATTGCATCCCATCGGGTAGGGGTGTCAATTACCTGGCTTAAAAAGTTATCCTCAATGAATTCTAGGAAATCTCGTGGACTGCCTGCAGCTCACTCTGCTATTTTTCCAGCAGATGTTGGGGTGGTTGAAGTCCCCCAGCAGGATGAGACACTACAAGTACAAAGTCTCCTGGAGCTGGAGGACGAAAGCTTCATCAGTAGGCTCCCCTGGATCATGGAGCCTGTAGTAGACACCTATGACCAGGTTCCCTTTGTTGTCTCTGTCTCTGATTCTTACCCATAGGGTTTTGACCTGCTCATGACTTTTCTTCAGGGACAGCTCTTCAAACTGTATTGATTTCTTGATGTAGAGGGCAATGCCTCCACCCCTCTTTCCCTGCCTGTCCTTTCTGAACAGCCTGTAGCCATCGGTAGCCATGCTCCAGTCATGGGATTCATCCCACCAAGTTTCAGTAAGGGCAATCGGATTGTAGCTTTCTAACAGCACGTTAGCTTCCACCTCTTCCTGTTTGTTTCCCATGCTGTCTGCTTTCATGTAGAGGCCATTCATCTGGGCTGTTGGCCATGTCATCTTCATAGAGGAACACCCCTTGTTTCCTTTGGGGTTGTTTCACAGAAGCTTCCTTATTGGCTTTTACTACTTCAGGGGCTCCCAGCTCATCTCTGCAAGACTTTGACTGTGCTGCAGTGTCCACAGCACACCTCTGGGCAACAGGCTGAGGGCCCATACTAGCACCTGGTCCCTCCAACCATTGTGTATCACCCCATAGTTTGTCACCGGCAAGGCTGATATATTCCCCCTCCCCCTTCACATCTAATTTAAAGCCCTGCCAATGACCCCTGCAAGCTCCTGAGCAAAAATCCTCTTTCCCCTTTGAGAAAGGTGAATCCCATCTGATGGCAGCAAGCCTGGTGCTGTGTAGGCCATCCCATTGACAAAAAAGCCAAAGCTGTGTTGGTGACACCAGCCATGGAGCCATATATTAATAGATTGGGTCTGCCTGTTCCTTGCAACATCACCACCTGCAGCTGGAAGGAGGGAAGAAAAAATGACCAGGATAGAACAGTTATACTTGCATATATAAGGACTTGGGAAGTGTTAAGTACTTTGTAGTTCAATAGTAATTCAATTTTCAGAAGTACGTAGCTAAAAAAATAGTAATACCAGCTACTCAGAGGTAACATTATAGTCATCCTTCTTTTCACTTGCAATCTGATAAGTCAAATAAAATAAAAAGACTTTTTTGAGAGTGTTATTAGATGAATACCATGTAATTTGGTGTTCTCTGTTAAATGTTGTTAGGTGTCAAGGCAGCTTATACTGATGATAATTTAGTTAATTAACCCAGACTTTCATGTTGTAGTAGTTTGACACCGGATAAGCAGTAATAAACATATTGTGACCTGAAACCTGATGCTTTCTGTTAGGGCTTTGTACAGTTGTTTCTTCAAAACTAAGTAACACATAGAAAAGCAACAAGGTGGATCAAGGCTAATCCTCAGAGTACAAAGTAGTATATATGAAATAGCTTGTATGACCCTTCCTTTGTGCATAATTTTATTCCTGAATTGGACATTGATCCTGTTGCTAGAAAGCTGCACAGGGCCCAGATGCTGGATCCTGTGCTTCTGGTAGTACATTTGAGCACTTCGCATTGATTTTGTGCTATCTATACTGGAGCAAGGAGTTCATAGTAAGGCCTGTTCATTGAACAGCTGTCCTAATAAAGCATGTAACTGATACTTCTTATTTCTTTTACCTTGCGTACGTCTATCCTAAAATCTGTCTTGGTTTTGGAGCCTTGGCAAAGGTAAAGGCACTACCTCATGTCTCTTTAAAAAAAAAAAAAAAAGGGATACATATGCCTTTGACTTCCAATTATATAGGATTTTGAATGAAGTGCATTGATATCCTCTTAATTCAGAAATATTTTACAGCGTATATTTTAGAATGAATTGGTTTTTTTTCATAAGAAAACCTGCTGTTGCCATTAAAAAAAAAAAAGCAAATCTGTAAGAGTGTCATTGAAAGCCACACAGTAGACAGTATCAGTTAGATAACTCTGCATTATGTGCTCTGTTCTGCAGCAGGTATGTGTGGAATGGAGGCCAAAAGCAGAAAAACCTAACACTGCATACTGGAAGGAAAGGTCACGTAAAATGACAATGGAACACTGAATGTATAAAATTAGGTAGATTCTTAGGAGGAGGAAAAAAACCCGAACCAGAAGCTGATGGCCCTTGATTAAGAAAAGTAGTTTGAAGAGATTTCAAGGTTATCCTGAAACCAAATATCTCTCAAGCACCCTGTGACAGTGCTGTATTATGCGCTTGCTTTGAATTAGCTACCCGATCTGATCACTTTTTTCTTCCAAAGATCCAGCAAGGCATCTAAAATAATTTGCACTCAACTATTCTGAGTTGTATAAATATTTGATGACATGAAGTCCGTGGGCACTGCAATAAATATACAAATTGTAATGCTAATCCTTGGTATCAATAATGCCTTTGGAGAAAATAGCATTATATTCTTCACTCCCAGAGAATAATAACAATATTAAAGCAGCACTGACACTTGGCAGAACTGCTTCATCAGCCTGTGTTCACTTGGCAATTGGAATTGCAAAGAAGCATAGAAAGCACACGTTTCTGGCTGCAGTTCTGCTTCCAGAGTGGCAGAAAGAATTTGGCATTTAATGATATGCGGAGTGTTGTTCCTGTTTGATTGTAGTATACTATACATGCCTTGGAGCATGACTTCAAGTAATTTAACAACTGGAATAACAGGCATTTGGGAAGAAACTAATTTCATATGAAGGCAGATCACAGACATCAGGTTTGTTTATAAAAATATTGCCTTGTCATGCGGTATGAAGTTGGATATCAAGCTGGCAAGATGATGAGGTTGAGGGGGCAACATTGCTTAGTTCGGAATGGATGAGATCCACTTAACAAAATAACCTAATTAGTGAAATGTAAACATCATAGCTAACCTGATTTACAGACCTGTATCAATGATGGATGAAATGGTTTTCCCTCTCCCCTTAACATTTCTCTGAGTATCAGATTGGACTCTTAAGTGCTGGTTCTGCGCTACTCCATGGCCACCCATCACTGCATGCTTCCTCCATTTTATTAACTTGGAGGAGGAAATACGTCAACTGAAGTGAAAAGTGATTTTGGTTTTGGAGTCCACTTGCTTCTCTGCTGTTTTGCTGATAGTATTGTCAAATTGAATAATCATCAGTAACTGTTGTCCATATGTAGTGGAAACATAGCTGAAGCTGCCAGTGTGTTCAGGTAGTTCACAGTGAACCTAGAAAGACAGGAGGGAAAAAGAGCAGCCTCTGTTACTATCTCTCAATTCATGTCATTCCCCATGTCAGAGCTGGGTCTGGAGAGTCAAAGGCTTACAATTCTGCTTCCACCTCTTCCTACCTGGATGGGGGGATAGGGGCTGTAGGAGAGCTCGGTTTTAGAACAGTCAGTTTCTTTCCTTTCCACTTTTCCTCAAACTAGTCTGACTTATTTTTATGCCAGTAAAAGAAAGAGGAGAAAATTGGAAGTGGTATGGTGTGTTGCAGGGGAGTTTTGGGTAGAGGTCACTGGGCTGAAGGTCTTAAAGTGCTGTCTTTCATGTTGTCATCAACGTGGCTGAGGATTCTGTATTTAGGCGATTACCTAACTGAATAAAATCTGGTTGATTTTGACACCCTTGGCACTAACTAGGGCAGACTCCCAAATTTCCCTTTAGACAGCATATTTAAATCTCAGTTCTTAATCTTTCATATTCCACAACATTGTTTTAAGAGCTTCGAGATTTTTGAAGTATAACTGAGGTTGACATTATTTTTAAAATAGAAATTATTTGCACTTCTTTAGCAGCTTTCATCCAAGAAATTGAAGTGCTTTACCAACCGTAATAAAGTAAACCACATAACATAGTTCTGAAGTAAGAAAGGGATATAACTAATTCCCTTCTTGATGTGAGAAAAATGATGTAACAAAAATTGCAAAGTTAAACCTTCTGAGGAAAGACAAAACAGGGTTTTTTCCACTATGTATATTTTCAATTCTTTCTCTGTGTTTGTTTCTTATAATGTAGCTCTAAATGATTATACAAAATACCTTTCTGTGAGATGCATATGTATCCTTATTGAATGTATAGGATAACCATATAAAATAGGATAGAAATAATTTGGAAAAATTTATATTACGCAGTCTTAAATCAGCGGACTTTACAGTTCCTCTATGTCATATGTTTAAACGTGCTATACAGTGTAAATGTTGTGTAATAACTGTTGCATATGATGGCACAGACTCAGCTCCTGGTGCAAGTGAGACAAAGTTTATTTTGCAGGCAGTGCTTGATACATCTTTACCCGGGCATTAGTTCCCTGGGAACTTTATACTCCACTAAGGCAGCTATTTGCATGAGGGTCTCTATTCTGCTGCTCTCCGATCCGTAGCCGTGTCACACATCAGGTCAGCCAATGAGGCTGCTGATTACATGCTGTCCATGCGCTGGCTGACAGTACACAACCGCTGTTTTTTAACTCCTTATAATGTACTCGGCTCCTTCAGCACATCCACAAGTCCTGTTTACTTCAGCGTTTTTCTCTTCTGTTTATTACAGCAATCTGCTTTTGTCCCCATCCTCTACAAATGACTTCTGTATATGGAGAGAATTCTACTTTTGCACAGGAAAAACACTTATCAACTCGGTTCAATATTCCCCTTAAACTGAGTCTTGGGAAGTTACATCCCATTTCTGTGTCCCATAATGGCTACCATTTATCTCTCACTATGGTGATTTTATGCTAGGATGTCTTGTTTAAAAAAAAGCTAAATACTTTTTAAATTAAGTAAGAAATGGAGAATCAAGACAGTTCTATGTTACTTTTCAGACTCCAGCGTGTCTCACAATGCAGTCTGACAAATGCAGTAAGAGATGGGTGTTATATACTGTTCTGAATTGTGTTACAGTTGCCGTTTTTGGTGAATATTAATTAAGCTCTATGTGACACCTCTCCTGAAACATTAGAATTCAATGGTATAATGAAATTCATAGCAGAACATGCCAATGCTCATTTGAGACCTGTTTATCATATTCCCTTCCATTAAATAAAGAAGATAATTGAGGAAATATTTTAGGTGAAATGATAGATTAGCTTTCTACTTATTCATGCTTAAAATTGAGTTCTGTTTCAGCTGTGTGGTGGACAATGAATCTGAATATTTTAGGGGCTTTTTTTCCATGTTAGTTCTTAAAGTTCATTGTGTATCAGTAAGCGATTCTTCTTCTGCATTTTAGCAACTAATCTATGATCAAAGGAGTATAAAAACCTAAACATCAGAGGTGCTTCTTAAGGGTTTACAAATCTCTGCTTTCTTCTGTATCACAGAATATAGGTGCTAGTTTTGAGGATACTGCATTTTATCTGGGGGTGGGGTGAGGGAAGTCTTCAATCACTTAATATCAGATCTACTGGTAATTTTCATCTTTGTATATTGTATTAGCTTTGCCACTTCTTCAGCAGAGCCATCTAGATGATAGGCTGCAATAAAGAGTGCATTGAATTTAATTATAGTAATTCAGACAAAAAAGTGTTATTTCACCAAAAATTAACATTGTTAAAAATTCTAGTATGACTTTCAATTACTGAAAAAAAGCAGCAGAATTTGACTAGACTAAAAGCATATCAAAACAAGTATAGCAAAGATATGCATCTAAAGAAGGAAATGAACAAAGAAGTCATATAAACATCAGTGGGTGAATGCTGGTCATCTCCCCTGTTACTGGCAGTAACTGAACGTGTTAATGTCTATGGTCTTGTAGCAAAATTTTGCAGGATATTTCATTTTCTTAGCCTAGTGTGCAGGTCTTTTATATTCATTACTTTTCCTTTGTTCAGGAACTCTACCACTATGGGAAAATTTGAATGTACACAAATACTGGTATGTTTGTCAAAACCGTAGGCATGAAGGAACAACAGTGTGCGACTGTGTGTGCCATTTGACATGTGGGAGGGGAAAAAAGCAGTGGGATCATCAAGACTGATGCTGTCCTATTAATGAGAGATAAGTGTTTGTCAAGGAGAAAGCAGCCTGTCTAAATCTTAGGGTTGATTGTGTGGTATATGTGTGCTGTCTATATTATTGGAATCTCCAACGGATCTCATCACTTTTTTAGCAAGTTGTGCTTTTTGAAGATGTGCAGTGAAAATCCCCTAAAATCCAGTGCTTTCTGCTAAGCATATCGTGTTGTGATGTTTTTTAGTGTGCTTTGCCACGGCACTGCATCTCTGAAAGCATTTATGATCAAAAAATCTACCACCCATGTAACAAATACGTATAAAATCATTGAGGAAGAACACTTATTTCACACGTCAGGTGAGATCTCAAAGTCTGTAAGACTCTCTGATCTCATCTCTCTTTCTTTTTACAAAGCTCAGGTGTAGTCTCTGGACTTATTTCTTTGACTTTTTTGGTCGTCTTGAACTCTTTCCTTGCTCACTTTGCATTGGACACAATCCAGCATGTTCACTTCTCCTCCTGTTATTAACTATTGCTGGTCCTTTTTATGATTGTTCTTCCCCTCTCATCCAATCCATGGGATTTCCATTCCTACTTCTTTCTTTCCTGCAAGAGATACTTTCTAGTGTTGTGGTTATTGGGTTTTTAATTTAATCTGAATTTGACAATTTAATCTTTGAGGTTCAGTTTCCACCACCACCCTCCCCTGGCTCTCCTGCCCTAGTATGATGTGGCAGATCCCTTAATGTAGGTAAAGGAAAGAGTGACACTTAGTCCTGGTGGCTTGAAGTAGTTTAGTGTGTCTGCATTTCCTGCTTGTAGGTGATGGCACATTTGTATTGCCTCCATTCAGGAGAACACTAGCTTAAACCAAAATTGTGACAGGTCATCACTTCATACTCATGGAAAAATAAATAATAAAGGAGGTAGTAACAGTCAATGGCTAGAAAGAAGATCTGCAGCCAAAACATACTGAGTAGGGACCTATGACAGACTGCAATCTGCTTGCATGAAGCATTGACAAAGAGATTACTTAGTGTGTTTCTGAATAAAATTGTAGATTGACACAGCTGTGCCAGGTACAGATTTTTTTGGAGGTCTGTGGAGTCCCCAGAGTTGTCTGATGTAATGGAACAGAATTCTGCATTGAAGCAGCTACATGGCTCTTTCCTTCTGATTGCTACTGTCCTGGGAAGTGGTGTTAAAACCCCCATTGATCTGTATGGGAACTCAGCTGGACTGGCTCCAAATGCTTTTGAAAGTCCTACTGGTTTTCCATGCACTGTGGTGATTTATCCAGTCTGTTCTAAAGGGCAATTTCAATCTCTAATGGATGCCATCAGTATTTTCAAATGAGGCACCTTTTAAAATGTGGAAATAGCTTTGAGAATAACTCCTGGTAAAGTAAACATTGAGTGTTAGCTTTTTGTTGTTGCTGTGTGGAAAAATACAGTTTTGCTTGGGGTCGACAAGAGATTGAAAAGTGTGGTTAATAATAAAAGCTGAAGTGGGAGTTACTTTAATAATGGCATGTCATGTGTAAGCCTATAAAATAAATAGTAATTATCACATTTGAGAAACTACTCTGTTAGAATGGTATTGCTCTTGACAGTTTCATCTGTACATCAAGCCTTTCTGGATTACGCACTTTCTTGTTCTTAATGAGCAAACAAATGAAACAGAAATTCTTACCCTGATAGAAGGTGTTGATTTCAACAACACCTAAACAAAAATAGATAAGAGAGCCAGTATAGCAGACTGCAGGATTATTTCTTGGTAATGTATTTTGCTGTTACAAAACAAAATGAAAAGCAGAGCTATAGTTCTATTATTTGTTTTTCCTCCTCCTTCTATATGGTACATGTTGAAGGAGGTGGATTTTACATATTACGTAGCCCAAAATCAGAAGTTTTATGAGCAGTACTGAATTCAGAATAGAACTCCCTATTTTCTGTGCAAGGAATGGTGACCTCTCATGTTTGTGAAACCATACACTTTGGTATACCAAATTTGAAGGAGGTGGTCAGCATTTGTGGTGTTTTTATTCTTTTTCTCTATCAGCACACACCCACCATTTCAGGAAAATTCCAGCAATATTTGTCCTTTGAGGAAAGTGGGTTTTTCCATGTAATTTGGTATATTATTGAAACTATAGAATTTTTTAATACTAACAGCAAATATATCCAAGAAAATAATCTACAGCTGTTTGCTGTATCTTTTTTGTAAGTTTGATTTAAATATTTGTGGGGTTTTGTTCAACTTTTATAATGTAACTTACATGTTCTTTGCATTCTTTAGGAAGATTGAAAATGTAACACACTTTCCAACAACGTAAAATATTGTTTGTCAAAAAACTTCATCAGTACCTAACTCACAAGAACACACTCCAAAGTGTATTTACTTTGGTACTAAATAACATATTGGATATAAAGATAGAACTAACTTCAATAGCTGTTTAAAGATATGTGACTTACCTTCTACACATCAATTCTGACTCTGGTCTTCTGAGTCTGAGAGTCGAAGTCAGTGTGTGTAAAGAAATAGGAAAATACGTTAGATCAAGGGAAGCAGAAACAAGTTGCTAGAATCTCATTACACTGTCTCTTGAAAGAGTTTTCTCATGTTTTTTCTTTTGTACTCATATATGGGGCAATAAGTTCCTGTAATCAGAGCTAGTCTGTGAAACTGAGGTGTTGTGTAAAGAGGATGTAGGGTATGTGCTGTATGCATGGATTAGCAAGTCTGAATCACTACATCAGGTGTGAATGAGGAAACATTTTCAGTAAAAGTTATTTTGGTGTGCTGACTTCGTTCACAGTGATGCTAGTGCAAAGCTATTGATTTGGACATTAGCAGCCTTACAGACTTCTTGACAGTTTTGCGTCAGCTTAGCCTTGTGTTTGTAGGCAGGCTCTGATGCTGGGGAAAAAGGGAGGCACCCCTATCCAACACGTCAAATCAGGTGCACACTTTTTAAAAAAGCACAAAAGAGAGCAGCACCAAACAGCAGAAGCACTGCTGTTAGAGCTGTTCTAGCTTTGCACAGCGCTTCAGTCAGAGGGAAGCCCCTCTGCTCAGCAATGAAGCAGGGCTTCCCGGGTGGCAGCTGGGGGCTCGCCGGGCCTTGGGGGGCTCCCACCCGCAAAGAGGCAGGGCTGTCACCGCTTCTGGCATGGTCAGAGTAAGTGCTGATGTGGAAGCAGCGCAGTTTCACTCCAAAATCTGTTGGTCATTCTGCTGCATCACAAATTTAAGTTAAATTAATCACAGCGACGTCCTAGCAAGCATGAGGTTGGTACTGCCTGCAACAGTGGCTAAAATGCTGCGTGGCCCCTTCTAGTTGCAAGTGTGTTTATGAGCCTGTGAAGAGGCCTGGAGTCCCTTTGGCAGCGCCTGGGTAATAGCAGGATTGCAAAAGGCTGTTTGCAATTCCCTGGCAATCTCATTACAGCCCGAGGCTTTACTGCAGCAGAGATCGTTTTTGGATAAGGATAGTGTTTGAGCTAAACTTCTAATGCAAGCCTGGAAAGCAAGACGCGTTTTGTTTAAGCAACCAGGGCAGAAGTGCCAGTAGGCCGGGCTACAGCACCATTCAGCTGTGGCCCAAGTGCAGCACCCCAGCTATTCAGTTTTCACCCTGTACTGGCTGTGAGCCGCCAGTTTGAGTGAGTGAGATATAGTCAGATGCTGGTACGCTCGGGAGTATGGCACTGCATGTTGATCATGCTGAGGAGGGAGGAGATCAGGGCCAAGCAGTGCAGATGGCATAAGGGTCTGTAAAACCTCTTACATATTGCTGATGCAGTATTTGAGCAGTAGGTCTCTATACAGAAAAGCCATATCTGAAATCTGCAATCCAGTGGATAGAAGCTAGGGAATTTATGTTCAGTTGTGCTTTGCTATTCAGAGAGCAATCAGGTAATCATCTGTCTTTGGTGCCTGAGCTCCAAGGCAGGTAACTGGTTTAGTTTTCCTGTTGGCTCTGCTATAGCTGTCCTGCACTGGAATGTGGTCTGCAACTTCCTAGGTGTGTTTCACACAGTGAAGAGTGTTAATGTATTTGATGGTGCTGTTATAAAGCCTTTTTTTTTTTTTTTTTCTTTCTTATGGAGGTAGTCTTTGTGATGATGATGCAAAACAGAAGTGCAGTAAAGCCAGTGCAGGTTACACACAAGGAAAAAATAGCTGTAGGAGACTGATGCACTGTGGAAGCCTGGAAGGAGCAATAATGCAGGACAAAAGGCTTCCTAAATGTACCCGGTTAATAGATTATTTTATGTCATCCCCTCTGCTCATATTCCAAGCTTTTTAATGATACAGAGAGCTAAATACAAAGGCAAAAATGGGAAGAAAGTAAAGGGGACAACTTGACTGCATCTTTGAAAGGATAAAATGAGACAACGGAATGTGTGCTAGGCTACTATTGCTAGTATGATATATGGTGTGCTGTCTTGTGTCCAGTTTCAACTGTATTAGCTTTAGAAAATCTTCGTAAATGCAAAATTCCGACCTAATCGTGGCATGGGAGAAGCGTAGAATTTGTGTTCTTTTTGTGCTGGTTCCTTGTTGCACACAAATCTTTGCAATTTAGCTATGGAGCAAAATCTCTGCAAAAAGTTCAACAAGAATAGTTATGATACATCAATGGTGGCAAAGACAGCATAGCACTAAACTCTAATAATCTGGAGTATCATGACTAATCTACACCATCATGTTATGCAGTCAAGTCTGGACTCTGATGATGCATTCTTTTTATAGCAGCTTCTGTTCTGGCTCCAGTCTAGAGCAAACTGCATCACAAAATGGGGAAGCTCTGTTATTTGCAATAACAAATATTGCACTAAAGGTTGGAATAGGCTTGCATTTGAGCTGTGCAACTACAGGTAGCATGGATGCATCTGAATCTGAATGTAAAAGATATATGCACTGTAAAAAGCACACACACCACCCTCCCTCTGCCTCAAAGGATGGATTTGTTCTAACAGAGATACTGTTGTCCTTAATGTACTGAATGCTCAATGGGTGATCTTCCTCCAAAACTCAATAAAAAAGAAGAATTTTCACTTCTCCCGTGTGTTGTGGTTCAACCCAACAGTTGGCAAGTAAGCCCTAGACAGCCGCTCGCTCACCCCTCCCCTTCCTCTGCAACAGGATGGGAAAGAGAAATGGACAAAAGGGTAAACTCACGGGCTGAGATAAAGACAGTCTAATAAAGGAGCAAAGGAAATAATAGTAATGAATATGGAAAACATACTATGCACAATAAAGTTTTCTTACCACCCGATGACTGATTCGCAGCAAGTCCCCAAGCAGCGACCATGGAACCCAGAACTTGCAGGTTTTGCAAATTTCGCAGAACTCCCAAAAAAGACCAAACTCCTGGAAAACTTTGAACTCCAGGCGGGGGGGAGGGAGATTCACAGAAAAACAGGGGATTCCTGACCCCTGGCCAACCCCAATTCATAAACTGAGCATGGCGTCTATGGTATGGAATATTTCCATGGTCCAGCTTGGCTAGCTGCCTGGCTGCGCTCCCTCCCAGCTCCTGCACAGCTGCTTGTCAGCTGAACATGGGACACTGGAAAAAGTCCTTGATTTCATAGCAACAACTGAAAACATCAGCGTTATCAACATTCTTCTGGTTCCAAATCAAAAACACAGCAGCTACTGAGAGAAAAATTAACTCTGTCCCAGCCATAACCAGGACACCACATTACAGTGCTGTTCAGTGTGTCAAACAGCTGCATTCTCTGCAGAGATCCCTATTCTGATAGAGACATGGCTATAGCCCTAATTAGTGAGACACTGCTGCATTCCAAATGTCTTTTGTTCAGCTGTTCCCAAATAATGAAAACAACTTTCCATAGTGTTTGCATTTATTTTCAGTTAATGTAGTGACTACTCTTTGCTTCAGTCTTTATAAAAGCAAGGATCATACCTTACGTGGTGGTGCTATAGTTCTGCAGTAAATTTTACCAGAACTTGGAAACGCATAGGAGTTAGTTTTGCATTTAAAGTAAGGTGCTAGTTTTTGCTTTGAAAAATTAACATTCATAGATGTAAGTCTTATTTACCAATACCCTACTGTGATGAGAATAACACTAATATACTACATAGCTTCAACTAGGCTAGATTTCCATTTTGTAATTATATTTTTTCCACCTGAATTTTTCTCTCCCTCAATGAGAAAATGCTTTCTATTGTACAATGGAATTTAGAAAGACACAAACTGTTCTGGATTTGTGGTGTATAATTTCTAGTCATTTTTATGTATATTAATGTTAAATCATGTTCTTGATTTCCATAAATGACCCACACAACATGCCAAGCTTCATGCACATTTTAAAAAGCCCTAGGTTTTGATGAACAAAATTGATAGGTATGAGATGAACAAAAGAATAATGATGAACCATAATAGAAGCCTTGCTCAAAAGTTGTGAACTTGTCAGATGGTCTGCCAAAAGTTTGAAATATGGCTGAGATGCATGCTGACCATTATTCAAAACCTTTAATTTAGAACACTGATGCTCTTAAAACTTATCATTATCAGTTGCCTAATTTTGTACAGAATTGGGCAGAAGTGTAAAGAGCTTTATGTAATTTATTATGCAAAAACCCCTTCGGATCAGAGCATAGAATTTATATCCCTGTCAATATAGGTTGTCTGATCTGACATAGATTACATAAAACTGGAATTTTCCAAGACCTGTTGTGTATTGTTCAATCCTTGATGTTCACACTTTCAAAAATGTCTAGATGCAATTTTATGTCCATCTTTAGTAATATACAAACTGTACTATTTTGTTTAGTTAAACATTATCCTATAATTTTTTTCTGACTTCATAATACTCTTGCCTTTATTCACTCTGGATTGAGATCTCTTTGGTGGGTTGTGCATGAATCATAGACTTGTTGATTCCATTGTCTTTTTCTGCTAATTGTAGTAAAACATAGTACATGTTACAAATGGGACAGTCATCCAAGACAGATAATTGTTTATCTAAGCACGTTTTTGGTATAGCTTTTTAGCTTCTGTTTGTGTACTTCTGTTTCCTTTTGCAAGAGATAATAATAAAATGCAAGTTGGTAAAAACCCTCCTGCAAAAAATCTTTAGATGTCTTCCATCATTTTCTCATTCCAACAAAGCTGATTTCATCAGGAAAAAGGTTTCCAGCATCAAAACAATCTTGCAAAACCCTACACTGTTTGATGAGACTCCCTGAACTGCAGCAAGCACCCAATTCTGAGCTGTAGTAACCCCCCTTCGATCTGCTGGGTTATGCAGACAGGCAGCCATGAGGCAGCTTGGATCTGGGGTTGGGGAGTTTGCTCAGTGTTAGATTATTGTCGAGATGAAATCCTAATAAAATCATGAAGTCGCTGGCAGAGGACCAGTTAGACATCATAAAAAGCCAACTGCCAAAGCGTCCTTCCTGGCCAAAGGAAGACCCAAGGAGCCCACGGCACACTGACACAGGCCCTTAGTGCCTGAGCAGCTGGATAAAACTTACATTCTTTGGGACTCACCAATATGATAATTTTACTCAGCTACATATATGGTTCCAGAAACAATGAGTTTCTGAAGATTTTTTTTTTAGGTTTTTATGAAAAATATTTTGCAGACTATATTTTAAGCTTGATTCTGCCTTTCCTCAAAGCAGCAGCTTCTCTCTGCAGGTTTACAGAAAACTTTCCATTTCCTTTCTCAGTGCGTTGTAGGTTTTTTGGATTTTTTTTTTTAATTAAACACTCTTAGCAACATGGAAAACATGCTAAGCATACTTAACAAAAAGTGTTAATTGTAATCCCAGAATCACAGAATGGTAAGGGTTGGAAGGGACCTCTGTGGGTCATCTAGTCCAACCCTCCTGCCGAAGCAGGGTCACCTACAGCAGGCTGCAGAGGACCTTGTCCAGGCGGGTCTTGAATATCTCCAGAGA
>Ga0065711_1043313_pt1 | contig 14800 bp, 5 predicted proteins | sample Hoacrofraction12_FD_59098 | JGI IMG/M metagenome (GOLD analysis project Ga0065711, IMG submission 59098) | Hoatzin crop microbial communities from Cojedes, Venezuela - Epithelial fraction 12 v2 (version 2) | ecosystem: Host-associated > Birds > Digestive system > Esophagus > Crop | place... | reverse complement strand
CGCTGGGGTCGGCACCGCCGGGGTAGGCGGGGGGTGTGCGGGCGAGCGCGGGGCCTTGCGGCCGGTGCTCCCACACGCCCTGCGCGGGCCGGCTGCCCCGCCAGCCCCGGGCGGTGGGGACGCTGGTACGTCACGCCCGCGCTGGGGGTGACGTCGGCAGCGATGGTGTAAAGCGAAGCGCGGGCTTACGGGGTTTGCCTTGGTCTGAGGAGGGAGCCCTGGCCTTGCCTTTAGGCCGCGGGTCCCGTGAAATCTGCGCTCCGACCGGTTTTGTCCCTCTTGGTGTAGTCGCTTGCGGTTGGGTTGCAGCAGTTTTCTTCAGCGGTGTCTTGTGTAGGTGTGGTTAGTAGGAAAAACGTCCTCTGAACACGCCGACTGAGTTTCCCTTTTCCACCTGCTCCGGTATCACCGAAGGTTAGGAAGCAGCACTGCTCATGTGGTGCCGTAGATTTGCCGAAGTGTTTTACGAGCAGTAAGCAGAAACTTCACTGAGCTGTGCTGGGTTGATTTTTCTAACAACTGATAGTCGATAAGAGCTTATCTGGCTTTTTTTTTGGTGAAATTGTGCTTCTGCAAGGTTCACATCGGTGCGTGCACATGTGCAGATGCTCCAGTACTGAAGAGGACTAAAAGAAAACAAAAGCTCTTGAGACTTTTATAGAGTGAACAGTTCTAGATAATATAATTTTGTGAGAGGTGTATCAGTCATCTGTGATTAGTCATGCACTGTATGACTTGTTTTACCAGCACTGCTTGACTTTTTTTTTTTTCCTTTTCAATTTATTTATTGTTTTAATGAGTTTGCCTGTTGCATTTCTGGGTGGAGGAGTTACGCACCCTCTCTACGGAAGTGTTTTTGCTGCCTAAAAGAACCTGGTTGCTAATACAGGTTGGCCTATTCTGCGTACAACTCTACTTTTGGCCAGTATTTTGAGGCTGAAGATTGCCTACTCACTGTGATTTCTCAATAGGCCTTTTACAGATTTATCTTGTAATTTGCCTCTTGTAAATGTGGCAAAATTTTTCTTCTGTATGAAAGGTTTTATACAATGTTATGTGCTTTTCTATACCAAGTCGCTCTTAATGCGTAATGCACACAGTTCAGTTTTTCTTAATTGATAAGCTGTGGTTATCGGAGTGAAATGAAATGGCAACACTGGCTAATAGTTTTGTAGTGGTCTCCATTTGTACTTTTATCAGTACTTATTTTTTAAAGATTTTGAGGCGGTATGACGAGAATGAGACTTAATGTATCAGTAAGCCCATCTTACTTGGTAGCTTTGTTCCCCTCCCCCCACCTTAAAATCATCTAGAGGTCTTTGGAAAAAGCACATACCGGCTTGTGTGGGGAAAAACCCTAATGTTAGAATGAAGTTTAACAGTGGGTGTTTGAAGGAAGGCAGTGAAAGCATGCTATGTACTCCCATTTTGTAATTCCTAAACATGGGTAAAATAAGCACAGATCAGTAATTAAAAGCTGCCTTTCCATAACTTATGTTGGTGTAGCTGGATGGCTTTCCCTTCTTTTTCCTTCCAGAATGGTTGCCTTAAACATCTTTTTTCTTCCCCTGTTAGGATGGCAAGCTTCAATGAAAAATGGGAGTCTCTCTTGTATTCTACCATGCAGTCGTCTACCTGTGCAGTTGATGAGTCAAGTGAGAGTTTATACCTCTGGTGGTCAGAAAAAAGGTCTTGGATCAGAAGACTCAAATGGATCAACCCCTGAAGAAACCCTGCATAAAGTTGGAACAGGTAGTATTAAGATAAAATAAAGAGCACTTAAATGAATGTAAAAACTTTATGTGTTTAACAATTGATAATTTTTATTTTCAGTTGCGTGATATTACAGTTGCAGAATTCTTAGTATTTGTTGCTCATGGACATCTATATAGAAATCTTAAATGCACAAACAAGGAGGAATGCTGAAATTTTTCTTTATTATTCCAGTATTTGTAAGATTTAAGTTTAGAGTAATATAAAGTGGTGATGATAAAACATGAAGGTCAGATGTGATTAGGTAACTTAAGGGATAAGAAATGGAATTTATTACTTGTCTTTCACCACTTTCTTACTTGAATTTTTTGTAGCATTTCAGATTTGTTGTGTGAAATGAACTAGTGATAAAGATTGAATGAGCATGAATACTGAGCAATGTGACTTCTCCAGGTCAGGCTGTAGATGACTGATAAAAGAGGTTGAGCTGTTTCATCTGCTAGAGCTTTCTGATCTCACAGTTGTCAGAAGTACAGCATTCACATTAAACGCTGGATATAATGCACATAACCTGACCCTCCTTGCTGTTCAGTTTGGTTGTCAGTCTTGCGCTAGCTGGGTGCTTGTGGAATTCAGAACTGTCTTGCCCTTGCTCCATTGTAGCATCCTCTATTTTTTCTGCCTATGAAGTGCAGGACTGCACAGATAGATGTTTGAGAGACTACCATGCATAAGAGACAACAAATCCTTTTTAAAATGAAAGCTCCCTTTCTGTGTGCTTTTGTCTAAAACTAAGTGGTCTACTGAAGAAAATTTTCTCTTCATTCTCGGGTTAGCGGGTATTTGTTCTTTGTTTAGTAAGTTGTAAATTCCTGAGGCTTGCAGCAGTCATTTAAACTGTAGTAACTATAGCTAGCTAAGAGTATTACTTTTCTGATGTTTGGAAGTACAGAAGTAGATCTTAAATGTTGTTCTGAGTGTAACAATTAGATTGTTTCTTAAGTCTGTGAGTGGGTTTTAGAAGAGGGTAATAATTAAGACCGTTTCTTGGAAGGTCTTGAGCTGAAGGTGGTTGCTAGAGGATGATGTTCTTGCAGAAGAATGTCTGCCTGAATACAGTGAAAGACTGTCAGTTGTAGTTGTTGGTATTTTCTGCATTCTTAAAGTGCAGTTACTGGTGTTAAAAATCGATCGTGTGAAAACAGTCTAGCACTACTGCTTACATGATTGCCTTTTTATATAATTGTTGACTGTCATCAGAAGGGGTGTTCCCACCTTCTTCCACCCCTATCTGATTATTCTCTTTCTTGTGCTGGCATTGAGGATGTTTAGCCTGTTACGTGAAAAATTAATTGCTGCGTTGTTTTGTGGAGGTAGGGTAGAGGTAGTGTGGATCAGTAAGCTGGTCCTGCTCGCTGTCTCTAGAAGGACTGGAAGAGAGATGCTGCCTTTTGTGGCAGCGCAGCCTTGGGTCACAGTAAGCCTTGAGTGGAACTGCACTATGTGGGTACCATGAGACTTACCTTTTGTTGAGAGTAGGGGCTGATGTAGGCAAGCGTGTGTGAAACTGCAGCCCAGAAATACTGTGCGTAGATGAACCATCGCTTTGAAGTTTATTTTGGAATGCATATTGTTATATGCACACTTCATATAGCTGGTGTTTTCAGGAGCCTACTGGATAGAATGTTTTTATGCATTGTGGACATATTACTCCTGTTTATTAAAAAAAGCATGAGATTTTGATAGAATTCTGAAGAGGTAATATACTACTAGTAAAGATTCCCTTACTTTTCCAGGAACTTAAATATTTAGCAAATAATGGATCTCATTTGGACCTCTGTTTAGAGAACTTGTGAAGTGCTTTTCCTGTTAATGTGATGTTGAAAATATTTGTATATTCACCTTGAAAGCTATCATATCAACCTCTGCTTGTCTGAAAAAGTAGTTGTGAATTGAAGTATTCCGCATTGTTTTCTTCTCACTGATGCGCTGTGATTTTGTGCAGTCTCTAGGCTGAGGTACTGAGCTTTAAAAGGGTGCCTGATGTGGTCTCTGTGCATAGATATAAATGTTGATGCTTTTGTGCATTTTTTTTTCCCATCTGAAATATTAATGACCCAATTTTTTGTTAAATAGTTTTGGTGGCATTTCTTTTAATGACATAATTGGTTGCATGCAGAGTTTCTGAAAAGAAGCTGCTACTCAGTTTTTGCTAAGCAATCTTAGCTGAAGTTTTTTATCATGAATATTGATAGATTGGCTGCCTGGTGTTTTAAACCAGGTAAGAAAAGAAAGGAAAAGATCAGCAAAGGATTTTTTGCTTTTGTTTTCAAGTCAGACAATAACTGATAGGGATGACTGTTTCAGAAATGCTATTTATTTATGACCTAGCCTTATTTGTTGTGTAATAAGATCAGTTTCATAAATTTAGAAGTGTTGTTTTTCCAAGAAAGTATACTTGGACTGTTATTAGCCTTCGTCCTCAGTTGTTAGGGCAATAACTAATTATTTGTTGGTAAGATAGTTATGTAGTCCAAACTGCAAGAATGCCTAACCTTTGAGTAATTTGAGTGGAATGTTAAGCTAGGAGTGTCTCAATTAATTAACACAAACCTGCTTGGAAAAATTTCAGATTTTTTTTAATACATCACTTTCAGTAAGGTCAGTTTAAATTTTGTTAACGACTCTGGATGTGTGGCAAATGTCCAATGTTAGAGCGCGTTAGGGCACAAAAGAATGGGTATGTTGGTTCGACATGTTAGAATTGTAAGGTTTTTGTTCTGAAAGCTGTGTCGAGATGCATGAGTTATGGATGCAATATTTGTATTTTTGAGTAGTATTCTGATTTCTAGAGTAAAAATGTCACTGACATTACGGAAATTTATTATTTTCCAAATACTACGATTCACTGAACAGAACAGTACTGTAAATTATATTTTATTGGCTTTTTGTTGAGTCATATCCTCAAACTTCAAAACCAGCTAAAATACTTTGTTTTCATTCTAGCTCCAGCTTATGACACAAGAGTTGTGGATTTTAGTTGAAATATTCTGTATTTTAAGGAGCTAGCTTTTTGTGAGTGAAAGAGCTTCAGTCCCTTAAAATTGAATTACAGCTTGAAAGTTATGTGAGACTTGGGTGATTAGCAGCCATAAACTAGATAGAATTCAGTATGTTTACTACTTTAAAATTTTTCATAAAACTTGCCCCAAACTCTTAAGTACATGGTTAAAATATCTTTTAAAAATTCAAGATACTTTCTGAAGTATGTTGCAAGTTGGTATGTTTCTACAAGCTGCTAGGGAGTTTATTGATCAGTGCTATATTAAATGTTTTTTTTTTAACTATTTTTGTCTTTTATGTTGAGAGTTATAAATGTTGGAAATGTAGTAAAAATATTTTTTAACCATCAGGATGGAAAGCAATATTAAGATATGTTCTTATTTTGTTATGTCAACCAAACTTTACAGAAAAAGAAAAGTAGGTACTTCCATATTTACAGTGAACTTTATTTTATTTTACAGGACAAGATACGAGCAATGCGGTTCAAAAGCAGTCTTTCCTTAAAGAGCCAATCCAAGTAAAAGGTAAAAAAAATACTTCCTGTATTGAAACTTTACTGCTGTCTGCTAGTAGTCAAAAATATGTGTAAGGAAACTGTGATTCCTCTTCAATCACATCAACAATTTACGTGAATAACATTTTAAAACACGGTTGTATGTTGGCTTTGTTTGGTACCCAGTTGTTTGGAAGTGACTCCTGTAAAATCAAGTATAGCGATATTCCTTCCGATTACTCATTCTTCCGTGTCTGTTTTTAATTGTTTCGTTTAAGCGGATGAGTTTATCAGGAAAAGACTAATTTGTTTTCTCGTCGGTTACCACAGTCTGCCCTCTTTGAGTGTTTTGAGACATGTCCATTCACCATCTCAGTCTTAATGTGGCTAAGCTGAACACTTGATCTTCCCCTGTTCCTTGTTCTAAGTCTTCCTCTGTTGCTTCTTATTGCTGAGTTAATCTAATCAGTGTTGCTTCTAAATATATTTTGACCACATGAACTGCCTAATCTGAGTCCTGTTTGTTCCCATTTGTGTCTGTAATAAATAACATGCATTCATCTTTAGTTACATTGTTTAAAAACACAAGTGGGAAAAGTAAGAGCATAACTTTATTTCATGTTTTTAATTTGTTCTGGCTTCATTTCACTCCATCTTCACTGTGATAGTTTCTGTGGTGTTATTGTGAGAATTACGCTATTAAAGGCCTGTGTTCTTTTGATCACTCCTAGCCTTCTGTGTATGGGAAGAACTTTATCAAAATAGAATTTGCCATTTCTCTTTAAACTCTATAAAAAAAAAAAAAAACCAAACCACAAATCTCTGGAGTGGAAGTGACTCAGCAGGCTATAAACTTTATCAAAATTGCTTCCTGTTTTCCCCAAATTTGAAGAAACATCAAATCATAATGCTTGTCAGTAGCAAGGTGAGATCAGCACCTCCCTATGTACATTTTTGTTTGCATCCTTTATGTCAATTTCATTGGGTCTGTTGTCACTTAGTGTGTGTGTGCAGGGGGAACATACAAGGTAGATAGGAGAAATTAGATAGGCTGTGAAATAATTGTAAAAAAGATATATCTTTCAGTGAGAAGAGAGTTTTGCCTCTGTAGATTAGATGTGCAAGCAAGAATGTTAAAGATTTTGATAGTGTTTAGGAAGTGGAATTCTAGTCTTCAGATGATGCTGTGACTTAAACTTACTGATCTAAGTGTTACTAAAACAATAACGTTTTTAAAGGATTACTAATCTTAAAAATTCGTGCTATTTGAAGTGTTTTCTTTACATCATCTTTTATTGGGCTTTGCTCTTGGAAATATCAAATTGATTTTTTTTTGTCTCCACATTTATCACCAATTTTATACAGTTATTTGAACTAGGGGTAGGATTGTCGAGATAGGCTGCAATGTACAATTAGATATAGTATTTTCTCGTAGTGAAATTTACTTGTGTTTCTGAGAGATAGATTAGTAAGTGTTTGATAAATCCACAAGTTTTTACTCTTTTGCTAAGGTTAATACACTTTGGATGTATATCTGTTTTAAATAAGAAGATATGGGAAGCATTCTTCTTGTTTAAAAATGTTCATCCTTTTCTAGCCTTAGTAAATGATAGACTGTTTTTAGGAAATCTCTAATTTTTTGTCACCTTTTCTCAAGAGCATTGTAGGATGAGCGTGATTACTCGAGTACTTAAAGCAATTGTTTAAGTTCAAACTGGATGGCAGAAATCAGATTATTATGGTAAATATTGATATCTGTAATGTTAGTGGATTGTTTAGTTTCAAGCAATATATTTTGCCTTTAAGCTTTCAAAACTCAGAAATAAACATAGAGTCATAGAGTACTGGGTTGGAAGGGACCTGAAGGATATCTGCTTCAACCTTTCTTGGCAAAAGCATGGTCTAGACAAGATGGCGAAGTACCTTGTCTAGCTGAATTTTAAAAGTGTCCGATGCTGGGGAATCCACCACTTCCCTGGGGAGGTTATTCCAATAGCTGATTGTTCTCATTGTGAAAAATTTTCCTCATGCATCCAATCAGAATTGCCCCAGGAGTAACTTGTACCCATTACCCCTCATTTTTTCCATGTGACTTCTTGTAAAAAGGGAATCTCCGCCTTCTTGTAGCCACCATTTAAATATTGCAATGTGGTGATAAAGTCTCCCCTAAGCCTTCTTTTCGCAAGGCTGAACAAACCCAGTTCACTGAGCCTTTCCTCATATGACAGGCTTCCCAGTCCTTTGATCATCTCTGTGGCCCTCCTCTACACCCTCTTCAGCCTGTCCACATATAGTGGGGACCAAAACTGAACACAGTATTCCAGGTGAGGTCTGACAAGCGCTGAGTACGGTGGCATAATGATTTTGTCTCTGCTGGTGATGCCCTTGTTGAAGCAACCCAGGATCCTGTTGGCTTTCTTTGCTGCAGCAGCACGCTGTTGACTCGTATTGAGCTTGTTGTCCACCAGGACTCCCAGGTCCCTTTCCACAGAGCTGCTCCCCAGCCAAGTAGATCCCACCCTGTGCTGCACTCCTGGATTGTGTTTTCCCAGGTGCAAGACCTTACATTTGTCTTTGTTGAACTTCATAAGGTTCTTGTAGCCCACTCTTCCAGCCCATCTAGGTCTTCCTGCTAGGTGGCTCTCCTTTCCAAAGTGTCCACTTCCCCACTCAGTTTGGTATCATTGGCAGACTTTGTCAGGGTATGCTTGATCCCATCATCCAGATCGCATATGAAGATATTAAACAGCATTGGGCCCAGTATTGATCCCTGAGGTATCCCACTTTTTCCAGGTTGCCAGTTTGAATAGGAGCTGTTTACCACCACTCTCTGGGTGCAGCTGTCAGCTAGCTCCTCACCCACCGCTAAAACTACTTGTCCAGACCATAACCCGTCAGTTTCTCTAGGAGGTGGCTGTGGGAAACTGTATCGAAGCCTTGGAGAAATCCAGATAGCCAGTGTCCGCTGCTCACCCAGCATCAACCGAACAGGTTACTTTGTTGTAGAAGGCCATCAGGTTTGTCAAGCATGATTTGCCCTTGGTGAATCTGTGCTGGCTTTTCCCAATCACATGCTTCATTTGACTTGTTATAGCTCCCAGGAGGATTTGTTCGGTAACTTTCCCAGGGGCTGAAGTTAGGACTATAATTTCCTGGATCTTTCTTCAAGCTCTTCTTGTAGATGGAGGTGACATTAGCCTACTTCCAGTCTCCTGGGATGTCCCCTAATCTCCATGACTTCTCAAACACTATGGAGAGTGGTCTTGCATCAATGTCAGCCAGCTCTCTTAACACCCTCGGGTGGATATTGTCAAGGCCCATGGATTTGTAGGGGTCAAGCTCCTGTGATAGTTCACGTACCAACTGACGGTGGGTCTGTGCCTCTATCAATGGGTATTTTTATTCCCAAGGCCTGGGGCCCAACAGTGCTGGTAAAGACAGAGGGGAAGAAAGTGTTGAGAACCTCTGCCTTTTCAGCGTTGTTGGTGACTAATTCACCTCTCCTGTTTAACAGTGGGCCAATATTTTCCTTCTAAGATAATGTAGAAATTTAGGAAAATTCTTCTCAGTGTCTTCAAATGCATTATCTTTCTGTAAGTATCCTGTGACTGAAGTAGTAGTTCTGGACTAACTATAGAAGTCGTATCAATCCTGTGATACGCAGGAAGTTCATGTGTGTTCATAAATCTTCACGCCCACCGAATCTGAGCTTTTTGTTTTCAGTTGTGTTCTCTAATGTCATATCTGTCCGTGGTTGTAACTCCGCTTCCAATGTGTGTAACGTTTTAAATGGAAGTGAGTGTATAGTGACTTAATCTTATTTTCAAATGTGTGTACAGATAGACAAGCAGGAAATAATGGCATAAATTTAAAATTCCATTTAGCCTTTTTCTGAATAGATCTGGCATTGTTTTCCTTGTGCATGAAAATCTGATGTCATAAAAGTACATCTTCTAGACGTACAAAGCATTATTCATAAAGAATGCAGTTTTTAATTGTTATAAATGCTCAGTATGAAGTGTGCTAATTTTGAAAGTAATAGTTGTGAAAAATGACACGTCTGTCTTAGTTCTCTGTATGGTCTACAAAGGTCAAAAATCTTAATCTGTGGAAGGTGGAATTGGTTAAGTATTGGAAAAAAAGTAATGGAGCTCTGTGATGCCATTTCAGTGCTAGAGCAAGGGTTTGCCATATTTGAATGCTATCTTAGTAGCCAAGCACCATCTCTGACATCAGAGTTGGAGAGGTAGCTGAATAGTGGCAGTTAAGGGTGTGGGATGTTTGAGAGCCCTGAACTACAACTTAGCAAGTACCATTTTTGGAGGTGAATCATTCTACTCTTACTCATTTCCACAAGGAGGAACATTGTTGTCTCTTCACTGTAAGTTTTCTTTCTCACTGACAAGCATTGTTTTTCAGATCTCTGCTTAGAGGTATCATATGACATGACACTAGATTGGATTACCTTTTGAAGTTTCTGTTGAGTGGTTTAACTTGCTTATCTATTTCTGTTTTTAAGTGAAAGCAGTCCTTAAAAAAAGAGAGTATGGACCAAAATACACGCAGAATAACTTCATCACTGGAGTCAGAGCAATAAATGAGTTTTGTCTTAAATCGAGGTATGATGGGTTTGAGTTGAAGTTTAAATTGTGAATATCTGTTCGTATGTGCTTCAAAAGTAATTGTGATTTTAGAGTAATTTTGCACAGCAACTTTATGTATACCACAAAAGCATTTAGAAAATCGTAAGTGACTGAAGTTAGTTCTTGTTTACTTAGTGTTACAGTGGATTAGGAACTTGCCCTTAGTTTGCACGTTTCTGTAGTGGCTTAAAATAATTTATTTGTACTTATATGACTATAAATCTAGCTGGGGGACTCTATGTCTAGAGCAGCTAGTCATACAGGGGAATAGCAAATAACTCGTTTCTGCTTTTTGGGGTCATGATGGTTTGATGTTCCCATCTCTAAAAGATGTGGAAACTTCATGTTATGCGAAGTCTGTAATTTGCAATAAAATACAGTCTGGTTCATTGTAACCTGACTGTTGTTACTTGATTCATATTTACAGCCTTTTACTATGTGCCACGCCTGCCAGGCGGTCTTACGGAGTATTGCTGTAGTTGAAGTGCCTCTCATATTCCATGCGTGTTATGTGTGTGACCCCAAGGCTTAGCAGCTTTGTTTATAGCTTTTTAGGCTGTCACTGTTCCTCAACAGGTTTTACATGTAGTGTATGTCACCAGACTTGGTCTTTGGTGAAAATTCAGTGACAAATTATTCTTAGTCCTCTGCCCTTTTTTTTCTCATTATGCTTAGTCCTCTGCCGTTTTTTTCTCATAACTGGCTTGTTATGCAGAGAAACAACTAGCTCAAGTTTTGCTGGATTGACCTGCGGGGAAATGAGCTAGATAATTGGTTGGACTAAAAATGAAATGTTCTGTTGTATTAAAAAAAAAAAAAGTAAGTCCCCGATGATTCTCAGTGTAGATGCCCTAATGTGTGGCTCAGTACAGGAAATTTATCTGTTCCCCCAAGTAGTTTTGTTAGCTCCAATCTTTTGCAGCTTGTGCTGGGTATGTAGGTTTTGAGGTTAAATTTCTTAATTTCCCATGTCATGTGACTTCTGATTTCCATTTAGAGATGTTAAGCCATGAACCCTCTTGTTTTAGCACTTGTGCACATTATTGATTACATGCAGATCATTCATTGGATGTTTTGTTATTCAATGTTTTATTACTGTGTTGCCCACGTATAGTATTTTGCAGTGTGAGGACATGATTTGGACTTTTGAGTGTGGAATACACAGTGGTTTTTAGTAGCATCCTAGAGATCGCTTGCTTCATGTTGCATGTCTGTTCTGTTTGGCTCAAGTAAACAACTTAGGTTTTTTTTTTTGTACTGCAAATTAATAATATCAAAATTGTGGAAGATCACCCGGACATAAAAGTAAAATTTGTTGCACTAAACTGTTTTTCCACTTTCCTTAGTGATTTAGACCAGCTGAGGAAAATTAAACGACGAAGCCCCCATGATGACACTGAGACTTTCACTGTGTACCTGAGATCCGATGTAGAGGCAAAGTAAGAACATTTTTATGAAGGAAAATGTTTGGATCATTTAAAATGGATTATGTGAGAGAGAAAAAAAACTTCTAGAAAAGTCAGGTTTACAATGTGAAAGGGCAATAATGTTTTCCATTTTCTTTCTAAACACACTTTATATCCTCATTATTGTAATAATTACATGGTGTATGTAGAATTGAAGGGTATGTTTCATGTGTCCAAAGGTTGTCCTCAGCCCCCTCTTGCCCAGCTTTTTATTCTGTAAAGTAGCCTGTGTGGCTTCGTATCAGAAAGAATGATGTGACGTTCTGCTTTTAGAAAAGGCATTTGTAATGTGGTCAGACTGAAAAGAAGTTGTGTAAATAGAACAACTGCTAAGTTACTTTTACCCTGTGCAGGTCTCTTGAAGTTTGGGGTAGTCCAGAGGCTCTTGCTAGAGAAAGAAAACGACGTAAAGAGGCAGAGATCAAGTACAGAGAGAGTGAGTACAGAGTTTTTGGACAACTTCAGGTGTAAACAACAAAGTATGATTGTTAGAAATCCACTAGATGGTGTGTTATTTCATTGAGAAATACAAATACAAATTTGGAATTAGCAATTACTGATAAGGTTTTATAGCATAGTGTTAGAGTAACACATTACTGTCTATGCAGATGTAGTCTGTTACTGTCTTACAATTTATCATCTGTGTGATACAGCAAGAATATACATTCAGTTGAGATCTATAGTCATACTTTGTTTTTTGGAGGGCTTTCAATTTTTAGAGTATAATTAGCATCTTCAGTGGTTTTGGATATTTTTATTGAGAATTTTGAAAAGACTTAAAACCAAAATCTTGATAGCATACCATTACTTATTTATTTTTCCTCTGAAATGAATTCAGCTTACCTTTTTGCTTCAGAAGTGGAGGAAACGCCCCCAAATAATCCTTTTGCTTAAAATTACTGTTGTCATCCTTGCTGGTACTGTCAATAACAGGTACAGTCAAATCAGTAGTTTGTAATGGATTTTTGGACAGAACTGTCTAGTCAGTTAAAATCACAGGAGAGGCAATATTGCTTCAAGGTACTTATTCCAATTATGCACATTAAAATTAGAGGTTGTCTGGTTTTTTTAAACAGTTGAGCCACTGAACACGGCCTAGTAAAAAGGCTAGAGCTGCAGGCACTTGTTAAAGAACGTGTAAGTTTGTACTGAGAATGCAGTCAGTAGCTTCAAAATTTTTAGTGATCAGCAGAATAATTATTGGACATAATCCAAAAAATGAAATTAAAAAAATACTACTCAGTCATAATAGCATACTGAAACATTGTATACTTGAAATGGTAAGTTGCTTTTTTTACAGCCTATCCTTGTCCTCCGGAGACTGGCTGTTTTAATCTATTTAAATTATTGTGTACAATGTATTTTGCATAACTTTGTAGGGGAGAATCTAGCACTGCAGCTTCTAGATACTGTAGTATACCAATGTTTATTTTGAAGTTACTAAACATCAGTAGTGGATGGAAAAATACTGACATTAAGAGACTTGCTTTGAAACATCCTTGCCCCTCTCTGGGTGTGAGGGGGGCAGTAGAATGCCTGGATTTGGTGCAGTGTATTTTGAGTTTGTTCCTCTGTGTATCATCCTTGGCTGGTAGAAGTGGCAATGGTGTATAGGGTCATAACAGATTGTATTTGGCATTTTGCATGGGTATATAATAATATGTGTTTCTGGTTAACAATACCAGGAGAGGAATTTTTCACAAAGGAGGATAGACCATGTAGCTCTTAATAAAAGTTGGCTGCTGCATAAGAAAAATAGACAATTCTGGAAACTGCTGGTTACTAGCAGGTATTCATGAAAACAGTTTTGCTTTGCAGATCTGTTTAGAAACCAAAGGCTGTTGAGGGAATACAAGGAGTTCTTTGGAAATACTAAGGTAAGAGATGTTTTAAAGCTGTTGGCTAGAAAAATGCCACGAGATGTGCTGTGATGGCTTTTGAAGGAAAAAATTGTGAAATGGTTGCATAAGCTTAACTAACGGAGTATTATTGGAAGATTTATTTGCACTGTAATATACCAGATCTAAGTTGCCTTCTTATTAACAAAAGTTGTAGCTGTATTTGTGATTTTGTCTATAGCCTATAAACATGTATAGTAAATATATTGTTAATTTAAAGAAATAAAATATGTCTCTTAAGAAAAAAACCCAAGCATTAACACTTCGCTCTGTGCCCTACTGGCCCTTCCTTTGTACTTAAACAGACCCATTTCCTAGATCCAGGTGTTCTGCTATGGTAGAATGATTTCTTAATCTTTCTGCGGCACAGCTGGCTGCTGTGCTTAGGGTTGCAGTGGCCCCTGCTGGAGGCTTTCTTAGTAGTTTATACTTTTTATAGCCATCCATTTGTAGAAATGTGTAAGACCCAACTGCAGTTTGTGGTGAGCGTTCAGTAGTAAATTAGTAGGCTTCAAGGGCTTCACTTTTGCAATACAGGGCAATGCAGAGTTTTTATTTAATAATTTGTATGGTAGGTCCTTCATGAGGTCAATGTTTGGTTATTTTATTTTAATAATCTCTTATTTCTTTATTTAGCCACGCTCTAGTGCAGCAGCTATGTTTTTCAAGGGACCAGGGAAGGTGGTAATGGTAGCTATTTGCATGTAAGTTTAAAAAAAATAAATGTTTTGTTTATGTAATTATGTAAGTATAAACCAGTTTGTTTTTATTATGCTGGAAATGAGAACAGTCTGTGTATTCAAGCTGAAGATACCTGTGTGTCTGTAACTGAAGTTAATAGATTTGTTTATTCATTGTGGATGGGAGAGAGTTTGGGTAAATACATTCATCAATGTGTAGAGATCATGAATAGAATATACTTCTGATCAGAGAAGAGGAAATTTTTGTGAAGTTGATCAGACTAAACAGTTTATTAAAGTGAAAACAGAAATTTTGAAGGACATGGAGAGGCAGGCATTTAAAGTTGTCCTTTTTGTTGCTCCTTCTTGAGAGGAAACTTTTCATATGTTTTAAACAATCTTCCATATAACCAACAGAAAAGAATTCACTTTTTTCTTTCTGCTGTTATTCAATTCTTTTTCCTCTCTAACGGTAAAAGGGATATCTTAGGAGGTTTTTGCCTTTCATGTGTCTTACAAGTTTGAATGAAACAAAAACTAAACTGATGATCCTGATTTAAAGCAAATGAGTACAGACTGTCTGGCATGAAATACGCAGGTGTGTGTTAAGTTTCTCTTGGGAAATGATGGGTAAAATTTACTTGCCATACAACCTGTGAATATTTAAAATAAATTTGATTTTATAAAAGGTATTTATTTGCTAATACACTGTCAATATAAAGGAGAAGAACTGAAACACTGGGGACAAATACTTTTTTGGCACAGGAAACAACATTTTGAGCAGGAAATAACCCTGAATTTTCCTGCAAAACTATAAGCTTTTTTGCTTTGGGGGGGGGGGGAA
>Ga0065711_1043312_pt1 | contig 14801 bp, 9 predicted proteins | sample Hoacrofraction12_FD_59098 | JGI IMG/M metagenome (GOLD analysis project Ga0065711, IMG submission 59098) | Hoatzin crop microbial communities from Cojedes, Venezuela - Epithelial fraction 12 v2 (version 2) | ecosystem: Host-associated > Birds > Digestive system > Esophagus > Crop | place... | reverse complement strand
GGTCCAGGGTTTTGATCCTGCTTATCGCCCTGCTTCCTCCACGCAGGATCCTGAACTCGACCATTTCATGGTCACTGCAGCCGAGTCTACCTCCAACCTTCACGTCCTCCACCAGTCCCATTATTTTGTGATAATACAAATAATTAGCTGTAAGAAAAACAGAAAACAAAAAAGCTGATTCATTCATTCCATTTTTCTTATGAGGGACAAACAAGAGATTTGCTTCTTTGTTTGTTTGCTGAAAGAACATAATTACATTGAAATTCCAGACTCTGAATGGCCCTCTAATGGGAATAAGGCATACAAATGATCACAGAATTTGCTGTTCCTCTCTAGTTGGTATTGCAAAGCATTGGTAGTTAATGCACAGATACACTCAACTAATATTAACTATTATCAAGAATCAGATCAGATGGAATCATCAGTAATTTGGATGGGAAGAAGGTATTGTAAAAAGTGAAATCTGTAAAGGGAGGGATAATGTGTCTTTTGTTTTTAATGTAATGAGTAAAATATGAAACAGATTTGGCTAGGATCCAGCATCACTACTTTAACAGATTTTGTTCTCAGCTACAAAAGAAAGTTCTCATCCATTCCACTCACAGTGGTAATTGTTACATAAAGTCGCCAGGCTGTTACCTACTCAAGAATTTATCACACATACATATTCCAGTATATATCCTTGATTCCCAGCAACTGCAACAATACGTATGTGCATCACCCTTGGCTAATGTGACAATACAATCATCTGATGAGCAAGGACAGGAAGAATAGAAGGATGCATGTTCAAGAGAACATACTTGCTTCCTGTAGCAGAATTTTAAATAATTCTTTGAAGAATATTGTCACAGCAAGACTGCAACAACTAATGAAATATAAATTGTATAGAGAACTGTATAGAAGTTCCTTCCAATTCCCATTGTAATTCTACTGACTCCATTGCAAGCCTATTAAATAAGCATCCACCATTTCTGTATTCACATACACGAGTTAAAATTTCTGTAAATATGTTCTCCTGAGGCGATGGTGCTTCACCTTTTTGCAAAAGACCCAAATGTACAGAAAATACAGCTAACAAAATACCACAAGTCCTACCACAGGAATTAAAGATTCATCAGATAGCTCTAATTACAAGGCATATTTCTTGGAGTGTGCCCTCTCTAGCACATATCACTGTGCATCTGTGCATTGCTTTAATTGCAGAAAGAAACTCTTTCTCGAACACACTTGTCTCCTTGGGAGAAGCTGACAGTACAAATATGCAGTGGATGTTAATTATTCAATGCACTACCATAAAGCACTCAGGTATTATAATGACAAGCACAGTGTAAGAGCACATATAAAAAATACTAGAAGAACCCACACTGCAAGAGTCTGACAAAGCTGGAATAAATTAAATGCTGAAGCAGCAAGCAAACATTAATATCTCTACCAGAAAAATGTTCTTTAACAGATTTTGAACACCTAGTGGCCATGCTTCTTTCCTGTCATTCATATTAGCACTAACCCTTATTGTTTTTCAGACTGATTCACTTTTTCTGGGTCTTTCAGAGTACGTAAGAATTATGTGCCTCTATGAGATCATCTATGGCTCAGCAAGACTCATACAGTGTCTGTCTGCCACGTCTCCATTAGCTTCCACTGAAAATACAAGTGTAATACTTCAATCTATTTCTTAAAATTTTGAAGCTGCAACTCTACTCTAATAAACAGAGATTCTGTATTGTGGTACAAAGCTACCAGAAGAAATTAAACCAGGTTCAGACAACATATTGCATGCTAGATCTAGCACACTCCTTGTTGTATATGAAAGCAACCGTTCTGTTACAGAAATATTTTTGCTTTTACTTAACTCTAGAAAATGAAAACATAAGAAATGAACAAGTTTGACTTCAAGGTTAATGCAGCAGAAATCATTCAAATCCCTTCTCTTTCTGTGCTTCATTTATTATTATTAATATTATTTTTCAGCATTGTAACAGTTTAGTGGTACTTAAAACATAATTGTTTAGGAAGAAATAAGATTTGTAAAATGCAGATGCTCCTAAACACTAATACAGATTTTTTAAAAATAGAATAACCCTCCTGTTTACATACTGATAAAATAAATTGCAAAGAAATATGTAGTCTACCTCTGCCATCTACTGTTAGGAGAAAATACTGCACATCCCCTACTTGAACCAAAACATAAACAATAAAAATAAAAGATTAGACTGCCTTTACCATTTAGACCTAATTCTGAAATCAAATCACAATTTATTTATATACACATAAGTAAAAAACAGATGACGGCATAGATGTACTATAAAAATATATAAAAGTCCATTGTTTGAAAAATAGACAACACTTTTAATTTGTTGTAAATGTGAAAATGGGGATTCAAACAGCACACAGAAAAATTAGCTTATAATTTTAGAATTTTTGGTACCACTGAGACACAGTGTGTAAGTAACCACTACAAGCATCATAGTGAAAGCATGAACTATTCGACTTTTTCTTCAGTGCTTGCATACTTCTCTTCATATAGAAATATAATTCCAGCTTTAAACTTCATTAACATATCCAGCTTCCAGAAATAGTGGGCAAAGATAACTTTAAATTGTGGTCTGGTTTGGTGATCGGGCAGCCTCTATAGGTATGTCCAACTCCAAGAACAAGTCAAGGAGAGGTTTCAAGCACTGATTTCCCTATCATCTATGCCATTTTTTAGCTTTCTCCCTGACATTTGCTGGATCAGTCCAATTACATATCTGCAGGTCTATAGGCTTTGAGACCATGGCTCTTTCTCTGAACATCCTATTTAGCAGCAGAGACCCAGTTTGTGTGAAATGACTACAGTGGTGCACAGTTATCAGCTTCTTTTACCTGATTAGACCAGTCATAACATCACCTGGGAAAGGAGGTGGTGTCCATGAGGTATTAGTGCTGTATTAGTAGAGATTTCTTCAGAGCACAGGCAAAATTTTAGTGCCTGTCCACCAAGGGACCCAGATCCTGAGCAGTGAAGAAGCTTCCTTGGTGGTCAGCTCCTTCTAATGACTTCTCACTGTCAGCCTTAGAGTAAACAAAGATGACTTTCTTAGGCTTTAAAGACCATATTTTAGGACCTCATCTGAAGATGAGCATTAAAATAAAATCAAGTCAATACGGAATAAGACTGTGAGAAGTCCTCACAGAGGTATTACTTCAGTGCCTCTTCTCTGCAACATTCAAAGGTAGACATCATCTTACAGAATCACAGAATGGTAGGGGTTGGAAGGGACCTCTGGGGATCATTTAGTCCAACCCCCCTGCTAAAGCAGGCTCACCTAGAGTAGGCTGCAAAGGACCTTATTAAAGAGAGTTTTGAATATCTCCAGAGAAGGAGACTCCACAACCCCTCTGGGTAGCCTGTTCCAGTGCTCTGTCACCCTCAAAGTAAGGAGTTCTTCATCATATTCAGATGGAACTTCTTATGCTTCAATTTGTGCCCATTGCCCCTTGTCCTGTCGCTGTCATCCTCATAGCCCTCCGCTGGACTCTCTCCAGTAGCTCCTCATCTTGCTTAAACTGGGGAGCCCAGAACTGGACACAGTACTCCAGATGGGGCCTCACTAGGGCAGAGTAGAGGGGGAGGCAAACCTGCTATGACCTGCTGGCCACACTCCTCTTAATGCACCCCAGGATCCCATTGGCCTCCTTGGCAACCAGGACACACTGCTGGCTCATGGTCAACTTGTCATCCACCAGCACTCCCAGGTCCCTCTCCGCAGAGCTGCTCTCCAGCAAGTCCACCCCAAGCCTGTACTTGTGCATGGGGTATTTGCTCCCCAAGGGCAGGACCCTGCACTTGCTCTTGATGAACCTCATCAGGTCCCTCTCTGCCCAACACCCCGTTACCACACAACAGAAATTTGAAAGCTATGCTTTGACAGGTGAATTCCTGAAAAAAGCCATCTGCTAACTGAATTGAACTTATGCCACTTTGCAGATATCAGATATTAGTTTTTTTTAAATCACAAAATATTATTCTAACCAATTTCTACCTGGGAAGTTAATATCTTATATTTTTAATCTATCTATCTATCTATCTATCTGTCTGTCTATCTATCTATCTATCTATCTATCTATCTGTATAAATTTATAGGACATTTCTTGTGCACACAATAATTATAAGAAGTTTATATCATTCTTTATGTATGTTGATGCCTCAAATGAGCAGTCTGCCTTGAAGAAGACAAAGCTTTTGGAAAAGAGTTACTTTTACAGAATGTGTTTCATGTGAAAAACGTCAACTGTTTCAGGAATATATATAGAATATATATATTTTTATAGAAGCGTCGAAGTTTTATGCCTCTTTTCTTCTTTTTTTTTAAATATGGCTCAGAAGTGCTTTTAAAAAGTGAACAATGTGCCAGTTGGGGGGATTACATCAAGCAAAATTTAGTCTATTCTTTTCCTCTTCTGCTCTTGGTTAAATTTCAGTTCCCACCCTCCAAGTCCAGCTATCACACTGGTCTTTTCTCAGGAAACAGTAAGACTTTCACTAAAATACCAGAGTGAACAAAGTTAATTTCATTATTTACTTCAGTTCTCCTGGGAAGGAAAGAGACAACAAGGATTTTGCTTTTGCTAACACTATTGGCAACAAGACATATCAATGTGACAGGCTGCTTCCAGAGTTATCTGATGGGTGCTTCATCTTCCACGGTCCTTGTTTTCCACTCTTTTGGATCAGGGAGATGCTGCCACTCATTCCTAGCTCAGATACCCATCTTTTTCCTTTTCTCTTCCATGCAGACGGGGTAACAGGAGAGCAGAGGGTGATATACACCTCACATCACACTTTCATACAAAATCAGGACATGGCAGAAGCAGCCACGTGGACTTAGAAAGTAGTCTCTGGCCTGGTAGCTCATTTCTGTCCCACTTGCTGCTTCTTCTCAGGTACTCAGTGAAAATCCCAACCCCTCTTACATACCACTGCACTCATTTCTGCTGAAAAGAATACGTGAAGAAAGAAAAAAAGATCATACTAATGTAAAAAGGCCTACGTTTTGCTCAAAGGCCCAACATGAGCAGAGTGTCTGAATTAATTCTGCATGACAAGAATCCCTCCCAAACATGACAGGAAGCTACATTACCCAAATAATGAGGATTCCAGCTGAGGTAAGTCAGGAAAACACATGGACTAGTGTATGCAAACACAATGCCTCATTTAACGTCTAGAGCACATAGACAAGTCCAAGAAGGCTTTGCATTAATCAAAGCACATTAGAAGATTTTAAGAATACTCAAAATCCAATCACATTTTGCAATAGACATACCTGTCCGAGAAATTCAGTATAGTCTCTAGGGGATTTACTGCATATCTCTGAGCAGCAGAGCAAGTACAGCATGGTTTATAAAGATTTATTGCCATAAAAATGCAGAAGGCAGTGACTTGCATAACTGCATATTAGGTTGCTATCCAGGCTTTGCATTAAGAGGAATTTCCTTCTCTCTCCCTGTCCCTCTCCCTCTGGGGAAGGGGATTTGAATTGCAGATAGCATCACTCATCATAGTGCAACACTGCTAACCACCTGTGTATTTCAGGTACTGGGCACTAACTTCAACAGAAAGCTACTCTACCAGGACATGTAACATCTAAGAAATAGCCCCTCAGTTTTGCTTATTAGGAGTTTGTTTCTACCTGCTCTTTCAACTTTGGAAGGGCCTGTCCATAGCTGCTTTGCTACACCATGAGGCATTGGGAACTTCAGTATTTATGGAGAGGGTTGCTTTGAAGATGACAGCTGAACGCAGTCAGAACTCCCACTCTTGGTGAGGGAGTGCCTTGCTGTGTTCACAGTTCAAGTGAAGAGTGCATATGGGAGAAGTTACATATACCCAATTTTTTGCTGCCCTTCACGTACACAGAAACTGAAAGATATTTGAAAATTTAAAGTAAGTTTTTCATTGCCAGTGTGCTAAGAAGACTACATGTGTGGTTTTTTTCCTCAAACAATTATTCCTCCCAAAATAGTTAAAGGTAAGACTACAGAAGGTAACTTTATTTTATTTACCACTATGAAGGACTCACAGCGTATCTTAGTCTGAATACCACCTACCACTAGGTTTTCTTATTTTTCTGTCTGCAGAGAGCGTATACAAACACCCTTTCTCACATACAGTTGCAGTATCCCCCTAAGGCAGCCAACCAACTGCAGTAACTTGCTCACCCAACTGCTAAGTTTCTTAATAATTGCAGGAATTAAATATGATAAGCAAGAACAAGTTGATGCATTTTTCATTGAAACAGGTGTGCTCTGCAGTTACTTGAACAACTGCCAAAGAGTTAAAAAGTATATAGTTGTTTTTAAAAATATTAAAAATTCCATCTGATATATATTTAAGAAATATTCATCATGTCATGGAAACATAACCCTCTTTGTAACCGTGATAGGAAGTAGAAAGTTGCTTCTATTTTTTAGCTTCCAAATATTGACCCAAGGTTTGATTTCTCTATTTCTGACACAAAACTCAAGTTCATATCTTATTTGCATGTATAAACATTTCTATTAGTTTTGTCCCAGAGATCTATTATTTCTAACAATGGGGCTAAATTTGGCCCAGTATGTTGCTGCAAATCATGGCAAACAGCTTCTAGAATAGCCGATGGGCTTCTAGGCATCTCTGGTTTTGGAGCTCTTTTTTCAAAATTGTGCATAAAACAAGTTAGCAATGTGAGACAAAAATATATTATAAATAAATGATACTTTAAAGAAATAATTATCAGGTTTCTGAAGTCTCCATCCCTGACCTGTTGTTTTAAAATGTTACTTAAATTACAATACAACTGAGTAAACCATGAGAAATGGATCAACATACTGAGTGTCATGGCCTCACAAAGACAGGACTATGTTGTAAAAAGACTCTTTGCTTATAAATTATCAAGTCTCATGGTTACCACTAGAGAACACAACAAAGATACAGATCCTTTGAAAATAAAAATGTCCATTGTTACAATCACAAAGAATATACTAATTTCTTCCGCTCTCTTTGCTCTAATCCTCGGTCAGTGAAACTTTCTTGGTCCTAGTTATAAAGGCGATATAGCAGAATCATTCTTCTTATGTTGTACTATGAGGCTGGATGCTTTTCTCTATTTTCCACATCTGTTGACAAAGCAAGCCACACAGCTACTTTCTCGCCTAGAATCCGTATGCGTATTTTATCCTTCAGATTAATTGGGCTACCCCAAGAAAAATTCAGACACACATATGAATCAGTTTCCCTCCTGAAAAAAAAAAAAAGCTGCTTTGTGCTGCTCCTGTGGAGGAAAATAGTGACTGAGTCAGGGAATCCATCTTCTTTAGGATCCCCTCTCCCCAGGGGACAGCAGGAATGGTACACGTGTACTGCAATTACTCCTATCCCGCAAAACCATTCACTTTTTCATCGAGGATGGCACTATGGGGAGTACCCAGCTGATTATGCAGCCTTATTTTAGAACATGAAAACTCTTAAGGAGAAAGTGAGTCTTCGAAAGACTGCTAGGCTCATCATCTGCGATTTACTAGCTGTGTTACAGAAGGTCTGCGTTGCTTTTAAATGAGAAATATACCTAGAAAATTCAAGGCATAGGAAAAACAAAATGTGTTTTAAACACCACAGACAGGTTCTCCTGGATTCCTCTGAATTTGGTAGCACTCTCATCCATAAAACACAGACTTCAGTTCCAACCCTGTTGGAAGCAAGGCCAGATGAAATGTGCTCCCGCCTTTACCAACCAGCAAAGGGGCCAGGATGAGCAAGTGACGTTCAAATAAAGTAAACGCAGCTTGTCTGCACTTTTTTTTTTTCTTCAGGGACAACTATTACAAAGTTATTTTAATAAATCTTGAAAAGTAATTAGTTCCTAGAACTAGTGGTGTCTTTGTATGCAGTTCTGATAAGTGCACAACTTCAGGTCAGTAGTTCTGCACTAGCATAAACAGTTCTTTCAATGGAAATGGAGACTAGAGGTGATGGTTTCCACACTAGATCCATAAATCTGCCACATAAATGAACCAAATTCATAATGGAGTCTTAAAAAGAGCTAGGTAGTCACACACAGCCCATACATGCATTTAAATCTTTCAGGAATTCGGTTTTAATTGAAGTGATCTTTTTCGGGTGTTTCTAATTTAAAAGAATGAAATGTTCTTACTAGTACTAAAATGAACAGAAAGATGATGTCACTTGACAGAGAATACTATGTAAATGCTTCTCTCTCAGAATTAGTATTTCTAAAAGCCTACTCTCTGTCATTACTGATTAAAAGTCAATGATGCAACACCTATGTGTTTAACTCTACCACAAAGACTGTGGCCAGTGAGCACAGATGTAAAATGCCACACCAAAATGGTAGTATTATTATTATTATTATTATTATTATTATTATTATTATTATTATTATTTTATTTTACTGTGTAAATGCTTACACACAGAGCAAATCAACAAGGGGAAAAGCAGCACATGCAGCCTACAGCAATGGCCAGATACCACAAAAGAAATCGTTTTTCTTACTATTCCATACAGCACTGCAACAGTGTAGCCTCCCCCTCCACGTTGAGAACTGGTCTTTGTGTGCATTATGCTCTGCTGTACCAACACAAAGGACAGGGTTTGTCTCACCTAACCTGAGATGCCAATAGCATGAGCTGTTCACTGCAAGCTCTGTGTATAATCCAGGGAGACAAAGAGGCAAGTCTAGAGCACAATCCACCTGACTTATTTGAGGTCTACAAATTAGGATAAAATGAACTGTACCCTAGAAAGGGCCTAGGGTGACTAGATAAGATGTAGAAGTCTTGCATTTGGCAAATGAACCCCACCCACACTGTCTGCTCCGGAGGGCCGTCTCGACAGGCTAGGCAGGCAAAGGCCAAAAGCTGAAGCACTGGCAAATTATAGCAGTGCTCTTATAGCTCACTGCTCTATCCACTGAACATGCTGGCTTTGGGGGAGTTTTGTGTCCATAGTTTCCTTCTTGTTTTTAATTAAAGGATTCCAACTTCGGCAAGGGAATTTGTCCCAAAGCCAAAAGTAAAGAAATAAAAAAAACCTTATAAACCTGTATTATTTCCAAACTGACCTATGCTCCAAAACTGTCTTCATGCTTCATTGCAGAGTCTCTGCCTAGAATTTTGCTCCAACCTGGCTCATTTCCTGATACAGCTGTAGAGAAAGATTATAAATATGGTCACAATTTGTACTGTCATTACTCCTCTACAGCCAGCACATTGAGGTTGCAATTTACGTGCTATTGTGAGACTCAGAACATTTCAGTCACTATTTTAGCAAACTGCCTTAATCATGAAAGTGATGGAGTGATAACGAGTGAAAAAAGTCTGGTATTTTGGGATTCTGATGGTCATTTTGAACTCAGACTCAATTACAGCATGATAGGCAGGATTAGGATGGGTGGGAGAATAATACCTACTCCTGTGATCACAAAATATAGGAGTTGTATTCTATATTAAAGGACTTTTTTGAGGATTGAAAGTTATATTTGATGCTAATAGTTTCATTGGTTAAGTCTCCCCGAGACATCCAGACAATTCTGATTTTTAATAGGAATTCTCTGAAGGGAATAGAATAGCAGGGAGCATCTTGTGTAGTTTGCTGACTGTTCCTTTTCTTTTTCCTTCTGGTTTTAGAAGCTTATTCCATTTCAGACTGTTTATTCCTTTCCAATAAGGCTATTTCAAAGGCAGTGGCTAATGTTCTTATTAGGAGAAGTAGATGCTATTGCTGTAGAACTGCTTTTTTACGATAATATTAAGTAAAACAGCATTCAACTGAGAGCAAAGCAGAACACTGTTGTTTTCTATACAATCTCCAGCAGTAAAATCATTAATAGTATTTTTAACCTATCTCTGCATACAATATTTCACATTTAGTGCTCCCACTTTCATCACTTTAAGTATGCAGAGGATAGAGAAGATTTGGTCCAGTACTGACAAAAGCAATCATGTTAATGTTCTTGCTGATATGGCATATACCATATGGCAATCAAACTATTTCTCAGGCTGCATGATTCTAATACTGCATTTCAATAGTACTCTAAAGTTGCAGAGTGGCATAAAAGAGGTTAATCAAATATCAAGCCTGTGCAAAAGCAGCTCGTAAGCTAGGATTCTGATTCACCAGTGAATTTTCACAGGTAGGCAACTTCAGACACACACTGTTTAATTTCAGTGGGACTATTTGAGCATATTTGAAGTGATGTACCTCCTTCGGTACCCTAGTAAACTGGGACCTAAACTAATAAAAGGCTATTATGCAACTGAATATACCAAGGTTCTTATAGAATTGGTTTGGGCTTTGAAGGTAAATATTCTGCTCTCTCTAAGATCGGTTTAGTGGATGTTGCATCCACAGAGTGTAAGTGGACTACTGTAGATCTTCTAAAAAATCTGGAACTGAAGTTTTTCTCTAAGGACAGCAAAATCCTTCCATTGAATGTACATGAGGAAAATCAAATTTTCAATAAGCTATATTCTTAAGGTGGCATGTAAGGAGATTTTAGTTTTAATATACAGCACAGTCATATCTGTACGCATATCAGGGAGATTTAACTTTACCAGAAACTGTTACTCATTTAAAATAGAGCAGTTACAATTTATGCATACATCTACACACATTTGCCACTAGGGCTTTCCTCAGACAAAAGCTCGATACTGAGCAAGTTCCTCAGACAATGCACTGTGCACACTGATATAGTATATTCATACAGTCCAGTAGTTCATGTATAAGCTCTCTTTTTTGTGATACTAATCATCCCAATGTTAACATGAATTATTTTGGTGCTGTTTTAGTATCAGAAAATCCTCACTGTGAGCATCAAAGAATTAATTCCATGGCTTCAAAAAGCTTTAATTTACTGTTTGAACTCCTTACTTGGGTCCTACAAAAGCTGGGCAAACTGACCTATAGTAGTCAATTCTTACTGCCCTTATCTAAAAGGATTCCCTGCTGCAGAACAGTCCTGTGCTGCAAGGGGAATGGCAGGAAACTGAAAACAGACTCTTTTATACAACAGGAGCTGCATTTATAGCGCACGCATACTGTAAGAGCAGTCCTGGGTTTCCTACCAGCATGCCTGAGCCTAATTACACCTGCTGTAGTCCTGAATCACCAGCCAAAGGCCTGGAGTAGTACTTCAGTGCTTTGCTGAATTCAAAGAATCGCTGAGATGGAGCCTGCAGAAAACTAATGTGCTTTAAGAACAATGCAGCAGTCGTTTCATGGGGCGAACTGAGGGATTTCGAGGGAGCTGCTGCAGAGACTACACATTGTTGCAGAACAAGAGCTACTGTTTTGTGTACTGCACTTCACTCTAACACTCGCACTTGAAAACAAAGCTATTTAAACCCAAATAAAACACCGAGACTCTTGGACTAATTTTTAACATCAGGGGGTTAGTTTGTTTTTCCAGTCGATGCAATTTTTTTTCTGTATATACATCGATCATTTTTCTGCCTTGTAAATAACAGCGTCTCTTTCCAGTTTTCATTCTTCCTGCAGTTTCCTAAGTTTTCTTCGTCTTTTGTGTGTTTGTTATGATACCTAACACACTCACTTCTCTCAGCTCCAGTTGCTGCTGCATGGCACAAGTGATAACTGGTGGCAGCATTCTGGTTTGCCCTCCAGAGCTAATTGTGTATTCTGAAGCATCTGCTTCTTTTGCATTTCACCTTTCTCATGATGCAAGCGTGGAAAGTGTCTGGCTCCTGGGCAACTTCTGACTCTTGAGACATTCTAGTCACAAGACTAGTTACTGGCCCAAGCGACATACCTTGCTTGTGAAGGCCAGTACCCTGCCAGGATCCCCATCTGGCCTGGCTTTAGAGGGAAGAAAGTCCAATTCTTCACGTAGCTGTTGCCATCGCCGGTGTACCCAGAGCTGCATTTAGCATCTGGAATATGTTTAAGGCTGTCAATCAAATGAGAATATTAATCTAATTGTCAGGAAAGCTGCAAAGTCCTACTCTACTGTGTCCTTTTTACACCTGCCTCTTGACCATATTCTAACACAGGTATTTTCTGTGCTGGGTCAGACAACTTATTCGTTCTGTCCACAGCTTCACGTACATGCTCTGTTAAACTTCTCAGTTCTATGTTTTGGTAGAACCTTAGTTCTGTGTAAAACACAACTGTAATTGTTGACTGAAATCTCTCTTCCACCGAATAAAATGACTGTTGAAAATGCAAGGGAATAGAAATACAGACCATAGTGAAAGTCACTGACAAGCTACGCCCAATTCCTTTCTTGTATATTACAGACAAACTGTAAGGTATTTCAGCCAGTACCGGACATTTTATATCTCTAAGGCACAGAAAATGGAGCAGGTAGCATATTAAATGATTTTTTCAGGTTTTGCTGGGACAGCAGACTGATAAAACTGAACATATATATTCTAAAGACGAAACAATGAAGGGGTAAGAGGGACACTGACACAAGGATTTAGAAAATCTAGGGAAAATGAACTCTCTCGTTAGCTTACCTAGACCTGAAACAATTTCAAAAATGCCCCCATGCCTTCATGAAAATAGAATACTCAACCATGCTTCAACAAACCTTAAAATCTGAAGCAGAGACTTCTCTTTAGATGAAAAGTAAATACATCAGGTTTTTAAGTTACCTTCCCCAGAAATTCAAACACAAGCCATGTTATAACCTTAATGAGAAAGCAATGTTTCATTTTGTCTGTGCATGCGGAATGCTGCAAAATAAAAACACTCACGGCAAGAAACATGAGCAGCGGTGGTGTCACCACCCGAACTGCTTAACTTTTAGCTACAGAGGTTGGGTTTAGACTATGCCAAGTAGCAGTTGCCGGGGCAGTGCCTGGGCGTAGTTCAGGGGACAACACGCGCCATCTGCCATTCCTATTATGTAGCCTGAACTAGACTGCACCAGGTTTGGCTCCCTTCACACTCCATACCTCAGCAGGATTTGCAGAGCCTCAAGCATCGCTGCTGGCCCTCACGCCACAGTCCAGAGCCTGTAAAAGATATTCTCAGATTTATGGCATGAAAATACCAACCCAATGGGCTGCCTTCATATTGTTTCAAACACTTTGAACTGAAAAAAAATAAAAACACAGAAAAAAAAAATGAAAATAAAAACAACAAAAAGCCACAAAATTGTAACTATGTCCTAGGGGCAAAAAAAAGCATGGCACGAAGCCTGGAAGAGACCCAGGGCTAAGTGAAGTTTGGTTGCAGCCAAGGAGTAACACTTGGCCTCAAGGCCAGGGAAAGGTCCCTTACGATGTTTTATTTAGCCGTAGAGATACAGTCATTTCTTCTGTCTAGTCTACCGTCTTCTCGTCAACAGTAACTAGTAGTAGACGTCAAGGGGAAATGTGTATGAAAAACTTCCACAGGCACCTCTTTCCAAATTCTAGTAATCCTCTGGTTTAGGATCTCCAGGTTCAGATGTTGAATCTAGACCACTGTTCTTGACAGCTAAATTTGTTCAATGCTTTTTTGTTTTGGACTAGCACATACTTCTGGCTTCCAGACTGCTTTGTCACAGATGAGCCCTACGACTTAGTTTTTCTCTCTTTAGAAAAAGAAGTCTTTTTGCTTTTTTTAAAATCTACTTTGCAACTATTTCATCGGGTGACACCTTGGATTTTCTTTTCACTAAAGACACTTTATCTACAAAGCTGCTTCTCTCTGAAACTCTCCCATACCTTGGTCCATACTTTGTAACATTTCTCATCTTCCCTGATTCGATTGTGGGCCTTTTGTGTCTTTTTTAAATCCTGTGGACTTTAACTGCATGCATTAACCAAGATGTGGGTGCATGGTGCATGGGTGCACCACAGCACAATAATGTTCTTTCCCAGGAAATCTAATAATTCCTAACACTGCACTGCATTTTGACTGCTGCTGAGCATTGAATTCATGTTGTCAGAAAACGATCACAAGGTCTCCAAGATTTCTGCTGGAAGGTACTAGAAAAATTACAGCATAATTGTGTACATATAGAAGGTATATCAGCAGACTATCACCTGCCTTTATTGTCTGTCTTTATTAACCTGTAAAGCACATACCCAGGAAAGTAATTATTCAGTTAAATATATCATCAAGGTACAAGATTATACACTTATCTGAAAAATATTCGTTTTCCTCATGCTACTAACTTCATAGAACAAATAATACTTTTCTACAAGAATAAAATATGCACTTTAGTTCATTAAATAGCTCTACTTCTAGCTCTTTCAAGTCTATGATCCCACGTTGTGCTGATGCCTTAAAGTTCATTCTGCACTACTTTCAATTGTATACATCAAGAGCAGAATGACTTAGATAATATGACTGGCCATTACAACATACAAGCTTCTACTTACAAAATACAGTAGTGGCTATGGAGAAGCACAATTCCATGTCATGAATAGTGCAGCTGCACCTATTTATTTCTCTATATTACTCATAACAAAACAGTAGCATTTTCTGTCCCCTTTGCACTCTTGCAAATGATTTCATAAGCAACAAGACAATGATGAAGCCTCCATTTTCAACTCATTCTTGCTGCGTGACACCTGGGACTGTACAAGACAACCCTTTTGTCCCACATAACTCACTTTCAGACAGAAAATAACAACAACATGTTGAAAAATAAATATTAAATTTTAAAGGAGATTGTGTGAATCAAAGATTTTCATTTTAAACAGGTAAAAACAAAGAAAGAACTTTCCTGTCATGTAATCAGTATCCCCTGGCTACTACTTGTTTTTCTTTGACTCAGACATTCATGCAAAAATATGCATTCAACAGCAAA
>Ga0065711_1043311_pt1 | contig 14801 bp, 15 predicted proteins | sample Hoacrofraction12_FD_59098 | JGI IMG/M metagenome (GOLD analysis project Ga0065711, IMG submission 59098) | Hoatzin crop microbial communities from Cojedes, Venezuela - Epithelial fraction 12 v2 (version 2) | ecosystem: Host-associated > Birds > Digestive system > Esophagus > Crop | place... | reverse complement strand
TGTATCTGGTTTAGAGAAAAAAAAAGGGGGGGGGGGGCAAAAAAAACCCTACCAAACAAAAAAACAAGCAAAAAAACCCCTAAACCCCTAAAAAAACCCTCACGTGACTCTGCTTTCCCTGCTAATGATGCCTTTACTCTGTTCTCATAAGTTTATGATTCATTGGCAGCTGGGCTGGGGAGTATTGACAGTTTTGAATAATGTTTCTGTTCAGTTGAGGGGTTTTTTTTCCCTTCAGTTTATCTAGTGCTAGCAGCATCAGAAACGGGCGGGCTGAAGCCGTGTTTCTGCAGCGGGATGATCCGCGCCGGGATGGCTCCGCGCCGGGGCTGCGAGCACCAGCACCGGGGCAGGAGCTGCCGGGGACGGTTGGGCGGCTGCTGGCAGCTCCGCAGGGGCCGGTGATGTGCAGCTGGACTGCTTAACGGCTTGCCCTCCTGGCAAGAGGAGACCTTGTCCCTTTTTTTTGTGCTCTCAGCCCCTCCTACGAGCCAGTTTAGCTCCCTGAGCCAGCAGAAAGCTTGCCGGTTCTTTGGGACGGGAGAGCAAAGCTGTCCTTGCGGCACTGCAGCGCGGATTGCTTGTCGTGTGCCCAGCCTCCCGGTCGTGGTTGTAGGTTAGATGGCAGTGGTTTGTTAGGGTAGATAACATCGGAGTGTTTGTAAACCTGCAGCGCTGCCCAAATGTGGCTTGTGAATACACGCTCTGCCTTCTCCTGCCTGTTGCTGCAGATAAACTGAGTTCCCCAACTGCACAGATGGCTGCTTTTATCTTAATATTTGCCTTGTCTGATGGGGATCAGTTTACTTAATTTGTCTAATTCGTAATCCCATCTCAGTGGGATCTGTATGCACAGGCTCTGTACTTGCTGGTCGTGGAATTGCTTTTGTTGATGTGTAAGTTTGTCCCCTCCCCTCTGCTAAATTGAATATTGGCCTGACGCTGTAAGTCCCCTGTAAGAGGGCTTAGAAGGATTATTTATACCAGATAGGGTCAATTTTAATAAAAACGGAGGAACAAATAAACTACTCTAGTTCTGAACTGCTACATGTTCTTTCCTAATTTCCAACCTGAAGAAGTGGATGATACTCACTTAAAATAATCTTGTTGGATTTTTTTTTTTTCCCCGTTGCAACTGACAACTTTCCCCGAGGAAAAATTCGTGGGCTTGGAGGCCTGGTGCATAATTCAGTACAGATGATGACTGCGTGCTGAACCTCGAGTTTTGGTTGGAGCAGTGCTTGACAGAACCAGGACCCCCATTGCCATCTGTTACCGTTGCCTTTTGTTTCTCACCAATATCTGTCAATGCATCCAGAATCTCTATGTAAAATAAACGTTTGTATTCTGGTTTTTTCTGCTCGTGGTGCAGAGCTTCCAGTTGGAAACTGTATGCTGCTGGGGCAAAAAGATTAAGCTGTAGGATACGGAGTTGTAGTTGTTTGTGCAGTGAGGGGGTGAGTGTGCACGAGATAGTGAGCATTAGAGTTTTTTCTGCTCCTTGTCTGTGATTCACTGGAAGACCACAGGAAGGTGTTTGGGTGCAGGTCTGCAGGAGCTCGGTGAGCGGCTGCGTTTGGCCCTTGAGAAGGGGGTAGGGGAAACAGCAAAGGGCTGAGTGAGCCTGGGCTTGCTGCCTTTTTGTGGTGGCGAATCAGTTTGTATGGTCAGGAAAATTGAAAAATGCCTTGAAATGAGCAACCAGAATACAAAGAAAAGCTTGCTCTGTATATTCCGCTGCATAACGCAGCTTGTTGCTGGGGTTTACCAGCGCGTATTCATATGCAGTGTTCATTTTCATTATTTTTCAGTTAGGAGCGGACTCCTGGTTTGTGCAGCTGTATATGCAGCGTGCCCGGGCCCACTGCCTTGCGTCTGTGGATGTCCCTTTCCACATCTTCAGCGTGTAATTTTGTTAGAATTGAGATGTGGCAGTGTTTTGTGAGCCGCGGCACGCCTGTGTTGGCGATGCTGGTGTGAGGTGTTCTTGTTCTGGCAGCTCCCCTGAGCTCCTCGAGCCCCCTCAGCAGCCGCGTTTGCGAGGGCTCTGGCCAGTGTGCAGCATGGACCGGCAAGAGATGGCTCCTTCTGCAGAGGGCTTTGAGGGGGCCCCCCCGGGGAAAATACCTGCGCCGGGGGTCGCCGCTGAAGGCACCGAGTGCTGTCAGAGCTTGGCCTTGCTCTGCTGAACTCTGCTGGAGCGGCTGATTTGGAAAGGTGTCGCAAATTTTAAGACGATAGAAAGGAGAAACCTCATTTAGTTGCCACTGTTCACATCCCGTGAGAAAGCGAGTACCTCGGAGTGTTAACGCCAAGGAGGGAGGCTGAGCTGAGTTACCTGCAGCGGACTTCCTCGGGAGGAGCAACCACTGAACCTTTGTGCGTGTTTGCTTTGGATTTTGGGATTGCTTTAAAAGTGTTGGGATTACCTGTTGCTGTGGCTGCCCTTGCCAGGCAGTTGCTGGGCTCCCTGTTGCGCTTTTCTGTGCTGGTTTACAGACACAGATTTCCTCTTAGGTTTGCATAATACTTGATTTTTTGCTGAAGTCCCATTTTGCCTTTCACCTTAAAGCAGAAATAAATTTCCTAAGTTTAGAATTCACCATTGCTTTCTTGTGTATATCAGGAAAACTTATTAACATTTTGGAAACTCAGGAGCTTATGAGAGGAGTTTAATTTTCTTGTAAACTAGAGATTACTCATTCTTGAAAAGAAAATACTCCATGCTGCACATTCTTTCCTGTCTCCTTTCTGCCAGCCTGTGCCCCTTTGCATCCTTTTTGAGGTATGGCTGCGGAACAGATTGTGTCCTTACATTGTCAAAGGAAGTAAGGAGTGTTTAGTTGCAGCTAAAAGTTTGTTTAATTGGTCCATATCGCTTTCTCCTTCAAAATTCTTTAAAATGGAATGAGGAGGAGAGTAGTTATTTTTGCTGGGCTGGCAGCAGCAGGAGTGAAAAAGCTGCATTTTGAGAAATATGGGGATGACAGAAGCTTAAAAAAAAATGTAACCCACCTGATATGTGTTTATGTTTATAAATAACAGAGAGCACTGCCTTGGCTTTCACCCCCTTAACATCACCCACAGTGCAGATGGAGGGACAGGTTAGTCTGTGGCAGTCGCTTGTCCTCACAGCTGCCTGGGGTTATTTTTGGATTACACAAAAGCAGAGCGTGGTGCAAGTTTCCCTGCTTTTGTCGTTCAGTTGAGAGAATCACGAGCAGTCCTGCGCTGTGTTTCCGATGCAGTGAGAAATCCTCAAGTCACCGACACATTTCTAAAGTGTGTGACGTGCCGGTATCTCGTGGTGTTTCTGCTGCTGGGGGCAAAGAAGGAGCAGCTGGGGAAAACACTGGGCTTTCTGCTCAGTGGTTTGAGAGTTAAAAGGACAAGTTCAGTCTTGTCCTCTCAGTAGGAAGAAGCCGATTAAAACCCAGAGGTAGCTTAGCACTTCGATTAAAATGCTTTCCTCAAATTTTAACCTTGTTGAGAGGTTGGGTGGAAATGACTTTCTGCTGAAAAAGGTTGAAACTAGAGTGGGGTACCTCGTAGAGAGAACAGGCAATTCAGTGGTCTTGTTTGGACAGACTGTGTGCAAGACACGGAGTTTGTGGGCGTGGATGGTGTGCCAAATATTGGAGAACTGAGGACAGCAAAAGTCTCCTGTTTCTGTACTGAAAAGTTCTGATACTCAAAGCCAGTGTTATGAACAAATATTTTGCTGTAGGGAGAGGAAGGAGAGACTGCTTGGACACAAGGAAGAATTCCTTTACAGTGAGGGTGGTGAGGCCCTGGCACAGGTTGCCCAGAGAAGCCGTGGGTGTCCCCTCCCTGGAAGGGTTCAAGGCCAGGCTGGACGGGGCTTGGAGCAGCCTGAAGGATGCTGAAAAGATGCCCGTGCTCATGGCAGCGGGGGGGTTAGATGAGCTGTGAAGGAGCCTTCCAACCCAAGCCATTCTGGGATTCTAGACGCTGGCTCCATACTGAGTGCTGCAGAGCCGGGTGGGGGCAAGTCCTGCGTGTCCCTGACGCTGTCTGTGCAGCTCTGTCACCTGCTCCGGGGACAGCCCGGGTGCCGGAGCCCCTGTGTCCGGGTGGGGTTGGTGTGCTCCAGCCTTGGGGGTACACTGCGTTGTGCTCAGGCGTAGAAGGCAAACGAGCTCGCCTCATCCTGAACTTGAAAACCAATCTGGAGATTTTTGCTTTTGAATCAGTAGGAGGAAGCCTACTGCGAGTTGGAGGAGGAGGTTAGGGAGGAGTAAGTTACACACGTGTATGCTTTCAGTGAAAGAAAAACTGTGATTGAATTGAGCAACATTCACCCGTAAATAAGTTCTGCTGAGCGCTGTGGCAGCAGACAGCACACCCAGACACGTGTGCGTGGTGTCTCCGGCCTTGTGGGAGGATCTCGGCTGGTTCAGAAGTGGTGACCTCCGTGCTGGAGCTCCTGGCGTGCCTGGCACAAGAGGAGCGTTACTGACACATGTCGTCCTCAAATTTGACCTGTTCTGTGTTAGTCTGAGATGTTGATTCGACCCCGGTGGGTGAGGATTGCTTTGTTTTCCATTCCTGTGTGCTTGTACAGACAACACCCAGGTGTGTGCAGAGAGGTTGCACTTCAGCTGGCAAGTGCCCCCGCGCCAGCTCTTGCTCAGGGCTGGCGGTTGGCAGCAGCCGTGAGCCGAGGCACTGGGAGCGTGTTTCTGCTGCTGTGGAATCATCGTAGGATCACTAAGGTTGGAAGAGACCTCCGAGATCATCAGGTCCGACTGTAAAACTGCGCGTCTGTGTGCAGCTTGAGGCTTGACGGGGAGCCCCTGAAGCAGCGGTGCCTCCGCTCCGACGCCGTGCCCGCCCTCCATCTTGTGCCTGTACAAGCTTTTTTCCCAAAGGGATTGCATTTATTTATTTATTTTCCCTTGTAACTGACTGCCGTGTTTAAGTTGTGGGTTGATCTTATTCTCTACTGATCGGCGCAAAAGCAGGGTTACTTTTAGTCAAGAGCAATTGTGTTAGTTAAGTAGCTAAATGTAATTGCTCTCTTGTCTGTGGTGGGGTTTGTTTTTTTTTTTTTTTTTTGGTTAAAGAGTTTGGAAGGAATTCTGCTTTTCAGGTGCGGGGTGAATTTGGTGTTGCTTTCATTATACTGCCTGTCCTCTGTGTAATCTGTCCAGTTATCCAAATCTGAGCCATCTCGTACCTACAGACCTGCTTTGCAAGACATTTCTGAGTAAACAGATCTTCCTGAAGTTAAAAAGTAAACAGTGAGCACAACTTTTCTGATCGTCTGTCTCAAACCAGAGTACTCTGCAAGCTGGGAGCGCGTAAATAATCTGTGCTTCATCTTCATACAGCAGCAGATTTACTCTGTTACGCCGTAGCCTTAAATTTGCCCGTCTGCTGCTGGAGTGTAGAGTGATCAGCCCTGCTCACATGCAGAAGGCATCTACTGGTCTGATGATTCTCGTTTGTTCTGTGGGAATTTCCAACAGATGCAAGCACTTGTTAATCTCTCAGTTCCTTTAGGTTTATTCCAACTTCAGCAGGCAAGGCTCATTTATTTTGTTAATTTGCTACGAAGGTACTGTTGTTTCCTGTCTGAATTGCATACATCTCATTCAGCCAGAAGGTTTAATTTGAAGATTGTGTGCATGACATCTCAGACGCTTACGCAGGGCTGGAAATTCCCCTTGCCGTGTGTAGGTGCCGCACGGCAGGTGGTTCCGCGGTGAAGCTGGTATTTTCAAACTACGGCTGCTGAACAGGGCACAGTGTTCCTACTGCCATCTTACGAACTTCAGAACAAGCTTCCTTGGGTTCGTTCAAGCCAAGGATGTCTTTCTGTCTCGCTCTCCATAAGTGCAGAACCTTTGCTTGTCATCCAGTAGGAGCAATGCATGCGTGGCCGGGGCGGTGGCCCAGAACTGTTCACTCTTATTAGTGTTTACAAATAACCTTCATAGCATGGAGAGTCCTCAGCAGTCATTAAAGAAGTGAGAAATGAGAGCTCTTGGCACCTCTCGAGCTCTGCTGTCCCTGCCGGCGTCAGAACCGCGGTATCTGAGGGCAAGGTTTTGTGCTGGAAACGCTGGGCAGTTTTGGGGGTCTCCTCACAGCGCAGGTGGAAGTCGTGAGAACGTTCTGATCAGCACAGTTTTTCCTGCTGATATTTTTCTTGCGAGTAGCTCTCATGCGGAGAGGCTGGAGAATGGAAATTGTATGCGTGTGCTTACGTGTGTGGGGTTCGTAAAGCGTTTAAGAATGTAAGAGGATTGCTGAGACTGAGTCATTATCTCAGTGGCTGTATGGCTTTCACCCTAGGAGTGTATAAATATTTTGATTATAAAGCATGTATCGGTTTGTGTTTAATGATTGATTCATGTTCAGAAGGGAGACGCTTATGGTTTATGTTTGCATTTTATACTTATTTTAATCATGCTTTGTTTTTTGTTTTTTGTTTTTTTTTTTTAATTGCAGCAGCTGTTGCCGGGTAAAAAGTTTTGGGAATCTGATGATTCCAGCAAAGATGGACCAAAAGGGATATTTCTGGGAGATCAGTGGAGAGACAGTGCTTGGGGAACATCAGGTAGCTCAATTATTTACTTAATTTAGTTGGGGTTGAATACAGAAATGTGCAACTCATCTACTTAAAATTGCTGGCCAGTCTGGATGACACAGCTTTTAAAAAATTTTTAAAAACATCTGTTTTACATAATAGAAAACTCACAGAAAAACCCACACTGCTTTGTGATAGCATTAAAAGATATCCATAGTTATAAAAAGATTGTCTAATGTGAACATGTGTACCCTTATGTTTATCTGTCTAAAAATTTTAGATTGCCATTAAAATTTCAGTTTAAACTTTCTGATGTATTTCCTGCCGTGGGATGGGTTACTTCAAGTTTGGACAAAAAGAACAAGGTTCGTAAAAGACAAAAACAGCCCCACAATTTTTTAAATACTAAACCAAACGACCAAAAACCAACAACATTCAATGTAAAAAAAAGAAGAAAAAAGTGATGTTTTGAATTAGTAGTGTTGAAGTTTATCTGCCAAGAATTTTGTTCTTGGATCAGAGACTGTCCCTTATTTTAAAATTATGGGGAGAGTGTTCAGGTTGGTTTTAGTTAAATCACAAAAAAAAACCACGTGCATGTGCTGAATTTGAAATGCTAACCTTTTACTTTTTATTTTCTGTGCTTTCTATATGTAATGAATATGCTCCTTAAACACTGCTGAGTATCTCGTGCAGTTTCCAAACAACTGCGCAGAGCTACAGCTCCAGGGGAGATGCGATGTAGAGGAACTTCACTCTCATGTGGGGTTTTTTCTTCCCTTCCTGAAAATGTCCATTATTAGATTGAAGGTGTTGGGATAGTGCTAAGGGCATTTTTTATTATTGAAATTTCAAAATGGCGGTGAAAAGGGGATAAAGCTTCTCAAAATCTGATCGGCTGAACCTCGCAGCCTGGCAGGGTGCTGGGGAGATTTTGGGGAGCTGCGGCCTCCAGCTGTCTGGCTTGCCTGTCCGCGGTGGAGCTCCGCAGCGGCGCCTGCGTCCAGGCGTCAACACCGGTTTGTGTCTGGCTGCATTAACATAAACTGAGGCCGAGGGTGGATTAAAGGGCTGAGCCAGGCTCTGAACAGCAACAGCGCAGAAGGAGACTTTCTCCTGTGGTGCATCTGCTGTTGGGCTGGTTGCATCCACCAGACAGGCCAGGGCAGCCATCTGGGGGAGGTCACCTCCTACGCTGGTTGATCACAAATCCCCATGAGTCAAAGCCCTTCGTCTCATCTCTTCCTTTGTTTATTCTCAATTAATCCTGTGCACCTTGCAGCCTGTATTCCTGAGCCGTGGCCTGCGCTGGTGTCAGTGAGTCAGGGAAGTCATAGGTGCCCTTTTTGCTCATCTAAAATGAAGAGAAGAGCCATGGTCTGAGCAGTTGCTGAAGGCCACTGCCCCAGAGCAAGGAGCACAGCTTGGAGGTGGGGTGTGGAAGTGTCCTTGGCCAGAGGACTGGTTTGTTCCATGAGCAGTGGAACTAATGAAGCCTGGCTTTCTGGACAATGCCCTTCGCTTCAACCATTTTCCTTTCCATCTGTGTCCACAGTGTGCACTGCAGTCCTCCCATATGGCTTTGGCTCTTCACTGCTCTACCTTGGAGGTGTAGTTTTAAAGCATTTAAAGGCAATACCACCAAAAGTAGCAGTCCTGGCTGATGCAGGCCACTGCTTTCTTCCCCTCCTGGGGATATAGTTATGCATAAGTAGTTATGCAGCAGTGCAGTGCTGCTGGGGAATCGATCTGGATTAAAACTAGCTTTTTTTCTTTTCGTTGTTAGCTTTATCCCCAAAAAGTCTCCCCAGTCCAGTTCATGGCCCCATAGATTCTTGTGCTGGCTTGAGGGAGAAGGCAGGAAGGCATAGCCAGGAGCAGTGACAGAATAGAGTTACTTCTCTTGGCAGCTTGTGCCTGCTGCGGGAGGAAGCCACGGTGTCGATATCATTGCGTGTCGCTTCCACCATCCCCTGGCAACGACCGTATCTGCTGCCTGGTAGCTTTGACTGGCTGTCGCCAGTCTGAGCAGGCAGGAGCAGAGACCTTCTTCCCTTCCCTCGCTGGGATGTAGGGGCACTTTCTGCTGCCCAGCCAGCAATTTCTGCAGAGCTCCTAAGGACTTGGAGCCATCTGTCCGTAGTCTGTTCTGGTTGGATCTCAAGCCCTCAGGCTGCGGGGATGGTAAAGCTGAAGCAGGAGGTCAGGGATGAGGAAGAAGAAACAAAGTTCTCATAAACTTTTTTTTGAGAAAATAGCAGCTAAGAGAAACTCTGATCATGACATGGGTATAGCAGTTCATATGACCAAGAAAACAAATGTAGGGTGGTGGAACGGTAGGATGATGTTTTAAATGACAAACCAAGACTGATTGTTTTTTCACTGTACTAATGCAAGAGTTTTACTGAAACTAAAAAACTAGAACTTTGGGGTTTTTAATTGCAACTTTTACTTAGACACTTAAATTTCTGGAATTTTACGGCTTTTAGACTTTAAAAGTAGTTATTGCTTGGAGGTTTACAGGTTCTACTAGTGTGAAAATGAGAAAGCCGTCCTGCTTTTTCTAATGGACTTTATCCAAGTCAAAAAGTTGACACTTCTTAGTACAATTAAGACCCTAGAGAGTACGTATTTAATGACTTGCCTACTTTGAATAGTTGAATCTGCTTACAAGAATTACACATGTTTTTGTTCCAGATCACTCTGTTTCCCAACCAATTATGGTTCAGAGAAGACCTGGTCAGGGGTTTCATGTGAATAGTGAAGTCAACTCAGTACTTTCACCACGGTCAGAGAGTGGAGGACTTGGAGTTAGCATGGTGGAGTATGTGTTGAGCTCATCTCCTGGAGATTCCTGCCTAAGGAAAGGAGGATTTGTAAGTGTGCCCGATTCTGACATTTGAGTTCCCATTATGTTATTTTCTCCATTTGCTGCTTGGTTTGTTTGTTTGTTAATCCATTCCTAAAGGCAGAGGTTTCTTCTTTCTTTTACTTGCTCTTAGGTTAGCTATCTTTCTCAGAACAGGCAGGCTAGCAGTTTAACTCTTGGCTTAGGGGGTGGAGTGTGGGAGATGGGGGCAAAGGACGTGGAGGTTGCTGACGTTCCCTGGGTCAGCGGGTAAGCACACCGGCAGGAACACCCCCGCTAAGCTGGTCGTTGGGTCAGTATGCTGATATACCTGTGGTTTCTGAATGAGCGTGTGGCTGCTTTGTTGCTGGCTAAGAACAAAAAGCTCCATGTAATGACGCTAGAAACGTAACGTAGTTACAAAAGCCACTCCAGCTGGGGAACGCTTTCAAGGGCACATCGTTTCCTACGGAGAAATGGCATTAGTCACTGCGCTTCATGGGGCGGGGAAGGCAGCGCAGTTGCTGCTGCCTCGAATCTAAGGATGCGGTGAGAGGCATAATCAAGCCCCATCCCTGTAGTGAGGAAAAAGGGGCTGCACCTCAGCTCTACCTCGTCGGCCAAGTGCTAGGTCAGGAATTGTCAAAAAACATAAAAGCGAGTAGGTTTGTTACTGCTAGACTGCTGTGCTCATCTCTTCAGGGAGCCGATTTGTGGTTTCCTTCATCCATCCTCTTATTTTTGTCCCTCATTAGTGGGCACCTGATAACCTTGTTGAACCCTGAGCCTAAGAAAGATGATTTCTGAAAAATGAACAGTCAGTGGAAGGAGCCAATTTGTCATCCGAGCTGGGGGTCAGAGAGGTGTCTGCTCCGCAGTGCCGGTGGTCAGGCTGTCAGTTCCGCAGCGCAGGGTCTCACTGGTGAATATCGCAGTGGGGGGGTGAGAACTGGGCTCCAACTTTGTATTTATAATTGGCATTTCCAAGCCTGCTCTCTAATATTAAGGAAGCACAATTTTGTTTTATTTAAGAAGAAGCATCAGAAGATGAATGCTTTTAAAACAATCTTTTTTTTTTTTTTTCTGAATATGGGGGGGGAAATCCCTCCCCTGCAAACAGAGAGAATGGAAAAACGTAGTTGATACAGGGTTCAAAAGCCCTGTTATCTGCGGAGAACTTTTCCCTCAGATGAAGTGGAAGACAGGGTTTGAATGTCTGTCTTTGTGACAGCACCAAAGCTGTCTCTGATAAATATGTTTGTATGCCCCTTGCTGTTTTTTATCATAAATTATGTTGTTTTTCCTCTCCCTTTTGTTGTTCAAAACTCTGCCCCTGGCATAATCACCCTTTATTCTTCTCCCAAGTGAAATAAAATGCAGACATGAAGGGCAGGAATGCTGCAGATGTAATACCACTCATAAAATGCTCAACAAAACAAAAATCCTTTTTTTTTTTTCTCTCTTTTTCCCTCCACTTCCTTTTTTCCCCAGAAATTGTGCTTTAGGCTCATATGAACCAATGAGCTACTGACTGAGCGAGTGCTCTTAAATGAGCCGCAGCTTGGGGTTCGCTCTGCACCCACAGCAGTGCCCCCCCGAAAAGCGGGGCTCCCACACGCACCTGGCCAGCCGGGTGCCGCAGCTGTGACCCCCAGGCAGCGGCTTTCGCAGACGCACGGGTGCAGGGCGCGCTCTTTCCGTACATACCGTTGTATGGAAAAGTTGCTGAGTTCATTCTGAAGTGCCCAAGTCCCATCTAGAAGGAGGATTTGGATAAATACTCTTTAAAATTCTTTTGGGGTGGGATTTTTAGAGCATATAGAAGCAGCCTCTGAGTTACTGAATGGAAGAAACTGAGTAGACAGCTAAAACCTCTCTTGGAAGAGCGAGAACTATTTCCCTTATTTCTTCAATTATGGTTGACTATTTTGCTTTTTTACATTTTTATTTGGAAGAACTAATGTTTGCAAGTGACTTCCTTTATTGTGACATGTTTCTTTTATTTGTTACCATCTCGGAATATAAGTAAAATTGATCTGAAAACTAAGCTTATTAAAATAATGTCTCTTTTGCCTAGGGGCCAAGGGATGCAGAGAATGATGAGAATGACAAAGGGGATAAGAAAAATAAGGGCACATTTGATGGCGATAAATTAGGAGATCTGAAGGAGGAGGGGGATGTGATGGATAAAACAAATGGTTTGCCTGTGCAGAATGGGATCGACGCGGATGTCAAAGACTTCAGGTACGTGCTCCATTGGTTAATAGTTAATTAGTGTCACACAACATCTTTTAAAAGATTTTCTGTGCTGTAGTGAAAAAGCCTTTGACTCATTGAAACGGTGTCATAAGGGTGTTACAACGTACACAGGGTAGCACTGTGGGAAGGTGGAGGCTCACATCTGGTCGCTCTCCTCTGGTGCAGAACTTGTTCTGTTTATTACAGTCTTGTTTTCACGCCTGTTTTTAGTTACTCTGGGTGGAATTCCTATGGAAATACCTGATGAAGATGTTGACTCTACTTATATACCAGCCTGCGTTAGAGCTGAGGCTTTGGACTCGTTCCTTGTAGCTCTTGAGATTCAACGCTTCTGAAATTGTGGCTATGGGTTTAATCAATGCATTTGCGTTTCTTGCTGGCTGCTGGCCGTGCCTCGTGTGGACGTGTAGGAAAGCTGCAAAGGCCAAACAACCGCGCTGCGAGGCACAGCGTGTACGGCTGGCCCTGGCACCGAGATGAGCCGTTTCCCACCTGAGTCCGGTGCTTGTGTTAGGTAATTAGGAAACCGTGGCAGCTGCTTCAGAAAGGTTTCAACTGAGATACAGTGCCACAGCATTACATGGTTAAAAATTACTGAATAGCTTTATGGAAAAATAACTTCAGCATTTCTGAAATCCTCTTTTGCTGTGGCTGACCCTCTCCTCAGTGGAGGAGAAAACAAACTGAGGCGTTTTACACCTGTACTGTAACAGGTCTTGGAGGCAGGGAGACTGGGGTGTGGTTATGTTTCTTTTCTTTTGTTTGTTTTTTTAAAAAATATGTAAATAGTTCTATAGAATGCATTTAGGGAACTATTTCAGTCCCTTCTTTTATTTTTTTATTTCCTCTTTATCACATCTGCAAGCAGTTCTGGTGAGTACTAGTGTCTGTTGCTGTTAATCGACGCTGTGTGACGTGGCATTAAACGGACATGCTTGGTGACGAGTATCTTTTCTTTCTGTGTAGCCGTACACCTGGTAATTGCCAGAACTCTGCTAGTGAAGTAGATCTTCTGGGTCCAAACCAGAATGGATCAGAGGGCTTAGCCCAGCTGGCGAGTAGTAACGGTGCCAAGCCGGTGGAGGATTTCTCCAACATCGAGTCCCAGAGTGTCCCGCTGGATCCCATGGAGCACGTTGGCATGGAGCCTCTTCAGTTCGATTATTCTGGCACTCAAGTGCCAGTGGACTCGGCCGCAGCCACCGTGGGGCTCTTCGATTACAATTCCCAACAGCAGGTACAGTGTCGGCCGTCGGTCCTAGCCTGCGGCTCCAGTTCCTCCAGGAGAGTCGTCGTGGGGTTAGCGTGAGCTCAGGTTCTTGTCTTGGGGAGAGGGACAGAGGAAGACTTGGAATGGTTTCATCGCCTCTGTGCCAGCTGCAGAGTGCTGCTGTGTCCTCCTAGGGAGCTCGAGGCAGGAGATCAACTGAACGTGGCCGTCTGATCAGCAGGCGTAAGGGCCTGTAATAAACAGCAGTTATCAACAGCACGGTTCTGCGTATTCATCATTTTTAGCTTCAGTTAGGTTGCATTGGAGAAGAGCTTTAGATCAGTAAAAACTGCTAAACCAAATAAAACCCCCAGCCACAACCCACCCTCGAGCCCTTAAAGTACCTGAAAGGTCAAACGACCTCAGCCTGGGTGCTGCAGCCCCGCTGCGGGATCTCTGCAGCACCGAAGGAACCGTCAGTTTAAACTGGCTCCTACTTCAGCGTGGTTTCAAACCTGAGGTCAGAGTCCAATACTACAAAACTTTTATCTCAGCCCAGCGGGTTTGTTTGACCTTTTCTCCCACGCAAGCGGCCCAAGCTTCTCCTCCCGAGCAAGTGACGCGAGTCCTTGCTCTGCTGTTGGCTTCTCTTGAATGCTGGGCCTAGATCCAACGATCAACTCGTAATCTGCTCCTGTTCCTGCTAGTTTGGGTAACGATTGTAAACTTTTATTGCCTTCCTTTTGTGTGGCTATGATACCTCTCAAAGAAGAATAAAATCCTTTGTTTTAGCTGATTGCGAGAGTATAGAACTGGCCCTGGGTTTCCTGAAATATCTGATCTGTTTTGGCAGAGCAGCCTGTTGGCACTCTGTACTGAGGAAGGACCATTGCCAAGTTTGTGCTAAAGGCCCACTGTCAGCAAGTTATGGTCTTAAAAGCAGTGTAAATACCTGTGTTATAGCTTAATTGGTTGTTTTATTGTGTAGCACATTTAGGATGTTAATAAAAGAATTTTTTTTTTTAATTATTAAACTAAATAGCTGCTGTATAGTTCAACAAGTGGGGGGAAGCTAGTTTCAGGTCTTGGTCTTGCTCTGTGGTGTAGGAGCTTGAATGCAAGAATTAAACAATGAAACTTGTGTGTTTTTTTAAAGTGGTATGTTAGAGCTAACTAAGTGATCTCCTTTTAAAGAGCCATTAGGTATGGGAAAGTAACTGCAGAAATGTGAAGCCAGCAATTTGTGTTTTGTCTGTTAGTGTATTTTATTTAAATTAAGGTTGATTTAGAAGTCGAAGTAGTTTCTAATTGTTTCTTCTAGCCTTTAAAAATTAGGATTTAAAGTTTGGCACGTTTTACGCCTAGCTAGTGGAAATAAAAACTCTCGAAGTAAGGCCGACCTGGACAGTGTGGCGATTTCCGAAGTGATTGCACTGCGGCTTGCTGGCGCTGGCTGGCCCTGTAGACAGGCCTGGGGTTTGGGTTTTTTCCTTTATACAGAGTGGATGGGTAACATCCAGGTAGAGCTGATGTCGTCTCCATGTCAACATGCTTTAAACTTTCCGCTGGGTTGCGTGTGAAGCTGCGGTTCTCTCTGGTCTCTTTGGCCCGTGGGCTTTGGAGGGGAGCAGGAGGTCCTGGCGCCGAGCACGGCTGCCTGCCCACCGGGTCGCTCCGGCGTGCTGCGCTCCCATCCAGGCCACATTGCGAAGAAGCAAGCCAGGCTGTTTCATAAGGACCGTTATTTTAAAGTCTGAGCTTTGTTGCAATAACTGCTCACAGAATCCCAGCATGGCAGGGGTTGGCAGGGCCCTCTTGTGGGTCACCCAGCCCAACCCCCTGCCCAAGCAGGGTCACCCAGAGCAGGCTGCACAGCACCGCGTCCAGGCGGGGCTGGAATATCTCCAGAGAAGGAGACTCCACAGCCC
>Ga0065711_1043310_pt1 | contig 14801 bp, 14 predicted proteins | sample Hoacrofraction12_FD_59098 | JGI IMG/M metagenome (GOLD analysis project Ga0065711, IMG submission 59098) | Hoatzin crop microbial communities from Cojedes, Venezuela - Epithelial fraction 12 v2 (version 2) | ecosystem: Host-associated > Birds > Digestive system > Esophagus > Crop | place... | reverse complement strand
CCGCCTGGACGCAGTCCTGTGCAGCCTACTGTAGGTGACCCTGCTTCGGCAGGAGGGTTGGACTAGATGACCCACAGAGGTCCCTTCCAACCCCTACCATTCTGTGATTCTGTGACTGTTTAACAGAACAGCAAAGGAAGTGAACAGTAACAACAATAATACTGATAAGAAGGATGTATAAAACAAGAGAATACACAGAGCAACTCTCTCACTGCCTGATGCCCAGCACACTCCCAAGCAGCAATTAACGTGCCCCCAGCCAGCTCCCCCATTCAGAACTGAGCATGACGTGACACGGTATCAAATACCCCATTCGTTAAGCCATTGTGGGTCAGCTGCCCAGCTGTGTCCCCTCCTTGCTTTCTGATGAAGATTAACCCTATCCCAGCTGAACCCAAGAGAAGAACATTATGGCCGTGGGATTTTTGGAAGTCCTATTTGTGGTAGTTGTGAAGAATGTTTCTCTGCCATTTATAATAATGATGAAATATGTATGAAGTCAGCAAGTAGTCTTCTGAACTTGCTTGCTGCCTTGGGTCGGAGTGATAGTAGACTCTAGCTGACCACTACTCTACAAAGAGTAGGTGAGATCTGACTGTTGAGCAGGATGTCCTTACTGCACTGACCTTACTGATAAAACGCCTCCCAGTGTAAATTTAGTGACATTTTTTTCTCTTGTCTAAGTTACTCTCTATTTCTCTTCTTTTGGGTTTGTGCTCCTGAACATATACCTCCTTCACCTGGAGCAAAGGGCACCCAACTCCTCTTGGTTATTGGTCTTTATATTCGGTAGCACAAGGCAACATTTTTACCAAGGGAAACCACTAGTTTTGTGAACAGAGTACTGCATTCATGTTATCTCCTCTGTTCCTAAGCATTTACAATCATTGTGTGTGTTATAAATTCTAGGAAGAGAAATCCTGACTGCTAATAGAGTGGAAAGTGTTGAAGATTTGGCCTTTGACTGGATCTCAAAGAATCTATACTGGACAGACCCTCGATACAGGAGCATCAGTGTGATGAGGCTGGCAGATAAATCTAGGAGAGCTATTGTTCAGAATTTAAATAATCCTCGATCAATAGTGGTTCATCCTGTTATTGGGTAAGTTTAGCTTTGATTCTCATTTGAATCTATATGAACAAATTTATGGTTTAAGCAGAATTGGTGAGGTTAGATTTACATCTCATGCTGGATTTCTGTTTGGATTTGCGTTCTTTTCCAAAATACCATCTCTTTTCAGTTCTCTTGCCTTTATTTTGTTCGTTTTATTCTGGCTGAGGATTCAGCACCCAGAGGAAAGGGCAAGGTGATACAGATTCCACATGAAAGCAGCACTCCAAAGAATTCTCTTTAAAAGCACCATTTTTTTTCTTTTACTCCTGTGTGTTGACAAACAGGCAAAAGAACTTTGTTTCTTTGTATCACTCAGATTAGAAAGCTATTTCTCACAGTTGAAAGATAGAGTTTTCTAAATTATTTTTAATATACTTTCAGTTCCCGTAATATTAACCTTGGTTCCTTTATTTTTCTATCTAAATTGCTGTATTTTATTAGATGCTACTGGCTGTATTTAATACAGACTTTACAATATGTGATTCTTTATACATAAAATGAAGCCTTGCTGTTCTTCGATGGAAATGCTTAACTTCAAATTCAATACTCTGTTATTTGGCCATGCCAAAACAGCATTTCTTTCACAACATAGTTCATCTTCCTACCACCATACCACTTAATTTCTTAATTCTTGGATATTGAATTTTGATGTTTAGTAACCAGACATGCTATTTTGGGAATAATCTCATAAGAATAGTGTTGAACTTGGATCCTTGGGTATCCCAACCTTTTTTTTTCACTGCTTTGTAAATTTATTTAACACTAGCTTCAACTCTTTGACTATAGGCAGAGGTCAAAAGGATCAGGAGAAAATTTTTTGTGGTATTCATGCTTACTTGTGTTACCAGGAAGATGCATTTTTGCTTGATTCTTCCTCTTTGTCAATACTTTAATGAAATCCTTAATAATTTTAACAAAGTTATGGATATTTTATGTCTAAAGCGACAAACCACTTCTGAAGATTTTGGAAGTTGTTGTACAGAGGGTAAATACCAATAGTTGGCACCACTACCAATTGAGGAGAGGGTCAACATAAAATTGTATTTTTTTTAAGGTAGGTGAAGATGTGCTACAAAGAAGAATGTTAATGCTATTCAAACATTTGCTCTGTTTAATTACGCTATATCACTGGGTTTATGTGTATTCGGACATGTGTCCTTTCAGGTATATATTCTGGACAGATTGGTTCCGTCCTGCTAAAATCATGAGGGCCTGGAGTGATGGATCCCATGCCTTGCCAATTGTGAATACAACGCTGGGCTGGCCTAATGGCCTAGCCATTGACTGGAGGTAAGGACAACACAGAAGACAGAGAAGCTTTTTGAGCAAATGTGTTTATTACTTTGAACTGTTAGGATATAAAAGTGAAGGAACTGTGTCAGATTGTGTACGCTGGCACTTTTGTATTGACCTTATTTTTTTATTTGTTGAAAAGCCTGTGAAATGTAAGATTTTCTCAGAATTGCTCCCCACACACCCCAATAGCCTCTTGTCAGGTTTAAGATTATTATTTAAGAAAATGTTAGTGCTTCCTAATGAACATAATGTCATTTGAAGAGATACGACATCTTCATTATTTCTAGTTCTCTAAGGCTGTACTGGGTGGATGCCTTTTTTGATAAAATTGAGCACAGCACATTTGATGGGCTGGACAGACGGACCCTTGAACGTATTACTCAGATGACTCACCCATTTGGCCTTACTATTTTTGGAGGTAAGTCTGGCACTGAAAAGTATTACCTATTGTTATTGAAGGTTTTTTTTTTTCATATGATGATCTGTGAGTATGTGAGATAAAATAACTTGGCCTTTGTAATACTGCTTTTCCTATAAAAAAGCACTGTTGAAAGTTTCTATAAAAATATATGTTTAGTACTTGCTTGTTTTTAGGACTGTTTTTATGTATATTTGTGTTTAAAAAATTTTATGTAGATGAAGTAACTCTTTTAGTGCAACAAGGCAGATATACCATACTAATTATACCTTCCAAGATGGGCTACTCATGCTGGACAGACAAAGTAAATCACATCCCTAGAGATGATCAGCAATTTCAGGATTTTATTAATTTTATGTAGAGTTTGTCACTGGATTTATATTGTGTGTGAAGAAAGATGTCAGCATCTGACCCCTTTTGACTTTGTGTAAAAGTATCTTAAAAATATTCTAAAATTTTCTGGAAAGTTATTTTAATGAATGACTTTCAAAGTTGTCTTGGAATTTGAAACGTCAGTTGAGTCTGATATATCTCAATTTAAGTGACATCTGAGAGAGCTTGTTTTGCTAAGTTATGTCTGCCCGTGACTGAAGGACTCGCTTTTACTGCATTAGTGATAAAAATCCTTTTGTCTTTTTTATGAAACTCTTATGAAAAGATATTAGATTTACATGAAAAGCCTTTCAGTTTTTACTCATGATGCTTAATTTTTTATGTTATATTACTATGTAATTGTTATATGTTAAATGTCTTTCAAAACAGGTTATGCCTACTTCACTGATTGGAGACTTGGTGGAATAGTTCGAGTGAGGAAGTCTGATGGAGGAGAAATGACTATTATTAGGAGGGGTGTTAATAACATTATGCATGTTAAAGCATACGATGCTCATTCCCAAATAGGTGAGATCTTCTGTTGTACAGATGAAAGACATGAAGTAGGGAATAAGAGACAAAATATCAGGACAGTAGGTTTCCACTCACAATTTTAGAAATGGCTTTACTGAATCATAACTGACAGGCAGGTGAGGCAGCACAGACACTTGCAATCACACGTGTATTTTGCTGTTTTATGACTGTATGCAGTTTTCCTGCACCACTCTTGTTACTTTTTTTAATAACCTTGTAAAATGAAATTATGATTCCATTGTATTTTGTGCAGTTCTATCACCAATTACAACCTTGTATTTCTCTTTTTCCAGTAGAAGTTTTAGTTAACCTGAACTATTTATTTTGAGAAATTGGGTAAACATTTATTAATCAAACTACTGTTCTTAAAGTAACCACTGTGTTTAAGTCTCTAATTTTTTTTTCTTTTCACTGCTGAATTCTATGCGATTCTATGATCTAAACCAAGGATTTGGTGTTGTAGTTGATTTAGTAAAACACCCAATGCACTTATCAAATATACGGTCAAACCATGTGCTAAGCCTCACCACCTATTTGGTGTCCAAAGACTGGATCAGGTCTCTCATTCTTGCTCAGACAAAGGTCCTCTTTTGTGGTAGTATACTTGTTTCCAGACAGTTGCTGAAAATTGCATGAAACTTAATAGTATGTTCTTGGCTTCCATAAACATTTGTGTCAATGAAGAGTATATGGAATGTGGGACTTACTATTATGACTTACCACTCCTGTTACTGTCAGTGAACTTAATCCTGTTTTGCAGTGTATGCCAAACCAGGATTTGCTACAGCATCTTTTTTTGTAAAAAATTCTTTTACAGTTACTATGCATTTTTAATAGTTCCCAAGCTGTTATCAGTAGTGTATACGTTGATCTTCTCTATCACTTTTTAAGGCTCTAACTACTGTAACAGAGGAACAAATCCCAATGGAGACTGCAGCCATTTCTGCTTCCCTGTACCAAATTTTCAGAGAGTTTGTGGTTGTCCTTATGGCATGAAGCTGGCTCCAAATCAGCTGACATGTGTTGAAGATCCATCCAATGAGCCACCCACTTTGCAGTGTGGCTCCTACTCATTTTCCTGTGGTAATGGAAGATGTGTGCCTCGATACTATCAGTGTGATGGTGTTGATGATTGCCATGATAACAGTGATGAACAAAACTGTGGTTCTTTCAGTAAGTAATCCCTGTAATTTACAGTTAGTAGTTGTTGCTTGCAGTTCAGAAAGTTTGATGGATCAGTCTGATTTCATTGGAATAAACCCCAATTTCTTAGGGTTGCATCTGTGGATAAATCCTGAAATCTACCTGGGAGATTGATTACTTTGGAAATTATTTGGATAACTCATGGGAATACGGGATTCAACACTGGCCACCTAAAGAATGCACGAAAATATTCATATCTCACAAGTAACAAAATCATATGCAATGTCTAACCTTCCTCTAAGATTAGAGCAGTGCCTTTTATTTCATTTAATATCTGAATGGAAATTTTACTGTTTTCATTATATTTGGGCATTTCTGAACTATTGGTTGCATCTTTATTTTTACAGCAAAATGGATTAAAATCACATAAGTTCATTTCTTGGTTTTACTGTAAAGTGTCTCGCACAAAATATTTTGTTGATCAAGTAAATTGAGAGAACAGTGGGATAATTATAGTTGATAAGCTATTATATATATAAAAATATAATATATATTATATACATATATATGAGTTCTTGGCTTTTATGGCATATTTCGTGCTTCTTTCTTCAGAGTTAATTTTTTCTTTTAAACCACAAAAAAGAAAATAGGACATATAAATAAAATGTGCTCCTTAATGCATAGGATTAACTAGTATGACTAAGGCATAAACTCTATTTCTTGGTAGTGGGCTATTTCAGAATAACTAGAATGTCTTTTGGGGAAAATGAAAGTATAAAGCAAATGGCTACTTGAAGTTATTTTTCTTGTTCTTTAGATTGTTTTGAAGTGCTTAACAATTTAGTTTTTATTGATTCTTGCAGTTTAAAAAGAGCTTGTAAGTATTCTGTTCAGTTCAGCAGCATGTTGGCATGGCAGATACTTTCATTTGAAGCAATGTGCATTTTAGAATTTTATGCATATTTTAGACATTCTGTAAGTATACTAAATGTACTGAATACTATGGCAGGGAAGGCAAGTTTTGGAGATGTTTATAAAGGTGTTCTCCTGTTTTCTTTTTTATTTAGACAATACTTGTGCTTCATCAGCTTTTACCTGTGCCAGTGGGCAGTGTATTCCAGGTCGCTGGCGTTGCGATAAGCATAATGACTGCTTTGATGGCAGTGATGAATTGCATTGTCCTACACAAGTACCCACTTCATGCCCTGCAACCCTGTTCACCTGTGGTAATAATAAATGTATTCCTAGGATCTGGCTATGTGATACTGATAATGACTGTGGCGATGGGTCAGATGAAAAAAACTGCAGTGAGTATCACAACTGTCTGTTGTTTTTTAAACAACTATGTATGTCTACATGGAGATGTCTGTTGGTGTAAGGATGACAAGTGAAATTAGGAAGAAAGAACTAATATCAAGGTTAGGTTAATATTTTGCAGTCCATAAGAAGTGGAAAACTCACCTGATTTGAGCTACCAGAGCCAACTAGAATGCAGAAAAATAATAAAAAAAAAAGGGGGGGGGCAACTGTGATAGTTATAATCATGGTGCTTCATAATGTCATCCACTGCAATTTACAGCAAAAAGCAGCCAAAGCTTAGATGTTCTAAGCACTTATTTCATTAGTGATCTCAGTAATGACTAACGATGTAGTCAGCTAATCTAGTCTGGAAGTTTTTACCAGAAGTAAGACAGTAGTTTTTCCATATATGTTCTTTAGCACTATTTACCACTGAGTGGATTCTTCTGTTTGTTTTGCATGAGTCCAAGCCTACATATGAACAAACAATTACCTGATACTAATATATAAGTTCTTGTAATTTATGTGATTGTTAGCCACTCCATTACATGCTGCAAGTTAGTGATAGTGTTTTTTACTGTCTCAGTATGATGCTGATTTCAGAAGAGAGAAAAGAAACACATCTGCATTTATTGTCATTCTTAATAGCTTTCACGGGTACTTGTGAACCCAGGCAATTTCAGTGTCCAGACCATCGCTGTATTGACCCATTCTATGTCTGCGATGGAGACAAAGACTGTGTGGATGGTGCTGATGAGCATGACTGCAGTAAGTGTAACTTCGTTTGTTGAATGTCTCTTTATTGTTTCCTCGCTCTTGCACCCTGAGGGGTCTTTGGTGACCTCATATTACCAGCTCCAAGATAGCAGAATGCATAGTAAACCCATCCATAAATTAACCCTGTTTGTGATGCTTGTTTTCGCATTTTAGTAAGCCCTTTGATCTATAGGCCGGTTGCAGAGGGCTGAAATCTGTTTCCTCTGTTTTCTATAGATTCCAGGGTTACTGGATCTTTTGTGTCCCAGGGAAATCATGGCCTTCAGTGGAACTCGGACTCCTGATGTCATATCTGAGTTGGACACCTGTAGAAAAATTGGGTGCAGTCTAGCTCTGTAAATAAAGAAATAACATCAATATTTTTTTTATTTTGTAGTATATAACTGCAGTGCCACAGAGTTTAAGTGTCGAAGTGGAGACCAGTGTATCAGTGCTTACTACCAGTGTGATGGTGTTTTTGACTGTAATGATCATTCAGATGAGACTGATTGCCGTAAGTATATTGATGCTGAAAGAAAGGCTTCAGTTATTAGGTGATGCTGCTGAAAATTTCCTTTATCTGCTATATCAAATTATTGGCACTACTGTCCTTAAAACCTCAAAATTCTTTTTAGGGAAACTTGTCCAAGAATTGTTTTTCTGAGCAGAAATTTCAAACAGAGTAGGTTCCAGCTCAAGAGTAGATTTTTCTGGCGAAGAGTAGAGTTTGCATTCCTTTTGGTCATAATGTTTTGTTTTACTTGGCACCTCAGTCTCAGGGTTTAAAAGTAAAATTAAGAAGTCTGTTCATCTAGAAAACTGAAAACCTTGTGTCCATCAAATATTTCCCTTGAGTAACTATTTACATTTAAGTTAGTTAAAATATTGCAATGCAGGGTGGTGAAAACTTGTTTCAGCAACTAATTTCATATTGCTTTGGGCATGTACATAGATATCAATATATGTAGCTATCAGTATGTGCAGATATCATAGAATCACAGGTTGGAAAAGACCTCTAAGATCATCATTGTATGTGGATATCAATATATGTAGCTATCAATATGTGCAGATATCAATATATGTAGACATCAATATGTACTTTGTCAAAATATAACAATAGTTGAATTGCCTTGTTCACCATATTATAAAGTAGGAGTTAAATCAATGAGATTCTGAAATGTCATGTAGATTGACTGACTGTGGTTCTATGGCCTGATCTAAGAGCAACACAATTCTTTGTGATGGTATAACTACATATGCAACAGATGAACTGGACATAGTGATTTTGCTTCTCCGTCTAAAATTGAAACAGCTTCTGAACTGTTGAATGTCACTGTTTTAGCTACAAGACCATCAGGGATGTGCCACCAGAATGAATTCCAATGCCAATCAGATGGCAATTGTGTTCCTTCTAACTGGGAATGTGATGGCCATCTTGACTGTGCAGATGGCTCAGATGAACATCATAGATGTCCTGCCAGGACCTGTCCTCCATCTCATTTCCGCTGTGATAATGGCAACTGTGTCCATCGAGCATGGATCTGTGATGGTGACAATGACTGCAGGGATATGAGCGATGAGAGAGATTGTCCTACTCAACCCTTCCGGTGCCCAAGCTGGCAGTGGCAATGTCCAGGTCACAGTATCTGTGTGAATCTGAGCAAAGTATGTGATAATTCTGCCGACTGTCCTAATGGAGCGGATGAATCCCCGTTGTGCAGTAAGTTACTGTTCAAGCATCTACTATAGCCTACTATGTGCTACGGCTTCAGAAAGAAATGGAATGTTCAGCATTCTGTGTTTAGTACAGCAACATTTCTTTGCAGAAATTGTAAGCACACTGACATTAGAACTCAAATTACTAAGTGCAACTTGCTTGGAGTGAAAGGAGACTACAATGATGACTGATGAATTCATTAGCTATGTCCGATCTTGTGCTCCAAATTCACATGTGACTTCCATTGACTTCAGTATAGTTTTTTTATATAGCAATATGGGAATGAGCTTTGTGTTGCTGAACACATTCACTAAAGCATGATATGCTTTAAGTTCACATGAAATGTGGTTCAGTCCTTAATATTTTCTTTTAAATTTCTGACTTCAAAAATCATGAAAGAAAATCTAAAAGCTCACATGTAGCCAGAATTTGTAATTATGTTGATTATGAACTGATTTAAGCATAACCTTTTTCTTTCTTTCCTTCCTTCCTCCTTCTCTTTAATCAATGCACATTCTCAGATGAACCCCAGCCAGGTATGATTATAAATAATTTTAAATTATTGTTTATTAATACAATTCTAGGTTTGGAGTGGTACAGTAAAGTTTTGTATATTTCTAGCTAGCTTTGAAAAATTTGTTATAAATTCTTAGATGACCTTCTGTTTAGCATTCACTTACTGGGATTCAGTTGTTATCTACCTTTATGTTCATTGTGTGTGTTGTATTTTGCATAAAGGCCTCAGTCCAGCCTCACAGTGCATAACTGATGATTGTGCAGTCATGTTTTAGCAGCAGTCTTAGGCTAGTAATGCAACAGCAAAGTATTAAATTTAGTATAAGAAGCTTTTGTTAACTAATTGCTTATTTCCTTCCTGAACCCCATTTCAGATCAGGAGAGCTGCTCTGACAATAATGCCGGCTGCACTCATGAATGTATTCAAGGACCCTTTGGAGCTCAGTGTACTTGTCCTATTGGATACCAGCTTGCAAATGACTCCAAGACCTGTGAAGATATTAATGAATGTGACCCTCCAGGCTTTTGTAGTCAGCATTGTTACAATGAGAGAGGGTCTTTTAGGTGTTACTGTGATGAAGGATACATTCTAGAAGCCAATGGGAAGACTTGTAAAGCAGCAGGTGAGGAACAGTGATGTCAACCTAAAGAATGACAATGGAGTCTGGAAAATGTCCAGCTTTGCTATTCTGATATTATTCTTTTTTAAAAGAGCTGATGTAAACAGCCACTTACAGTTGTTCATGGTGGATAACCCTGAGTATTAAAAGTGTCAGCTGAGGGCTTAATTGGAAACTATTATTTCCTTGAAATAATATATTTAAATTAACACTGTAATTTTTAACCCTGGAGTGGTCAAAAATAATATTCTGGAGAAAAGCAGTACCAGGCACCTGTAAGCCATGGGTTTAAATTTGCTCTTTATAAAGTTCAGTTCTCACAGAGTGTTTAAATCCTAGCCTTTCACAAGACTTACCTAGTGCCTATGCCATACTTTTTCTAAAGAGCAAACAACACTGACACAGCCTAGCTATCCATTGCTCTGCATCTCTTATGTAGTACACTGATGGTGCGGGGGAGCCATATAGCCAGTGGAATTTCTCACCACAGGTCTCCTCGTTTAGGGTTATACTCAGGTAGCGGAAGACTCTTGCAATTTATCTGCAAATAAGTCTGGCCCTTACTAATAGGGAGTTTCTCATAGTTTGCTGTCTTTGTTGTTGCTACTCTTCAGTTGGTTTTCAGCAGCTTATTAGTGTAAGCTGCTGCACAGCAATCTAACCACTGCAGCCTATGGCTTTCCTGTAATGGGTTTATTCTCCTCCCTGGTACCCCAGCAGTGTAAAGGGGGGAAAAAACGAGCAGGCTGTCTAAAAATGAGGAAGAACCAGGCTATATAGAGTAACTGCTGGTACAAAGAACTTTGAGGGTTTGAATCAGGACTGGGAGCTGAGAGCGGCTTATGGAGGAATGAGGGCAGGATGTCAGCAGCAAAATGGTTAGACGATAGCGAAGAGGACCTGAGGTCAAGATGTGAGACTGGAAGGGGAGTCTAGTATAAAGAGCAGATGATGGAAAAAGGTGGAGGAAACCCAAGGTAGATCCAAAAGTCAGGATGGACAGATGGAATGTGATAAAAATATCTTGGCCTGAGAATTGATTTGAATTTGTCCTTTCAATATGTATATCTAGATACAATAGCTTTGATGCTATAAAACCATGTCAAATTACTTGGTGTTTCTTCTTCTTACAGAATTACTGTTGAATAGCTTATTGGTTTATTTTTATTTCTTTTCCTTTGACAGAGTCTGGGAATCTTCTTTTGCTGGTGGCAAGTCGTAACCAAATTGTTGTGGACAACATCACCTCTCAGTCACACAGTATTTATTCTCTGGTTCGGGATGGGAGGAACATTGTGGCTATTGATTTTGATTCAATCACAGATCGTATCTTCTGGTCTGATACAACACAGGATAAAATTTGGAGTGCTTATCAAAATGGGACCGACCGAAAAATAGTAAGTTTCACCAAGTTGTTCTTCTCTTTCTTGTGGAGAGAAAATGAAGACACTGTATCTCCAGTTAACAAAGGACAAGAGGGAAATCCCAACAGAGTAAGAAGAGAGATAACATAGACAAAATGAAACAACTTTGTAGATACTAAGCCAACATTTCATATAGCTTCTTGAAAAAGAAAACTGAATGCTTTCAAGAAGCCCCTTTTTAACATCAGGCTATAATTTCATTTTCCCATTAGCAGATGCTAACTTCAACAGACCCATTGAAGTTAGTAGGAGTGTTTGGGTATATGCTCTGTTAGCACTTAGAATACGTAGATTGTGACTCATTCTGTATGAGAGCTAGAAAATGTTGGCGATTTGGTTCCTCATTTTCTGTATCTATAGAAATAGAAAGGGTAAAAATTTAATATCAACTAGTTTCTTCTCTCTCTGTTTTTTTTCTTTTGTTTTTTTTTTCTTTTAATTTTTGTTATTAAACAGGTGTTTGACAGTGGTGTCACCGTGACTGAAAGTATAGCAGTAGATTGGGTAGGTCGCAATCTTTACTGGACAGACTTTGTTCTGGAAACAATTGAAGTCTCTAAAATGGATGGGAGCCACAGGACTGTGCTGATTAGTGAAAACGTAACAAACCCAAGGGGACTAGTGTTAGATCCCAGAACTGAGTAAGATTTTTTGTTTTGTTTTGTTTTGAAAAGATGCATATTTTATGATGTAAAAATATTCAAATTTGAGATGTGCCAAAATTGCATTGTAATTGTAAATGACAAGTGGAAAAGACAATTTTTAAAAATAGTGTGTTTGCAGAGCTTATTTAGTAATTAAAGTCATATGGTAATTATTTGTAATCTGTTTCACTGTAGCAAGATAGTTTTTTTCATGCAAAACGGATTTTCCTACATTTGCTTCCTAGTTAAGAACTATTAATTCAAAATTCTGATGTATCATTAGCAGTTAGTGGAATACCGCAAACTTACATGTAATATAATGTGCTGTGACTACCTGGTGAGGAACAGGTTCCTTCAGAGTCCCAAGTCTAAAATAATTGTCTATACCGTACTAATATTCTCACAAAAGCACCTTCCCATTTAAGACAGCAAGTGTCATATAGTAAACGGAATGTTATGATTTGAACATACATGTACAAACTTTTGCTGTTTTTGGAGCTGTTCAGTGCCTTGAACTCTGTTTACTGCCAGCCACATGGGGCTCTTCAGTTATAGCACTGTTAACATTATCAGTGCATGCCTGTAAAAGTACAACCCCATATCAAATTACTATGTAGCAACTGGAGAAGCAGATTATAATCAATGTTGAAAGACAGTGATAACAGTAGTTTCTATATGCTGCTATTATTGACAAATGAAAATAGCAGTAGAAGTATTAAAAGAATTTTTACAGCAGAAATTATGGTAATATCTTAAGCATATTGCTGTAATGAATAATTTCAGTATCATTGTGTAGGACTCTTCTTAAAAAGCTTGTTTCTATTTTTTTTGGTTAATGAGTCTTCGTGTAATGTTTCTCAATAGGCAGTTAGCTTTTTTTCAGGTTGGTAACCACAAGTTACTTTTTTCAGTGCTCATGTAATGTTCTGGACAGACTGGGGCCAAAACCCTCGAATTGAAAAAGCCAGCATGGATGGCAAAATGCGAACAGTGATTATTAACAATAAAATCTACTGGCCCAATGGACTCTCCATTGATTACCCAAATAGACTTCTCTATTTTGCTGATGCCTATCTTGATTATATTGATTTTTGTGATTACAATGGAAACAACAGACGACAAGTGGTTGCAAGCGATTTGGTAAGACGTTAGTAAGAAACCATTGTTTTCCTATGTCCTTGCTGATAGTACTTAAAAACACATTTGGACTGTCATAGACATGGATGTATTTTTCTGCAAAATACTTGTCTGAAGCATATATGAAGTATTTTAGCTGCTTGCTACAGCTGGAAAAAGAATATCATATCCTATTCACAGTCCCTCAGGAGATCTTCAGCAGAACCTGGACCTGAGTGTAGACTTAGTGCTTTAGATCGCTCTCACTTTCTGTCTGCATGCATGAAGATGACATCTGACACTGCTGCTACTATCTGGTGTATTTGCTGTAGGCAAATACAGTACAAAAAAACTGGAAGAACCTTCCCCCGTCACCTTCTGTGAGTGATGATTGCTACTGTTCTTGGCAGCAGTGAAGGGTTTTGGGCTGCCAGGACTTGTTGCATGCAGGGCGCTTCCTGAAGACCATCCCTCTTACAGGCTATCTGCCAATGAAGTGCTGCTGGCAGCTTGTAGCACTGTCCCTGTACCAGCATAATAGTTCAGATGTTCAGCTGGAACACATAAGCTGGTATAAATCACCTCATGTATATTTTCAAGAATTGAACCTTGAGGCTTTTATTTTTGGCTGGAGAGACAATTATTGTGAAATAGGAGCTGGTGCAGTCTTTCTTGCCCCACTCCTAGTTTTCTGAAATTTAGATAATCCACCTTCTTTGACACTCTGGTAAATTGTAGGGGAGCTTATCAGAGATGCAAGGTCTTGGCAGGTCCATAGCTCTCACTAGACATTTCCTCTTGTGTTCTGCCCTACAGTCAGACTGCTTTGTTGATTCCTCATGCTGTACATCTCACAGGTTCTATTTAGCATTTTTATTTCAAAAAATTTATATTTCCCCCAAAATTAATGTCTTGCTTTCAGGCAATAGATGATATTTCATATTCTTTTGCTGAAAAATATCTTTGGAGACGCAGCTGCCTTTTTTCTTATATTTTTGAATTATGCTCAGGTCTGTTGTTACTTGACTGCAAGCTTTTCATGTACAAATTTCCAGCACTAAATTGGTAAATGTCCTTGCCTTTTAGATATTGCAGCATCCACATGCTCTAACTGTCTTTGAAGATTTTGTGTACTGGAGTGACCGCTACACTAATCGAGTGATTCGGGCCAACAAATGGCATGGAGGAAACCAGACAGTTATGATTTATAACATTCACCAGCCTTTGGGGCTTGTGGCAGTCCATCCTGTAAAGCAACCTCATGGTAAGTTCAGCAAAACAACTTTGGTAAATACAGACAGAAGCCATGTGATAATGTCATGCACAGGCACTCCTAGAATCAGTCTTGTCAGTAAATGCACTGGGTTAAAACAAGCAAATAATTTATACTATTGACTTGCAACTGAAGGCCTTTTCAGCCTGTCCAGCCTGGTGTTTAGGGAAAGCAACCTAGAGAGCATGTAAACATGTTAGCCAAAAAGAATTGTAAAAAAACTAACCAAAAAGAATAATAGGGAATTAGTATGTGCCATTTTCTTACACTTTGTTTTGAATGTTTTTACAAGAAAATTGGAGCATTTTTGGAAAGCATTTTAATTTTTAAAATTTCTCTGTGACATACCAGACTCAGTTCCTTGTATGTTAATAATATAATTCTTTTAGACAAGATGACTGTCATCAGCCTTCTCTGAAAGCACTTTTCCTTTTGAAATAATAATAAATAAACCCCTTCATTGCATTCAAGATTCCCTCTGAGATCATATGCAGGTGGTCTTTTGCAGCTGAATAACTGTAAAAAAAAAAAAAAAAAAAAGGAATTTTAAAGATTTTTT
>Ga0065711_1043309_pt1 | contig 14801 bp, 4 predicted proteins | sample Hoacrofraction12_FD_59098 | JGI IMG/M metagenome (GOLD analysis project Ga0065711, IMG submission 59098) | Hoatzin crop microbial communities from Cojedes, Venezuela - Epithelial fraction 12 v2 (version 2) | ecosystem: Host-associated > Birds > Digestive system > Esophagus > Crop | place... | reverse complement strand
GGGGGGGGGGGGGGGGAAATAGTTCAGAAGCCTGAAGTGTGCTGAGCTGGCTTTTTGAAGTTATGAATAACTAACAGTTATGAACAGCTGAGCACAGGCATAAAGCCAACAAATGTTTGAAATGGCAGTTCTGGGTAGGATATAATGTATTCTGTATGTGGGAATGGAGGAAATATTTCCAATGGAAAAATCGTTCAACACCTGTATACTGCAGTGTGTTTTGTACGTCTGCCTGAAATGCCAAGGACTGGCCAGTGTGATAAATAAGACGCTGAACAACTTAGCCATTCAACTCATCAATTTCTTAATTCTTACATTTCTGTGTTCCTTTTTAGTCAGTAAAAAATTGCTAGTTGAGGTAATTGTGTAATGAAGTAAAATGGTTTTCCATGCAATCTAAAAGAAAAATATGGCTGGCTTCCCACCTGTTCCTTCAGAGCAACTCTGCATATCTTATTAAACTGTTGGTTATTTAAATGCAAATATGGTGTAGTATAAGACGTCAAATGTTTTTGCTTTTGAACAAGGAGTACCCTTTTTCTAGCCTGTGTACTGGGCTCAAGAACACACGAGCTCTAAGGCTGTGATCAGGCCTCCAAAGGCATCTGAGCACACAAACCACTTCTGTTACTCAACGCTATTTCATATTAGAGTTTTATGACCTTTATCTTGTGTTGGCTTATGCATGAAGGATGTTTTTAACTTCTCCAGAAGGAAAAGAAATAGTTAATTTATTGAGTTACTATTATCTTATTGGAAATTAAAGTCTGAAGACTAAATAGCTCTAAGGTAAGACTGATGTTGATTTCTTGATCAGACTTACTGATACTGAGGCCGTATCAGTGGCTTCAAAGCAGTGGTAAAAGTATAATAAGTGACTGATTTCTAGTGATCTCAGGTGATTGATAATGATTTTCTACATTGATTAGTTTGTAATATAAAATTGATCTATAAATACATGTTACAGGAGCATATTATTATCATGACTTCGGATACCTTCCTATGTTTAGCATTTGGATTCCAGTCATTATATTTCTGGTTTCTATAATGCCTTTACATTAATACTACAGTTTTTGTGTTTAACTTAATCCTTCCTTTACTTTGAAAAGAAAAAAAATGGATGAAACAGAAAGAATACAGTGGCACAAATAATGTTTTCTTATGGTATAAAAGTGATACCTCTCACTCTCCAAAGCAAGCCCTCTGTTGCAATAAGAAGCGTGTAATGGGAAAGAGGCTCAGTAGTGACTGGCATAACCACTGGCCACAGACTTGCTGTCAGAACTGACAAAAAGGAATATGTACAAAATCTGGAACCCTACATAAGCAGGGATATTTGAAGTATTGCTGCTTGTTAATAACCTCTTTAATTAAATCTTGTCCTTCTTTGTCAGTATAAAAATATTTCAAAGAATCATATTGTAATTATAGAGGTGGAAGTGCTGATGGTACTGTAAGAGGAATAAAAGTGTCTGGAAGCATGTTGCGTATTTACATGCATTGAATATTTACCAAAGTGAAGCAAATGTATTATGTTGTTAGGAATTACATTTATCAGCTTATATTTGTATTATATTATTTTATTCAGTTGTATATATATTTTTATCACACACAGCTTTTCTCTGATGTATTTCAAAAACCTATCCATCAGGTCTTGTGCTCTGCACACAGTGTGGCAGGTAAATTAATTGATCTCCAGCCAAATTTAATACCAAATCGTTAAGATGCTTTGTATGAAAAAAAATTCATGAGTAAAAAGAAAATTGTTGTTACTAATTTAGTTTTGAGATATTTTTCATTTAATCACATTAACTACAATGTATTGTTCCTATATTTCATTGTGTTTTTCCTATGAGCACAGACACATATATGCATAAAAGATAGCAATCAATAGATGCATAATTACCCCATTTAAAGAACCATATTACATGTTAATTGGGCAAAGTGCCATTTTGATAAAGCTTGATTTCCCAGGGTGTTTAGATTTTCTTTAGTGCAAGTCTATACTAAGCAGATGACATTTAATAAAGCAGAAAATCACTATTTGTCATTGTAGTATAGGGGCACTCTGCTAGTTTTTCACTTGTTTTTCTTTCAAAGCAGACCTTCTGGAACTCAAAAATCCTGAAAATCTCACTGGGAGCCAGACAAACAACATTTGAAAAGGAAACTGCTCTCCATGTCCTTCACTTTAAGAAGAGGTGAGCCCTTTTAAGGCAAGTTGAAGTATGTCATAATGTAAGCCACAGAATAATGGCCACCCTTTTCCTTTTTTTTAAAATAACTGTTTCCTTGTTTTTCTTTTCAGTTACACATAGAATCAACAAAAAACTTGCAGCCAGAGTCTCATATGGTTTAGGCTGAGTAAGGATATATCTCTTTTGTTGAGGCTGCACCTCAGCCTCAACAGGGAAAATTAGAAATGCGAGTATTCCAGGTGCTTAAAATGTATGAAGAGACCACACAGAATTTGTAATGAAGCTGTTGTAAGTTTGTCCTGTGAACCTTAAACTGCAACAGGAATTTATAATTATGATGTCTACCTATGTAACTTTTCAAGTGAAGGACTGAGAATGTTCTGCATTTATTAACTTACTTTTGGCCAAAGTGGACAAGCAGAAAATGGTTTTCGCTAGGAGAAACCCATTCTGCTATGTTACACTTAAAAGTGAAGAAGTACTCTAATATATAGGGTTTATTTTCGAGATACCATCTTGAAAAGAAAACACAGATAATTAAATGATCACAAACTGTAGTGCAGTTAGAAGACTTTGATGAAAGATGTGATTTAAGTAATACAAGTTTTAATGGCAAAAAGAGCAGTTCTCCACTCAAATGCATATTAATCATCACAGTATGTGTGCTTTGTTGGCTGCTGATAAACTTATTATTTCTTTCTTTCTTCAGTTCACTCTGAGTAAACATCTATTCCCAAATGCCACCCATGGCATTGAGTGGAAAGAATGAGTCCTTCTGTAGTCTGACAGAATGGTATCCTGTACTCAGCATAGATATCAGTAGTATTTTCTCTTAAAATATAGTTTCTAGTGGCAAAGGGTTGAATAATGCTGGGGACCAGTAGACAAAGCTGAGAAATTTATGATCGTGGTGATTGCATTTGGGTGAAGACTTTAAACCTTCTCCCTTTCCCCAGCATCTAGTATTTCTTTGTTTATTTACCCGTGAACATGTGCTAAGCCGAAGAATTTGTGTTGTTACTGGTATTGCAGTAACAATACTGTTGTTACTGGTATTGCGCTGGCTGGAAGCCTCAGAGCAGGGTGACTTGGTAAGGGCAAACATCCTCGCTACGAGGCAGGACTCCTGGGTGGAGGTGTAGTAGTGTGCTAGCGCACCTAAGTGCTCTTAGCCACAAAGCTGGTCTGAAACCACTGGGTTGGAACAGTTGCAACACAGATCTGATCTGTAGGTGTTTCTCCCAAATTTTGAATGTTTGACTGCTGTGCTTCTGTGTGTAGACAAAACAACGAGGTTCCATTCTGTCCGATATTGTCATGTGTCTGTGAGGAGAATTTCAAAGTCATCTGCAGACAATTTTCTACAAATGACACTTTTTCCTCTACACACTTTTACACATTTTCCAAAATTAGGTTTTACATCTCATTTTCTTACTGGCTGTTCAAAGAACTCTTTTGAATTAACACTTCAGTGAATAGTATGTGTTTGAAAGTAAACGTTCCATAGAAATGTGAAAAAAGTATGTATTAACCTCCCACAAGAAGCGAATTGTCTTAGATCTGGGGGCTTATGTTGTAGCCACTACACGATAATAGAGAACAGTCTTAGCTGTAGGGAAAAGATGGAGACATCCGCACTCTAATGCAAGCAAAAGAATTAAACACAATGGGATCATAGAGAGACTGGTAAAAATTATGCAGCTGTATGGCTCAGTGGAACTAAATGTTGCATAACATGTTCTTTGGTTTTTATTTTTGCTGTGCTTCACCATTCAAATTAATTAAAGAATCTTCCAGAATGAGGTGCAATGTTGCTTTGGAAAATATTGCTTTAACAAGCTGTAATGGGCAACTCAGCATACTTCTGTAAAATAGGTCTGTAAACTTGTAGCAATTATAGTTACTATGCTAAGAATGAATTTTTAAAAAGTTCCTTATTTCTAAAAGCATTTTTAATTCCTCCCATCATTAATGCTTTTGCATGCAGTTATAGTAGCGGATCACTTCAGCAGATTTCAGTTTGTTATCAAAGGTTATAAAGAAAGAGATGATGACATTTCACACTGATTTTCTTTTGCAATACACAGTGGAGAGAAGCTGTCTTATTTTAGTCTAACCATCAGAAGAAAAGGCATTAAAGTCACAACACAGCATCATATCTGTAGCTGATGCAAACATCCATTTCACTGAAGATACAGCTAAAGATCTGACTCTAAAATTGAAGGTGCGCTGATTTAGAATCATTGCAAATTATGTATATATATATGTAATGTGGATGTAGTTGTAGTTAAGAAAATATCTCGACTCAGTAGCACAAGAGAACAGATGAAGTTACAGTACCCATTTGGCACCTATTAAGGACAGACACTAAAGCGAATAGAAGAGTAACATGCTGCTTCAATTTAACCTGAACTGTGATAAGCATGGTTTGTATCCTCTGATGATGTTGTTCCAGTGAAGAAATAAATTGTAGCTTTCATGAGGGGAAGATTCTTTGCTAATTTAAATTGCCAAAGAATCTTTCAATTTACTGAAATAAAGATGTCTTACATCAACTAAACACCAGCTGGCACATTCGTATTGGCGTCTTTACCCCATGAGAGGTGGGGCACATGCGAGGCAAAAAGTAAGGAAAAAAAAGGCTACAATTTATGGACTGGATTAACAGATGTCTGCTTACCTCAGATAATTTTAATATCTCAGTAAAGAGAGACTTGCACCACAAATAATCAAGAGGAAAAGAGATATTCATAAGCATTTCAGCAAGATTCATTCAAGCATTCTTAAGTGACTACTCACGAATATTGTGTAAAGAAGCAGAAAAGCAAAGGCCACTTGGTCTGAAATATGCTCAAAGGAATATATGTGAATATGAAAGATTTACACTGCGTTGGAATTAAGGGAATTTTTTACTTACTCTTTAAAAGCGGCAATTTCTTTTTCTTGAGGTGTGGGTAAGGTATTTAACAGCACATTCTGGATAGTAATTCTTTTTTTGTAGTTTCACACTAAGGGCAGATTAGAAACTCTCAAAGGCCGGCATGGTGGCCAGCATTAAACCTGTAGTTCCTTTTGTGTCTAAAACTACCATCAAATTACCAAAGTTGAATTTACTGATTGAATGATGAATTTTGAAGAACATTGTTAGTTGTCGCTTCACAGAAAGGAGCTTTCACTTGGCATTTAGGATGCTTTTTATCACCTTCTCACTGGGAATAGTATTTGATGCTCTGTGCATGACCCCTTTCACAGAGCTGTCTGCCGACAGGTGTAGGGACTCTGCTCAGCCAACCAGGCAGCATGAACTCCACATTCAAACTGTTTAAAATGTGAGCATTGACTTACTGCGTGGTTTCTTCTTAGTAAGGTTTTTGTAAAGGTTAAGCTGAGAATTGCCATACTTCAGTGACAAAGGCCTTATGGAAATTTTATCTTGCTAGACATTTAAAAGCTAAATCTCTACATCTAAACTGGTTATCATGAGCTCCTTTCATTGACTAACAGAGAGGGCTCATCAGTGTGAGACTAATTGCCCTCAGACATGCTTATTTTCCTCTGCTGACTATGATGCAGAGCTAGGGTGGCTGGTTTGGATGTAGGTGCCTACAGCTTGGATACCTAAGAAAAATCAAGCCTTCAACCTCATTGAACCTCAGCTCCTAGTTTGTAAAATTTTGATTTAGTGTTTTAGTCTCAATTTTTATATTGTTTTTATTTATAATCTAAAGAATTATTTTCCTAAAATGTTGTCTTCAGCTATTTATGATAACTTCAGTAGAATTATGGTTCTAGACAATCCTGTACTTCTTTTTTATTGCTCTGGACCCGCTGCCTGAAAGACGTATGACGGATTCTTCATGCACTAGAAGCTCATTAGCACGACAAAAGAAGAGAATAATAAAACCTACCATGGCATCACAGCTGTGGAAGAGGAATTTAGCTTTTGCACTCTTTCTGCATATTTTCAAGCACACCTATATTTCCAGCATGAGCAAAGTAGGAACTAGTTTCTCAACACTTCTCACACAGTCAGACTTCTTGTATGGCATCCTTCCCTATATCCACCTGCTGATTTGACTGATAAAGATAAATGCCACGCAGAAGACCAGATAAGGACTGGTGTAAAACCTTTGAATACTCTACATTGATACTAGTGCTTGTAATAATGCGTCAATTAAATCTGAGCTAAAGCAAAGGTCGTCTCTTCACTCTTCTGAGAAATGGCAGCACAAAATATGGACCTCTCAGTCATCTTGATTGAAGGAATTACTTCAATCAATTCTTCCCTCTGAACGCCTCTCAACAGTAGTGTACCATTCAGCAGTGAAGTTTAGATGGGAGAGCACTGCACTTCTGGTCCCTTCTCAGCCCAACAGGCTGTTACCTCTCTTGCTTTATCTCTTTGTAGAGAATATTTTTTTCAGTGGTTCTTAGTAATATTGGTTGTGACTGTTGTTTCAAGGGTGCTAGAGTTCTGTCTCATACCATTGTAGGCCCGTGTCTGTGTAGTGAAATTAGCCTCTCTGTATTACTGATATTGCTACCCTTGTTGTCCTTGGTGGACTAAACATGGAAATTTGAAGTGTCTAAGACTTTGTATATTTTGTACACTGATCTACTCAGGATTCAGGGCAATGGAATTATCCAGGTAGCACAAGGCTCACTACTTCTGAGTTGTAATTTCCATTTGATCACCAGTTACCAGGTTTGTGAGATTTGCTGAGTTTCCTTGAGATCATCCCAAACTCCCTAACACTGATATGTAACGCTCCACAAAGCTATGAAGTAATCTTTCTCAAAGTTCATGTGCAAGGGTGAGCAAGTTAGTGTGTATCAAAGCAAGCATGCGATTTATGAATTGTTCACTTGTAATCTGTGTCATATACAAAACAGTCTGGCTATAAGCCTTACCAGGATTCCCTTTCAATGGTAAAAAGGTTAACTTGCCATGCTTTTCTTGGACAACGTTTCAGAGAACATCACTGTCAGAGAATCAATTATGGAAGCCTTTGAGAAGATCTGCTGTTGTTTGTTTGTATTCCATAGCCATTACTCTCATAGCTACAGTTCTTAGTTTTTACAGGTACTGTATCTGAAAAGCGTTCATTGAAAGTACTGACTTGTTCCCCTAGTGTAATTTTTTTGGAAAGAAATCTCAACCCACAGAATCCATAAGGACACCACAGAGTTTTTGTTTTTGTTAATGAACTAGTATTGCAAATCTTCAGGAGTAAAGACTGAGCACAAAATGTCTTGAAAGCAGAGGCTGTTTGGGTGAAATTGAAAATCATTTATTTCTGTAAGAATGTATACCATATTGGGTTGTATAATACCAGAATTACAGAACAAATATATGAAGAAAAACTGTCGTGTATAGTCATGCTGTATTGTAGGTTACATATAAAAAGACTAAAATATTAAATTTTTTAATTAATCTTGCCTAGTCAACATCTTACCCATGTTTTGTTCATTTGCTCGCTAATCTGTGTCTAGTGTCATTTATCTTCATTCACTTAAGTTGACTGAATAATGGAACATTGCTCATCCTAATCTTTTTGGCAATCTCTGTTGACATTGTTCATTATTGTTTGCCTTTCATCATGTCACCATTTCGAGCTGACATTGTTTATCTTTGCTGACCATGTATTTATCTAGCAATTGTTGTCTAATATCATTAGTCTTGATTCACTCCTGTCCACTTGGCAATCATTAGCTGACAGAGTTCACTTCTGGTGGGTCAACTGTCAGAATTCAGTGCTAAAATGAGTAGGAAGAAATTTCTTGAATGCTTCAGAATTTAAACTGGAATGCCAGACTCACGAAGGGGCTCAGAATGCATTGTTCCATCAAAATAGAGAATCTGAGGCCCTAGGTATGATTTGGGTTTGCATGTGTCCCTCATGAACACTTGTGTGTTCACACATATGGATGGAAAGCACAATTTGTTGGTTATGGTTCTGTTTAACTTTCAGCCCTCAAGATGTTCTGCTAAGTCCACTGTGAATATTTACATACCTACCAACCGGAAGGAGGGCTTTTGAATATAGGCCCCTGTTCAAAGAGCTCATTACTTTGCTAACTGGGGGCTACGTGAATGAAAAATAAAAAAGATAAATGTACCATGCACCAAACAGACACCACCTAAACATAGAAACATATTTTTTCCTCTCTGGACTTTCAGTGTTATGTATACCTTTCATAATGGAATGTGCATATTAGTGGGATATTTTGTTAAAGTAATTGAAATGAGTCAAGTTTTTTCCTCAGAAATCCAGAGTATAGAATGTCTGTAACTTTGTTTACTTTTAAAAAAGATTTTCAGGACTCTAACATTGCTTTTTTTGTTTTGTTTTGCTTTAAATTTTTTTGCCGCTCTCTGCTTTAGTTTTTCCACCTTAGAAACTGAATGCTGTCAATACCTTGGAAAAAACTTTGATTTAGGATTTTTCAGACAGTATTTTCTATCTTCAAAGTAATAAGAAATTACTATTTATCAGTTGTAGTGATGGCTATTCTTGGACAAGAAACATTGTCTGGAGGCCAGTATAGTTCAGAAATGTCCTTGTTTTGTTACAGAAGTTATATATAGCTAGTCACACTGAGTTTACAACTATACAAATTGGATACGCAAGTCAAAACTACCTGCTGCCAGTCTTCTTTGGAAGTGATTCTGAGTCCAGAGAAAAGCTAGAGTCCTGACATGTTTACCTACAACTAAAAATGTGCTAAACGTGGGTAAATCCACTGTGTGAAGGCTGAGCTACGTCTTACAATTACACCTGTAGTGAATAACAATCTGAGTGTGTCTTTTGCTGTTTGAATAAGTGTAACAGAAATTTCCTGGTTGGCATTCAGTTTTCTCTATCAGAACTGTCAGAAAAGTGCTAAATGAAGTGGCTCCAAAATCTAAGAACTGTAAATTGTACATCATCTCCATAAAATAAAGACTAGCTGACCTCCATTTCTTTAAGGTTACTCTCAAGATGAAGTTGATGACAAGTCACAAAGCCTTAGCTGAGCTATGTTAACAACTTTATGTATCTTTAAACCATGACAAATAGTGCCAACTGCTTCATCTTATTTACACTGTGAAGTAGAACAAGTTTTCTTATGTTTGATATGCCCGTTTTTTGAACACGGGCCTATATTTAAAACTGATGTTTGAAGCAGAACATAAAGGCATCTGCTGTTGAGGAGCAGACGTGTTATCCTTTTAAAAGGTGGCATGAAAATTTGAGCTTTATTGTTATTTGCTTTGGCATTGTTATTTCACATAAAAGAATATGTGTCGTGTTGAAAGGTCTGTACAATTTTTGGTATAATATTTTTATGCAGTATCCCAGAAATATAGGTCAAAATTTCATCTTCAGAAATAAAAGCACTTTTCTGGGGGGTTTGTGCTGCAGACATTGTACTTTATACATGCCATTCCAGATATACATAAGCAGACTTAAAAGAACTGAAAATAATGAATAGACTTGATGACTTCTCCAATATCAGGTGCCATTTCTGATCTACAGTTAAATACAGTGCATATTGTTGATTAGTTCTGTAACTAACTCTGAACAATTGCTAGGCAATTTAGAAAGCTTCAGACACCAAAAAAATTTCCTAAAAGAAAAAAATCTTCCATAAAGATCTGCATATACAAAGGTGTCCAGATCTTTCTAACAGTCTCTAATTTAATTTAACATAACAAAGTTCTTACAGTAAGCAAGAATGCACCTTTGTTTTCTAATATAAAATACTCCTGATTTAAATCAGGATTATGCAGTTATGATCTTACTTATGTTTGAACAAATAATACAATGATTTTGGAGACAATCCAAACTCATACAAATAATGAGAAATGAATCAATTTTATTCATGTATATTCATTGTATGGTTGGCACCATGTCTCCGAGACAATCTGTCATTTCTACCAGAAGTGATGCCCCTGACTGCTTTTGTTACAAGCATGCCGAATGATGCAGAAATAAGCTCCGTATCTGCTGTTAAGACATTAGCTAAAATGTAGCTTAAATCCTGAAATAATAGGAGATAACACTTTAATTATCTGTATTTATACATAGATATATTTATACATAGTAGTAAATATGTACTCATGTTCTGCAGGCAGCAAGTGTATAGAAGATGTTACATTAAAAAAGAGCTTTATTTGCAGTTGGAAATGTCAGAAAATGATCAAGAAGTTGAACACAATTTCACAGAATACCTTTGGAGTCCATTAATCAGTAAGTTAGCCTTTGTGACAGATGCAGTCATATGAGATAAAAAAATAAAAAGTTTCATTGGTTGATATTTTATGTCCTTTGCACTAGAAAGTACACTAAAGGTTATTGAATTACAAATATCTCAATGTCCACAAAGTATAGTGTCAGGAACTCTGGGCTCATGGTAGAGTAAACTTTATTCTTTTATAATCTTATTCAGTTCCCACCTCATTTTAAAAACTTCTTTTCTCTAGCAAAGATGAAGTTCATAGCTGGGAACGGCACAAGACAGTCTGAACTTCAGAAACAAGGTCTGGATTTCCTGATACTAAAAATCTTTGCAGGTGAGAATGTTTGGCGAATACATAGGCACCCGCTGAGGAGTTATGATAGCTGTGTATGAGTGCTGCATATACGTGGTCAACTGAGTGGTCAAAGGAATCTGTTTTCAAAAAGAAGCTAATATTTATCTCATCTGTTTCTCTTAACACAGACAATTAGAAGACTGGATTATCTGTCACCTGTCGTTGTATTCACTTGTATCACCTAAGCAATCTATCCTCCTCACTTAGTCACCTTAGCGGTAAAGGTTGGGATAGTTAGTGGGCCTTGGAAGTCACCAGGGAATCAGGTGGAGCTCTTGCAAGAGCGAGTCTTCCTGCCCCGGGCTTAATGTTTGCGATAATTTCAAAGTCTTCCACTGCACCCACAACAATATTTTATATGATTTTCTTATCCTTTACATGCAGTGACCTCTTCACAGGGCTTCATGGTGTACAACTGTTGCTACAGCTAAATACTGTAGTCCCCGGATCACCTCAATGCTTTCATCTGTCACTGAAGGTAAGTGCATAATACGTTTGGTTCTGCAAGTAATGATATTCACAGTCTCTTCAGGTAAGAGGAAACATAACTTCGGTCAACAGAGCAACAAAAGTAGGTCATCATGCTAATTTTGCTTTTAAGCCACATTAGCTATTTCCCTTCACTAATACACTTCACTTTTCCTTGTAATAAACTTCCTTCAAGTGTGAACAGTAGCAACTGTTGGAAGAATTCTTGACTTAGATGAAGTTCACTTCAGTTTTGTCAGAGTGGAAGTTGCTGACGTACACATAAGACCATCTCCTTGTTGCAGATCGTTAGATATACTGATTGTGGGTAAGATGAGTGCTACAATAGGCCCTGCACTCTTTTAATTTCATTACAGCTAGAGCACTGGAAAACTGCACAGCTTTTACAGAGGTGGTTTCCCCTGACAATCCTGTGATACTGCCCATGCAAGATAGTGTAAAAAAAATACGGTGTATGGGATAAGCAAATGGATAACACAAAACATGTCATTTGTCAAAGCTTGGAGATTGGGTAACCAGGAGATCTTTCTTTCCCGTGCATTGGAAACTTCAAAGAGTGGTAATGTAATAAAATTTATAATGACTCTCCAAAGCTAATACGAATAATTTTTTTCTGACTGAACCCACCTAGTTCTGTTGATACTAGTATGTTACTGAAGTGAGAAGAAGATTGTATTTGACAGTGAAATAAGTTTTGTTCTTCTACTATCTATAAAATTAGTATTCGATTCCAAACCTCTCAGAGTCAGTGGTGGCTTTCCTGTTCCTTTGGTGCACTTCGAATTACACCCAGCTAAATAAACCTTTAAATTATCTTAAAATTAAAACGCTTATTTCTCTAAAGCATAGATGATAGCAGACAAACAATTTTATGAGTATATAAAGGAATTAAGGCAGTTTTTCTCATTAGTTCTACCAAGGCTGTTAATTCTGTATCGTAATAATTCTCGATCTTTTAGTTCTTGTTAGTAACATCTCTTTTATAACTATTATTTTTTTTTCTTGTTCTTACTACTACACAGGTTGCATGACTATGCAATATTGTTGCCATAGTGAACATAGTCTGATATCAAGGGGCTGACAATCAGGAGGAGTTATGAAACTAAATGATGTGCTGTTCATGTCATTCATCAAAACAATTATTACTAGGGAAACATGATGGTATGTGCTGGAATTTTGATTGCGAAATGAAAAGAATTCTTTCCCTTCATTTTAAACTAAAAATGTTTTTGTGTTATAACTGTGTATATATATATTTAAGAAGAAAAATTGATTTTTTAACATTTCTTTTACAGTATTCTCAGATTCTTCTTCTAACTACGTTCATGCAGTCACACTGATCTAGTTAAACTGTGTAAGTGATAGTCTAATTAGCAGACAGCACTAGGCCACTTATGCCAATTGACATTTATTAGCTGAGGGAAGGCAGGAGAGACATATAAGGCGTTCATCCCTAAGGGGGAATCAACCAGCCATGGTCCGTCTCTTATCTAGGTGCAACAGGAAAAACTAAGTGAAAAGGAGGATGTAGTTGTGGTGTGTAGTTCTGAATACCTTACCTGAAATGTTCAGACTAAGTATGGGTATAATATTGAAGCCTAGGAGGACATTTGTTTTCCTGCATAACAAGATTGATGTTGGAGGACTGAAGAGAAAGAAACTATGCCTTAAAAACTCATCTTGTGAAGGGGAAGACAGGGAGGCATTCCAGCATCTCAGTTTCTATTCTGGAAAGGGAAGATCTTACCATTTTCATTCAAGATTGCAACTTACAGTACCTTTCCATTAAATAATATGTACCATATTTAGGAAGGGTTATAGCTAGCTATTTCAGTGAAGAAACCTAATTTGAGTCTCACTTCTCATCTTGTATGATTATTCAGTGCATACAAGAAATCAGCATGTATGGTCTTGCATTATTATTAGTCGTTTAGGCAGAAGGAACACAAAGAATGCAGGAAAAGACAGAAAAAGGAGTTACTTTCTTTCCTTCTTCCCTCAAAAAAATATACCTCCAGACTTCCCAGTCTTTGAAGTTCATACTTTCCTGATGTTTCTGCAGCTAATTTACTGTAACGTTACCTGGAGTCCATATGATTACAAATGTTAGTAGGGCTCTGTGCTCTTCTTGAGTTACTGATTAGATGTTAATTTTTTAGTAAAGTGGAAATTATTAACCTCTGATGTTGACAGATTTTACTCCTCAGTTGACTATGTATACAGTAAAATTTTCTTTCACTGTGTTTGATCAGTTCACATTAGTGCCTTGAAACAATCAATATCACACTGTGTTTAGAATTATCTTTTAAGGGACACAAAGTAGTCAGGTGGAAAAAAATCTCCAGAGACCAGCATGAAACTAATAAGATTTACTAATAGGTTTTGCTTTCGTAATTTGAAGAGAAACCAAAGAGTAGACTGAATAACAAGACTCTTAATTGGATATTGATCTAAACAAATATTCTCCTTCTAAGTACCTATTAAAATCAGTTATCACTATTTGTTAGGACACATTATATTTATCCTTATTTCTGTAGAAGTGGTACTACTCTTCTAAGTTATATAAAGATGCATTAGCAGTACACTTTTAACAGACCTATTAAATTCACTTTGCTTTTATTTATTCAGTATTTGAGTATAGGCTGAGCATTCCATACAGCTGCAGAAAGAGGAGTACTGAAAATAATGTAATTATCACCATTTATGCTACTATTTATGTTGTTAATTTGCATGGAGCTGTGGTTTATAGAGCACTTGTGTTGTATCCAATTTTAAACATGCCTTATCTGTGGCTTAATGTAGTTTACCCTTCAGTTTCACTGAAAGATCCTGCTTTAACTGGCATTTTCAGTTCTTTATTTTGCTTGCTTGCTTATTTTTCACTGTTGTAGCAAGACAACACAGCATTATTCCAGAAGATGCATATCATTCTTTTTCCAGACAGACTCCCTTTGAGTTAAAATGATACCGTCACACAGGCAGGGCTGGGCAGAGCAGACAGAACACACTAGTGACCTTTTTTATCCTTAGCCAAGTTTCTTAACAATTATAGAAACAAAACAAAACAAAAAAACAAACTAAGAACAAACCCCAGAAAACTGTTGAATTAAATAAATGTGCTTTCTAGAAGATTCTATGGGATGTGATAATAAATACAAATCTTTATGGATTTGGCTTTGCTTCTTTATGATATGATCAAGATGGCATCTTTCAAATCAAGCCCATCTAGTAATTTGGTGTTTTGTGATTAATTCTTATTCTGACCTATTTGCACCTGCTTTTATTTATCCCTAAAAATGTTTAGAAGAGAAATGTGATTTTTTTGGAAGTAGAATAGCATAACAGTACAGTAGATGCAGTTATATCTCTTTTAAGCAGTCTTTTAAGCAGTGGGCACAAACTGAGACACAGGAAGTTCCGTCTGAACATGAGGAAGAACTTCTTCCCTCTGAGGGTGACGGAGCACTGGAACAGGCTGCCCAGGGAGGTTGTGGAGTCTCCTTCTCTGGAGATATTCCAGACCCGCCTGGACAAGG
>Ga0065711_1043308_pt1 | contig 14801 bp, 9 predicted proteins | sample Hoacrofraction12_FD_59098 | JGI IMG/M metagenome (GOLD analysis project Ga0065711, IMG submission 59098) | Hoatzin crop microbial communities from Cojedes, Venezuela - Epithelial fraction 12 v2 (version 2) | ecosystem: Host-associated > Birds > Digestive system > Esophagus > Crop | place... | reverse complement strand
CCAGTGCTCCGTCACCCTCAGAGGGAAGAAGTTCTTCCTCATGTTCAGACGGAACTTCCTGTGCCTCAGTTTGTGCCCATTGCCCCTTGTCCTGTCACTGGGCACAACTGGCAATTTCTGTTGCATACGTGTTCTAGGAGGATGTCTTTCTCACAAAGCTAAAGAATATTCATGGGTGAAAAAAGTACTGTATACTTTCTGTTAGCATTAGTCCACTTTATATACGTAATTCTTTTTTGCAGTCTCAAGAACATGAGAGCTGCTGCACACCTCAGATCAAAAAATCCACCTGGCCAACCTGTCCCAAGGGTGGCTAGAGACAAATGCATACGAAAGAGTAACAAAAGACTTAGTATATGGACATCTTCCCCTAATAATCTCCTGAACCCTCGGGTATTTTCAGGATGGGGGATTTCCATTTAATAGCTGCCAGTGGAGCTCTTTTCTCAAGGTCTCCTGACCTCTTTTGTGCTAGGCAAGGGTTTTTGGTTGTTTTGGTGTTTTTTTGGTGTGATTTTTTTGTGGGTTTGTTTTTTTTTTGTGCATTCCTACTCTCCTTTGCCAAGGAATTTGACAGGTCTACCATCTATGTAGTTAAGAAACACTTGCTTTTGTCATCTGAACCTCCTATATCTAGGAAAACAAGTATAAGCATTTTCTAAAGAGCAAAACAGTTTCAAAAAGAACGCTTAGGAAAACTGCATCTTAAAGCATTTGGTTGATAACAGAGCCTATCTGAAAGAAACCACAGTTCAAATCTACTCTTTTTCCATTTGAAGGTAGAGTTTGAATCCTGTTATTAATTAGGATATCCTAATCAATAAGATACAGAATACAGTCAAGTTCCTTCACTCCCTTGAGAAAAATATTTGGTTAGTCACTGACTTGGGAAGTGAAAATGAGAACAATTCTGCCATTGACCATGTAAAGTCAGTTCCTAATGCATGCACCACAGTCTTTCTCTTTAAAGAAAATCAAAACAATGTCAGGAGGATGCCGAACATCGTGTCTTCCCGTGGTGATGTGCTACCCCTTGAAATCATGGACTTCAGCCTTCCTAACAGAAAAAAGAATCAAGCCTGACTAAACATGCTTGATGGATGTTTATCTTCCGAGTTACTGGACAGACCACTAAGCCAAGACTTTGTTTCATCTTGAATGTAGGTTTTTCTACCAAAAATTTCATTTTGGATCAAAGGAAACGTTTCAAGTTGACCACAACATGCTTTCTCGAACTAGTAGGAATTTTTGAAAATAAATGCAATTCAAACTGAACTGAGCTCCATACTCTTTTAAGTCCAGCGGCAGAAAAATATCATTATTCCAACAGCCCTGGAACAGAGTCATAATGAATACATCCAAACTCACAGCAGAAATGATCCAGATGAAGTAACTAGGTGAGGCTGTTATATATACTCCGACTCAAATCATCTCTAATTCAGCACTAGTTAATAGACATGAAGAAAATAGTATTGCAAGCCAGACTTGCATTTCTAGAGGAGACAGTGTAAAAATAAACAGTGCAGGTGTTTATTAACAACCCTAATTACCTTGTTCTGACATACATGCAGAGTTTAAACTTTGGGAAGAATACGGTACTCTAATATGCATTAATGAAAAGACTTTAAATCACTTACATGTAATTTTCAATTAGACTTCTGTCAAGTCAAAAGTAATGATGACATTAGCACCACATGTTGTTTGTCCTTGTGCAATTACATAAAAATCAGCATTCAACAGTATGTATGATCTCACGTCCAATGAAATTCCTGCAACTTCTGTGGCCGCTACTTTGAAGCTAGATATTACAACAGTGAAAGAATCCAGATAGTTGGAGACTAGAAGCATAAATATAACAAGAATTATTTTAGTTTAACTATAAATGTCAGCAACAGCCACAGACAAATTATGACTGACAATATGCTTAATACAGTAACAGAAAGATCTAAATGGCAATTGAAGTGCTATATAACATTCTGATGCTAGGAACCCTCAAAAGAACGAAAAAAATATAATGGAAGAGAGACAGAAAAGAGGGAAAAACAAAGGAAACAAGGGGCAGGGGAGGGAGAAAAAAAAAAGAAAAAAAACAAAACTAGCTGCAGTAATTTCTGTCATTTATAACCTGTCATAATTATCTACTCTGTAAAACTGCTGCTGTAATCTGAAATGCCTCCCTCCTGATCTAATCGGCAGACTAATGTAACAACTTGACTAAGAACCAGGAATGTAGATCTTGCCATTATGTCAGATTCACTTGGATTTTAATGCAATATTCCCTCAGGAAGACCCATGATTTAATTAAAAACATTGTGTTTCACTGTCCAGCACAGCACCTGCAGCACCACTTAGCGTGTGAATCTTGATTTCCTAGAGTGAATTGCAGCTGACCTTTTTGATTTCCATTTAGCAATCACTTTGCAGATAAAATTTCAACTGTTTCCTATTTAGCTCTTAAATGCACTTCTGTGGCTCCAGTTCTTGAATTTTGATGTTTACCAAAGCAGTGTTTCAAATTCACAGTGATTTCTCCCCTCAAAATACTGCTGCTACAGCAAATACAAATAGTAGAAATCACAGTCACCTATGATTTAGAAACTGATTCATTCCACGGAATATAAATGCTTCTGAACAGAGCTATATGAAACAGCGTGCAGTTCAGTTAAAGCAATGTTCTCAAAGAAATTGTTACCAACCATACTGTATTATAACATAACCTTATATGATACAGTATTTTCTATTCCGAGCTTCATAATCAATAGGGTGCTTTGTCCCAGTTCCTTTTTATGCGCAGGAAATAAGTCAAGGAGTTGGAAAGAAGCCCTATCTAAGCAATATTCTAGACGATGAAAATACAGCAATGTGGAGATGTTAAGACAGGTGGCTTTATGAAAATCATCATCACATTTTTAGTTACAAAGAGGTAATCATTCTATCACTTCTTATCACGGTAGCAGTGTGTGGAACCACTTCTGTGCAAGACTGCTGCTGGACTTGGCAAACCCACGGTTAGGAGAAGCAAAAATTGAAATGTATTTACCTCCTTTTACTTTTGAACATAATGAGTTGTCTCTTTTAGCTGGTGATCTGTCCACAGACGAGAAAATTTCCATAAGCCATATAGTTTATTTAAATTTAGTTTCTGACTGACTACCATCACAAACACTTCTGATGGTAATAGCATGAAACCAAATAACAAATAATAAATCAGGTGGTAAATTAACTGTGGTTCTTCATTGAGACAGTTGTGCACAGTGATAAAGCAGGTAACGAAAAAGTCAAATGACCTTTGTCTCTGTACAACTGAAGATATCTCCAGAGCTTCCAAAGACCAGCTGCTGCCGTGGTCTGTAAGGTCATATTTTCCTCCACTAAGCACTTTGGAGAAGCCTGAAAATAGGCTTAGAACTGTTCAGCTACTGGATTTTCACGTTTGGATTTCTAGACTGTAAACACTGAAGAATTCTTCTCCAGGCATACATACTTCTACTGCTCCTACATATATTCTGATCCATTAGCTCTTGCTGAATTAGATATTTTAAATTCTTTATTACTAACATAGTTATTAAAAGAAAGGACAAAACCTTTAATTATGCTGAGAATAAAATTACCAAGGTCTGATTTACTACTGCCTGCAGTAAACACATGATGTTTGACCATCTGAAGTGCATTTATGAGTGTGTTGCACCACTGGCCAGTGTATGTCAGACTTGATATACATAGAAACCTGACCTCTAATTTCTGAAAAACCCTTTTCAAAGTGAATCCTTTTTAAAGGGTACATCTCAAAATGCCACAGTAGTTTTCCCAGTGTGGAACTCAGATTCAGACTTTTATTCTGACACAATGTATACAAGATCTAGAAAAAAAAATCAGAACAAAAAAAAGCAGGATTTTCAAAGCTGCTTTCTCACCTTACTGAATCAATCTCAGTCAAAGATTAATCAGCATAACCTATTTGTCCTTTACTCTCCAGTAAACTGTTTTTCTTTGCTTCACATAAAACACACAAGATACTTCTTAAAAGATGCAAAAATAATTAAACAGTCAGTGTTGGAAAAAGCAATACATCTTCTCCAAGCTACTCCTGCCAAATTTTACCTTTCTAAGAGCTTGCAAGTTCAGGAGGAATTGCTGAAATGCAATCTTGTTTTTCTCCCTTTCAATCTGACTGTTCGTCATATGGCAGATCCTGTGGTCAGACACTAAATATAACAATGAGATGCAGCAGTGGAGAAAGCAATAAAGACTTAGTAGAGCTGGCATGAACAGCATCATTTTCTTCAGTCCGCGAAGCAACCAGTTTTTAAACAGACACCAATACAATATAAGGACTGTCCAAGGCGTTACTTTGTCTTTACAGGCTTCACCCAGGGCCCTATCTTAATCAATATGATTATAATAGTATTACAAGTGTTATGCCCAGCAATGCTGGGATGGAAAGAGATAAAAATGTGACAATGGCCTAGCCCTTCAGTTCTTGGTATCAACTAAGACAGCTCTATCAGATCGGAAGACAATTTTGCATATTTAGAGCTACACAGGGTGCAATGAGGGTTTTGTCTACTCCTCATATAGAGAAGTATTTAAGTGACCTGACTGACTGCTAGGCTAACGAGAGTCTGATATCGCATGCAGTATCAAGGCTGGATCTCATCCATGAAGTCTTGGCACTCTGTCCCATTTAAGTACCAGCAGTTAATTCAAATGTTTGTGTTAAAGTTGTTATTTGGTTGTTTAGAATGAGGAGGTTAGCTGCAAACAGGCCTGATTGATCGCTCTCAGTATGCTCTCAAAACAGAGGTGACTGCTTAAGAAGTAGATGGATGCAGATAAATTAAGTAGTGATTCACACCTTCATACAAATTTTGAGAAGCTTTTTTTTTTTTTTTAAGATGCCATCATGGTCAATGGATTTTAAAATTGCTCTTTATATCCTTCTGCATGTCCATGCTTCTTGGTTCTGCCTGAAAAGAGCGCTTAACTACACTGAAATAGAAGGATTTTTAAAAGCTCTACCAGCTCCAGGAAAAAAATCTGACTGATAGATAAGAGTATTGTATTAACCCTTAAAACATTTTTAAGTTTGCATATTTCTGCCACCTACATTGCAAGAAAAGTGTCAATATTTATTATTAGGGGATAGCTCCTATTACACGGCAGCCTCTACAGAAACTTGTCACTGCAAACAAAAACCTGGGAACATACCCATCAGGGGAATACAGCTATGGCTACAAGCTACCTTTCTGCTCAGCTTCAGAAGCTCTTTTTCCTTTTTTCTCAAGTTAATACAATGCAGCTCAAGATTAGTTTTCATGCATTTCTTTAAACAAATATGTACAAACTCAAGACAAACAGTCATTTAAACATTGCTGGCTGACAATCAAACCCTCAGCAAACACACTTGCTGCATAACTACCTGGCATCTTAGCTGCTCCTTCTGTCCATCTGTCAGGATGGCACCCTGCCTGCTCCAAAGTTGGTTGGACCCCTCTAGTAAGGCATGGGTGCCAGACAGCACTGACTTCTGCAGAGCAGCCTTCTTCAACCCGCATGTGCTATCCCCTCTAGAGGAGCTCCAGCCTCCATGCCAGTGATGAAGCGTTGGCACAACATCCTTCCTCACAATTGATCCCACCTGTTGATACTTACACAGCGAGAGAGGAGGAAAAAAAACCTAGGAAAGAGAGGCAGACAGGCATTTCTGGTTGCCAAGAAGGCAGGTGGGGTAGCAGCAGGTGTCTGATCAACTCAGGAAGATAACAGGGTGTCAAAATGTTTTTAACGGGAAAGCGCGGTACTCCTTGCAGGACTCTGTCCAAAGACAATCAACATATCCATCAGTGACTTCGGGGGGCAGCCTTTTACATTCTTTGGTGATATGTTAGAGAGAAAATAAGTCAATAGTGTCACAAAAGCAATTCAAATACTGGCTAAATATTGGCAATAAGCTGCATAGCTATCCTCTTTTCACCAACAAGAGCATGAAAGGGATACTAGGAAGGTTTTAGATTTAACATATGTGAGAAGGACTTTTTCAAAGCCAGATTCGAAAATGCTTGAGTGAAACACTGATCCCACTGAAATCAGCTAGGCCAAAATTTTAGCTTTTGCTCTGAGTCATGAACAGTTATTGAGGTAAATAAGCTTGTAAGATATCAAAATATGACCCACAGATCTCGTATTTTCAGCTCAGTAGAAACTGAAAAGGGGAAGGGAGTTCCTTTAGACTGAATGGATCCTTGAAAGAAAATGCCAATAGCAAAGTCCACATTCCTTACAGAGATATCTTAAAGTACCATCCAAAAATCTGTACAATTTGCAAGGCTGAAATGTCCTTTTGAGGTTAAAATTAGTAATGCATCTGTCTCTAAATAAATAAATGAATAAAAATCCTATCATTAATTATTATCTTTTCATCAGTATCTGGGACAGCTTCCCAACTGGCTGAAATTCTTTTCTTTTTTCTCTGTCTTTATAGAGCCATCATGCTGTGTGGTCAATCGTGGCTGGCTATTACATGTATGATTGCTTTTCCTTATGGGCTAATCTTAATCCCACAATTTCTTCCCCTTTGAAATGTATGTGAATGAAAATGAAATTAAACATATTATCTTCCAAAACTAATGATGTGAATAAATATAAATCAGAATTACCTTCATGGCAGGAGTTTGGGAATTTCAAAGGAACCTGCTGTCCAAATGCAGAATTTACATCATAATGATATGTTTCGGTGCCTGATGCCAAGAATGGAATCCAGAACCTCTCTTAATTTTCTAGGCATGTTTATATATATCCAATGACAGTAAAATACAGACATAGTTCTAGGAGGCAAAACCTGTATCTAGGACTCCCCAAACCCACACACAGGCAGCCTAAGTCACAGAGTTACAGTCTTCCCTTTGTTCGGAGGAGTTAACCTTTTAGGATACATGTGCATGCTTAAATGCTCTCTAGATGCCACTTTAGACTATTAAATGCTTTATCTGTTCTGGACACGATTTTCTCTAAATTTATCCTTCCCTTTTCACTTCATTTGGATTTGGGTGTTTAAATGGCTCAGACTCTCGAAAAAATGCAACTGAGACCGAATGAAGTCTCATTAAGTCACGAGGTTTAATAATGCAAGCAGTGCTTACAAAAAGGAATGTTTTTTGTTGCATTACTCTTACTGCAAGGAATGCAAATATCTGGGCTCCCTCCATGGACTTCGTGAGGGGCAAGATTTCTAGGGTGTGTTTTGAACACCTGAACATAGGCATCTGATGTAATTTTAGGACATAATACCTGATTTACAGTTGCTGCTCCAGAAAGGCACATCTGTCCACGTCAAGTCTTTCAGCCTATGCAGATGTCTTGGTAGATCCAAAGGCACTAAAGTAGCACTTCACATGAACATCTAGTGAATGTCAATCACTCCTCATACATCTTCATCGCACCCACATGAGGCTTAATTCTGTTTCTTTGCCTTTGCTTTTCAGCATAGCTGCAGTGGAGCCCAGGCACTCAAATGGGAAAATGAGAAACTAGCCTTACAGTCAGCATCTCAGACTGTTGAGCTCATGTTTATTTCTATAATGACAACAAAATGCCGTGCCATTCGTTTGTCTTTATGGCCACACTTATCACACAGTCATGTGTAAGCCAATTCAAAACTATGAAACAACTTTGGGAACATCACAACAACACGTTGGGCTGAATTACAAATGAGGTCATAAAAATCAAATGTCAGGAGCGTCACTTCCCATATATCATACAGTTTATAAATTAGACTTAGTTAAATGCTGTTGCTGCCCAACCTATAACAATTTCAGTACTGGGTAATGAATGTCCCAGGGCTTTGTTGTGGAATTTGAAGTCCAGATCACTGGCATCAAAACTGAAATCTGTGTGTATAGTTTCCATTTCCATTTCTTTTCTTGAAGAAAGTTTAATCAAGAAAAAAAAATACCTGAGAGTTTAAGAAGTAATTGCTGTTGGAACAGAGATGAGAATAAGGGTGATGCTTCCTTATCTTGGCAAAGGAAATATCACCTTACAAATATTTTCTTGCAGAAAAGTATATCTACATATTTGGTCAGATCTCACACCTAGCACTTTTTGATCCGATTTCGAATAGGCCACCCTCATTCTGTAAATAGCCACATAGCTTCCCTTACATAAAAGGATATTTTGGAATTAATCAGACCATCTGCAAAATTCCCAATTTTTAACTTATTTATGGGTAATCTGCTGGTTTACATGTCCTTGGCAATACACAATACTGGAGCTATATTCAAAATTCTTTTCATTCTGGAACACCATCATCATCATCATCATCATCATTATTACTATTATTGTTATTATTATTATTATTGCATTTGTGAAACTGCTGAGGTGTCTATATGGGACCCTATCTTTCTTATCTTGAATCCAAGAGGATGCATCATGCTTGGATCATTTTTCACTCAAAACAGAGCCTAAAGGAAGTTTCAGTAAAGCTTGCTGAGAAGATTTCTTTTCTGTTACAAACTGGATTTCTTCTCAAGCAAGATGATTTCTTCTACAAAATTGTCACTGTAATTTTGAATTTTCATTCAGAAGGCACCTAAAATACTGGATTTCTGAACATAGTATTTCAATTAAAACTGAAATATCTGACTCTCAGATTCACCTCAGTTGCCATTCTTTTCTGTGAGCCAGAGCTCCCAACCACATTTTTGTGATACATGGCACAGGGGAGATCACAATCTGTTCAGGAAAACGTTTTTCAGAGATCCAACAATGAGAGAAGGGTCTACATGAACTGTCACTACTGTAAGCATCCATCAAATAATTTCAAAATCCAAATATTTGTTTTCATCTGATTTACTGTGAATTTCAATTTTTAATAAAGAATTAACAATTTAATGGGGAAGGAGAGGAGGCCTGCTGTGACTATCTCTTCTTTCTGAGAAGTCCAGCAGACTTTTAGTGATATATTGAAAACAAGGCCAGATCCTTAAATTGTAGAAGTCATAGTTCCATATATTTCACAACAAGAGATTTCAAAGGAAGTGTGTCAGTTTACAGAAATTAAAGATCTGGATCACAGATTCAGATCTGTAACTACAGGAAACAGAAATAAATGTGTTCAAAATTGCTACGTGGCAATCCCGCTAAAATGATGTTCTCTCCTATTCAGAATTAAACCAGGTTCCATTATACACAGCTTTTAAAGCAAAAGAAGATGAGTTTACCAGGAATTGTCCCTAGACATAACAAATTCCAGCTGAAAAGTTACTCCTGTAAGAAAGAATAGATAGGTGAGGTGGACACCATTGAGATCCTTGTGATTGTGAGGCTTCTGAACCAAGGGCTTTGTGCATGCCAGAAGGCTGATGCTCATGTGTGGGTGTGCTGATTGAACACTCCAGAAATCCGAATAATTCCTTCATGGGTGGAGACATGTCGGGAAGCCTTTCACAGCAGAGTGGCACCATATACAAGGGGAAATTACAAACCTGACTGCCCTAAAGAAGAAAATAATTTGTAATAGCAGACAAGCAGGATGGACTTAACAGACATGAGGGAGTACGCTTCTAAAGTCATATAAATTAGATCAAAAGAGTAGAAAAGTGAGATGAAGTCCCATGCCCCACAAATGAAAGTATGTGAGTATACTGTATAAACAGGATGTCTCTGACCGTCTGTAAGCCTGCAGAGGTACAGAATTCATATCTCGAATAATAGAAAGGACCTGACTTGAATGGAATTGCACCTGTAACAGGCTTGAGTCATGCCTGTATCATTCCTCCTAGGGAAATAAAGGACATAAAATTACTGCATGATTGCCTAAGTTTTCTCAGATCCCCCTTTTCCTATCTATCTTACTGCTTCTTTCTTCTTAACCCACTTCATGCTCTTCTGAATGCTTTCTCTCATGTCCTGACCCTCTTTTTCTAAAAGGCAGAACTCCATTCTTTTTTGCTCTTCCACACACCTCATGCATAGTGGTTTTGTTCCTAGTCTTCTCCTAGGCTAATTCCTCCTAAGTGCCTTGTCCTCTTGTTTCCTTCTTTCCCTTGTCTATTCTCCTTCTCACAGATCTTTCTCTCTAAATTTTCTTACACTTTTACTCTTTGTGTTCAAATACTGCTTTGGGAGGATTTTTTTCTACTGACACACTTCTAAGTGAAGGAGGAACCAAATCATATCCCATGCCCCTTAATGTTTCCAGTCTTCCTCTGAGAGAGTAAGTACTTCTCTCTTTGGCGATTTATTAGCATGGAAGTGAGGTCCCTTCTCTGATTTCATGTGTTCAATAGGTAAGATGTACCTTTCAGCAGGCAAACTGGGAAAAACTTGTGCTTGCTACAGCACCGTCCCTGCAGCATAGCAGTATCTCATGGACCCTCCTCTGTCAGACCAGTTGGGGACAAGAGAAAGGACATGCAAAAACATTCATTAGGTGATACGACAGCACATGGTGCTTGGGCAATTCAGAGCGGGATTCAAACCAGGCAGTGTACAGGACAGGAAACATATCATGTAGCCTGTTCAGTGAGCGGCTACCCTGAGGCAGTCAGCTGGGCAACAAAACAACAGGACTGACTTGAGATCTGATATCTCCCCTCTCACTGCAGTCAGCTATCTCAGCCCATACCAAATCTCTTCTGCAAGATCTTCTCCTGAATGGATGCTTATGCACCTATAGTAGTTTCCCAAAAATACTCCTTCTTTTGAAACACAGCTAAAAGACAAAAAAAGAGCTATAATATAGAGCAGCTGCAAATTTGGAATCTTTATTAACAGTGGAGAAACCCAAGTTCACGTCTTTCCTTGGCCTAAGCTAAACGAAACCCACATAACATAATTTCACAGGTTGATGCCTCATTCCATACTTCTCATGCTGAAGCGGTCTTGCAGAAAAAAAGTATGCTTCAGTGAGTCAAAATGCAGCATGAATTTGTAGTTCATTGCTATGAACAGTCACTGTTGGTGTTGGTAAAACCTGAAATTTCTCCCTGATTTGGAAAGAGATTCTGGATTTTATGCTCTCATTTATTGTTAAGGTCATTTAACAAAAACATTGATCGTAAACAGAGGCTAAAAGGTAACTACAATTATAAAAAGCAAACAATGAGCAAGAGTGTTTAAACAGGCAAAACTAGCATTGATGCCCAGCCCCTAAATAATTTCTCTGTCTTCGTATTTAAACAAAGAAGGTAACACCCCAGAGGATGAGATAGAATTTCCTTCAGGGAGAAGGAAGACCAAACTGTTAAAGGCTTTATCATTTCATTAGAGTAGATAATTAGGTAATTAGAATGATTAAAAGTTGACAAAGCAACAGACTCAGATGAATTATAACCCACGATCCTAAAAGTAGAAAGAGGAAAAGGAATGTGTCTGGAGTTCAATTGCTGATAAGCCTTGAATGACAAAGGTTAACAGTAGAGGAGGTGAGGGCAAATGCTGTTCCTTATCTCCCATTCAAAGTGCGTTTCTTTAATCAGAACCTCCCAGGCTAACATAAGGAAGAGACTGTGGAAGGAAATATCACCCTTTCTGGAAAAGAGCCTGGAAACACTTCCTACAGACAGCAACCTGGTTTGTTCCAAACACTCGATTCGTTCTTCAAAGCAGCTGAGAGCTGAGAGCAAGAAGTGATGGAGCTGTATTTGGGACTTGGGTGACCTCACTTACGGGAGATAACTCTTTGCACCTCCTCAGTTTGGAAAGAGTTTCAGAACAGAGTTCTGGAAAATGTTGATACTGTTTTCCCAGTATGTAACTGAGGCATATTACTCAATTTAATGTAATTTGGACCTCGATTTTACCTCTGTCAGCAATATATATTTTTACTCTATCTACATTTACAGTTGTGTCTTTGTAGTTCCAGTTTTTACCAGCGTTTGGATACCGAGCCTGGAAGACTTGCTGGTTGCGGGGAGGAGATGGGAGAATCAGCAGACTTAAAACTGTTGACCAACTCAGCCAAAGCCACCCTGACAGTACTGTTCTGAAGAGAAGACAGCATTGCAGTGCCTGGTGGATGTGCTGAATTAGCACGTTTACGGATCAGTCTTCATCTTACAAGCAGCCAGAGCTGCAAGTAAAACACATCTCCCCTGGCAAGACCACAGGAGAGTGAGAGTAAAAAAAAAGTGTGTATTCTTGTTTAGGGTTGAATTCTTATTACAGTGGCACCCAAAGGCTCCTTTGAAGAATGAAACCAACTTTGATGAGTGCCTTAAACATGCACATTAAAACACATTCTCAGTCCTTATGAGTCATAGCCATTAAATACATCTATGGTATTATTATTATTGTTATTATTACCGTAATCCATGTGGATTCAGAGACATATTTCGTGCTTTCTCTAGAACTAATTTTGCCACTTATTGTTAAGTAATTTCTGTTCTGCCAAGCAGCATCAGGATATCAAAAAAGAATGTTCACAAGTGCGTGTGTTTATATATGTAAATAAATCAATCTGTAAAGCATTGTTCCTTCCACTTTCACAGTCAAAAGAAGATATAATGTTGGTTATGTGTTCTAGACTTCTCACACCATCAGGTACTCACTGCTTGACTTACATAGACCTATAGGTACAAATGCACACACAAAAAAAACAAAGAAGTTTAGGTCCTTCTGGGTAAGACCATGGCTGTATTTTATCAAACATTTTTGAAAGAAAACCAATCTTTAATAAATCATCATAAAGGGAGTATAATTTCAAGTAGTCACCATAATGAAATTCTTCGCTTTTTTGAGAACAGACACGCTCAGACAGTTGAGGTGGTATGGAGCCAATACACACATTAGCAAGAACAAGTGGTCTACAGTTCTATAAAAAGATGTCTGAGAAATATAGATATTATCAAAAATCCCTGAAATAAGTGCAAATAAACTGAAAAGTGCTCAAGGAAGCAGCTTTGAGGTGATTCTGATGTTCTGATGCTTTTACATTAAAACATTTTTTCACATTTAAGATTTATATGGTAAGTCATGATGAATGTTACTGTCTCACCACATTTGTTTTTTATTCATCCTCTTAATTTAAAAAAAAAAATCTTCTTAGGTTTTAATCTGTAACTATCTTTCAGCATTAGGATGCTTTTTAGTTCCGATCTGTCATCTCTTTCTCAAGAAAATGTAAGGGGCTACCTCTGCACAAGAAATGGCTAAACTTACTATTATGTTTTAAGCCTAGGTCTGAATGTCAGCTTCTGGCCTGATCAGCACTGCTGTGAATTTCAGTGGAGTGGAGCAGGGCAGAGCAGAGAGAAGAAGAAAGTTATGGACAAAACCTGGTGTTAAAACCTGGATTTAATATTCATTTGAAGCTGATCAGCAGTTATTAGGAGCGGTCTGTTAATTCTAGAAGTTGGAAATGACCATGGGGTTTGGTTTCTTTAGTTTCGGTTGTTTGCTTTTTTTGAATAAAGATATTACAGTTATTAGGATGTTATGTAAGAAATGCTAAACCAGATTAAATTTCCTCCTCTGATACCGATTTGTACTATTGGGCAAAGGCCCAAGTCTACCACTGAGGGGCTAATGATACTTTCAAAATTCTTCTGCCACGGCCTGCTTTTCCATTACTCATTATAATCAAAGCTACTGATTGCTGCTGCTGCTCTCCCATGAAACGTGAGAGTGAGGATGTGGAGCAGGAGCCATCCCGCTCCCTCACAGAAAGCTCTTCCCTTGTAATGGGCTGGGTGTGAGCACGCCTTGCAACACCAGTGGCTGGGGGCACTTTCAGAGGAATCCTTGTGGTTAGAGAGCTCGTCAAGGTCTCTTTTCCTATGTGTTACATATGTACATTACTGTTTTCCTGTTTATTAAAAGTGACCAAGTTATGTTGGAAATTTAAATACTTAGATCCTATGGTAAATAAGTGGGAGTGATACAGATAGGACATTTGGTGTGTATGTGTGTGTCCTATTTCTTAGCAGCCTGTGAATCCAGTCCGTAGCATCCATGTATGTAATGCCACACACATAGTAAGAAAAGAGAAGACATTATCTTTCATCAGAGCCTATGTGTAGGTAGCTGTCCTGCGTTTGGCCAGGACAGGGTTAATTTTCACCAGAATCCAGGAAGGGGCACAGCCGTGGGGGCTGACCCAACCCCAACATGGCCAAACAGAGCAGGGTATTCCATACCATATGCCATCATGCTGGGTTCCGGTGGGGGTGGCGGCGTGGCAGGAACTCACTCGCATCTCGGGAAGGCACAGCGGCGGTTCGGTCCGAGAGAGCTGTTCTGTTCTGCTGGTTTGTGTATTCCTCTTTTCTGTATCATTGTTGTTGCTGTTCCCTTTGTTTGCTGTTCTGTTAAACTGCCCTTATCTCGACCCACCAGTTTCTGCCTGTTTCTTTCCATTCTCCTCTGCACCCCGGCAGGGGGCTTTTGTTGCCGGCTGCAGCCCAAACCAGAACATTAATTTGGCACCAAAAGTGGGGAGGGGATAACGGCAGGGCTGAGCAGCGGGTGTTAAAACAGCTTTCTTAGATTTTGTTATAATTTGTTGTACGTATTTACTGTGTTAGTTAAACAGTCGCCGGTACAAATGTTTCTGTCTTTGATCAGATGGTTGTGGTTTTTGAATTCGTTCTTGCTGTACTTGTTCCCTGTGGTGCTGTTCATCATCGCAGGGAAAAGGATCAGGATTATGATTTACTGTACTGTACGATGTCGACTTATGATAACATCAATGTGCATGAAATTAGGCTTGTATTTGCATGCGGCACTGCGGTCATTTCCATACCTCAGATCCTATGTCTTAGAATTTGTTAATAATCAAACCCAGTCTGTGGGGAAAACCGGAG